>Ga0207648_10001629_pt1 | contig 24588 bp, 21 predicted proteins | sample KBSMisM32_FD_184310 | JGI IMG/M metagenome (GOLD analysis project Ga0207648, IMG submission 184310) | Miscanthus rhizosphere microbial communities from Kellogg Biological Station, Michigan, USA - KBS Miscanthus M3-2 (SPAdes) (version 2) | ecosystem: Host-associated > Plants > Roots >... | reverse complement strand
CGTCCGCCGCCTTCGCGTGGAGGAACTCGTCGTCGGAGCGGGCGAATTCGGGCCCTTTCCAATCGACGGCCGCCACGGCCGCGCCGGGGGCGAAACTCAGCCGGAGCCGGCGCAGCGGCGGGTAGGGCAGGGGGATCGGCGTGGAGCGGCCGCCGACATGCTTCAGATCGAGCGCGGGAATCCATTCGCGCCCATGCATCACCTCAACCTTCACGTCGCGCGCGCCGCCCGGCGTCCACTGCAGGATCATGCCGCCCAGCTCGCGCCTTCTGCCGAAATCGAACAACAAGCTCGGTTGTTTGGCCCGCGGGGAGGGGGTCCAAGGCGTCGTGCCGCCGGATAGCAGCCCGTCCGCCGTCCCCGTCGATGCTTTGACCATACAGGGGACCAGCGGGCCGAGATCCACCCATTCAAAACGGTCTATCCACACCGTGCCGGCCCCGCCCTCGCCGACGGCGATGACGAACTCGATCGCGCCGAACTCGGCGGGCACGCCGCCGCCGGCGGGGCCCCAGGCGAACGGCATGCGGCTACAGGGAATCGAGAATTTTTTCCACCGTCCGTTGATTTTCAGGAAGTCTTCCTTCCAGCGCCAGACGCTGGCACCGTCGGGCGAGATGATTTTGAACTCGAAGTGGTTCGGCGGCATCGTGCCGCGCAGGCGGAAGCGGAACTCCCAGTCGCGCGTCAGCGGGAAGGTCAGCGGTTTGCGCGCGACAACGAAGCCTCCGCCGCCATGAAAATCGAAGCGCAGCCGGAGCGCGCTGCCACGTGAGCCGGGGCGCGAGCCGATCTGCAATTCCGCCAGGCCGGAGCTGATCGCTTGCCACGATTCGGGCGCGTCGAACGCGTCCACGACCACCGGGTTTTCGACGAATTTTTCCACAATCCACGGTTGTAAGGAATGCTCCCGAACAGGTGCTAGAAAAAAAGACCACGCGCCGCGCCCGCGCCCGGTCCGGACTTGCCGGGCGGGAATTCGGCGGGGGAATGCCTTGCGTTTTCCGGCGGCGGTTCGCATCTTCCGCGCCATGCATTCCGACGTGGCAAAGTTGGTGGAGGCCGGCCGAATTCCCAAACCTGTGGGCGAACGCCTGTCCCAACTCGCACCCGGCAATTTCTGCCTGCACAAATCGTGGGGCGCCGGCAAGGTGGTGGATTGGGATCTCCCGGGGAAGAAGGTGACGATCGATTTCGAACGCTCCGCGGGCCAGGCGATGGACCTCCAGTTCGCGTTCCAGAAGACCGAGTGGATTCCCGCCGATGACTTCCGCGCGAAGAAGGTCGAGCAGATCGAGGAGCTCCGCGCGCTGGCGAAAAAAGATCCGGTCGAGCTGATCATCCACCTGTTGGAAAGCCACGGCGGCACGATGACCGGCGACGCGATCGAGAAGGAACTCGCCGACGCCGTGATCCCCTCGGCCGATTTCAAAAAATGGTGGGACAACGCCAAAAAGGCGCTCCGCGAGAGCCGCCGCGTGGTCGTCCCGCAGAAGCGCACCGAGTCGCTCGTGCTGCGCGCCACCGACCGCACGCCCGCGCAGCTCCTCGTCGGCGACTTCGAGGCCGCCCGCGACCTCAAGGGCATGATCAAGGCGCTCGAAGCCATCGCCGCCGAGATCCGCGCCTTCGACGAGGACCCCGAAGCGCTCAAGCGCCTCCTCACCGACATCGACGAAAGCGCCCGCAAGTCCTCCCGCGTCCAGCTCGGCCTATCGCTCCAGCTGCTCGCCGCCCGCGACGAGGTCGTCGGCACCGGCAAGGCGCTCGAACTCGATCCGACCGCCGTCCGCATTTCCGACCTGCTCCAGACCGTCGACGCCCAGCGCCTCGCCGATGAGGTCGGCCAGCTGCCGACCAACCGCCAGCGCGCGATCTACGAGGCATTCGAGCCCGCTTTCGGCGACGAATGGATCGTCCGCCTCACGCACGTGTTCGACCGCGTCGGCGCGCGCGGCGTGACCGAGATCGCCCGCCTGCTCGTCGAGCGCAAGCAGGTCCCGGTCCTCGCCAAGCACCTCCGCTCGGCGATCGCCCGCCGCTCGCTCGGCCCGGACGCCCTGATCTGGATTTGCCGCGAGCGCCACGCCTCCGCCGACACCGTTTTCAGCCCGGAAGTCGGAGCCTCGATCCTCAACCTGCTTGAAAACGACCACCTCGCCGACGGCCCGCGCAAAACGTCCCGTCTGCAGAGCCTGCTCACCGAGGACAAGACGCTCCTCAACGACCTGGTCGACATCATGGACGTCAACGAGGCGCGCAATTTCGCCCGCCGCCTGCTCGAATGCCCGGTCTTCGCCGAGCTCGAGAAGAAGTCGCTGATGGCCCGCATCATCAAGGCCAAGCCGGAAACCGCCGAACTTGTCTCCGGCGTCCGCGGCAAAAAGGAGGAGGAACTCCTCGTTTCCTGGGAAAGTCTCGAACGCAAGAAGGCGGAACTCGACGACATCATCCGCGTCCGCATCCCCCAGAACACCAAGGATATTTCCATCGCCCGCGAATACGGCGACCTCCGCGAGAACTTCGAATACAAGTCCGCCAAGGACCATCAGAAGTACCTCAACAACCGCAAGGGCGAGCTTCAGAAGGAGATCTCCCGCGCCCGCGGCACCGACTTCAAGGGCGTCGACACCGCCGCCATCAATATCGGCACCGTCGCCACCTTCGCCGACGAGCAGGGCGGGGAAGTGGTCTACGCCATCCTCGGTGCCTGGGATTCCGATCCGGAAAAACGCCATCTCTCGTATCTCTCCGAGCTCGGTGCCTCGTTCCTCGGCCTCAAGCCGGGCGACACCGCCGTCGCCCGTGATCCCGCCACGGAGAGAAAACTCACCCTCACGCTCCGCGCGATCAAGGCCTTCAATCCCTGAATCCGGGACGCGAATCCCAATCGATGCGGAGACCCCCGATCCGCCCGCCGTTGAAATTCCACCACCCAACCATTCTCTCTATGGACTACACCACCATCGTTGAAATCCGCGGTCGCGAAGTCATCGACTCCCGCGGCAATCCCACCGTCGAAGTCGACGTCCTGCTCGAAGGCGGCGCCGTCGGCCGCGCCGCCGTCCCGAGCGGCGCCTCCACCGGCGAACACGAAGCCGTCGAACTCCGCGACGGCGACAAGAGCCGCTACCTCGGCAAGGGCGTCCTCCAAGCCGTCGAAAACGTCAACACCCGTCTCGCTCCGGCCCTGCTCGGTCTCGACGCCACCGAGCAATCGGTGATCGACGCCGCCATGCTCGCCATCGACGGCACCTCGACCAAGAAGGAGATCGGCGCCAACGCCATCCTCGGCGTCTCGATGGCCGCCGCCAAGGCCGCCGCCGCCCAACTCGGCCTGCCGCTTTACAAATACCTCGGCGGCCCGAACGCCAAGGTCCTCCCGGTCCCGATGATGAACATCATCAACGGCGGTGCCCACTCGGACGCCCCGATCGACTTCCAGGAGTTCATGATCATGCCGGTCGGCGCCCCGACCTTCCGCGAAGCCCTCCGCTACGGTGCGGAAGTCTTCCACTCCCTCAAGAAGGTCCTCCATGACCGCGGTCTTTCCACCGCCGTCGGTGACGAAGGCGGCTTCGCTCCGAACCTCAAGAGCGCCGATGATGCCCTCGGCGTCATCGCCCTCGCCGTCGAGAAGGCCGGTTACAAGCTCGGCGACGACATCGCGATCGCCCTCGACGTCGCTTCCTCCGAGTTTTTCGACGCCTCGAAGAACGCCTACGTCTTCAAGAAGTCCGACGGCTCCGTGAAGTCCGCCGAGGAACTCGTCGCCTACTATGCCGCCCTGCAGGCGAAGTTCCCGATCATCTCGATCGAGGACGGCTGCGCCGAAAACGACTGGGCCGGCTGGAAGGTGCTCACCGACAAGCTCGGCGCCACCACCCAGCTCGTCGGCGACGATCTCTTCGTCACCAACACCTCGTTCCTTGCCAAGGGCATCGCCCAGGGCGTCGCCAACTCGATCCTCGTGAAGGTGAACCAGATCGGCTCGCTTACCGAGACCTTCGACGCCGTCGAGCTCGCCAAGGAAAACGCCTACACCGCCGTGCTCTCGCACCGCTCGGGCGAGACCGAGGACGCGACTATCGCCGACCTCGCCGTCGCCACCAACTGCGGCCAGATCAAGACCGGCTCGATGAGCCGCTCGGACCGGATCGCGAAGTACAACCAGCTTCTCCGCATCGAGGAGCAGCTCGGCGACGACGCCATCTTCGGCGTCGGCAAGATGAAGGTGCTGCGCAAGTAAGCGCTCACCGGCATACGCTTCAAACGAGAAGGCAGCGGGTCAGCCCGCTGCCTTCTTTTTTGCGCATCAACCGGCCGGCGATTGGCGTCCCGCACACGAAAAAGCCCCCGGCCTGGACGGCCGAGGGCTTTGGAAAATCCGGAGAATCGTGGGGGCTCAGTGGCCCTTGGTGGCGTCGACGCCGACCACGCCTTCGGCACCGCTGAGCTTGCTCCAGAACAAGCCGTAGCAGGCGACCCAGACGAAGCAGGCGATCGGCACGATGAAGGCGAACGACATGCCACGCTCGTCACCGATGTGGCCCATGAGCTTCGGCATGATCGCGCCGCCCATGATGGCCATGACGATGAAGGACGAGGCCTTCTTCGCCCGCGCGCCCAGGCCGTGGATCCCGAGCGAGAAGATCGTCGGGAACATGATCGACATGAAGAAGTAGCTCAGGAACAGAGCGCTGGCGGAAATCCAGCCGAGCTTGCCGAAGACCAACAGGCTGCAAACGCCGGCCGCGATGGCGAAGAGGGCCAGGATCTTATGCGCCGGATGCTTTTTCAGCAGGGCGGCACCGATGAAACGCCCGGCAAGGAAACAGAAGAACCCAACCGAAGCGAGGAACGAGGCGCCTTTGTCGCTGAACGTGAGAATCGTATCATTGAAAGCGATCATGCCCGGGTAAGCATCGCTGAGAAGGTAGCGGTTCAATTGCGGCAGATTGATTTTCTGATGCTCGTCCTTCGCCTTGATCATGCTTTGGGCCTCGGCTCCCAGGGAAACCCCGGCGAAGCGCTGCGTGTCGTAAAGCATGCCCTCGCCTTCCGCTTCGGCCTCTTGCTTGACGACTTGGGTCAAATCGCGGGCGAGTGCGCTGCCCAGAGATTTCGAGAGACGCTCCGAGCCGTCGAAGCTTTCCAGTTTTCGCCGGGTATCGTCGGTAAGCTTGTCGTAAAGGTAAGCGGAAACCGCATCCGGGTGGCTCTTCAGCTTCTCCGCCAGGTTCGGCAGTTGCTTCAGGTCGCTCGCGGAAAGAGCGGTTTGGATTTCAATCCACTCGGTCGCCTTGCCGCTCTTCCAAGAGGAGGGAATCGCGGGAACCTGCGTGGTCATGTAGTTGATGAAATAGGCGAAGATCCCGCATTGCGCGGCGACGTAGAAGAATTGGGTAAGTGTCGCGCCGGAGAAGTGAGGCTGGCTCCAGATGCTGTGGCGGGTGACCTTCGATTTCTTCGCGAAGAAGAACAAGGTGCCGATGGCGGTCAAAGCGAGGGAGGCGTAGAGCAAAGCTTCATTCTCGTGGATTCCGAGGGCTTTGCTGACGGCGGGAATCGCGACGATGGCGGAAACGATCATGCCGACCGCGACCGAGAGCACGACGATGTTCAGCCAAAGCAGGGAAAATGCGGCCTTTGGCGTGGTGACCGTTCCGTGAGCTTGGGAGCTCAGCATCGGTTCGACGGCGTTCGCCACCTCGTGCTGGCCGCTGTGGGTGGCCGGATCGGGTTCGTCGTCGAGATGGAATTCATCGTCCGATTTCAGATCGGGGAGTTTGCAGAAAAAGAAGACGACGGAGAGGATCAGGACGACCACGCCAACGCCGGCGTATGGAATCCAGAGAGTTGCCGAGCCCGTGCTCTTGCCTGTCGCGTCTTGCCCGTAAAAGAACATGCCGCCTGCGATCGGACCGAAAATCCAGCCGATGCCGTTGCAGGATTGGGCGAGGTTGATGCGGGTGGCGGCGAATTGCTTCGGGCCGAGCACCGTCGAGTAGGGGTTGGCGACGGTTTCGAGGAAGGTCAGGCCGGAGGCGATGACGCAGACGCCGAGCAGGAAGGCCGGGAAGGTCGCGATCTTGGTGGCGGGGATGAACCAGAAGCCGCCGACCGCGACCATCAGCAGGCCGGCGATGATGCCGCCTTTGTAGCCAAGCTTGCTGGCGAGCCAGCCGGCGGGCATGGCCATCAGGAAGTAGCCGAGGTAGTGGGCGAACTGGACCCAGGCGGACTGGGCGAGGGTGAGGTGAAGCTCTTTCTGGAAGTGCTTGTCCATCACGTCGATCATCCCGTTGCAGAAGCCCCACAAGAAGAAGAGCGAGCTGACGAGAATGAAGGGGACGGCTAGGCTTCTGCCCTCCGCGGAGGTGAAAATGCCGGGTTTACTCATGGTGTGTTCGTGTGGTCGGGTTTGCGTAAATGCGGAAAAACCGCCGGAGATTGTTGGGTCTCCGGCGGTTCTAGCAGATCAGGCCTTGCCGTAAAGCGGTCCGTAATTGGAGCACGCGCGGAAGTCGGCGCCTTCCAGATCGGCGGTGCCGAAGGCGCGCCAGGCGCTGGGGCGGAAGACGCGGTCCTCGCCGACGTTGTGCATGTAAACGGGGATGCGCAGCATCGAGGCGAGCGTGATGTAGAGGTGGCCGACGTGACCGTGGGTCATCACGCAGTGGTTGGCGCCCCAGTGGTTCATCACTTCGTAGGCGCTGCGGAAGGCACCTTCGCCGGTGAGGATCGGCGCGAACCAGGTGGTCGGCCAGGTCGGGTTGGTGCGCTGGTCGAGCGCGTCGTGGACGTCTTCGGGCAGGTCGATGGTGTGGCCTTCGGCGATCTGCAACGCCGGGCCGAGGCCGTCGACGAGGTTGAGGCGGATCATGGTGGCCGGCATGCCGCCGCGGGTGCGGTAGCGGGTGCTGAGGCCGCCGCCGGGAAAGTATTCGGTGATCGAGGGGTGCCAGGTGGTGGCCTTGAGGCACTTGTCGGCTTCCGCGTCGGAGATTTCCCAGAACGGCTTCATCGCCGGCACGCCGTCGATTTCCTGCTCGCCGGTGCCGTCGAGGGCGGCGGGTCCGGAGTTGATCAGGTGGAGGATGCCGTCGCCGACGAGCGGGTGGGAGAACGACTTGCCACTGGCGCGCTCGATCGCCTCGGCGCTCCAGTAGGTGCGGAGGTCGGCGAAGATCTGGGCGGTGTTGGTCAGCAGGTGGCCGAAGAGCATGCCCGCGCCGTTGAGCGCGTCGTTCTCGGTGGCGACGATGTAGGGCGCGCGCTTGCCGTTCCAGTCGAAGGAGGAGTTGAGGATCGCTTCAAGGAAGTCGCCGTTCGGAAAGTGGTCGGTCCACTGGCGCTGGCCCTGGAATCCGGCGGCGATAGCGTTGTGGCCGTGCGCCTGTTCGCCGAGGCCCATTTCGGCGAGCTTCGGGTTGCCGACCATGAGGTCACGGGCGATGAGCGCCATTTTGACGGAGTCCTCCCATTCCTTGTCGATCTGCTCGCGGGTGCGGGTGGTTTCCGGCGAGTTGTAGTCCTTGCCTTCCGGGCAGTTGGCCTTGACCCAGGCGAGGGCCCGCTGGAACTCGTCATGGTCGTACTGGCCCTTCATCATGCGGCCGACGAACTCGGTCATGTCGATCGCCTCGACGCGCATGCCGAACCATTTTTCCCACAGCGCGGGGTCGACCACCGAACCGGCGATGCCCATCGAGGTGCCGCCCATGGAGAGGTAGGATTTGCCGCGCATCAGGGCGACGGCGAGGCCGGCGCGGGCGAAGGTGAGGAGCTTGTCCTTCACGTCGGCCGGGACATCGGTGTCGGACGCGGCCTGGACGTCCTTGCCGTAGATGCCGAACGCGGGCAGGCCCTTTTGGGTGTGGCCGGCGAGCACGGCAGCGAGGTAGACGGCGCCCGGACGCTCGGTGCCGTTGAAGCCCCACACGGCCTTCGGCGTGTGCGGGTCCATGTCCATCGTTTCGGAACCGTAGCACCAGCAGGGGGTGACGGTGAGGGAGACACCGACGTTCTCGCGCTTGAACTTGTCGGCACAGGCGGCCGCTTCGGCGACGCCGCCGATACAGGTGTCGGCGATCACGCAGCGGACCGGGCTGCCGTCCGGATAACGGAGTTCGGCGGTGAGCAGGGCGGCCACGGTCTCGGCCTGGGCCATGGTGCGTTCTTCAAGCGATTCACGGACGCCGCCGAGGCGGCCGTCGATGGTGGGGCGGATGCCGATGCACGGGTAATGCTGCTTTTTCATCACGGAAGGGTAGCGGGCGTCGATTCGAGGGAGGATTACGCGGCTTGTCAGGCTGTATTTTCACTTCCATGAAAAAAATTGGCCTAGTGTTTTGTGTGAATGATCGACGAATGAGGAAATTCGGATTTCGGAATGGATATTTATGTCTTGATTCGATCCGACTCCGGGCAATTCTCGCCGGGCAGCCAGGCATGACCGCACCCTTCGATTCCGTCGCCCGAGTGGCGCCCGACTTCATTTCGCGGCAGGTGGAGTCGTCTCGGCTGTTCTTTCTCGAGCCGGGCGAATCCGGCTCGGGTTTCGCGGTGGTCTGCGGCGGGATGGAGCGCTGCCGGGCGGATTATCTGATCGACCGGCCCGGTTTCGCTTGGTTGGCACTGGAGTTCGTGGTCAGCGGGGCGGGCGAGCTGGTGCTCAACGGACGGAAGGAAATGCTCAAGCCGGGCTGCTGCTATGTCTACGGGCCCGGCGTGCCGCACCGGATCGAAACCAGCGGCGACCAGCCGATGGTGAAATGTTTCGTCGGCTTCCGCGGCAAGGACGCCGTGGCGCTGCTGGAACGGCTGGAGATGCGCCCCGGGGCGTTCGCCCGTTGCCTGAAGGTCGATCCGATCCGCCGGGCGTTCGGACTGCTCATCGAGCGCGGCGCGCGCAATTCGCGCCTGTCGGCGGAGATCTGCGAGACGATCACGCGGCAGATCCTGCTGATGTGCGCGGACGACGCGGTGGCGTCCAGCGGCACCGACACCGCGGCCTACGCCAGCTACATGCGGGTGAAGGACTTCATCGAGGCGAACTACCTCGCGCTGAGCTCGCTGGAGGCGGTCTCGCAGGGTTGCCAGCTCGACGGGCCGTACCTGTGCCGTTTGTTCGCGCGCTTCCACGACGAGAGCCCTTACCAATTCCTCACCCGCCTGCGCATGCAGCACGCCGGCCGGCTGATGCTGGAAGGCGAGCTTTCGGTGAAGCAGGCCGCCGCGGCGCTCGGCTACGCCGACCCGTTCCATTTTTCCCGCGTGTTCAAATCGATCCACCGCGTGCCGCCGTCACGCTTCCGGCAATCGATGCACCCCCAGTGGCAATCCGACCAACAACCATGAGCGACACCATCCAAGAACTCATCCGCCTCTCGAACGACCTCGGCCGCGAGGAGCGCCAGCTCGCCATCCTTGGCGAAGGCAACACCAGCGCCGACCTCGGCGACGGCACCTTCCTCGTGAAAGCCTCCGGCACCTCGCTCGGCACGCTCACGCCGAACGGCCTGTCCCGCGTGTCCCATGCCAAGGTCGACGCCATTCTCGCCCGTGAGACGATCAGCGAGCAGGAGATCGAGGACGGTCTCGTCGATTGCCTCGCCGATCCGACCCACAAGAAGCCTTCCGTCGAAACCTTCCTGCACTCGATCTGCCTGCGTCAGCCGGGCGTCAAGTGGGTCGGCCACACGCACACGAACTCGGTGCTCTCCATCCTCGCCAGCAAGCACGGCGCCGAGCCGTTCAAGCGCCACGTCTGCCCGGACGCCATCGTCGTCTGCGGGCTCCACGTCCTGTCCGTCCCTTACATCAACCCGGGCCTCGACCTCGCCCGCGCGGTGAAGCGGGGCCTCGACGAGCACCTCGCCAAACACGGCAAGCCGCCGAAGGTGATCCTGATGGAAAACCACGGACCGGTCGCCCTCGGTGCCACCTCGAAGGACGTCCTCAACATCATGCTGATGCTCGACAAGTGGGCGCGCGTCCTGATCGGCGCGATGTCCTGCGGCGGCATCAACTACCTCAGCGACGAGGACGGCGTGACGATCGACTCCCGCCTCGACGAGGCCTACCGCCGCAAGATGATCGACGCCCGCTAATCTCCAACCCGACACCACCATGCTCAAACACGGCATCCTCAATCCGCACGTCCTCGATCTGATCGCCCGCGTGCGCCACACCAACACGCTGGTCATCTCCGACTGGGCCTTCCCGTTCTGGCCGGAGATCGAAACCGTCGACATCTCGTTGACGCACAACATCCCGACGGTGCTCGACGTGCTGGATCTGATTTCCCCGGTGTTCCAGATCGGCCGCATCTGGCAGGCGGAGGAGTTCTACGCGAATAACACGCCGGAAAAGATCGCCGCGTTCCAGAAGTCGATCGGCGACGTGCCGGTGACCAAGGAGCCTCACGTCGCGCTCAAGACCCGCGTGCTGCACGCCATCGGCCTGATCCGCACCGGCGACGCCACGCCCTATGGCAACCTGATCATCGAGTCCGCCTGACGCGTGGAACGTAAGAAACGGGCCGGTCGCACAGCGCGTCCGGCCCGTTTTTTGTGCCCTGTCAGGGTCGGTTCGCGAAAAAAATCGCCGCGGCTAACAAAAAATATGATGTCACAAAATCGGCCATAGACGCGAAATGCAAACATGTGCCCGATTTTGCGCTTTTGGCGAATCGTTGAGTTTCATGGGTGTGCGCGGATGACGGTTTGACGTGCCGGCGAATCTTTGCAGCGTGCACGATTTTCGCCCGCGAATGGGGGCTTGAGGCATCGCGGAAATGTCTTGTCCGGGATGTTTATAAATCGTTATGGGATGATCAATGAAATGGTCTAACACGGTTTCGTGGGCGGCGATGTGGATGGCGCTGTCCGGCGGTCTGCAAGCCGCGGTGACCATCGGGCAAACGGACGGCACTGGGATCGTGGCGGGTGCCTCCGTGCTGGGCGACACCGTCTCGCTGGGCGTCCTGCCCGCCGCGAGCAGCGTGAACGCTCCCGCACCGGCCACGGACAACGACGGGACGAACCTGAATGTGGCGGGAAACACGAGCGTCGCCGTGAACATCCCCCTCGTGGGGAATAACATTTCGGTCAACGTCAACGCGCTGAGCGTCACGGGAGTGCTGAACACCAGCGCCACCTCCGACGTGGATGGCGGCGGGGGGAGCAAATCGGCTTCGGGTACGGCCACGCTGACCGGGGCCAACGTGGGGCTCGGCGGAACGTCTTACACGATACCCGTGGTCGGCACCCTCGTCTCCACGCCGGCGGTCATCAGTATCACCGCGACGACGATCCAGTCGACCTCGACCGTTTCGGGTGACTACGGCACGTTCAGCCCCGTCGGTTCGACGCTGCTCGCGAATTTCGCCTTGTCCGTCAACGGCGGCACGGCCGTCGGCCTTGGCGGTCTGACCTTGGTCGGCGGGGGGAATCTCGTGCTCGGCACGCATTTCGACGCCTCTGGCAACATCCTGCTGCCGAACCTTTCCATCAATCTCGGGGCGCTGGACAGCAGCCTGGCCGGGGCCGCGCTCATCCTGAACCAGCAGTCGGTGACCAACAACGCGGGCTTGGCGTCGATCGACACCACCGCGCTGTCCCTCGACGTGACCTCGCTGACGGTCGGGCCGGTGACCAACGGGCTGACCGTGAATCTGGACTTGTCCGAATCGTCCGCCCAGCTGGCCGCGGTGCCGGAAATTTCGACCGTCTCGGCGCTGCTCGGCTCATTCTGCGTGCTCGGGCTGCTGCGCCGGCGGCGCTGACCATTTCTTGGGTAAGTGGGGGATTGAAACGCGGACGGCAATGGGGGCCGTCCGCGTTTCACTTTCCAATCGGAAGGTGTTTTAGCGCTCGCTTTCCAGCCGCAGCTGGAGGCGGCGGGCATGAACGGCTTCCTCGCGGTCGCACGCCCGCAGGAAGGCCTGGATTTCCTGAAGGATGGACTCGCAGCGCTTGTCCCACTTGTCGGTGCCGCGCAGGATTTGAGCGCTTTCCCTGAGGCCGGTGAAGCGGATCTCCTCGGCGCCGGCGGTGCGCAGATCGTCCAGCTCGCGCCGCAGGGATTCGAAGAACGCGAGCTCGAACCCGTTGCCGGCCTGCCGCGCGGGCGCGACCAGCGAAATGGTGATGGGCGGAGCGAGCGGTTCCAGCTTCGAGGCGATCGTCTCGAAGCCGATCTTCATCAGCATTTTCCGCATCCGCTCGAACAGGTCCTCGATCGGCAGCAGTCGCAGCGGGCACTTCGTTTCCAGATACTGCACGATGCCGCTGCGGATGTCCTCGACGAATGGGAAGTCGTCGCGCTCGGCAGCCTGCGCCGCGCGGCGCAGGGCGTCGCCCAACCACGCGGTGTCGTAGTCGATCACCTGGTGGCGGCCGACTTGCAACGCGGGGCGGTTGCCGATGAGGGAGATCACGGGGCGGGGAGATCAGTCTTTGAACAGGCGGCGCTGCATCGGATCACGGGCGGCGCGGCGCGAGAGGGATTGGATTTCCTGGATGAACTCGTTGACGTCTTCGAACTGGCGATAAACCGACACGTAGCGGACGTAGGCGACCGGATCGATCTGGTGGAGCTTGTCCATCACCTTGGCACCGATGGCGGAGGAGGGAACCTCGGACAGATGGTCCTTGTGCAGCTCGGTCAGAATCTCTTCCACCGCGCGGTCGAGGCGGTCCATCGAGACCGGCCGCTTTTCACAGGCTTTGACCAAACCGCTGAGGATTTTCTCGCGGTTGAGCGACTCGCGGGCGCCGTCGCGCTTCACGACCCGCAGGTCGGTGCGTTCGATCTGCTCGTAGGTGGTGTAGCGGTAGCCGCAGTTCAGGCACTCGCGGCGGCGGCGGATGGTCGTGCCATCCTTCGATGCACGAGAGTCGAGCACCTTGTCTTTGAGAGAACCGCATTGAATGCACCGCATGGCCGGAAAAGGAAGGTCTTCAGCCTAAATCCACATATGGGGGTGTCAATCGAGATGCTCCGCTATATTTAGTGTGCCAAGCCAGACGTTCGGGAAACCTGAAACAAGAATTTTGGGATTCCAGGACGGGCGGCCGGATTGGCGGCCGAAGTTTTTCGAAAACCGCGGAGACCCGATTTGACCCCGGCCCGGCGGTCCGGCACGATGTCCGCCGCCGATGCCTCCCGAGACTCTGAAAACGCCCGCCGCCTCCGCCCCGTCGCTGCAAAAAGCCGCCGCTACCGGGGACGACGTGACCCGTGCGATGCCGCACGCGATGGGGCCGGAAAAGAGCATCCTCAGTTCGATGCTGCAGGACCCGCAGGAATACATCGGCCTGGCGCAGGAGGAGAAGCTGACCAAGGACCAGTTCTACTTCCCGGCGCACGCCACGCTCTACGGGTTCCTGGTCGAGCTCTACGAGGGCGGCCACGAGATCGAACTGGTCTCGTTGGTGCAGCGGCTGCTTGACCGCGGCCTGCTCGATCATGTCGGCGGTCCGGCGGCGATCACCGACCTGTTCACCTACGCGCCGACGGCCGGGCATTTCCGCCACCACCTCCAGCTGGTGAAGGACAAGCACGTGCTGCGCTCGATCATCCAGACGGCGAACGAGGCGGTGTCCCGCGCTTTCGAGGCTCCAGACGAGGTCAACGAGCTGCTCGACACGGTCGAGGCCAAGGTGCTCGGCATCCGCGAGGGTTCGGAGACGAACAAGGCGCCGACCATCAAGCAGTCGGTGAAAGAGGTGATCGACCAGTTCGAAGCCCTGCTGTCCGGCGACCGCGGCGTGCAAGGGGTTTCCACCGGTTTCGAGCAGCTCGACAAGATGAGCAGCGGCCTGAAACCGGGCGAAATGTTCGTCGTCGCCGCCCGTCCGTCGATGGGTAAGACCTCGTTCATGATGAACGTGGTCGAGCACATCTGCATCGACCAGCGGAAGCCGACGATGGTGTTTTCCTGCGAAATGAGCGCGTTCCAGATCGTGCAGCGTCTGGTGTTCTCCCGCGCCCGTTTCGCCGCCAGCCAGCTCAACCGCGGCTACACGCCGAGCAAGGGCGACCTGCAGCGCATCCAGCGCGCGGCGATGGAGGTGGCCGCCGCCAAGATGTTCATCGACGACACGCCCGGCATCACGATCAACGAGGTGCGGGCGAAAGCCCGCCGCAAGAAACGCGACGAGGACATCCAGCTCATCGCGATCGACTACCTCCAGTTGATGAAATCGCGCACCAAGCAGGCGGAAAATTCGCGCGAACGCGAAATCGCGGAAATTTCCGCCGGCATCAAGGGGCTCGCCAAGGAGCTCGGCATCCCGATCGTCATTCTCGCCCAGCTGAACCGCGGACCGGAAAGCCGCACCGGCAAGAGCCTCGGCGTGCCGCGCATGTCCGACCTCCGTGAATCCGGCTCGATCGAGCAGGACGCCGACATGGTGGGCCTGCTGTATCGAACCGCCTACTACGCCGAGGACGCCGATGAAAAGGCGGCGGAGGAGGGCAAGGCCGAGCTGGTGCTGGCGAAAAACCGTAACGGCGAAACCGGCCACATCCCGCTGACCTTCATCGCCGACCTGATGCGCTTCGAGAACGGCCGCCCGGCCGAGGAGCCGAACAACTGAAGAAGGCGGGAAAAGGAATTGCAGCCCGCGCCGGTGCTTCCATGCTCGCGGCGTGCCGAGCATCCATCCGACCGCCGTTGTTTCTTCCGAAGCGATCCTCGCCGACGACGTGAAGATCGGGCCCTTCGCGGTGATTGAGGGGCCGGTGAAGCTGGCGGCGGGCGTGGAAATCGGCGGCCACGCCTGGATCACCGGCGACGTGACGGTGGGCGAACGGACGAAAATCGGCTGGGGTTCGGTCGTCGGCGCGGACCCGCAGGACCTGTCGTTCGATCCCGCCACGAATTCGGGCGTGCGGATCGGCCCGGACAACACGCTGCGCGAATACGTCACGATTCACCGCGGGTCGAAGGACGGCTGCTTCACCACGCTCGGCGAGGGGAACTTTCTCATGACCGGGGCGCACCTCGCCCACGACGTCGTGCTTGGCGATCGCAACGTCATCGCCAACAACGTGATGCTCGCCGGCCATGTCCACGTCGGCAACCGCGTGTTCCTCGGCGGCGGCAGCGGGTTCCACCAGTTCATTCGCATCGGCGATTACGTCATGACCCAGGGCAACGCCGCGATCAGCCAGGACGTGCCGCCGTATTGCGTCGCCCACGGCCAGAACCAGCTCGCCGGCTTGAATGTCGTCGGCTTGCGCCGCGCGGGCTTCGACGCCGCCACCCGGGCCGACATCAAGGCCGCCGCCAAGCTGCTGTTTCAATCCGGCCACGCGCTTTCCCACGCCCTGGAGCTGGCGGCCGCCCGTGCCTGGTCGCCCGCCGCCGAAGCGCTCGTGCGGGCGGTGGCTTCGCCGTCGAAAAAGGGCGTGCTCAGCCGCTGATCGTTTCCCGCCATGTCCGCCATCCATCTTCCCGACGCCTGTGGCGTCATGCTGCTTCCGGATTGCTCGCTGTTTCCTCACGGCGGGCTGCCGCTGCACGTTTTCGAGCCGCGCTACCGGCGGATGCTGGAGGACGCGCTGGAGGGCGACTGCCTGTTCGCGGTGGCCCGTTTGCTCGATGAGGAAACCGTGGACCCGGCGGATTGCACCGCGCGGATCGGCACGATCGGCTTGGTTCGGGCGGCGCACGAGCAGCCCGATGGCACGTCGAACCTGCTGCTGCACGGCGTGATCCGGGTGAAGTTTCGCGAGTGGCACTTCGACCGGCCGTATCCGTTCGCCTCGATCGAGCCGCTGGCGACGTTTTTCGAGCCGGACCACCAGGCCGACGCGGCCGTCCACACGCTGCGTGGCGCGGTGGAGGATGCAATCCGGCCGCTCGCCCCGGAGGTGAAGGAGGCGGTGATGGGATTGATGAACCGGGCGGACGAACCCGCCTTGCTCACCGACATTGTGTCCCAGCAGTTCGTCCACGATCCGGACATGCGGCAGCGGATTTTGGAAACCGACTCGGCAGGCGAACGCATCGGTCTCATCTGCGAATACCTGCGCAAGGTCTCGGGCGGGCTGTAAGCGGCGTGGCCGTTTTTGGGCTTCCGCCGTGCCTTCGGGCGCGGCACAACGGTCGTCCGATGCCGAAGATCCGCGTGTTGCCCGACATTCTCGCCAGCCAAGTGGCCGCCGGGGAGGTCGTCGAGCGCCCGGCATCGGTGGTCAAGGAGCTCGTCGAGAACAGCCTCGACGCCGGGGCGGGGGAGATCCGCGTCGAGATCGAGCGCGGTGGCGCGGCCCGTATCCGGGTGAGCGACGACGGTTGCGGCATGGCGAAAGAGGACGCGCTGCTTTCGCTCGAGCGCCACGCCACGAGCAAGCTGCGCACGTCCGAGGATCTGGCCGCGATCCGGACGCTCGGGTTCCGCGGCGAGGCGGTGCCGAGCATCGCGAGCGTGTCGCGCTTCCGGCTGGTGACGCGGGAAAAGGATTCCGTCGCAGGCACCGAGGTGCTGGTCGACGGCGGGCGGTTGCGCGAGGTCAAGGAGGCCGGTTGCGCGCCGGGCACGCTGATCGAGGCGAGCGCGTTGTTTTTCAACGTTCCGGCGCGGCGGAAGTTTTTAAGGGCGGAATCGACCGAGTCGGCGCACGTCGAGCACCAGCTGCGCCTTCACGCGCTGGCGGCTCCGGGCGTCCGGTTTTCGTTCCGCCGTGACGACCGCGAGGTGTTCGATCTACCGCCGGTCGGCCGGGCGCTCGACCGCGTCCGCCACGTGCTCGGGCCGGAGCTCGCGGGCGAGCTGATCGAACTGCCGGCGACCCGGGGCAACGGGGTGACGGTGGATGGTTTCGTGCTGCCCGCGGCCCACGCGCGCAAGGGGCGCCGCCACCAATGCGTGTTTCTCAACGGCCGCCCGGTCGAGGACCCCGTGATTTCGCGGGCTCTGACCGAGGGCTTCCGCGGGGCGGTGGCGGAGGGGCTCTATCCCGCCGCCTGGATTTGGATCGAACTGGAACCGGAGCTGGTCGACGTGAACGTGCACCCGGCCAAGCGCGAGGTCCGTTTCCATCGGCCGCTCGACGTGCGCGAGGCGGTTTTGGAGGCGGTGGTCCAGGGCGTTCGGCCGAAACCGGTCGAGCCGGCGGCGCCGAAACCGTCGTTCGCCCCGCGCGCGCCCGCGGTCGAGCGCGTGTGGCCGCAGGCACCGCCAGTTCAGGTCTCCCTGCCGATGGCGGAGGAGTCGTTCGCCCTTCGCCCGGCGGTTCAAGTCGCCCAGGTCGCGCCGGCCGAGCCGGTGGCGCGGGTATCACCGGCGTTGGAGCAACTGCCGGATGCCGTGGTGGCGGTCTCGACGGCCCCGGCGTTCCGCGTGATGGGGCTGCTGCACCACCGCTATGTCCTGATGGAAAGCGAGGACGGCTTGGTCGTGTTCGACCCGCGGGCAGGCCGGGAGCGGATTTTTTATGAACGGCTGCTGCGCGGCCACGAAGGAGGGTTGGAAAGCCAGGGTTTGCTGGTGCCCGAGCTGCTCGATCTGGACCCGCGCGACCACGAGCTGGTGCTGCGCGAGCGGTTGGCGTTGGCGGAGGCGGGCATTGAGGTCGAGTCGTTCGGCGGCAACACCCTGCAGGTCCGGAGCCTGCCGGCCTGCCTCGGGGTGGCCGATCCGCGGCCGCTGGTGGCGGCGTTGATCGACGACCTGCTGCACGAATCGGTGCCAGGCGGTCGCTTTGCCTTCGAGCGGCTGGCCAAATTGCTGGCGCGGCGCGCGGCGATCGGTCTGCCGGTCCGGCTGGTGGAGACGTCGGCGCTGCTGGCGGATCTGTTCGCCTGCGACCTGCCGTATTGCGCGCCGGACGGCCGTCCGACGCTGAGCGAATTTTCCATCCGCGAGCTGGACCGCCGCTTCGGCGCTGGAAAGTGAAGGTCGTTTTGCCCGTTCAGGCATGCGGAATGCTCGGTTGCGGGGCGATGCCTTATTTATCAAGCGGCGTGAGGATTCGGCGGGGGTCGATTTTGCTTGTCCCTTCATTTTGAATCCGTATTTTGCAACGCCAATCCCCCCTGGAATGCTGGAGCGCCCTTACCGCAGTGAATCATTCAGGTCTCATCACAGGATTGCTTTGCTCCGTGCTTGTCACGGCGGCCGCGCAGGCTCGTCTGGTGGACCGGGTGGAGCAGATGCATGAGCGCTTTCTGGATGACCGGCGCGCGGCGATGCCCGCACTGAGCGATCCTTTTGGCGTTCCCAAGGCCGCGCGCATCGTGCTGGAAGACCCGAAGGAGCGCTTCCGCGATGGTTCTCACTGGCACCGCAACGTCACCGCCACCGTGTTCTGGGTGGGCGAACAGCCGTCCCAGAACAATCCGACGCCGAACACCGCCAGCGCCTGGGATGTGAATTGGCAGGCGAATTTCGGCGGCTACGACCATCCCGAGCGCCGCCGCGGCTACCTGCCGGCCGATTTTACTCCCGCGCTCAACCCCTTTTACATCGCCCTGCCCTACAACGACGTGGTGGCGGGCGGGCATCATCGCCCGGAAGCCTCCGAGGTGATTCCCTGGTTCTGGGAAGACTACCGGGGCGAGGGGATCTCCGTCTGCAAGGGACGCTGGGTGGCGGTCCACTTCAACGGCCGGGTCTGCTTCGCCCAGTGGGAGGACGTCGGGCCGTTCCAGGTCGACCACTGGCAGTATGTCTTCGGCGGCGAAACGCCCCGCCCGAACCGCAACTCCGCCGCCGGGATCGACCTGAGCCCGGCCGTGCGCGACTACCTCGGCCTCCGCAGCGGCGAATCCGTCGAATGGCGCTTCGCCGACGCCCGCGAGGTGCCCGCGGGACCCTGGTTCAACTGGGGCGGGGGGGCGGCGCTGCCGCGATGATCCGACCGCTCGTTCTATCCTCGACATCTCTTCTTTTCTCGCCTAGCATCAACTAATTAGAAACCCAATCAAGCGGCGCAAGCCAGACGTCTTCCTCCCCAACTCAACCCGATCATGAAACCAAAAGCCTCCTTCCTGTTCACCACCGCGCTCGCCGGCCTGACTTTCGTGCAGTTCGCCCAAGCCGATTCCACCAGCTCAAGCAACGCGAACTCGAACGCGACCGATCCGAGCACCCCGGTTGGAACGCTTTCCGCCTCGCCGACGGTGGCTCAAACCGGCACCCGTCCGACGCTATCTTGGAGCATCGAGTATCCCAAAGCGGTGAGCAGCGGCCAGAATAACCCGACGACCACGACGGATACGACGACCGGAAATGGGAACGGAAATGGGAACGGAAATGGGAACGGGAACGGAAATGGGAACGGGAACGGAAATGGGAACGGAAATGGGAACGGTGAATCGGCCACCCCGACCGGCGATACCACCACGACCGGCGATACCACCACGACCGGCGGCACAACCACCACGACCGGCGGCACAACCACCACGACCGGTGGCACGACGACTACGACCGGCGGCACGACCACCACGACCGGCGATACGACTACGACCGGCGGCACGACGACCACGACGGGAGGGACGACGGTGACGACCGGCGACACGACGACCACGACGGGTGGCACGACGACCACGACGGGTGGCACGACGACTTCGACTGGCGGCACAACGACTTCGACTGGCGGCACAACGACCACGACCGGCGGCACGACGACTTCGACCGGCGGCACGACGACCACGACCGGCGGCACGACGACCACGACCGGCGACACGACGACCACGACCGGCGGCACAACGACTTCGACCGGCGGCACAACGACTTCGACCGGCGGCACAACGACTTCGACCGGCGGCACAACGACTTCGACCGGCGGCACGACGACTTCGACCGGCGGCACAACGACTTCGACTGGCGGCACGACGACCACGAATCCAGGCGGTGCGGGTTACGTCGTCATGCCCGGTGAGATCACTTTGTCGGACGCCTATACGGTCGAAGTCCGCATCGTCGGCGTTGGCGTGACGACTTGCACCAACAGCGGTGCATCCGCGATCAATTCTCTTTATCCGACAGACGCGCGCATAAGCGTCAACGGAGGCAGCTACCTTCAGTTGTTCTACGGCCTCCCGACCGTGGTGGACTCGTCGAAATTGCTTTATTCCAAAAAGCTGAAGGCGGGGGATAAGCTCAATTTCGGAGGCCGTTATGTGGTCAACGGCGCGTGGACGCCCTTCTATACCACGAAGAGCGCCAATGGTCAGGTCGTGTCTTTGGTCAATGGGGACACGCCGCCCACCACCTTCGCCTTGGACAAGTCGGCGACGCTGGCGAGCTACCTGAAGCCCTACCTGGATTCGAAAGGCAAGATCAAGCTGGGGCCGCTCAACATCCTGGTGATGATGGAGCTTGGGCAAACCAATCACTCCCAGAGCTGCTTCGATTATCAGGACCAGATTCTTTTGGTGACCTTGGTTGGCAAGAGCAACAACGGTCACGGCAACAACCTGGACGGCGTGGACTCCTCCAACCCGGGGAAAGGCCATGGCGGCCCCAACGGCACCGTCGATCCTTCCGGTGGCGTGGACGACGAAGCCAAGTGATCGAACATTAGCGCTATCCTAATGAAACCCATTTGCACCCTCGTGATGGCGATTGCCTCCCTGTCGGCGGTCGCGCATGCGCAGCAGGCTGACGGACCGATCCGCAAGGCGCTCACCGACGAGCAGTTTCAGGAACAGAAGCAGGAGTTGAAGCGCCAGGAAGAAGAGCGAATGGCAAGGGTCAGCGCCCAACAAGTTTCGTTGGAGCAGGATCCTTCCAAGGTAAACAAGCCAGTCAGCTTGCTCGCACGATCCGAAGTGCTGAATTTTGGCGGATTCGCCACGCTGGTTCCCAAGCGGGCGATCCTTCACTTGCCCAAGGCGCTCCAAACCAGAACCGGTCTGGGCCCGGATGACAAAATCCAAGGTTGGCAGGAGTTTTACCTGAACAACCGCGGCTGGATCTCCACCATGGAGGTGACCAGGAAACAGGCGGAAGGCAAGGAGCCGTTTTCAGAGGAATCGCTGAAGACCATGGCGGAATCCTCCTCGATCATCGTGGCGACTTGTTACGGCGATCCCATTGCCGTGCTGCCGCTCCAAACCCCGCCTCCGCAAGGCGAATCCGCAACCTCCAACTCCCAATCCAAGTGATGAAATCCTTTCTTTTGATCGGGGCCGCTTTGACGGCCGGTGCGGGCGTGGTTTTTGCACAGGGAACCTACACCAATTTCATTCGTGAGGTGCAGTTTCCGAGTGGCGGTGAGAGCAACGTGACGGTGGATCCGACGGGCGAAAAGCTTTCCGCCAAGGAGCTTGAGGCGGGTGGGGCCCGTTTCGAGCTCTGGGCGGTTCGCAATGCCCCTTACGTCGAGTATCTGCTGGATAACCGCTACGTCGGCGCCTACGTGCCGCTCGCCCAAGTCCGGATTGAAACCGAAGATCCTTACTCGACCCCCCCGCGCACGCGTGCGGACCGGCCCTTCAAGGTTTATATCACGCTAGAGGGTTTGCGCACGGATGCGGACGCCCCAGCGGCTTCCAAAAGCGTCAACCTGCTCCACCATATGCAATCGTATGGCGAAGGTGGAACGGACAAGAACATCAATCGAGACAACGCCACGCTGCTGACGCCCACCACCTCGCTGAGTGCCAATCTCGCGGCGAGCACGGAACCCTACACGACTCTATACAAGACAGTGCCGGGTTCGATAACGGCAGCTCGCGGCGAGGAGCGTTTTTCGATCTACACCCTGGACGACTACCAGGCCCCTCCCTCTCAGATCGCTTCCGCGATGGTGCAAATCTGGCCGCGTGGCACAGGGGAAATCGAGGGGATCGCCGTGGGAGATGTGATCAAGTTCAAGATGCCGGATGTCAAGATCACCTACACCAACATCTATCCTGATTCCACGGTGTATGCCCAGGTATACCCCGGCGGGCCGGCGGATGGCACGGAGGGCACTCACGTGGACGGATCCGGGAAACGCTATTACAGCACCGTGCCGGAAAGTCCCGATCCGATCACTCTGACGAACTGGGACTCCGTCTTCACCAAGGACGGGGCGTGGACGATGGAGTTGATTTCCGAAACTCCGTTCGGCAGGGAAATCATCGCCCAAGTCGGGCCATTCTACCTCGACCGCACCATCCAGATGAACGGCGGGATCACCACCTCGGAATGAACTTAACGCTCGGCCGGGACGGGAGGCTGGACCAGCCTCTCGATCTCGGCGCGCAGATTGTCGTTCCGGTACATCAGGGAAAAACGGATCTCCTTCGACTTGCGCAGCAGATCCTCGACTTCGGTGCAGGCCAGCATCAGGAAAAGCCCCTTCACCGGCTCGCGGTGGAACGACTGGGTCTTGGTGGCGAATTGGTCCGCGACCGTGCGCTGCTGCTGGTTGGCGGTCAGCGCGCCATATTCCCCGGCCAGTTGCCGCTTTAATTTCTGAAACCGATCCTCCATCAAATCGCTCGACGCCTCGGGATCGTGATAATGAACCGTCAATTCAATCAAGTGACCACTGAGAAACCGTCCCTCGATGGCCGACTCCCGGCTTCCGGGGAGTTGGCCGTTGCGGGCTTTGACGGTGACCACGCGCAAGGCGGGCTGGTCGCCCGGGAGCGAAATCGTGACGTCGAGCGCATGGCGCGAGGCCCAGTCGATGAGTTTTTCCGGGGAATCGCCCCATTTCAACCCGTAGGGAGGCTCGAGCACGCCTTGGGCGGAGGCATGCAGGGCGGGCACGGACCAGAGCGCGAGGGCCAGGGCGAACGGACGGACGGACACGCGGCGAGGCTGCCCCAGGTGGGCGCGTCCCGCAAGACACGAAGCCGCGTCGCGCGGCGGAGGGGATCGGTGATCCTGGAAGTCACCATGGCGCTGACCGTGCTGACGATCGTCGGGCTGCTGATGCTGAAGGGCTCGATCAACGTGCTCCATCCGCGCCAGTGGACCTTGCAGCAAGGGCTCACCGACGCCTACCTCACCTACGAGAAGGCCTACGCCCAGCGCATTCCGTTCGACGACCTGACCGCCACGAACTCCCCGTGGCCGGTGCAGCCGGGAACCGCGAGGCAGACGGTCGAAATCGGGCGGATCCCGGGCGGCGTTCCGGTGTATGCCACATTGATCCGCACCCGCGTGCCGGACAGCAACAATTATCCGGCGGACGGTGGTTCCGGCACGGCGACCACCAATCCCGCGGCGATGAAAGTCTGGCGCGTCCAGAGCATTCTGAGTTACCGGGTGGGCGACCGCGATTACGTGAAATCCCGAACCGTGGTGCGGACCCAATGAAAACGAACGCCCGCAAGCCCAGGAAAGGCTACACGTTGATCGAGCTTTCGATCGCCATCGGTTTCGGCCTGGTGGTGAGTGCCATGGTGCTCGCCATGGTCAACCAGCAGTTCGCGTTTCTCCGCATCTACCAGTCGCAGAGTTTCCTGATGGAGGAGGCTCCGTTGATCAGCACGCACATGAACCGGCTGATCGGCCAGGCGGACCGCTTCCGGCTGCACGAGTCGAAGGATGACGCCATGGCGGGCGCAAATCCGGTGATGAGCGGCGCTTCGGTGCTGGTGCTCAACTTCCAGCAACCGGACGGCTCCACCAAGGCGGCGATGCTGGCGTTCGATAAGAATAGCAAGGCGCTCTACTACTATCTGGTGCCGACCGCGGGAGCCTTGTCCGATCCTGTGTGGGCGATCACCCGCAAAGCATCGGACATCCAATTCTCGATTGAAAACGGCGTGTTGCGCATTCGGTTGACCGGGCCGAGCAACGAGCAGGTCACCTACTCCGGCGTCATGCAGCAATGAAGGCGATCCGTCGATTCCGCCGCTCCCGCGGCTTCGTGTCCTACGTGATGGTGCTAAGCATCGGGGCGGTGCTCGCCCTGTCGATGTTGTATGCATACCGCGCGGCGTCGCGCTCCATGACCGTGGCCAGCGGGGTCCAGCAGCGGACGGACTATCACAACAAGGAAGACGCCACGCTGCGCGCCTTGCTCGCGATCGTGCCGAACCGGGCGATTCTCGCGATGCAGAGCGGCTCCAGCGCCACCAGCGATGCCAAAGCGCCGCTGGCGTGGGAACGCATCTTTTCCGACGCGCTGGCGCAGGCCAACGCGCGGAGTTCAATCTCGGACAGCGTGGCGTCCAACGCAGGTCTGGCAGGCACCTATCTGGGGAACACGGGGGATTCGACACTGACCGATGTCGGCAAGATTTTCCAGGCTCTTTCGGCCGAGGCGGGTGTCGTTTCCAGCGGTTGCAACAGAAGCCTCGGCGAGGGGTTTCCCGCGCCGCTTGAGACCGACGGCGGTACGGCTGCGCTCGACAATACCTATCCGATCATCTCCTCCGCCAAGCGCTATGGTGCCCTGTCGGCGAGCCAGGTCGGGCTGTCGGTGACGGCTTACCCGCAGTTCAACAAGATTTCGTATCCCTACATCGACTTCGGCTACGGTAAACCCGGCGAGCCCTTCGTGGCGAAGCGCAACTGGTGGGCGTTCAAGGTGAAGTTCGGTGACAACGCCGGCGCGCACCAGGGCGACGCCGTGCCGGTCCTCGAGAAGCAATACGTCCTGTCCCTCTACGAGATTCCT
>Ga0207648_10001628_pt1 | contig 24592 bp, 21 predicted proteins | sample KBSMisM32_FD_184310 | JGI IMG/M metagenome (GOLD analysis project Ga0207648, IMG submission 184310) | Miscanthus rhizosphere microbial communities from Kellogg Biological Station, Michigan, USA - KBS Miscanthus M3-2 (SPAdes) (version 2) | ecosystem: Host-associated > Plants > Roots >... | reverse complement strand
ATAGTGTATCTTTGCGCCGTTAATTTGAGTGACCAACAATGGTAAGTGAATGATCTCTGCTACGCAAGCTCTGCTAATAGTTAGTCTTCTTTACTCTGTGTCCTTCTCAAGATTTTTTACATTTAATTATTTTGAATGAACATTTATGTTTCAAATTTAAGCTTCGCCGTACAGGATGAAGACTTAAGAGAATTTTTTACAGAATACGGTGAAGTATCTTCTGCTAAAGTTATTATGGACAAATACACAAACCGCAGCAAAGGTTTCGGTTTTGTGGAAATGCCTGATGATGCCGCTGCCCAGAAAGCTATTGAAGAACTGGATGGTGGAATGGTAGATGGTCGCGCCATTAAAGTAATGGTTGCCAAGCCAAAAGAAGAAAGAAAGACTAATAACAGACCTTCTTATTCTAACAACAACCGCTGGTAATTGAAACGATACTAGATAAGAAAAGGGTGTTACAACAGTAACGCCCTTTTTTATTTAATATGGTGGAAATCAGACTTATTGTATTCTCTTTAATAGAAAAGGACATCACCTTTGGTAATGTCCTTTGTTATTAAATAATGTTCTTATAAGATATTAAGCCCTTTGCTTTGCAGAAGACTTCTTCTTTGATTTCTTAAGTGCTGAATCAATTGCAGAGCTAAGGTTGGCAAAAGTAGGTTTGCCTACAAAACGCTCTCCATTGATGAAGAAAGCGGGAATGTCTTTTACTCCACGATCAATACCTTCTTTCAGATCATCCTGCACCTGCCATCCGTAAACACCGTTTACCAGGTCATCAAGGAATTTCTTGTTATTCACACGAGCTTTTTTTGCATGCAATTTCAGGCTGGTAGTACCCAGTGCACGACGGTTATTAAAGAGGATATTATGCATTTCCCAGAACTTGCCTTCCTGGGCAGCAGCAACTGCAGCTTCGCCAGCCTTCATGCTACGCTGATGGATCAGTGTAAGCGGGAAGTGACGGAAATTAAAGCGGATCTTACCTTCATATTCTTCCAGTAATTGCTTCACAACTTCATTAGCCTTGGCGCAGTCCTCATTTTCATATTCACCAAATTCCATAAGAGTCACTGGCGCATCTTTTTGCCCTACAAAAATATCTTTGGGCTCAATGATTTCTTCGATTTCTTTTTTAAATGCCATTTTAAACGCTCCTTTTTATTAGTTGCCTCCGGTTCCAGAACCCGATCTGGGATCATCTATATAACAACCTTCGTGCTATTTAGTTGAATTTTCACCCTTCTAGGGACCAAATTATCCTTTGAAGGCGGCTGAAGATAGGCATTTTTTATACCCCTCATATTCTCCAAAAAGCCAATTTTATAAACGAGCTATCCCCATCCTGAAAATCAACAATTTATAATGAAAAAATTAAAGGTTAATAATGTGAAAATAGCAGGCAGTTTTAGAAATTTACTTCCATTGGTGTTTTGCCCTTTATGTCACCTGCTCACTCTACAATCCCGATGGCTTACTTAACAACCTGCTCCAGGCTCCCCCTCTTTCCGGCGGATCATGAAAAGCTGGATTTCCGGTAGGACCAATCGCCGGGGTTGGCGGTTTTTGGCCCTTTGGCACCAAATGACACATTTGACCCGTTTGGCACCCATATGACCCGCCCTTTTTGAGATGCCATGTACATAGCATATACATACCGTGTACATACCATATGGATGCTACGTATTTATCATATCACTGCCACGTAATCTTCCATATACTAAAAGGGAAAAGACGTTCAATTATTAAGCCGAAGTTGATTAATTGTTAAGCCGACATTAATTCAAGCACTCAAAATGAGCGTTGGATATAAAGCGTTTTGCCTGCTGAAACCCGCTGGGAGTAAGGGTTTTAGAAATTTAATAACCGGTTTGACACTCCTAAAACGACCTTAAGTTGATTTGCAACCCGGGAAATGCTGGAGTATGTTTGTCCTATCAAATCAAAACGAAACAGGCACCTGCCACATCACTGAATGGTTTCGTTAAAATGAAAACTGACTCTTTCTATCTTTTGCTTGTACCCGATTGCTCCTAATAACATATTGCTATAAATGTTTGCTGGCCTGATTGCAGTCCATCACATTGTTAAATAATTTTTACACTATTAAACTTTAAAACTTAGAATTATGAAAACGCTTATTAACACCCGCATCGTTGCTATCGCATTGGTAGCTGCATTAACAGTGGCTTTTACAACGCCTGTACTCGCTAACACAACTGGAGAAAATCCTCAGCCTGTAGAATTGAAGTACCTTGGACAATATAAAAACCAACCTGTTTTTGAATTGTCTTTCAAAAGTGCTGAAGACGCTGATTTTACTGTAATTATCCGCGACGACCAGGACAATATCGTTTACAAGGATTTCATCAAAAGTGGTACTACTTCCAAGAAGTATATGCTGAACACTGAAGAACTGGGTGATATTCCTGTAAACTTTGAGATCACCAGCCGTAAAACGGACAAAACTGTGGTTTACAAGGTCAATAAGAATACTCGCACTGTAGAAGATGTTGTTGTGAACCTGGTAAAATAAGTTTACCTGGTTTGGTACAAAAAAACACCGCTATTCGCGGTGTTTTTTATTTATATTAGCTCCTCTTCTATCCTTTCCCTCGCTAACTTCCAAGCAATTCCAATGATCAATCTTCAGCCGGGCCCATGAACTTTATTAATACAAACCAGCTGTTGTATGAAAAGAACTTTTGCTTTTGCCAAAGGAATTATTTTTTCAGGAATGCTCCTGTCTGCCGATATGAATGGGGTCCGTCCGGACATCAATAATTATTCACCGGCTCCCTTTGCAGCCCCCGGCCAACCCATCAATCCCTCGCCCTCAAACACAGGCGGATCACCTCTTGTCAATACTCCGTTATGTGCAACTGTGAGTGACCCGGATGGAGGCAATCTTACAGTAACTTATTATGGCCGTCCCAAAATTGGTCCGGTAGCCAGCAATCAAAAATTTACCGTCATACTAATTCCGGATACCCAGTACTATACTGCCGAACCACAGGGTACCAATAATGGAAACAACAGTATGTTCAAATCACAAACTTCCTGGATCGCCAGTAACCGGGTATCCCGCAATATTGCATTTGTGGGTCAATTGGGTGATTGTACGGAACACGGAGATGCCAATGAAGTGGAATGGAAGCGGGTAGATACTGCTATTAAAACTATTGAAGATCCTGCACTCACCGGCCTGCCACAAGGCATACCCTATGGGCTAAGTGTGGGTAATCATGATCAAAGTCCGAATGGTGGTGGAGCGTCCGCCAGCACCAATTTCTTCAACCAGTATTTTGGTTTTGCCCGATATACAGGAAGAACCTATTACGGTGGACATTTTGGCTCCAATAATGATAACCATTATGAACTTTTCACTGCCAGTGGTATCGACTTCCTGGTGATTTCAATGGAGTATGATACCAATCCTTCTACAGCGGTATTAGATTGGGCAGCAGCACTGGTTCAAACCTACAATAACCGGAAGGTGATTGTAATGACCCATTTTGGGATAAATGAAACCGGATCCCCTCAACCTACCTTTGGTACCCAGGGTGCAGCCATCTATAATAAGCTGAGATCATTTCCCAATTTTATTATGCTTGTCTGCGGGCATATCCACCAATCAGACGGAGAGGCCCGGCGTTCAGATAGTTTCAATGGAAATACGGTACATACGCTTCTCTCGGATTACCAGTCCCGGACAAATGGAGGTAATGGACATTTACGTATCATGGAATTTGATCCTGCCACCAACAAAGTTTCTGTTAAGACCTATTCACCTGTTACCAATGCTTTTGAAACAGATGGAGACAGCCAGTTTGATATAACCGTAAATCTTGCACCTACCAATAACTTTACAAAGCTGGGCCAACTTACCAATGTAGCATCCGGTTCCAAACCCTGTTTCACCTGGAATGGATTAAATTCCAATAAGGAATATGAATGGTTTATGGAAGTTTCTGATGGAACTACCACTACAACGGGACCGATATGGAGTTTCTCTACCACCTTTGGTGCACCCTTACCTGTGATGCTGGTTAACCTGAAAGCAGCACCTGATGAACAAAGAGTAAAAATTGACTGGACAACGGCTTATGAAAAAGACAATCTTCTTTTTGAAGTGGAACGTTCTTTGAATGGAAGTCATTTCACTACTATCGGATATATTAATGGCCATGGAAATTCTACTGATCGCCAGAATTATTCATATTATGATGAAAAACCTGTAACCGGAGTATCTTATTATCGTCTTAAACAGGTGGATATAGATCGTAAGGCCAGTTGGTCAGGGATTGTTTCCGTGGTATTTGGGAAGAAAGGTTCACAGTTTGTTGTATATCCCAACCCTGGCAGGTTAAATGAATTCAAAATTGCCCTGGTGAACCAAATGAATATTAAGACAGAAGTTGATATTTTCGGAACAGATGGTAAATTGTATTATCGAAAAACATATTTCTCTCAAAACCTTATCACTATTAACCACAACCTGAACAAAGGAACTTATATCCTGAAAATTACAAACGGGGAATTTTCTCAGAATCAAAAACTGGTAATAGAATAAATTATGGGTTCATCTGGCAAATTCATCAGGGCCGTTTTATTGACCGGCCTGGTGGCAGGTATCCTGGATCTCACCATTGGTGTATTAGGCGCTTACATTATGAACAATGGCCACCTTCCGGAAAATATTCCTGTTTATTTAAGGAATGTGTTACGCTATATCTCAAGTGCAGCATTTGGAAAAGATGAAGGAAATGAAACTAAAATGGAGTTCGCCGGTTTATTCTTTCATTTCTTCATAGCCATATCATTTACGTGGTTCTATTTCCTGATCTATCCTTCCATCCGACTTTTTCATAAAAGTGTTTTAGCCAGCACTATTATTTATGGATTGTTTGTGTGGGCCATTATGAATATGGTAGTGGTACCTCTTTCAGCATTGCATGCGCCGCCAATACCTCCAGATATTAAAAGGGCCATTTACCAGGCCATTGTATTAATGGTTTGCATTGCATTACCCGTAACCATTGGCGCAAAAAGATATTACCGGTATTAGACGAACTATAACTCTTCCACAACAGCGTTGCGATAATAGACTTCTGCTCCTTCCGACTGAAGAATGATATTCCCCGTTTTTGTATTGCCAAGTCCGCCCTCATTTACTATTTCACCATTAAGCAAATGGGTGATCTTTCCATTCTTCACAATAACCTCCGCTTTATTCCATTCCCCTTTTGGTTTTTCTGCATCTTTAGATTTAATAATCCGAAGAGATCTCACTGCCGTTGTAATGGAATCAGCATGACGGATTGTTGTACTGTCTGTCATCCAGAAATCACCACAGTCGCCCTCCTGTATCTGGTATTCCAGAGAACGGGGCCACACTTTATCTCCACTGTACAAAATCACATGATACATTATACCGGCATCACGCTTGGCATTTTCCCTGGGCGGATACCTTTTCTCACCCCATTTGAATTCAACAGTAAAATGAAAATCTCCATAATTCTTTTCAGTAGCAATATATCCAAATCCATTACCACTCACATGGAGCACATCGCCTTCAAAAACAAAAACATTTTTGGGATCATTATTCTTGCCTACCCCTCCATTAAGGAATGTATGCCATTCAGTTTTCTTATTAGGCAGAAAAAGTTTTGTTTTCTTCTTTGGAGGCGTTATTAAAAATATTGGCAATACCATTGCGAGGCCGATACCGGCAAAAAAGGGGCGGTGTAATTTCATTGTAGTAATCATTTGTTGCTATTTATAAAATCTTCCCATTAGAGGGTTATCAATAATTTTTCTTTTCATTTCAGCCACATTAATGGCTCCCTGTTTGCCGTATACTATTTTGCCGCCTGGCTCTACCAGAATTGTATAAGGCAATGCACCCTGCCATTTGGGATCGATCGCTTCAATTAATTTATACTTGTCCTCGATGCTCCAGAGATAATTCTTACTGGAAGCTTCCTTGCCCTTCAAAAACTTCAGAACTTTCTCTTTTGCAGCAGGATCATCAGCACTGATGCTGACAAATTCAAAATCACGACCGCGATACATACGATTCATTTCTATGAAATCAGGAAACTCTGTTACACAGGGGCCGCACCAGGTTGCCCAAACATTGATCAGTCTGAGTTTATCTGTATTATTCTTCAACAATTCTTTTATTCCTGGTTCATCAATCATACTCACATCCACCGGTTCGGCTGCCCATCTTTCTTTATATTTCTCCCCATCAGCAACTTTGGAAGCCCATTTCACAGAGCATCCAAAAACCTTGGTAGTCTTAACTGGTACCTCTTTCCCGGCTAACAAAGCATCCAGTGCATTGCGGGAATCAAAATTATTAGGTGTCCGGCTGGGCTTCTCAACATCGTCCACCCTTCCCTGGTATTGCAGTTTCCTGTCTTTATCAAAAATAAATACATGGGGAGTGGCAATAGCGCCATAGGCTTTGGAAGTAGCCTGGGTTTTGCCATCATATAAGTAAGGAAAATTGTAATGCTTGTTCTTTGCCCGAAGCTTCATCTCCTCGAATGAATCCCCAATATCAGTATAACCTAATTCATCCAGTCTTACAGCTTTAGGATCATTGGGTGATATCACAACAAAGCTTACACCCTTTGATGTATACTCTTTTACCATATTGATGATGCGGTCCTCATACGCCTGTGCGGTAGGACAATGATTACAACTGAAAATGACAGCCAGTATTTTGGCTTTACTGAAGGAAGCCAGTGAATAGGTCTTACCATCTACACCCTGTAATTTAAAATCAGGGGCTTTGGAACCGATCTCCAATGGTGTTGGGTCTTCTGCAACTGATTTAACGGTTGCTGCAATACTTAAAACGGCAGCTACTACTGCCAGCATTGACAAACCTTTGCGGCTCATAGGCAAACAATTTGTGAAAAGGTACGAATTCATACCGACAGAATTATTTACAGGAATTACCGGCGTTGAATTTTATAAAAAGATGCCCAAAAGATCATTGGTTAATAGTATATTGAATCGGTAACTTGCCAGCCATGAACAGACAAATTTCCTCCTGGAATCTGGTCATAATTTAAGAAGAATTTTAAATCAAAAATTAAATGATTCCTGTAAAAGCTTACGCTGCCTTAACCCCAACCTCCGCCCTTGTACCTTTTGACTTTGAAAGAAGAGATCTAAGAGACCACGATATTCTGCTCGATATACAATACTCCGGAGTCTGCCACTCAGATCTTCACCAGGCCAGGGATGAATGGGGAGGATCCATTTACCCGATGGTACCTGGTCATGAAATAGTTGGGAAAATTGCTGAAATTGGAAACCATGTAAAGAAATTTAAGGTTGGAGATACAGCAGGAGTTGGCGTAATGGTTGATTCCTGCAGAGTATGCAAACCCTGTACTGATCTTACTGAACAATACTGCGTGGAAGGAATGACAGGTACGTATAATGCCCTGGAACGAGATAAGGTAACCAAAGCACAGGGAGGATACAGCACCCGCATAGTTACCGATGAACGATATGTGTATAGTATCTCTGATAAATTGTATTTGCCCGGAGTAGCGCCTTTGCTTTGCGCAGGTATCACTACGTATTCACCTCTTCGCTATGCCAATGTAAAACCAGGAGATAAAGTGGCAGTTGCGGGTTTGGGTGGTCTTGGACATATGGCTGTAAAATTTGCTGTATCCATGGGAGCAGAAGTTACCATGCTGAGCACTTCCAAAGCCAAAGAAGCTGATGCAAAAAAGCTGGGAGCGCACCACTTTGTATTGAGCTCAGATCCGGCACAGATGAAAAAGCAGGAAAGTCAATTCAATGTTGTTGTGGATTGTGTTTCCGGCAATCATGATTATGCTCCTTATTTAAAATTGTTAGCTGTAAACGGAAAGCTCCTGGTGGTAGGTCTTCCTTCGGAAGAGCCTAAACTGGATCCATTTCAACTGGTCACTAACAGGCGCAGTATAATCGGATCAATGATTGGGGGAAGCAAGGAGACGCAGGAAATGCTTGACTATTGTGCAGAAAAAAATATCGTGGCGGATGTGGAAGTGATTCCCATGAATTACATCAATGAGGCGTATGAAAGAATGCTGAAGAGTGATGTCAAATACAGGTTTGTGATAGATATGGCTTCATTAAAATAAGCATATTCACACCAGGCTGGAGTCCCGATAGCAAGAGCATTGCCCTTGTAAGTAACAGCGGCGGACTGTAATTTAATTGAAACAATAGCTATGAGAAATACTTTTATTATCCTACTGTTTTTGCTATGCGGTGTTGCCAATGGACAAACCACTGCCCTGAAGCGTATTAAAGTTAAAGGCAACACTTTCATAGCTGAAAGTGGCGATACCATGGTATTCCGGGGACTTAATGCGAGTGACCCGGATAAGCTGGAAAAGAATGGACACTGGAACCAGGAATACTTCCAGGAAATAAAAAAATGGGGTGCCAATATTGTACGCTTCCCTGTGCATCCTTCTGCGTGGCGATCCCGCGGCCAGCAAGAGTATATAAAGCTACTGGATAATGGGATCAGCATGGCAAAGGAACAGGGCCTTTACGTTATTATTGACTGGCACAGCATTGGCAATCTTCGATCAGAGTTGTACCAGGCTCCCATTTATGAGACAACGCAAAAAGAAACCTTTGAGTTCTGGCGCACCATGGCCCAGAAGTATAAAGATGAACCAACGGTAGCCTTCTTTGAATTATTTAATGAACCTACAGTTTACAATGGACAATTGGGTACCTGTACCTGGGCGCAGTGGAAAGATTTGATGGAAGAGACCATTACCATCATACGCGCTTATAACTGTCCTGCAATTCCTTTGGTAGCAGGGTTTAACTGGGCCTATGATCTCACAGAAATTGCTTCCAATCCCATAAATAAAGAAAACATAGCCTATGTAAGTCACCCTTATCCCATGAAGAGACAAAAGCCCTGGGAGGATCAGTGGACAAAAGACTGGGGATTTGTAGCCAAAAAGTATCCATTAATTCTCACCGAAATAGGATTTAGCGGAGCCAATGATGTGGGTGCTCATGTACCCGTGATCAGTGATGAAAGTTATGGCGATGCAATCACCAAATACACAGCGGAAAAAGGAATTTCCTGGGTGGTTTGGGTCTTTGATCCTCAATGGGCACCAAGATTATTTAGCGATTGGAAATTTACTCCTTCAAGACAGGGCAATTATTTCAAAAAAGCGCTTCAGACTGCTAATAATAGTAAATAATAGATCAATCCGGGATTACTGCAAGGATAACAAAGCATTTATGTTTGAATAAATAATACTATTGTCCACTGGCAATAGAACCTATATTTATCTAAAATTGTTTTGCATGCCTGTTAAACTATTCTTTAGCACACTATTTCTGTTCCTGTTTGCACAAAATGTTCAATCCCAAAAAGCAAAAAGCTTTTCCCTTACTTCTCCGGATGGAAAAATTGCCGTCAGTATTTCTGTAACAGATAATATCAAATGGTCTGTTACACATAGTGAAGATATTGTGATCCTGCCATCTGCCATTTCAATTGAATTGCAGGGCGGAGAAGTGATTGGCCGCAATATTAAATCAGTGACTTCAAAGAAACGGACAGTTAACCAGGTCATTAATGCGGTGTTTTATAAGAAGAAGGCCATCATTGATAATTTTAACGAGCTTACTCTCAGCTTCAAAAACGGGGAAGGAGTCATATTCCGCGCCTATAATGAAGCTGCAGCCTACCGCTTCTTCACCAGTAGAAAAGATGAACTGATAATCCGATCGGAGCAGATAGAATATAATTTCAACAAGGATTACAATGTGATGATCCCTTTTACCAGTGATCTGAGGGATGGAGAGCGCTACTCCTGTTCTTTTGAAGAGTTCTATGCAGATATTGCAATTTCCAAAATCAATAAAGACACGCTGGGTTACCTGCCCATGCTGGTAAAACTGGATAACAATAAGAAGGCAGTGATCCTGGAAGCCGATGTACAGGATTATCCCTGCCAGTTTATTCAGCATCATCCCGCAAATGATATGGCGCTGAAAAGCACATTTGCTCCTTATCCATTGGAGGAAGCGTTAGGCAGGAGATCAAGAATTAATTATCTCGCCACTAAACGGGCAGACTTTATCGCCAAAGTGAAAGGCACAAGAAACTTTCCCTGGAGAGTGTTAGTAGTGAGTGTGCAGGATCATGAATTACTGAACAATGATATCGTGCAAAAATTATCAGCTCCTCCCACTATGGAAACCAGTTGGCTGAAACCCGGCAAAGTTGCCTGGGATTGGTGGAACGACTGGAATATTTCAAAGGTGGATTTCCGCGCTGGCATCAATAACGATACCTACAAATATTATATCGATTTCGCATCTGCTAATAAACTGGAGTACATCATCCTGGATGAAGGATGGAGTGATGACTGGGATCTTACGAAATTAAAAAACCAGATCAATCTCCAGGAACTGGTTGAATATGGTAAACAGAAAAATGTGGGATTGATATTATGGAGCACCTGGTATGCCTTACAGAGAGATATTGATGGACTCTGCAAACGTTATGCGGACATGGGAATAAAAGGATTCAAGGTTGATTTCCTTGACAGAAATGATCAGAAAATAGTGGCTTCCTGTTACGAGATGGCATCAATAGCAGCCAACCATCATCTGATGCTTGATTTTCATGGCATGTTCGCACCACAGGGATTGCAACGTACCTGGCCCAATGTCATAAACTTTGAAGGGGTGCGTGGAATGGAATATAGTAAATGGAGTGCCGATGACCGCGTGCCAGCACATGAGGTTTCCATTCCCTATTTACGAATGATGGGTGGTCCGCTGGATTATACTCCCGGTGCCATGCGCAATACCACCAAGGGAAACGCAAGACCCAGTAATTCACTACCTGTTAGCCAGGGGACCAGGTGTCATCAACTGGCCATGTATATAACTTATGAAGCGCCACTACAGATGCTGGCAGATAATCCAACCGCCTATAAGGAGAACCAGGAATGCACTGATTTTATTGCAGGTATTCCAACGGTTTTTGATTCAAGCGTGGCCATTGCAGGAGAAGTAGGACAATACACAGCTATTGCACGTAGAAAGGGTGATACCTGGTATGTAGCCGCCATGAATAACTGGACTGCACGGAAAATTGGATTTAATCTTTCATTCCTGAACGGACAGGGTTATAAGGCGGAAATTTTCAAAGATGGGATCAATGCTGACCGGGATGCAAGGGACTATAAAAAAGAAATCCAAAATGTTGGTTATAATACCATGATGAATGTTGAAATGAAACCCGGAGGAGGATGGGCAGCTATCATCACCAAACAATAAACTCCATGAAACAAATATGGATAACAATTACCAGTGCGTTAGTGATAATGGGATCTGCATCGTCCCAGGCCGGGCATCTCATTGACTCAAAAGCTACCAAAGAAACTAAGGCACTCTTCAAAAACCTTGATAGGTTGGCAAAGGACCATATTCTTTTTGGGCACCAACATGCCACAGAGTACGGTCATGGATGGCAGGGAGATGCAGATCGATCAGATGTAAAATCAGTTACCGGTTCCCATCCTGCTGTAATTGGAGTTGATTTCAGTGGCCTGAGTGGTCAATCGGAGAATAATATTGCCAGAACAAAAGAATCATTGCGAAAGACGATAATTGATACCTATGATCGTGGTGGTATTACAACCGTTGCGTGGCATTTTAACAATCCTGCTTCTGCTGGTGGATTTTATTGGAACGATAGTATATCCGCTCCAGCAGTGAAACTGATCATACCCGGCGGATCGCATAATGAAAAATACAAATCTATTCTCTCCACAATTGCTGATCTTGCCAAATCTGTAAGAGGCAAAGATGGGAAACTGGCTCCCATGATATTTCGCCCATGGCATGAATTTGATGGAGGTTGGTTCTGGTGGGGAAAGCCACATTGCACAACGGATGAATTCAAAACCCTATGGCGATTTACAGTGAGCTACCTGCGAGACAGTCTGCAGGTTCATAATTTCATTTATGCTTTTTCACCGGATTGCACCTTTACTTCAGAGAATGAATACCTGGAACGCTATCCCGGTAATGAATGGGTGGATATGGTAGGAGTGGATAATTATGCAGACTGGGGCCGCGATCGATATGATATTCCCACCGGGATCAGGAAATTGAAGATCGTAGCTGACTATGCAAAAAAGCATGGCAAGCTGGCTGCATTCACTGAGACGGGGCTGGAATCCATTCCCAATAAAACCTGGTGGACAGAAACACTATTATCGGCGCTGAAATCTTCCAGACTTCAACTCTCCTATGTACTGGTCTGGCGCAATGATACACGCAGCCCTACCCATTTCTATGCGCCCTTCCCAGGTCAGGTAAGTGAACCTGATTTCATCAAATTCTATAATGACCCCTATACCCTGTTTGAAAAAGACCTGAAGAAAATTTACAGGTAAGATGGTGCTGGTCGGGTTTTCTTTATATTAGTAAAAAAAATTGAAAAGGCAGCTGTCATTATTAATTGCTAGTTTTTGTTTCCTGCAGGTTTTTTCGCAAAACGATACCATTGCAACAAAGGATATCGTATATGCACAGTCAGGAGAAAAAAAACTATTACTCGATATCTATAAGCCAAAGAGTGCATCAAATCCCTATTTGATTGTATGGGTGCATGGTGGCGCCTGGCGTTCGGGTTCAAAGGCCAACCCACCTCTGGGTCTACTGGGTTTTGGATATGCTCTTGCCAGTCTTGATTTCCATCTCAGTGAAGAAGCCCCCTATCCTTCCATGGTACATGATATAAAAGCGGGTATCCGCTATCTCCGTGCAAATGCAAAAAAATATGGATACCGGGCAGACAAAATAGTGATCTGGGGTTCCTCATCCGGTGGTCATCTCGCTGCCCTTGTAGGAACAACTAATGGTGATAAATTCCTGGAAGGTACGCTGGGTGATTATACCAGCACCAGTTCGTCTGTACAGGGCATTTTAGATTTTTATGGGCCTGCCAACCTGCTCACTATTCTCAATCAATCAACTCCTCACGGCATCAGTGTTCGCGAACCCGCCATGAAGATATTATTCGGAAAAAGCATAGATGAAGTAAAAGAAACTGCCAAACAGGCAAGTCCTGTATTCCAAACAGACCCTTCTGATCCTCCTTTATTGATCGTTCATGGTGACCAGGACAACCAGGTGCCTGTGAACCAGTCTATCGAACTAATGGAAGCCTACAAAAAGAATAAGCTGCCTGTACAAATAGAATTTGTTCCAGGTGCAGGTCATGGAGGTGACGTATATACCAACCGACCAATGATGATCCTGGTTAATGAATTCCTGAAAAAGAATGTCTACAAACAATAAAAGAGGGGAAAATGATTTAAATTTAATTATCTACCGCAGCGCTGCTATACTTATCCCTGAAAATAAAAATATTATCCATCAAGATGGTAAGGCACGCACTACATGCGCATACGCTTTACTCCGTGTACCCGGCACTGTAGTTGAAGTTCGTGTACAGTCCGGGGCACGGTTTTTTATCTCACCAGTTTATCCCTGATCTCTCTCCAGGTAATCACTTTTATATTCTGTGCTTTTAATAAACTCCTGCATGCTTCACTGCTGAAGAAATTAAAGTCCGCCTGTCTCCATGCAGCTCCCCAGTCAGGATGATCTACTGCAACTGCCTGCATCTCCTTATCATCATATGCTGTATGGATGATAAAAATATTCAGTCCCGGTTTCATGGAATTGATAACCCCGGTATAGTAAGCAGCCATTCCATTTTTGAAATTATCCGGGTTGGCCGTATGAATGGCATCCACGAAAATATCTTTATCAGTCAGATCGGTAAAAGGAACATTGAACACCATATTGGGAGCTGTTTTGACCAACATCACAGGCACTTTATATTCCCTGCCCAACTCCACCAATAGCTTTACATATTCCGGCCTTCCAAACAAAGTACCCATATGCGAATCAAAATGGGTAATATCAATTCCAAACAGTCTTGCCTTTTCTATTTGTGCGCGCAACTCTTTTTCTACTTCTTCTATTTTAGCGGAAGCATACACTGAATCAACTGATAAATAAAAGAATCCGTTCTTATTAATTAAGCCGGGTACATTATCAGCAAGGGGGCTCCATTTATAATATTTCCATTCACTGGTTAGTGTAAGGTGAAGACCGAAATCTGATTGGGGACGTGCCGCTGCATATGCTGCTATTTCAGAAAACCAGGGTGTTGGAACCATAATACTGGCAGAACTAACAGATCCCTTTTCCATAGCCAGTGTGGCAGCCTCGTTCTCAGAATGAGATACTCCCAGATCATCTGAATGTATTATAAGTAATTTGGTGTCTTTTGAATATCCAAGCCTTTCGGCCAGTGTTTGTTGTGCAGTTACCCAACTACCAGCAAACATTATCATGACAAATAATAAGAGTGTTTTCATCTGGTTATTTTATTTTTTGAATTTGGACAGATGGCTTTCGGCAAAGCCTCAGGTCATATGCAAAGCTTTGTATATTGAAGATACGAGTTAACACCGCAAGCGCCCCGGCCGGAAGGCGTCATATTTTACTATATTTGCCGCATGTCCGTAAAAAATACTCTACTGCTGCTTTTGATAAGCGCAGGACTGGCCGCTAATAGCCAGCAACCAACCAACTCCCTGTCAGGAAAAATAGTTGACGATAAATCCAACGCCGTTCCTGACGCCTCCGTTTATGTATTGAACAGTCAATCCGGAACGTATACCAATAGACAGGGTGAATTTGCATTGTACAATGTCCCATCCGGAAAGTTTATACTTCACGTATCTGCTGTTGGATACGCAGATGTAAGCAAACTTATTGACGATGGTAATAAGGGAAGTATTCAGATCACACTTACACGCTCTACAGTGCATCTTGATGAGGTGATTGTCTCTGCCCAGAAAAGAGAGGAAATGCTTCAGCAATTACCGTTGAGTATTTCAGCCCTTTCTTCAAGGAAAGTGGAGGATTACAGGCTCTGGGATACAAAAAGCATAACAGCAATAGTTCCTTCACTCTATAGCAGCAACCCTGGTGAAGACCGTAATGTTACAAGCATACGCGGTATTACTTCAACTTCCTACGATCCTGCTGTAGCTACTTATATAGATGGTGTTAACCAGTTCAACCTCGACACCTATATTCCACAGCTATTTGATGTGGAAAGAATCGAAGTATTGAGAGGCCCCCAGGGAACCTTATATGGCCGTAATGCCATGGGAGGAGTGATCAATATCATCACTAAAAAACCAGGAGATATTGCAACAGGTTTTGCTTCTGCAAGTATTGGAAATAAAGGCAGACAGCGTTACAATATTGGACTGAAGGGCCCGATCATCAAAGGCAAATTATTTGCCGGTGGATCTGTAATGTTTGATCAAAGAGATGGCTATTACACCAATGAGTTCAATAATACGCATTTTGACAAACAGCATGCATTGACTGGCAATTACTATCTGACTTATGTTGCTTCTCCGAAACTTTCTTTTACAACGAACTATAAACATCATATAAATCGCAATAATGGTCCATTCACGCTGGTAAATGGAAAGGATGAAGCATTTGCCAATCCTTTCAAATTGAATCAGAATGCTACCAGTAAGATGATAGATAATACCTGGAACCTGTCAGAGTCCATGAATTATACCACCAATAAATTGAATTTAACCGCTCAGATCGCCTATCAAAAAAATCACCGTCATTATACTGAACCGCTTGATGGTGATTTCTCTCCTATAGACGGTGTTACGATCATTAATAATTATGGGCCAAAATGGAATAATGTGAAGGTGTTAACAGGAGAAGTGCGGGTCAGCTCCCCGGCTTCCACTACTTCACGCCTAAAATGGACAACCGGTGTATATGCGTTTGGACAAAAAATCCCTACAAAACAGAATACTCATTTTGGAAATGATGCAGACCTTCTTGGATCTCCAGACAAGAATTTTGGTCTGATCAATACTTCAACAGGGGAAAGCAATGGACAGGCAGTGTATGGACAAATCACCTATTCAATAAATCCAAAGCTGGATATTACAGCAGGAATTCGCTATGACCATGAACATAAAAAGCAGAGTGTTCTGGGTGAATACCAGCAAGATCCTGATCCCAATCCGGTATTTACCACCAGGCCTGATACCAGCGCAACGGCTAATTTCAATGCTTTTTCTCCCAAGTTGAGCCTGGGTTACCAGTTTTCCAGCGTAACAAATGGATATGTTTCTTATAGCCGTGGTTACCGTTCCGGTGGTTTTACCCAGTTAGGTTCAGATCCATCTCAACCACCCCTGTTTCCTTACAAACCAGAGTATAGCGATAATTATGAGATCGGTTTGAAGAACAGCCTGCTGAATCACCGCCTGCGCGTCAATCTTTCATTCTTTTATACCCTTGTTTCAGATGCCCAGGTACCTACCCTGGTATTGCCGGATGCTATTACCATCACCCGTAATGCAGGTAAACTGGATGCAAAAGGCGCGGAACTGGAACTTTCATCCATCCTCGCCAAAGGCCTGGAAGTGGATTACAATTTTGGATATACAGATGCCAAATACAAAACCCTCAAACTTTCCCAAAATGGGTCTGAGCAGGATTTTGATGGAAACCGGCAGGTTTTCACCCCCAACTATACTTCATCCCTGGCTGCGCAATACAGTTATGACCTGAAAGGAAAACAGGGTCTTAAGCTGGTGCTGAGAGGCGAATGGATGGCACTTGGCAAGCACTATTTTGACCTGGCCAATACCATTTCACAATCTCCCTATAGCCTGTTCAATACCCGGTTCGGATTAAGTGCAAGGAATTTTGATGTCATGCTCTGGGTTAGAAATATTGGAGATGAAAAATATATCTCCTATGCATACGACTTCGGCGCAGTGCATTTGGGTGATCCCCGCACTTTCGGAGTAACTGTGACCGGTAGATTCTAAGATTTAATTAAGATTGATCATCAACAAGGCTGCGACGCTGCCTTGCTTTTTCCAGGCCCATTGAAGTGATGCGAATCACCAATGTGTCCTGCTGTTCAGTAGTGACCAATTCTTCCTCTTCCAGTAAATGTAATTGTTGCTGAATAACTGACCATTCCTGTAAGCGACGGAGAATAAGTTCACGCGGCCTGCAGCCATATTGTTCGGGCTGAGGGTCATTCTTCACTATTTCGTAAATGGTCTGGAGAAGGTGGTAGTGGTCTTGCATTGTCTAAAAATATCGGAAAAAACGCTTCCGGTTAAATAAATTTTTCAACAGGGAATACAACTGTATGTTAAAAGACAATAGGTAGCAAACTGCCGGATAGCATTCCCCGTTTATAAAGGATTGTACCCGGCAAGCTGATAATTAGACAGGCAAAAAGGCATAAATAGCTGCATTCTGCAATAATAAATTGCCAGAAATCCCTAAAATCCCACTAACTGGTAATTGTCTGGGGTTAATTGTTAAAATAAATTTGATAAAACAAACTTTCTTAATTATGAAATCCGTAAACCCCTATCCCGTTGCCATTGCAATACCGTACCCCAGGAAAAACAAATCTATCCTGAACAGTCGGCTTGGAAAATTTATTGCGAATTTGAAAAAGAGGATGAGATGATTTTTCTATTACTGTTGGATATTCTCCGTAACCTGCAATTTCGCAGCTACCTGTTGATGATCTCCACGATTCTTACCTGGTGGAAGAGATAGGCATACCGGAAAACCCGGATACTAGTCTTCCCTCTCTACAGTTATCGTACACTCACCCACAAGAGCAGCAAGTGCTCCCACAGCAGCCAGTACAGGTGCAAATAATGCTCCTACCACTCCCACCGTTAGCGGAAAGGACATTAGTTCCTTGCCGGATTTATCTGTAATGGTAATCTTTCTTACGTTTCCTTCCTCAATCAGTTCCTTCACTTTTTTCAGCAACTGTTCTCCATTAATGGAGAAAGATTCTTTTGTCCGATTCATAATTTATTATGTTAGCCCTTACAATTTACTAATTTCATTTTTCTAAACCTCTTTAAATACCAATGAGCAAAAGCACAATCGAGCAAAAACTGGAATCCATGGACCTTTCCTTTCCGGCTACAAAACCTTCAAAAGGAATTTATAAATCCTGTCTGACGGTAGGTAACCTGGTGTATGTATCAGGACATGTATCCATAAAAACAGATGGAAGTTATATCAATGGAAAACTCGGAAAAGACCTTTCGGAAGAAGAAGGTAAAGCAGCCGCTTTACAATGCGGATTAGGTATTCTTGGATCTCTAAAATCCCATTTGGGAAGCCTTGATAAAATTAAAAGAGTAGTTAAGATACTGGGAATGGTAAATGCAACTCCAGATTACAAAGACCATCCGGTGGTCATAAACGGCTGTAGTGAACTATATGTTCAATTATGGGGAGAAGAGAATGGAAAAGGCGTACGTAGTGCTGTAGGTATGGGATCACTTCCGGGCAATGTTGCTGTGGAAATTGAGGGAATTTTTGAAATAGAATAATATGAAAGACTGGTTCAGGATCAATGATACCACCTCACTGGATTCTCCTGCATTACTTATCTATCCTGAAAGAGTAAAGGCAAATATTCAGCAGGCTATTTCCATGGTGGGTGATGTAAACCAATTACGGCCACATATTAAAACAAATAAATCTTCTGCTGCCATAAAGCTGATGATAGCAGCAGGTATCAGCAAATTCAAATGTGCAACCATTGCTGAAGCTGAATTGCTGGGGATATGTGGCGCAAAAGATGCATTGCTGGCTTACCAACCCGTTGGACCAAAACTTCAACGGTTTATTAAAGTTATTCAACAGTACAATTCCACTAATTATAGCTGTGTAACAGATTCAATGATTGCTGCAAACGAACAATCAAAGGAATTTGCTGCTGCCGGGTTGAAAATTCCTGTTTATATTGATTTGAATGTAGGCATGAACCGAACAGGAATTGCGCCGGATGAAGATGCCGTTCAACTCTATTCTTTTCTATCTGGCGCGCCAGGGATTGAAGCAAAAGGTTTGCATGCATATGATGGTCATATCCGGGACCTGGACATGAATATTCGTACAAAGACATGCGATGAAAGCTTTAAACTGGTAAAAGATCTAAAACAAAAACTGGAATCGGCAGGCATGAAAGTACCAGTAATTATTGTGGGCGGCTCACCAACATTTCCCATTCATGCCAAACGCAAAGGAATTGAATGTAGTCCGGGTACTTTTATCTATTGGGACTATGGATACCTTACATCCTGTCCTGAACAGCCCTTTCTTCCGGCTGCAGTGCTGATTACAAGAATAGTTTCTCTTCCTGCTCCGGGAAAGATTTGTACTGATCTTGGCCATAAATCTGTTGCTGCAGAAAACGAGATCAGCAGACGTGTTTTCTTCTTAAATGCTGAGGATATTCAGCCAGTAAGCCAGAGCGAAGAACATTTGGTAGCAGATATTCCCCATGGTCATTCCTTTAAAGTTGGTGATATTTTATACGGTTTGCCCATCCATGTCTGTCCAACTGTTGCCCTGTATGAAAGATCATTTACTGTTGAAAAAGGTAATGTAACAGGGGAATGGAGACATGAAGCAAGGGACAGAAGAATAAGATTTTAAACTTTTGTTACCGGGAAAGGGATAAAATCCGGGGACTCAGTATAGTATTACTTCAACTTATGATCATAGATGCTCATCTTGATTTAGCGATGAATGCCATGGAATGGAATCGGGATCTACGGATGCCTGTTCCGCAGATCCGTGATTGGGAAAATGGCCTTAATGATAAGCCAGACCGGGGAAGAGGAACGGTTTCGTTACCTGCTTTACGGGAAGGGAATATCGGACTGGTGGTAGCCACCCAGATTGCCCGTTTTGCTCCACCCGGGTATGCTTTTCCTGGCTGGAACTCTCCGGAACAGGCCTGGGCTCAAACGCAGGCACAGTTAGCCTGGTACCAAGCCATGGAGGCAGAGGGGCAAATGGTGCAAATAACCCATCGCAGGGCGCTGGAAATTCACCTGGCTCAATGGAATGATGGTAGTCCTGCAGATCAAAAGCCTGTTGGCTTTATCCTGAGCCTGGAAGGAGCTGACTCCCTGGTTGATCTCTCCTACCTTGAAACAGCATATGAATATGGTTTAAGAGCTTTGGGGCCGGCCCATTACGGCCACGGGCGCTATGCCAATGGCACTGATGCCACCGGAAAAATGGATCAGCAGGGACTTGACCTTTTAAAAGAAATGGAACGGTTGAATATCATCCTGGATGCCACCCATCTCTGCGATGATGCTTTCTGGCAGGCAATGGATCAATTTCATGGTGCAGTTTGGGCCAGCCATCAAAATTGCAGAAGCCTGGTGGATCATAACCGGCAGTTTTCTGATGACCAATTCAAAGTTTTGATTGAAAGAGGTGCAGTGATTGGGGCTGCTTTTGATGCATGGATGATAGTGCCCAACTGGGTTCGCGGCAAATCAACTCCAAAGGAAATGCATTGCAACCTTGATAAGATCATTGATCATATTGATCATATCTGCCAACTCGCTGGCAATAGCCTTCATGTAGGTATTGGCACCGATCTGGATGGAGGATTCGGAAGAGAGCAGTGTCCATACGACCTGGATACGATCGCAGACCTCAATGATTTCCCTTCCCTGTTGCGCAGAAGAGGTTATGCTGAAAATGATATAAGTAATATTATGTCAGAAAACTGGCTACGCTTTCTCCGGAATGCCTGGAAATAATTTCGATTACTGATATTGAATATACACCGGTTGTGGCTTAAGCGCCAACACTTCCTTAGGTGTTAACATGCGCTGATTGTTCCTGACATCATTTTTATAGAAGAGTTTGAAACCGGTGAACTGAACCGGTTCACGGGATATCCATTGTTTATATGTGCTGTATTTCAGCGTAGGTCCACCCCAGCCATCCATATCCATTACCACCTGAACTTCAGGACGGATCTTGATATTCTTGTAATTAGTTACCATGTTCTTGGTAAAGCGATGAATTACCAGCACCTTGGGAGGAAGATTATTTTCTTTTACCAGTTTGGCGAGATAGTTTGATGTATAATTAATATCAGCCGCATCAAATGTACCGATCACCTTTCCGGGTGCCTGCCCACCTTTCATGCTGAATTCAGGGTCAATCCCGAGGTGTACCTGTGGCATCTTAAGATATTTTTCCAGCTCAGGTATCTCTTCCTGCAATGTGCTTAAACCTACCTGCACATCAATGAATACTACAGCGTTGATCCGGGAAGCCATATTCAATACTGAATCGATCTGGTGAAACGGCATCCTTAATCTATGCTTGTTCCCCTTTCCAGGATAAGATTGTGCAGTTACTGCTATATAATGGAGAGCAGGAATAACTTCCAGTGTTGAATCTGCCTTCTGCCAGTTCTCTACTTCCTTTTGGAGTTTAGCCAGCATCTGCGCTGGAGGCAATTCACCCAGTATTCCCATATTCTTGCTGTAGAGATTACCGTAATAAGATACAATACGTTTATAGGGAAGAATGGCGCCTTTCAGCGGGTATTCCGACTTTACAGGCCAGCGGCCTGAAGTATCACCATTAGTTATATGAGCCATTCTTTCATCATACAATGCATTCATCATCGAATCAGTAGAATCAATCTTGATAATAGTTTGCTGCTCGGGTACCTGGGCAGAAGCAGAAGATGTAGGAGAGGAAGACTGACCGGGGGTGAAGAATTTAAACCCTGCAAAAACAAGGGCAGCAATAACAACGAGGGCTAATGTAATTTTTATCATAGTTATGGATGGCCGGGTTGCCGGTGTGAACACAGATTGATTCATAAGATATTGATTGAAAATCAAATTCGACTCTAAACGTAAAGATAGCATAAAAAAGTATGGAGGAATACCGGTTTTTCCCCTGAAACCACCGTAATTCCTCCATTACTTATCAACAGCCTGCATTACCCTTATGAAGTCGCTTTTTTCTTATCCTTTTCCCTGGTATTCTGCGCAGCCGAAGCATCATTGCGGAATACAACCGTATTATCAAACACATCAACAAGTACTGGTTTATTCTTATCGATATCCCCGGCCAGTATCCGCTTGCTTAATTCGTTTACAATTTCCTTTTGGATTAACCGCTTCAAAGGTCTGGCGCCGAATTGAGGATCAAATCCCTGGTCTGCCAGGTATTCCAAAGCATAATCACTAAACTGAAGCACAATACCGCTCTGTGCAACCAGGCGCTTTAAACCATCCAGCTGGATCTTCACAATACCCATGATCTCTTTCTTCATCAATGGCTTGAACATAATGATCTCATCCACCCTGTTTAGGAATTCTGGTCTGATAGTTTGTCTCAGCAACGCCATCACATCCAGTTTCGCCTTTTCAGTAGCCTCGTCCACATTCTTATCGTTCACGTTCTCGAAAGCATCCTGGATCAGCTGGCTACCAATATTGCTGGTCATGATAATGATCGTATTCTTGAAATTCACCACACGTCCCTTATTATCTGTTAACCTTCCATCATCCAGTACCTGTAGTAATATATTCCATACATCAGGGCTTGCCTTTTCAATTTCATCAAGCAATACCACACTATAGGGTTTGCGGCGAACTGCCTCAGTCAACTGACCACCTTCTTCATATCCAACATATCCCGGAGGAGCACCTACCAGCCTGCTCACTGTATGCTTTTCCTGGTACTCACTCATATCAATACGGGTCATCATACTCTCATCATCAAACAGGTATTCTGCCAGTGCCTTTGCCAGCTCTGTCTTACCAACACCCGTTGTACCCAGGAAGATAAATGAACCGATAGGTTTCCTGGGATCACTTAATCCTGCACGGCTACGGCGAATGGCATCGGCAACAGCAATTATCGCTTCATCCTGTCCCACTACCCTTTCATGAAGCCTTGCTTCCAGATGCAATAATTTCTCTTTATCACTTTGCAACATCTTGGTAACAGGAATACCGGTTGTTTTTGCCACGCTCTCTGCAATATCTTCTGCGTCTACTTCTTCTTTCAGCAGGCGTTTTTCACTTCCTGCTTCCAGTTGTTTTGAAAGATCAGCAATCAGTTTTTCCTGATCCTTGATCTTGCCGTATCTTATTTCGGCCACCTTACCATAATCACCTTCCCGTTCTGCACGTTCAGCAAGCTGTTTTAGATTCTCTACTTCTGCTTTTGCATTCTGGATCTTATCTACCAGCTCTTTTTCTTCTTTCCATTTTGCTTTGAGTGTATCTCTTTCAACTGAAAGATTGGCGATCTCGGTATTAAGTTCTTTCAGCTTTACTTCATCATCTTCCCGTTTGATGGCCTCCCGTTCAATTTCCAGCTGACGTATCTGGCGCTCCAATTTGTCAAGTTCCTCAGGCATGGAATTCATTTCCAGTCGAAGCTTGGCAGCACTTTCATCGATTAAATCAATTGCCTTATCAGGAAGAAAACGATCTGTGATATAACGGCTGGATAATTCCACCGCAGCAATGATTGCTTCGTCTTTAATGCGTACATGGTGGTGTGTTTCATAGCGGTCCTTAATACCACGTAGAATGGAGATGGCATCTTCCTGTGAAGGCTCATCGATCATCACTTTCTGGAATCTTCTTTCCAGTGCCTTATCCTTCTCGAAATATTTTTGGTACTCATTCAGTGTGGTTGCACCAACTGCACGCAGTTCACCACGCGCAAGTGCTGGTTTGAGTATATTGGCAGCATCCATTGCGCCTTCTCCACCACCAGCGCCTACCAGGGTATGTATCTCATCAATGAAAAGAATGATCTCACCTTCACTACCTGTTACTTCCTTGATCACCGCCTTCAAACGTTCTTCAAACTCACCTTTATATTTTGCACCCGCGATCAACAGACCCATATCGAGGGCATAGATTATTTTCGTTTTCAGGTTTTCAGGCACATCGCCATTTACAATACGATGTGCAATACCTTCCGCAATTGCAGTTTTACCTACACCGGGTTCACCTACCAGTATGGGATTGTTCTTTGTTCGACGTGATAAAATATGAAGGGTCCGACGGATCTCTTCATCTCTTCCAATTACAGGGTCAAGCTTACCCTGTCTGGCCAGTTCATTCAGATTCTTTGCATATTTATTCAGTGCATTGAATTCCTGTGACTGTGTTTGAGAAGTCACCGTTTCACCTTTTCTCAAATCAGTGATGGCAGCCACCAATCCTTTCTCCGTTAAGCCTGCATTCTTCAATAATTTTGCAGGACCATCATTTCCCTGAACAATAGCGAGTAATAAATGCTCCGGCGTAATGAATTCATCCTTGAATTGCTTTAGTACCGAACCGGCACGTAAAACTACATTATTCGCCTCGCGACTGATCTGTTGAGCGGGATCACCAGAAGTGGTGGGCAGCTTTGCGATCAGTTCGTCCAGCTTGCTATCAACCAGGTTCACCGTCACATTGTTCTTCTTCAGCAAATATTCAACGGGTGAATCCTGTTGTTCAAGCAACGCCTTCAATATATGCTCCGTTTCAATATTCGGATTTTTAGCATTGTAGGCGATTTGCTGTGCCTGCTGAAA
>Ga0207648_10001627_pt1 | contig 24609 bp, 14 predicted proteins | sample KBSMisM32_FD_184310 | JGI IMG/M metagenome (GOLD analysis project Ga0207648, IMG submission 184310) | Miscanthus rhizosphere microbial communities from Kellogg Biological Station, Michigan, USA - KBS Miscanthus M3-2 (SPAdes) (version 2) | ecosystem: Host-associated > Plants > Roots >... | reverse complement strand
CCTGCACCTGCACCTGCACCTGCACCTGCACCTGCGCCTGCGCCTGCGCCTGCGCCTGCGCCTGCGCCGGCATCCGATGGCCAAGCTATTACGGCGGGCAACCCTTTTGCGGATGCCCTGCTGTACCTGGACCCGGATTACAGCGCCAGCGTGAGCACTTCGCTGGCGAAGGTGCCGGCGTCGTCTTCGGACGCCGCGCTGGTTGCCGCGGCAGCACGGTTCCCCACGGCCGTCTGGCTCGACCGCATGGCCCTGATCGACGGACAGAAGGCCACCGGCGGCGCCATGGGACTGGTCGAGCACCTGGACGCAGCCGTTGCGCAGCAGCGCGAGAAAAGCGGCAGCGGTGCATTGCGGCCGATGGCGGTGACGCTGGTGATCTACGACCTGCCTGACCGCGACTGCGCGGCGCTGGCGTCCAACGGCGAACTGCAGGCCGCCAACAACGGCCTCGCCGTGTACAAGACGCAGTACATCGACCGCATCGCGCAGATCCTGGCACGACCGGCGTATTCGGGGCTGCGCATCGTCACGGTCATCGAGCCGGATTCCTTCCCGAACATGCTGACGAACGTGGGCGTCGGGATGACCGCCTGCGACAACGTGAGCAAGAACAACGTCTATGTCGACGGCATCCGCTACGCGATCAACAAGTTCGCCGCGCAGAAAAACGTCTACATGTACCTGGACATCGCGCATTCGGGCTGGCTTGGTTGGGACAACAACCGGGCCAAGGCCATCCAGGGATTCAAGGACCTGGTGCAGGGCGCGACCACAAGCGGCAGCCTGGGCGTCATCCGCGGCTTCGCGTCCAACACCGCCAACTACACCCCGCTGGACGAGCCGTTCTTCGATGGCACCGACGACGTGGTCAGCACCGGCGGCACCACGCAGTTCTACGAATGGAACCGCATGGTCGACGAGCAGACTTACCTGGACAAGCTGCGCAGTGAGTTCGTCGCGGCAGGCTTCCCGTCCAGCCTGTCCTTCATCGTGGATACCTCGCGCAACGGGTGGGGTGGCCCCAAGCGTCCGACCACCACGGCTGCCGACGTGGACGACATGCGCATCGACCGCCGTGCGCGCCGCGGCAACTGGTGCAACGTGAAAGACGCCGGCATCGGCGAACGCCCCCGCGCGAATCCGGATGCGAAGCGTCCCTACATCGATGCGTACATGTTCATCAAGCCGCCCGGCGCCTCGGACGGCACCGGCGACGGCAGCACCACGACGCCCAACAGCGAAGGAAAACGCGCGGACCCGATGTGCAGCTCCAGCAACGTGGACGCACTCCAAGGCGCGCCTCACGCCGGCCTGTGGTTCCACGAGCAGTTCATGATGCTGCTGCGCAATGCATACCCCGCGTTGAAATGAGACATCCCGAGAAAACCCTTGGCGCCGTCATCGCGGCGCGACTGCACGGGGTCCTTCGCGGCCTGTGCGGGTTCCTCGCGCTGGTCGCGCTGGTGCCGGCTCATGCCGGGGACGATGACTTCCTCGCGCCCGAGGCCGCCTTCCCCCTGGAGGCCCGGCGCGCGGACGCGCACACCATCGAGCTGCGTTTCGACATCGCGCCCGGCTACTACATGTATCGCGAGCGCTTCGCCTTCGAGGCGGATCAACCGGGTGTGGTGCTCGCGCAAGCCGTGCTGCCGGTCGGCAAGTCCAAGTTCGACGACAGCCTCCAGAAGCAGGTCGAGACCTACCGGGGGACCTTGCTGGTGCGACTGCCGGTGAGCCGCGCGCAGGCCCCGTTCACGCTGAAGGTCACCAGCCAGGGATGCGCCGACAAAGGCTTGTGCTACCCACCCCTGCTGCGCGAACTGGCCGTGAACGTGGCAGGCGGCGAGATCGCTCCGATGGCGGCGGCCCCGGCGACATCGGGCGACAGTCCGGGCGTCGCCAAACCGGCCGAAGGCGAGACGGCACGAATCGCGGCTGCCTTGCGTTCGGGCAACCTGTGGCTCATCGGCGGCGTGTTCCTGCTCGCCGGCCTGCTGCTGTCGTTCACGCCATGCGTGCTGCCCATGCTGCCCATCCTCTCGTCGATCATCGTCGGGCAGGGCGGCAAGGTGTCACGCGGTCGAGGGCTCCTGCTGTCGGCCGGCTATTCGCTGGGAATGGCACTGGTCTATACCACTTTCGGCGTGGCCGCCGGACTGCTGGGCGAGGGCCTCGCCGGTGCGCTGCAGAACCCCTGGGTGCTCGGCGTCTTTGCCGCCGTGCTCGCAGGACTGTCCTTGTCGATGTTCGGTGTGTACGAACTGCAGGTGCCCGGGGCGTTCCAGACCCGGGTGAGCTCGGTGTCGGGACGCCTGCCGGGCGGCAAGCTGGCCGGGGTGTTCGTGATGGGCGGACTGTCGGCGCTCATCGTCGGCCCCTGCGTGGCCGCCCCCCTGGCTGGGGCGCTGGTGTACATCAGCCAGACGCGCGACGTCGTGATCGGCGGGCTGGCGCTGTTCGCGCTGGCTTGCGGCATGAGCGTGCCGCTGCTGCTGGTAGGTTTGTCCGCCGGTTCGCTGCTGCCGCGAACCGGTGCGTGGATGGAATCGGTCAAGCGCGTGTTCGGCGTGCTGCTGCTGGCCGTAGCGATCTGGCTGGTGTCGCCGGTGTTGCCGCCATGGCTGGCGATGCTGGCCTGGGGTGGGCTGTTGCTCATCGTGGCGGTATTCCTGCGCGCCTTCGACCTCCTCCCCGATGATGCCCGCGGCGTGCAGCGGATCTTAAAAGGCGTGGGCGTACTGCTCTCGCTGGTGGGGGCGGCACAGTTCGTCGGCGCCTTGTCTGGCGGAACCGACCCGATGCAGCCGCTGGCGCATCTGGCGCGCGGCGGCGCAGCGGCGCCTGCGTCGGCTGCGGGCATCCAGTTCCGCCGCATCCGCAGCGTCGACGAACTCGATGCCGCCTTGGCCTCGGCAGGCAAGCACGCGATGCTCGACTTCTACGCGGACTGGTGCGTGTCGTGCAAGGAATACGAGCGCTTCACGTTCAAGGACAGCCGGGTGCAGGACAAGCTTGCCGGCGCCGTCGTGTTGCAGGCGGACGTCACCGGCAACAGCCCGCAGGACAAGGCACTGATGAAGCGCTTCGGACTGTTCGGCCCGCCGGGCATCATGTTCTTCGACGCCACGGGGCGAGAAGTCGAAAGCGCTCGGGTCATCGGGTTCCAGGGCGCTGACCAGTTCCTCGGCAGCCTGCGGGCCGCAGGCTTGTGATCAGGCCCGCGGTGTGGTCATCCCACCGCGGTTGCTTGCAGCCGAGGTGACCCGCGGGCGGGTCAGGCGATACCGAGCCAGCGCAGCCGCACCCACGGCCACCGAGTCGGCGCCATAGCGTGAGGTCTGTACCGTCGGGGGGGGCAGTCCGGCCGCGGCTGAATACGCGTGGAGCGTCTGCACAGCCGCGTTCAGGAACACGTCGCCCAGATCGACGTTCGCACCGCCCAGCACGATGCAGCCCGGGTCGTAGGCAGAAGACAGGTTCTGCAGCAGTACACCCAGGTAGTGCCCCGCCTTGCTGACGGCATGTACCGTGTCCTCGTGACGGTCATCCAGCCGCCGGCGGATCTCCGCGACCGTCTGGGCCGAGCCGTCTTCCGTCGAAGACAGCATCGACCGCGGTCCGATCAGGACTTCCGCGCAGCCATGTCGGCCGCAAGAGCACGGCGGACCATCGACGTCCAAGACAATGTGGCCGACCTGGCCGGCGAAACCTCGGCTTCCGGTGACCAGGCGATCGCCGACGATCAACCCGGCGCCGACGCCTTGGTTGAGGCTCAGGTAGAGCAGGGGATCCGACAACTGGGACGGATCGAATTCCATCTCGCCCAGCACGGCCACGACCGCTTCGTTCTGCACAAACATGGGAATGCCTTCCAGTGCCGTCCCGGCGAGTCTTTCGGCGAGCAGGGCGCCGACGGGGACGTCTCGCCAGCCGAGGTTGGGCGCGAAGTGCAGGAACCCGCGCGCCTCGTCCACGCCGCCGGGCAGTCCCGTACCGATGCCGATGATGCGGCCATCGGCGCGGTCAAGCTGCTGGTGAACCTCAAGAAGAGCCGTGGCCAGCGTGCTGATGCACGCGCTGGCGCTCCTGCTCGATCCGTAGCCGACGACTGTGCGCGCGACCACGCCACCCGTCAGCGAGGTGATCACCGCACGCACGCCGTCAATGCCAAGCTCGGCACCGAGAACCAGCAGGCGCCGAGGGTCGATGAACAATGGGGTGGGGCGCCTGCCGAAGTCGCCGGTGACGACCACTTCGCGCTCGACCAGCCAGCCTTCGAGCAACAGCTCATCCACCAGCAGGTTCACGGTGGATTTGGCGAGCCCGATATTGGTCGACAGGTCTGCCCGCGAAAGCCCGGGCCGAGCACACAAGTGGCGCACGACGGCCATACGATCTACGTCTCTCAGCGACTGCTGTCCACTCGTAGCCACGATCGACAAGGCATTCCTCTCTGCGTGTGAATTGGTGCCGAAGCAAGGAAGGCCACCTGGTCGCCGACCTGGCGGGGCGACAGCAGGATGTCGTCGGATTTCGACACGTTCTCTTCCCGCTCTGCTGCTCAGATGCGGCACCGTAGCGCCCCATGCTGGTGAAATCCTGAGCAATCCATAACGACGAACCGGGGCCTGCACGATCTCACTTCACGTTACAGCCCATCGGCTCGGTCCACGGATCGCCGGGCCAAGGCGAAGATCGGCTCTCCTCCGTCCCACTGGAGCCGGGATGCGACCACGGACGGCAACTTCATGGATCGAACCCGGCGCCGTTCTCGCCGGGGGGGCGGTTGCTGGGGCTCACCGCCGGCCCGCCGGCCTTTCAGTTCACCAAGGTCGTGATGCTCTTGGCCGGAAGCAAGACGGAGAACGCATTGCCGCTGACGCCGATGGCGGGCTGCCGCTCGAATGCGGCGGTCGCGGTCGTGCGGTAGGGCGTCAAGCTGGTCAGAACGCGACCCGCGGGCGCGACCGACGCGGCGATCGTGACGTCGGCGTCGTTCTCGTTCACGAGCACCACCACCACCTTGCTGTCACTGGTGCCGGGCGCCGTTCCGTACGCTGACACGCGAATGCCCTTCTGCGGCAGCGCGGTGCTGTCGTAGCGGACATAACCCGGGCGAATGAAGTACGAGAAGTGCTTCATGCCCAGACCGAAATAGGTCAGTGCGTCGCTCGTGCTGATCAAGCCGGTCGGCGTGGCGTCGTTGGAGTTGACGAGCCACCAATGGACATAGGCGTTGTACTGCGACAGCGTCAGGCCATCATGGATTTCCTTCGCGACAGCGATCGCATCGTCGATGCTGGTGGACCACGATGTCTTCGTGTCGGATTTGTTGACGGAGTCCAGGAAGTGCTCGGTCATCCAGACTTCCTTGTCCAGCTTTGCGGCCGATGCGGAGTAGCTCGGTGTGCTTCCGTACAGGTGACCACCCACGATGCCGATGTTGCCGGCCGCCTTGGGGTCTGCAAGCAGCGCGTCGGTGGTTGCCTGCGAGTAGTAGAAGGACTCGGCCGCCATGAGCTTGGTGGCGGTGCCGGCGATCGCAGCCGCGCCGTGGTCGCCAGCCCAGGACCTCATTTCTTCCGGGCTCCACAGACAGGACTCGTAGGTTTCAGGATCCCAGTCCGGCTCGTTCTGCAGCGAGACCGCATAGAGGTTCACCTTGCGCGTGGCGGCATAGCGGACGTAGGCGTTCAGGTACTTGGCGTAGTCGGCGTACTTCGCCGGATCGAGGCGCCCGCTGTACAGCGGATTGCTGCGGTCCGTGTTGACGATCTTCAGGCTGGCCGGGGGCGACCATGGAGAAGCAAAGACGAGGGCCCCGCGCGTCTGCGCCGCCGCGCCGTTGTCCAACTCGGCGGACCATTGGTTCGTGTCGGCGCTCTGCGTGGAAGCATTCCAGTCGGCGGGCGCGATCCGCAGGCGAAGGATGCTCAGGCCGAGACTGTCGGAGAGGCCGGTGCCGAACAGCACGTTCAGCCGATGGTCCGACATCTTGCTGTAGTACCAGGCGGCTGATCCGCCGAAGCCGCGGACGGTTTGCTTCGGAACGTCGAAGTGGATGGCAGCCGTGTTCGCGGCAGGCTGGATGGTCAGGAGCGTGCTCGCGCTCGCCGACCTGTAGTGCGCGCTGTCGGTGGGAACGAAGGTGGCCTGGATGATCGCCGACCCGGCGACGCTCGTCGTGGCGGCACTCAGCGGCTTGCCGTCCGCAGTGGTGTAGGAGGCCGCATCGGCCGTGCCACGGATGCCATAGAGCGCATACGGCTTCGTTGAAAGCTGCGCGGGCGTCAGCGTGGAACCTTGGAGCACGGCCGAGGGGACATCCCATCGCACGGGCGGCTCCGCCTTGTTGACGGTCAGCGTCCGTGTGGCGGTGCTTGTCGAGTTCTTTGTCTTGTCCTGCGGAGTGAAGGTGACCGACAGCTGCTGAGCGCCGACTTCAAGCTTCGCTCCAGCGGCCGGCGAATAGCTGAACGTTCCTGCGACGTTGGATCGTGCGTTGAGCTGTGCCGTGCCGAGTGCCGTGCCCCAGGCAATGGGGGCGGGATCGGGCCACGTGATGGTTGCAGCGGGTGCGGGTGCGGGTGCGGGTGCGGGTGCAGGTGCGGGTGCGGGTGCAGGTGCAGGTGCGGGTGCAGGTGCAGGTGCGGGTGCGGGTGCGGGTGCGGGTGCAGGTGCAGGTGCGGGTGCGGGTGCGGGTGCGGGTGCAGATGCGGATGCTGGCGCCCCGTCCGAACCGTTCGACCCGCCACCGCATGCAGCCAGGACGGCAGCACACAGGGTCGCAGCAAGAGGCCAGGGGCGGGCAGGAGTCAAGGTCGACATGGGGCTTGTGCGCATCAGTTGCTGTACAGCACACCCCGGCAGGTGCCGCCGACGTAGACCCGTCCATACGCGTTCTGGTCAGCAGCCATCACGCCGACGCCGGCGTACTGGTGGGCGTCGTCGTTGTGGCGCACCCAGGTGGCGCCGCCATCGTCGGAGCGGTACACGCCCCACAGGCCGTTGATCACGCCCACCACGTAGACCGCGGCCGAGTACGTGGAGCCGGCTTTCGGCTTGCCCAGCGCGACGATGCTGGCGCCCGCCACCTCAGGCCCGAGCCAATCGTTGCGCCCGTTCCAGATCGCCGAGAAGTTGGTCAGCTTGGTCCAGGTCGCGCCGGAATCCACCGAGTGGTAGACGGCCAGGCCGTCGGCCACCCAGAGGTCGCCCTCGACGTTGGGGTTCACCGCCATCGAGGAGGACCCCCATGGAGCGAAGCGCATGTTGGCCGACACCGAGCCTTGGCTGAGCGAGAAGTTGTGGCCGCCATCGGTCGAGACATAGACCTTGGCCGCGGTGTAGGTCCACCAGGCGCCGCCCGAGTCGTAGGCATAGACCTTGTTCGAGTTCTTGCGGTCCGCGACCAGGCGGTAGCTGCGAGCCACGCCGTTCTGGACTGCGAGCGCAGGCAGGTTGGTGGCCGTCCACGTGGCACCGTTGTCGGTGCTGTAGGACGGTACCGAGTCGGCCGGCGCCCAGACCACCTTGTTGCGGGCCGTCACGGCGAGGTTCGATGCCTCGCTCGTGTGGGTGGCGGCGCCTGACGGCAGCGTGGCAAAGGCTGTCCAGCTCTGGCCTCCATCGCCGGACCAGAAGCCCGTGCCAACGGCGGAACTGGACGAGTTGATAACGCCGCCTGCGGCGATGTAGTTGGGATCGGCCCAGGCCATGTCGGCGGAGTTGCCGCTGTTCCACTGCTTGTAGGGGCTCAGCGTCGGCGCCGTCGCGAGGTTGGTGTGGACCCAGGTGCCGACGTCACCCGAACTGTTGATGAAGATGTAGGAGGCGCCGGCCGGCGGCGTCCTCAGGCCCAGCGTGCAGGTCTCCTCGACGCCGTTGATCGAGAAGTTCCAGGTCGGCGTCGACGACGAGGCGTTGCGGGTCTCGACGATGCCGCCGCCGTGGACGTGCAGGATGTGGTCACGGTTAGCCGGATCGATCTCGAGATCATCGACCCAGCCCGAGGCGCCTTGCCCCGGCATGCCCGCTTCGATCTCTCGCCAGGTCTGGCCGCCGTTGTCCGACAGTTGAACGACCTGCTTGCCGCCGTACTCGCCCCAGGTGCCGCTCACGCCGAGGGCGATGCGCGCCGTCGAGCCGGTGCCGTAGACGGAGATGCCACCGTAGCCCGCGGAGTCGTTGTTCCTGAGCAGGGTCCAGTTGCTGCCGTCGAACTTGTACAGACGCGCGGGGCCGCCGTCACCCGGGCCGGCGCCCTTGGTGAAGAGCACGTAGAACAACCCATCCGCGGCGCGCACGATGTGGGGCACGTGATAGCCCGATACCGGCGTGGACACCGGCGTCCACGAGGTGCCGCCATTGGTGGACTTGTAGAAGTTCGAGCTCAGGCCCGCCGCGTTGACGTAGTCGGGGGCGATCGCCGCGTAGACGGTCTGGGTCGCGGTTCCGCTGCCCTGGGTCCCCGTGTCATACGCGATCACCTCGACGCCCATCGCCTGGCTGCTCAAGGCATTGAGCTGATCGGAAGTCAACTTCGCGCTCGACAGCGACGTCACCTGTGCCCAGGTGCGGCCCGAGTCGGCGCTCTTCCAAAGGCCGGCTGTGCGCGAGCCGTAGAACATGATGGACGGCTTGTTGGGGTCGACCGACAGGCGCTCGCCGATCCCCCGGCCGAGGTTGTTCGCACCCGCCGAGAACGGCAGGTCGACATGCGTCCAGTGGTCTCCGCGGTCGCTGGAGATGTACAGCCGGGCGGAGGCGTCCGTCGAGGCGTACATGCCGGTGACCATGTAGACGAGCTGGTCGTTGTTCGGATCCAGCGCGATGCTTTCCACGCCGTGGTGGAAGCCCTCGGTGGCGGTGAACCCGTCAGTGATGGGCAGCCAGGACGAGGTGGCCTGGTTCCAGCGGTAGGCGCCACCAACGTCGGTGCGTGCGTACAGCAGGTTCGCCGTGGTCGGATGGAAGACGAGGCCGGTGACGTAGCCGCCACCGCCGAACTTGACACTGGACCAGGTCGTGCCCTGGGCCACGGGGGCCGCCGGCGTCGCACCGGCCGACTGCGTGGAAGGCGTGCTCTCTCCGGCCGCATTCACGGCCGTGACCTGGTAGTAGTAGGTCGTGCCGTTGGCGCTCGTCGTGTCCGTGTAGGTCGCGGTCGTGCTGGAGCCGACCTTCGTTCCCTGCACACCGGCGGTGGTGGAGCGGTACACGTTGTACGAGGTCGCGGCCGGCGAGGCCGTCCAGGTCAGCACGACCTGCGCGTTGCCGGCCGTGCCGTTGACGGCGGTGGGCGCCATCGGCCGGCTCAGCGGCACCTGCGGCGTCGCCGCGGCGGACTGCATCGACGCCGGACCCTGGCCGGCGGAATTGCCCGCCGTGACGACGTAGTAGTAGGTGGTGCCATTGGCCACCGCGCGGTCGCTGTAGCTGGGCGTCGAACTCGTGCCGACCAGGCTGCCCTGCGAGCCCTGGCTCGTCGATCGATAGACGTTGTAGGTGGTTGCCGATGCGGCCGCTGTCCAGGTCACCGTCACGACGGAATCCCCGGCGACGGCGTTGACCGCGGTCGGTGCCGGCGGCGCAACGACCGGGACGTTCGGCGTCGCACCCGCGGAGGCTGCGGAAGCGGGACCTTCGCCGGCGGCGTTGCTTGCCGTGACCACGTAGTAGTACGTCGTCCCGTTGGCGGCCGTGGCGTCGACGTAGCTCGTCGTCGCGCTCGATCCCACCTTCGTGCCCTGCGTGCCGGCGGATGTGGAGCGATAGATCTGGTAAGAAGTCGCCCCCGTGACGGCCGACCAGCTGAGGGCGACCTGGCCGTTACCGGCTACCGCGTTGACGCCAGCAGGCGCGGCCGGGGCGGTGACGGGAGCTGCCGGCGTCACGCCCGATGAGGACGACGAGGCAGCGCCTTCGCCGGCGGCATTGTCGGCAGTGACCAGGTAGTAGTACGTGCTGCCGTTGGACACGGTGGCGTCGATGTACTGCGTCGTCGAACTCGATCCGATCTTCGAGCCTTGCACGCCGGCGCTGGTGGATCGATAGACGTTGTAGGACCTGGCACCGGCGACAGCCGTCCAGTCCAGCGTCACCTTGGCATCGCCCGCGGTGGCCTTCAAGCCCGTTGGCGCGACCGGCACGACCACGGGGGTGGTGGGCGTCACGCCGGGCGATTGCGTGGAGACCGACCCTTCCCCGGCGGCGTTGTCCGCCGTCACCTGGTAGTAGTAGATGGTGTCGTTCGCCGCGCTTGCGTCCACGTACGAGGTGGTCGTGCTCGCTCCGATCTTCGTGCCTTGCGCGCCCGGCGTCGTGGAGCGGTAGACGTTGTAGGAAGTTGCTCCTGCGACGGCGCTCCAGCGGATCGTCGCCTCATGGTCGCCGGCCGTCACGGTGACATCCGCAGGTGAACCTGGAATGGAAGCCGGGGTGGACGGTCCTGCCGGTGTCGCCGGTGTGTCCGACGACGCGGTGCCGCTGCCGCCGCCGCAGCCCGCGAGGAATGCGACGAGGAATGCCACGAGGAATGCCAACAGGCAGAGCCGTCCATGCGAACGGGCGGTGCCGGCGTGGCGGCGCGAAGTGAAGTGGGCGAAGGTCATGGCGCCGCAGTGTGGGCAAGCGTCCGGGCGCATTCATGATCGAGTTGTGACGAATGGCGTGCGCGAGGACAACGATACGTTTACGCAACAATTCAGTGTTCTCCGCCTTCTGCCAAGACCAGGTCCGCCACTGACGCCATGAGCGAGCTTCTCATCACACTGCCGGGCGGATCGCTCGACCTGCTTCGTGGACATGTGCTTCGCGGCGGGGAGCCGGTGAAGATCGAGCCGCGGGCCTGGCGGGTGCTGGAGAAACTGGCCCGCCTTCGCCATCGGGTGGTCACGAAGGAAGAGCTGCAGGCGGCGCTGCGCCCCGAGGGCACGGCCACCGAAGACGCGCTGCGCCAGGCGGTGCGCGCGGCCCGACGGGCCATCGGCGACGATGGGCCGCAGCCGATCATCCGCTCGATCCCGCGCGTGGGCTACATCTTCGACCTTGCCTCGTTACAAGCTTCGGCACCAGCGTCGGCCGCAGCCGGCTTGCAGCGGGAAGCGATCCCCTCGCTGATCATCGGCCCCTTGCAGGATCACACCGGGCAGCCCGGCCTGCAATGGGCAGCGCGCGGGCTGGTCGCGTGCATCGCGCACGGGCTGTCGATGGATGGACGCCTCCATGTCCAGGATGCGCAGTCGCTGCCGACGTCCTGGCCGCAGGAGCACCTGCGCATGCTGCAGATGTTGCGCGCCGCCGGTGCGCGCCATGCCGTGCTGGGGTCGTTGAGTCTCGCGGGCAGCGAACTCGCGCTCGACCTGCACGTCCACGACCACGACAGGAAGACCGTCATTCCCATCCGCGCCGCCACGCCGGCAGGCCTGGTGCTCCCGGCCATCGAGGCGTTGGGGCAGTTGCTGCTCGGTGCCGACACGCACGCCAACCCGGTCCACGGATGGCGCGGCCGCTCCTTGCTGTCGATCGAGTTGTTCGCGCGTGCCAAGCACTCCGCAGCCATCAACCGCCATGCGGCCGCGCTGCGGGCGCTGGACCTGCTGCGGCAACTGGAGCCGGGATTTCCTCGCCTCGAAGTGGAGCTGCTGCGTGCCCAGGCCCTGAGCGGCAGCGACGATGCGCCGCTCACTGCCGCGCGGCTGCTGGACGCCGCGAAACGCGCGCAGGACCAGGGGCTCGAAGCGCAAGCGCGGCAATGCGTGGGGACGCTGCACCACGTCAAGGGCCAGTTGCGCGAGGCGGCGCAGAGTTTCGAGCAAGCCCTCATGCTGGGTCGCGGCTGCATGCCGCCGCATTGGCAGGGGCAGACCTTGACGCTGCTGGCATCCGTCGAATGCCGCCTCGGGGAGCTGCATTCCGTTCCGGCGCGCCTGGACGAAGCGCAGGCGATCTTCATGCGCATCGGCAGCCACTGGGGCTTGCTGACCGTGCTGTGGCTGCGGGCGATCATGAGTTCGTTGTCCGGCCATGCCGAGCAGTCCATCCGATGGAACCGCAAGCTCGCCAAAGTGGCGCGCAGGCTCAATGCCAACACGGCACTCGCGAGCGTGTGCCTCAATCTCGCCGGCGAGCTGGTCTATGCCGACCGGCTGGAGGAGGCGCGCGAGTGTGCCGAAGAGGCGACCGCCACCGCGCTGGCGATCGAGGCGAACTTGAGCCTGTTGAGCACGGTGGCCAACATCCACTGCCTGCTGCATCGCTTGCAAGCCCGCCCCGATTCTGCGGCGGACCTGCTGTCGCTGCTGCCCCAGCCGGCCGCAGTGCAGGACGATTGCTTCATCTGGCAAGCCCACGGGCATGCCGCCATGGCGGCCGGCCGCGTCGACGAGGCGGCCGACTGTTTCGTGCAATCGGCCACCGAGTGCCGCCGGCGCGGCAACCGTGCCGCCGAGGCGCCCCTGCTGCCCTGGCTCGTGGAAGCCCTCGTGCTCAGCGGGCGCCTGCCCGCAGCACAGGAGGAACTCGATCGCGCCGAGGCCCAGGCCCACCTGCAGGACGAGACCACCACCGCGAACCTGCTGTACCCACGCGCGTTGCTGGCCCGCCGGCGCCAGCAGGAGCCGGAGGCGAGGGCGCTGCTGGCGCAGCTGAACACCGCGCCGGCGGCGCTGCCCCTTTTCCGGCGGCTGGGGCAGGATCTCTCGGCCGCGCCCGGGGACGCGCAGCGCGAGCCTCCGAAGCCGATGGCGCCGCCCAACGCCGAGATGCGCCGGCAGTACCGCTTCGCGCAGTGCCTGCTCGACATGGAGCGGCGCGAACTGTGGGTCGACGGACGGCGCCAAGCCATCGCGCCGACGCCGTTCGACGTGCTCGTCCACCTGTACCGCAATCGCCATCGCGTGGTGACGCAGAACGAGCTGCTTGACACGGTCTGGCACCGGGCCGCCGGCTCGCCGGAACTGGTCGCGCAGGCGATCACCAAGATCCGCCAGGCGCTGCGACGCAGCAAGACTCACACGGCGCGGATTCAAACCCTCTATGGCAAGGGCTACCGCCTGCTCGCCGATGCGCAGGCGGAGCCCGACGACGACCCGGCCGCGGCGCTGCTGTCGGACCTGCATCCGGCGCACGAGCCCCCGCTGGCCGTGGTGCCGCTGCCAGCAGGCAAGCCTGGTGCCGAGAGCACTGATAGCCCTGATCCGGACTTGGCGTGCCCCCTGGAAGTCATCGGCTACACGCTGGCCGTGCACGCGCAGTTGAAGCGCATGTCAGCCGCCGAGTTGCAGGCCGGTGTCGACGGCGCCGCTGCCGCGACCCCCGAAGCGCTGGCGGCTGCGATTGGTGCCCGACACCCCGGCGCGCACGTTCTGTTCGCCCGCCTGGCGCGTCGCGACGACACGCTGATGCTTGAGTACGTGTCGGTCTCGCCGGCAGGCCGTAACGAAGGCAGCCTGCACGACCGGTCGCCCACGGCACTCGGCCGGCGACTGGCCGCCAGGCTGCTGCGGCTGCATGCCGGCACCACGCAGGCGCACGCCCAGGCGGCGGGCGCCTGGACGATGCAGATGCTGGACCTTGCGTCCCGCGCCGCCGAAGAGCGCCGCTGGAACGACGCCCTGCAGATCCTCGACGTGCTCCTCGACCAGGATCCCGACCACGACCTCGCGACGGCGCTCAAGGCGCGCATCGATGCCGGCCGCGGCCTCGTGGACAACGCGGCCGCGTTTGAGGCAGGCCGGGCCGCGCACGGCGGGTCTTCAAGCCGGAGTAGGTGAAGAACGTCGGCAGCAGGAACGTCACGACGAGCAGATGCAGCATGCGTCGGCGGTTCGAGAATCGTTGGGTCATGACAGGCGTGAAAACAGGCTCACACCCGCGCCCTTGAAGGGACAGCAGTGCAGGCGCGGGCCCTGGCCAAGGGCCGACGTGGTTCAGTGCCAAAGACTGCTTCCTGGGGGCCGAGCGGGCCACGATGCGTCCACCAGCCACTTCGACATCCCCACAGGCTGCACTCGGTGTGCGCCTCGAGCCTGTAGCCGACATGCGGAGCTCGAGTCCCCGGGCGGTGCGCGCCGCCCTGTTCCGAGGCGCGCCGCACCAGGACGCCGCCTTCCGCCGCGATGCGCTCCTCGTCGCTCCAGAGGGAAGGCTCGTTGGCACACATCGTGCAATCGTCTCGCTTGGCAGTATTACGTTTTCACGGATTCGTACCACCAGCGAGAGGTCGACCATGGCTCATCATCCTTCCCGGCGGACCGCGCTCCGCCTCTTTTCCCGACTGGCACTGTCGGTCTGCGCGATCACAGCGAGTGCCACCTCATGGGCTGCCGAGCCGCTTCGCATCGGCTACAGCGACTGGCCCGGCTGGGTGGCCTGGCAGGTCGCCATCGAGAAGGGGTGGTTCAAGGAAGCCGGTGTCGAAGTGCGCTTTGACTGGTTCGACTATTCGGCCTCGATGGATGCCTTCACCGCGGGCAAGCTGGACGCAGTGCTGATGACCAACGGCGACACGCTGGTCACCGGCGCGGGCGGGGCCAAGGGCGTGATGGTGCTCATCACCGACTACTCCAACGGCAACGACATGATCATCGCCAAGCCGGGCATCAAGAGCCTGGCCGAGCTGAAGGGCAAGAAGGTCGCCGTCGAGACCGGCCTGGTCGAGCATCTGCTGCTGCGGGCCGGCATGAAGCGGCTGGGCATGAAGCCGGGCGACATCGAGATCGTCAATGCCAAGACCAATGAACTGCCTCAGGTGTTTGCCAGCCCCGACATCGCGGCGATCGGTGCGTGGCAGCCGATTGCCGGGCAGGCCTTGAAGGCGGTGCCGGGCTCGAAGGCCGTGCAGACCTCGGCCGAGGAGCCCGGGCTGATCTACGACGTGCTTGCGGTCAACCCGGCCAGCCTCAATGCGCGCCGCGCGGACTGGCAGAAGGTGGTGAAGCTCTGGGACCGTGTGGTCGCCTACGTCGACGACCCGAAGACCCAGCCCGATGCAGTGAGGATCATGGCCGCCCGCTCGGGCGTGAGTCCCGCCGAATACCTGCCGCTGCTCAAAGGCACGCGCTTGCTCACGCTCGATGAAGGTCGCAAGGTGTACGAGAAGGGCAGTGACTACAAGTCGCTCTACGGATCGACCGAGGTGGCCAACACCTTCAACTGGTACAACAAGGTGTACAGCTTCAGCCAGAAGGTCGATGGCTACATCGACCCCTCGCTCACCACCTCGGCCCTCGCCGCCGCGAAGTGAGCGGCAAATGAACCGTGCGTTGCGTGCGCTGGCGGCCTGGGTCCGCCGGCCGGTCGCTGCCTTCACCATCGGCTCATTCGCCGTGCCGCTGCTGTTGTGGTGCCTGGTGAGCTACGTGCCCTTCGTGTGGCATCCGATGGTGCGGGTGCAGTCGGCCGGCGCGGTGGACTACTTCCAGCCCGGCATGCTGGTGGCGCGCGCCGACTTCGACCGCGAGGCTGCCGAGGCGCGCAGCGCCGGCAAGCCGATGCCCGCGGGTGAGGCGGCTAACCCCGTGTACCTGCCGGCACCGCACGAGGTTCTCGCCGCGCTGCACACCGCCTTCACCAGCCCACCCGAGCAACGCGACGCGCCCTGGCTGCACGAGAGCCTGTGGCACAGCATCCGCATCATCTTCTGGGGCTTCGTGATCTCGTCGCTCATCGGCCTGCCGCTGGGCATCTGTGCGGGCGCGTACCCGGCGCTCGGCCGCCTGAGCGAGCCCTTCATCGAGTTCTTCCGCTACCTGCCGGCGCCCGCGTTCGGCGCGCTGGCCGTGGCGGTGCTGGGCATCTACGACGCACCCAAGATCGCGATCATCGTGATCGGCACCTTCTTCCAGCAGGTGCTGATCATCGCCAACACCACGCGCAAGCTGGAAGCCACGCTGGTCGAAGCGGGGCGCACGCTGGGCGCCCGCGGCTGGAAGCTGCTCCGCAGCGTGGTGCTGCCCGGCATCCTGCCCGACCTCTACCGCGACCAGCGCATCCTGCTCGGCTGGGCGTGGACCTACCTCATCGTCGCGGAGTTGATCGGCACCAGTTCGGGCATCACCTTCTTCATCACGCAGCAAGCGCGCTATCAGCACTTCGACAAGGTCTACGCCGCGATCGTGATCATCGGCGTGATCGGCTTCGGCAGCGACCTGGTGCTGGAGCGGCTGGGCCGCGCGCTCTTCCCCTGGGACCGCAACGGGAGGAAGGACTGAGATGTCACGCATGAACGCGACACCGCCGCTGTACCTGCAGCAACGCCCTGAAGTCGCCGAGCGCTTCCAGCGGCTGTACCAACGCGAGGTGGTGCTGGAGACGCGCGGCCTCGGTAAGGTCTATCGGGGACCGAATGGCGACACCGAAGCCTTGCGAGACATCGACCTGCGGGTGCACCGCCGCGAGTTCGTCTGCGTGATCGGGCCGTCGGGCTGCGGAAAGTCCACGCTGATTCGCATCCTGGCCGGCCTGGAGAAGGCGAGCTCGGGCCAGGTGCTGCTCGACGGCGCGCCGGTGACAGGCCCCGGCAGGGACCGCGGCATGGTGTTCCAGGGCTACTCGCTGTTTCCGTGGCTCACGGTCAAGCGCAACGTGATGTTCGGCCCGCTGATGGCAGGCAGCTCGCGCACCATGGCCGAGAGCCGTGCGCGCGAATGGCTGGAGCTCGTGGGCCTCACGAAATTTGCCGACGCCTTTCCGCACCAGTTGTCGGGCGGCATGAGGCAGCGCGTGGCCATCGCACGGGCGCTGGCCAACGAACCGCGCATCCTGCTGATGGACGAGCCCTTCGGCGCGCTCGATGCGCAGACGCGGGCAAAGATGCAGAAGCACCTGCTCGACATCTGGCGCAACGTCGACATCACCGTGCTGTTCATCACGCACGATCTCGACGAAGCCGTGACCCTGGCCGACCGCATCCTGGTCCTCAAGGCGCACCCTGGCGAAGTGCAGGAAGTGATCGAGGTCCCGGTGCCCAGGCCTCGTTCGGCCGAACAGTGCGCCGGCGCCGAGTTCATGGCCACCAAGGCGCGCCTGGAGCAGCTGATCCATCCGCCGAATGCTCAGGCGGCGGAAGAAGACGAAGACGACGCGGCGCCCATGCTGCGCCTCACCGACGTGACCGACAACATCGAGTAGCCGATGAAACACGACAACAAGGAAGACAAGGCCGGCGTCGGACGCATCAGCGTCTCCTTGCCCGCGGCGCTGCTGGAAGACCTCGACCGGCTGGTGATCCAGCGCGGGTACAACAGCCGCTCCCAGGCCATCGCGGAGGTGGTGCATGCGCAGATCGTTGAGTCGCGCAATGAGCTCGACGACGACGTGATGGTGGGCACCATCACCTTGCACTACGACCGCTCGGTGCGGGGGTTGCAGACCCGGCTGGCCGACCTGCAGTACCAGCACATCGACGAGGTGATCAGCTCGCTGCACGTGCAGCTGAGCCAGGCGCAGGTGCTGGAGGTGCTGCTGGTTCAGGGCCGCGGCAGCCGCCTGCAGGAGATCGCCCAGCGCATGCTCACCTGCCGCGGCGTGCTGGGCGGCCGCCTGCAAGTGCATGCAGCGGCCATGCCACCCGTGCAGACGCCCGCCACCCGTCCCCGGACGACCCGCACGCCCAAGCGGGCGAAGTAAACGAACCACATCCAACCCACCCGACGAGGAAGACCATGCAGACCAAGACCCTCCTGCTGCCGCTCGCGTTGCTGTCCGCCACTGCCGCGATGGCGCAGAGCACCGGCCCCGAACCCGAATATTCGCTGACCTTCAATGTGGGCGCGGTGTCCGACTACCGCGTGCGCGGCATTGCCCAGACCTCGTACAAGCCCGCCATCCAGGGGGGCGTCGACTTCGCGCACAAGGCAGGCTTCTATGCCGGCACCTTCGCCTCGAACGTGAACTGGGTGAAGGAGTTCAACCTCGCCACCAAGGGCAGCTGGGAGCTGGACCTGTACGGCGGTTTCCGCGACGCCATCACGTCGAACCTTTCCTATGACGTGGGCGTGATCACCTACCGCTACCCGGGCAACAACTCTGGTGATGCCAGCACGCCCGGCGCGGGCCTGTTCGGCAAGGCGGACACGACGGAGGTGTACGGCTCGATGACCTACAAGATGTTCACGCTCAAGTACAACCGCAGCGTCAGCAACTTCCTTGGCAACCTCGACAGCCACGGCAGCCAGTATCTCGACCTGAGCGCTTCCTTCGACCTGGGCAATGGCTTCACGCTCACGCCGCACGTGGGCCACCAGTGGATTCCCCACCAGGCACTGCCGGCCAACTACACCGACGCCTCGCTCACGGTGGCCAAGGACTTTGGAAGCGGCCTCTCGGGCACCGCCGCGCTGATGGGCACCAACGCCGACCGCAGCTTCTACACCGACTCCAACGCGCGCTTCCTCGGACGCGGCGCCGCGGTGCTGGGCGCGAAGTACACGTTCTGAGCGCCATGAGCGAACTGCTTGCCACGCTGCCACCGCTGGCGCGCGCCGCGGTGCCCGCGCATTCCACCCGCTTCGACGCAGCGCTCGTGCTGTGGGAGGAAGACCTGCCCGGTGGCTGCCACTGGTCGGGCGTGCTGCGGCGTGGCAGCACGCTGCGGCTCGTGGACGTCGAAGGGCGCGCCAACGTGAGCGCGCTGTTCCACAACCACGAGCGGCCCGCCGAGCGCTACAACATGCCCGACACCTTGAAGGCGCAGCACACGGCGCACCTCGCGGCCGGCTGCGTCTGCTACTCGGACATGGGCCGCGTCTTGTGCTCGATCGCAGAAGACACCTGCGGCTGGCACGACCCGCTGTGCGGCTCGCTCGATGCGGCCACGATGCAGTCGAAGTACGGCAGCGCCGACTACCAGACCCATCGCAATGCCATGCACCGCGCCGGCCGCGAAGGGTTGCTGGTGGAGCTCGCCAAATGGGGGCTCGGCCGGGGCGACATGGCCACGCCGCTCAACCTCTTCAGCAAGGCTGTGGCCGATGCCGAAGGCCGCCTGCGCTTCGAGGCCGGGCACCGCCGCGCGGGCCAGCACGTGGACCTGCGCTTCGAGATGGATGTGCTCGTGGCCTTGTCGGCGGCGCCGCATCCGCTGGACCCGTCGCCGCGCTATGCACCGGGCCCCGTGAAGCTGTTGGCGTGGCACTCCGGAACGGCCGGCGCCGACGACCCATGCCGCCTGCGCTGCCCCGAGAACGAACGCGGCTTCGTCAACACCGAACGCTACTTCCTCCGATGAGGACGGACATGAACCTGCTGAAGACCAGTGCGCTGGATCCGGCGCAAGCCACGCTCGACCAGGTCGTGCGCGCGGGCGACCCGTGGATGCAGCGCGTCTCGCGCGGCCAGGTGCTGCGCATCGTCGACCTCGAAGGCAACCAGGCCGTGGACACGGTGTTCTTCAACGCCGACGACCCCGACGAGCAATACAGCCTCACCCACACCATCCAGGCGCAAGGCGCGCTCTACCTTGGCGTCGGCAGCCGGCTGATGTCGAACGAGGGCCGCGCGATGTTGACCATCGTGGCCGACACCTGCGGCCGGCACGACACGCTGGGCGGCGCGTGCAGCTGCGAAAGCAACACAGTGCGCTACGGCCTGGAGAAGCGGCCGATGCACAGCTGCCGTGACAGCTTCATGGCCGCGATCACGGCCGAGGGCTCGCCCCTGCACAAGCGTCGCGTGGCGTCGAACATCAACTTCTTCATGAACGTGCCGGTGACACCCGAAGGCGGCCTCACGTTTGCCGACGGCATCTCCGCGCCGGGCAAGTACGTGGAGATGCGCGCCGAGATGGACGTTGTGGTTCTCATCTCCAACTGCCCGCAGCTGAACAACCCCTGCAACGCCTACAACCCGACGCCGGTGCGATGCCTCGTGTGGAACGCGCCATGATGTTCCGCAAGGTCCTGGTCGCCAACCGCGGCGCGATCGCCTGCCGCATCTTCCGTACCTTGCGCCGCATGGGGGTCGGATCGGTCGCGGTGTATTCCGAGGCCGATGCCGAATCCGCCCACGTGCGCATGGCCGACGAGGCGGTGTGCATCGGGCCCCCGGAAGCCGCCGCGAGCTACCTGGACAAGCAGCGCCTGATCGAGGCCGCGCTGCAGACGGGGGCACAGGCCATCCATCCCGGCTACGGCTTTCTCTCGGAGAACCCGCAGTTTGTCGAGGCCTGCGAAGCCGCCGGCCTGGCCTTCATCGGGCCGACGCCCGAGCAGATGCGGGTGTTCGGCCTCAAGCACACGGCGCGCGCGCTGGCCATCGAGGCCGGCGTGCCGCTGCTGCCCGGCACCGGACTGCTGCCCGACCTCGACACGGCGCTGGCCGAGGCCGAGCGCATCGGCTACCCGGTCATGCTCAAGAGCAGCGCCGGCGGCGGCGGCATCGGCATGCAGATGTGCACCGACGCGGGCACCCTGCGCACGGCATTCGACAGCGTGCGGCGCCTCGCGCAAAGCAACTTCTCGGATGCGGGCGTGTTCCTCGAGCGCTACATCGCCAACGCACGCCACATCGAGGTTCAGATCTTCGGTGACGGCGCCGGCGGCGTGCTGGCCCTGGGCGAGCGCGACTGCTCGCTCCAGCGGCGCAACCAGAAGGTGGTGGAGGAGACGCCCGCACCCAACCTGCGCGCAGACGTCCGCGCGGCATTGCTCGACACCGCGCAGCGACTGGCCCGCAGCGCGCGTTACCGCTCGGCCGGCACGGTGGAGTACGTGGTCGACGCGGCCACGCAGGAGTTCTTCTTCCTCGAGGTGAACGCTCGTCTGCAGGTGGAGCACGGCGTCACCGAGATGGTGACCGGCGTGGACCTGGTGGAGTGGATGGTGCGGCTCGCCGCGCACGACATGCCGTCGCTGGACACGCTTCGCATCGAGCCCCACGGGCATGCGGTGCAGGCCCGCCTGTACGCCGAAGACCCGTGGCGCAACTTCCAGCCGTCGACGGGATTGCTCACCGCGGCGAGCTTCCCGCCAGGCCTGCGCGTGGACACCTGGGTGGAGCCCGGCACCGAGGTCAGCGCGTTCTACGACCCGATGCTGGCCAAGCTGATCGCCCATGCCGACACGCGCGAGCAGGCGCTGGCCCAGCTGGCGCAGGGCCTGGAAGCCACGCGCATCGCCGGGCTGGAGAGCAACCTGAACTACCTGCGCCAGGTGATGCGCTTCGAGCCCTTCGCCCGCGGCAGCCACACCACGCGCAGCCTCGCGTCCTTCCAGCAGCACAGCAACGCGATCGAAGTGCTGGCACCCGGCGTGCAGACCAGCGTGCAGGACTGGCCGGGCCGGCTGGGCTACTGGCAGGTGGGCGTGCCGCCCTCGGGACCGATGGACGCCTTGTCGCTGCGGCTGGCGAATCGGCTGGTGGGCAATGCCGACGGCTCGGCGGCACTCGAGATCACCGCCGCCGGCCCCACGCTTCGGTTCCGCGGCGCCAGTCGCGTGGCGTTGTGCGGCGCGTCGATGGAGCTGTCGCTCGACGGCGCATCGGTACCGATGGGCGAGGTGGTCGACGTGGCGGCGGGGCAGGTCCTGCGCATCGGCCGGCTGCACGGTGGTGGTTGCCGAGCCTACCTCGCGGTGGCTGGCGGCTTCGACGTGCCCGAGTACCTCGGCAGTCGCTCCACCTTCACCCTCGGGCAGTTCGGAGGCCACGGCGGCCGCGTGCTGCGTGCCGGCGACGTGCTTCACGTGGCTGCACACGAGCCGCGGGCGGCGCTGTCCGCATCGCAGGCGAGGGAGCTGGCGCCGCGCTGCGGCACGCACTGGGAGATCGGCGTGCTCGTCGGCCCGCACGCCGCGCCCGACTTCTTCACCGAGCACGACATCACCACCTTCTTCGCCACCGACTGGCAGGTGCACCACAACTCCAGCCGCACCGGCGTGCGGCTGATCGGACCGAAGCCGCAGTGGGCGCGGACCGATGGCGGCGAGGCCGGCCTGCACCCATCGAACATCCACGACAACGCCTACGCCATCGGCGCGATCGACTTCACCGGCGACATGCCGGTGATCCTCGGCCCCGACGGCCCCAGCCTCGGCGGCTTCGTGTGCCCGGCCACCGTGGTGCAGGCCGAACTGTGGAAGCTGGGCCAGCTCGCGCCGGGACACACGGTGCGCTTCGTCGCGATCACGCAGTCGCAGGCCGAAGCATTGGCGCGCGCACAGCACCTCGCGCTGGCCTGCGATGCGCTGCCGGCCGCGCCGCGCGACGGCGTTGCGTCACTGCCCGAACAGGGCGCGGTGCTGCATCGCATGCAGCGCGGGCCGCAGGGCGTGGAGCTGGTGTTTCGCCGCGCGGGCGATGCGAACCTGCTGGTGGAGTTCGGCGAGCTGCAGCTTGATCTGGAGCTGCGCTTCCTCGTGCACGCGCTGATGACCCGGCTTCAAATCTGGCGCGACGAGGGCCGGCTCCACGGCGTGATCGACCTCACCCCCGGCATCCGCTCGCTGCAGGTGCACTACGACCCTCTGCGCCTGCCCTTGAGCCGGCTCATGCCGCTGCTGCTGGAAGCGCAGGCCAGCCTGGACGCGCACGACGGCGAAGTGCCCAGTCGCACCGTCTGGCTGCCGCTGTCGTGGGACGACCCGGCCACGCGCCTGGCCATCGACAAGTACATGCAGTCCGTGCGCGCCGACGCGCCCTGGTGCCCGAGCAACATCGAGTTCATCCGCCGCATCAACGGCCTGCCGGACCTGCAGGCGGTGTTCAACATCGTGTTCCAGGCCAGCTACCTGGTGCTGGGCCTGGGCGACGTGTACCTGGGCGCACCCGTGGCCACGCCGGTGGACCCGCGCCACCGGCTGGTGACGACGAAGTACAACCCCGCACGCACCTGGACGCCGGAGAACGCGGTGGGCATCGGCGGTGCCTACCTTTGCGTGTACGGCATGGAGGGCCCGGGTGGCTACCAGTTCGTCGGCCGCACGGTGCAGATGTGGAACCGCTGGCGCGTGACGCGCGAGTTCGAGGCGGGGCGGCCGTGGCTGCTGCGCTTCTTCGACCGCATCCGCTTCTATCCCGTGTCGGCGGAGGAGTTCGCATTGCTTCGGCGCGACTTCGTGGCCGGCAAGGCCTCATTGCGCATCGAGGACGGCAGCTTCCGGCTGTCGGACTACCGGCGCTTCCTCGCCGAGAACGCCGGCGACATCGGCCGCTTCAAGCAGTGCCAGCAGGCCGCGTTCGAAGAAGAGCGCGAACGCTGGCGTGCCGCGGGCATCGCCGACTCGGCCGACGCACAGGAAGAGGCGGCGCCTGAGGACACGCAGGCGCTCGACGGCGAGCCCGTGGCCGCGCCGGTGGCGGGCGGCGTGTGGTCGGTGATGGTGGAGGCCGGCGACGAAGTGGCAGAAGGCCAGACCCTGATCGTCGTTGAGTCGATGAAGATGGAAGTCAGCGTGCAGTCGCCATGCGCGGGGCGGGTGCGGCGAGTGCTGTGCCGGCAAGGGCAGTTGGTGACCAGCGGGCAGGCGCTCGTGCTCATGGAGTAGGGCACAGCTTGTGGTGCGAGGCTGGTAATCGACCCCGAGGGTAGTGGCCGAAACCGAGGCAGCGTCCACGTCGAGCGCTGCGGCGCTGCGCGGCACGAGGTGCTCGAGGAGATCGAGTCCCTGGAGGCGGCCCAGGTCGTCTGACCGCCAATTCCACGCGGCCTACTTGGCCCGGATCAGTCCGAGTCGGTACGGAAGGCGGTCGTAGGACGGGGCGGCCGCATGCGGGTCGACACCCTGGTAGAGGAACTGCATGTTGCAGGCGCTGATCGCCATCGTCTCGTCGTGGCCGGCGCGGATCATCTCGCCGTGGCTGATGTCGTCGGTCCAGCGCGCGCCCTCGAACGAGACGTTCGCGGCGCCGGCAAAGGGCGCGGACTGCTTGTCCGCCAGCGGTGTCCACGGGCCGTCGAGGCTGGTCGCCGTCCAGGAGCGGAAGTAGCGCGGTCCGTAGGCCTCGACCAGCAGCAGGTACTTGTTCGTGCCCTCGACCTTGTAGACGTTGCTCGCTTCGAACAGCTTGCCCACCTCGTCGGACATCACGGTCTCGTAGCCGGAGAAGTTCGGGAAGTTGCCGATCGACGTCTTCGAGCGGTAGAGCTTGCCGTTGTCGGCGGAGAAGAACAGATGGCAGTTGGCGTCGTCGCAGATGACCCAGTAGTCCAGCGAGTTGGGCGGGCCGCCGCTCAGCAGGGGCTTCGGCGCCGTCCATCCGTCCGGGTTCGAGATGTCGGTGTTGGTGGAGTACTTGGCACCCCACTGGGCGATCATGTACCAGCGCTGGTGCGGCCGGAAGTAGAAGACCTGCGGCGCCACCGCGTCGCCCACCGGCTTGTTGGCCAGCGGGACCTGGGTCGCGCTCCCGGCCTTCGAGAAGTCGCTGAAGTTCAGATAGACCGCGCTCCAGGCGTTGCGCGTCGTGTCGAAGACCGTCGCGAAGACGTGATAGAGGTCGTTGTAGCGGACGATCGTCGGGTCCTTGATCGACACGAAGTTCGCCGCTTGCGGTGCGATCAGCGGCGGCGTCGAGGTCCACGAGAAGGTGGACGCCAGGTCGCACGCCGGTGCGGGTGCGGGTGCGGGTGCGGGTGCGGGTGCGGGTGCGGGTGCGGGTGCGGGT
>Ga0207648_10001626_pt1 | contig 24611 bp, 24 predicted proteins | sample KBSMisM32_FD_184310 | JGI IMG/M metagenome (GOLD analysis project Ga0207648, IMG submission 184310) | Miscanthus rhizosphere microbial communities from Kellogg Biological Station, Michigan, USA - KBS Miscanthus M3-2 (SPAdes) (version 2) | ecosystem: Host-associated > Plants > Roots >... | reverse complement strand
TACCTCAGCCGTTTCATGACGCTGGAGCCGGGGGACTTGATCGCGACGGGCACACCGCCCGGCGTGGGCATGGGCTTGAAGCCGCAACCTCAGTTCTTGAAGCCGGGCGACACCATGCGCCTGGGCATCGAGGGCTTGGGGGTGCAGCAGCAATCCGTGCACGCCTGGAACCCGGAGTTGATCGACCACTGACCACCGAAGGAGTACCTGAAGCGTGAAGACACGAGTCGTCCGGATCTTCACGGGAGCAACCTTTCGAGTCCCAGAACACATTCAACGCATCGACTCGAAGCACACACACGGCTGGCAGCTGAGGTACGGGAAATCGAAGATGTTTTCCGATCACAGCAACGACGGCAGCAAGGCGCGCGCGTCCTTGAAGCTGGCCACTGCCGAATTGATCAAGCGCATCGCCAGACTGCCGGCACCTTCGGGCCTGCGGCGCGACATCGCGTCGAACAAGGGCTCCAATCTGCCGGTGGGCATCTCGGGCCCGATCGTGCGCACGCGGCCCGGGCGCAACACGCGCGACGCCAGCTTCGGCGTCACGCTTCCGCGCTTTGGAATGAAGCCGACCACGCGCAGCGTCTACATCGCCACCGAAAACACCTACACGCTGTCGCGCTACAAGACGGCGCTGGCCAAGGCGATCGACCTGCGCCGCGCCGCCGAGCGCGCGTACCAGCTGGCTGCCACCAAGGCCAAACGCGCGTCGGCCCGCAAAGCAATGAAATAACACGAAGCTCGAGCGAGCGAGCGTCGGTCCACTGACGCTCGCTCGTTTCCGTTTCGACAGCAGTACGAAGGGAGCCCGCATGAACATCGCCACCGTCGACGTGAGCGCGGTCATCCGCATCCACCCGGCCGACGACGTGGTGATCGCGCGCCGCCAGCTGCTGGGCGGCACGCGGATCGACGGCGAAGGCATCACGGTGTCGGGCCTGGTGCCGCCGGGGCACAAGATCGCGGTGCGCGCCATCGGCGAAGGCGCGCCGGTGCGCCGCTACAACCAGATCATCGGCTTCGCGACGCAACCGATTGCGCCGGGCCAGCACGTGCACACGCACAACCTCGCGTTCTCCACCTTTGCGCGCAGCCACGAGGTGGGCGCCGGCGTGCACCCGACGGCGTACGTCGACGCGCCCGCCACCTTCATGGGCATCGTGCGCGACGACGGCCGCATCGCGACGCGCAACTACATCGGCGTGCTGACCAGCGTCAACTGCTCCGCCACCGCGGCGCGCGCGATCGCTGACCAGTTCCGCCGCGACATTCACCCCGAGATGCTGGCCAGCTATCCGAACGTCGATGGCGTGGTCGCGCTGACGCACGGCGCCGGTTGCGCCACCGCCAGCGACGGCGAGGAGCTGCTGGTGCTGCGACGCACGCTCGGCGGCTATGCCAAGCATGCCAACTTCGCGGCGGTGCTGGTGGTGGGCCTGGGCTGCGAAACCAACCAGATCCAGGGCCTGATGGCGCAGGAAGGGCTGGCCGAAGGCGCGCGGCTGCACGCATTCAGCATCCAGGACAGCGGCGGCACCGCGAAGACCGTGGCGCGTGGCGTCGAGGTCATCAAAGGAATGCTGAAGGCGGCCAACCGCGTCAAGCGCCAGCCGGTGAGCGCGAGCCACATCACGGTGGGGCTGCAGTGCGGCGGCTCCGATGGCTACTCGGGCATCAGCGCGAATCCGGCGCTCGGCGCCGCGGTGGACCGGCTGGTGCGCCACGGCGGCAGCGCGATCCTGTCGGAGACCCCCGAGATCTATGGCGGCGAGCACCTGCTGACGCGCCGCGCGGTGAGCCCAGCGGTCGCCGACAAGCTGATGAAGCGCATCCGTTGGTGGGAGGCGTACACCGCGCGCAACAACATGTCGATGGACAACAATCCGTCGGCCGGCAACAAGGCGGGCGGCCTGACCACGATCCTCGAGAAGTCGCTCGGCGCCATTGCCAAGAGCGGCACCACGAACCTGGTGGACGTGGTCGAGTTCGCCGAGACCGTGAAGGCCAAGGGCCTCGTCTACATGGACACGCCGGGCTACGACCCGGTGTCGGCCACCGGCCAGGTGGCCGGCGGCGCGAACCTGATCTGCTTCACCACCGGCCGCGGCTCGGCCTATGGCTGCGCGCCCAGCCCGAGCCTGAAACTGTCGACCAACAGCGCGCTGTGGCTGAAGCAGCAAGAGGACATCGACATCGACTGCGGCGGCATCATCGACGGCCAGGACACCATCGACTCGGTGGGCGAACGCATCTTTCAGTTGATGCTGGCCACCGCGTCGGGCCAGAAGACCAAGAGCGAGCTGCACGGCTACGGGCAGAACGAATTCGTACCCTGGCAACTCGGGGCGGTGATGTAGCGCTCAGCCGCTGCGCGCCGCGAGGTCGTAGCCGAACGCGTCCATCATCGCCTGCAGCCCGAGATCAAAGGTGGCGTCCCAGTGGGCGCGCTGAAAGTACGGTGCGGCGGCCACGAGCGAAGGGCAGTGCTCGGCGATGTACGCATCGCTCACCGGCTCGGCCGCCGACGGGCCTTTCGCGTAGCCTGAGGTTTCGTCGAGACTGGCGCCGGTGAGGTAGTAGCCCACCGCGCGAAACTGCCGGGCCGCGCGCTCGGGGTCGGGTTCCACCGCGCGGATCGCCGCCAGCACCGAATCGATGTAGCGCACACCGGTGGGCGTGTTGAGGCGGTGCACCGCCACCAGCGGGTACAGCGCCGGAAAGCGATGCGCCATCGCGCGGTGGGCGTGGCAGATGAAGCGCAGCCGCTCGAGCGGGCTCAAGGCAGGCGGCGGCGCCTCGATCGAGGCGAGCGCATGGTCGACCATCGCATCGAGCAGGTGCGCCTTGCTCGGGAAGTGGTGGTAGATGCTCATCGCCTCGCAGCGCAGCCGCGTGCCCAGGCGGCGCGTGCTGAGCGCGGCCAGCCCGTCGCGCTGCACCAGCTCGAGCGCCGCCTGCACGATGCGTTCGCGGGTCAGCGGGGCGCGCTTGGCGCTGGCGCGGGCCGCGGTGCGCGGACGGGCAGGCGCCTTGCGAGCAGTGGGCATGCACGATGGTAAGGGCCACGGCGTCCGCCACGGCGCCGGGCTTACGGTGTAAACCCGGGTGTCGATATTGGACACGCCGGGCGTCCACTCTTAACCTTGCGGCGTAAGGTCGAGTACCTTACTCTGTAAGGGCGCTGGGTCAGAAACGGCGCCGCCGTGCGACTCAGCCATGCCATCTTTTGAAAGGAGTCGACCATGAACCATGCCGAACTGGCCGCGACCGTGCCGCTGCTGATTCCGATCACCTATTTCGTCGCGCTGGTCATCGAGGCGCGCTGGCCCGCGCGCCGCTTCCCCGAGCGGCGCGGCTGGCGCTGGCTGGGCGTGGCCTTCCTGGTGCTGATCGGCATGGTGGGCGCCACGGTGCCGCTGCTGCTGCCCCTGGATTGGATGGCGGCGCACCGCTGGATCGATGGCACGCCGCTGGGCGTGGCCGGCGGCACGCTGGTGGGCTGGCTGGTGCTGTCGTTCGTCACCTACCTGTACCACCGCACCTCGCACGCCTGGTCGCCGCTGTGGCGCATCAGCCATCAGATCCATCACAGTCCGCAACGCGTGGATGTGTCGGGGTCGGTGCTGTTCCACCCCTTCGAGATGGTGGTGCAGGTGCTGCTGCAGCTGCTCGTCACCGTGATCGTGCTCGGGCTCGACCCCCTGGCCGCCGCGCTGGTGGGGGTGGTGGCCGCGTTCCACGGGGTGTTCCAGCACTGGAACGTTCGCACGCCGCGCTGGCTCGGCTACCTGGTCCAGCGCCCGGAGTCGCACTGCCTGCACCACGAGCGCGGGGTGCATGCGCGCAACTACGCCGACTTTCCGCTGTGGGACATGCTGTTCGGCAGCTTCGACAACCCGCGCGACTTCGACGGCGCGTGCGGCTTCGACGCGCCGGCCGACCGCCGCGTCGGCGCGATGCTGGCCTGGCGCGACGTCAATCTGGAGCAATACGGCCGCGCCAGCCTCGGCGCGCAGCCCTCCCTGCAGGCGCCGCGATGAGCCGCGCGCAGATGGTCATGCCGCGGGCGGCCGCAGGCGCCGACACCGATCGCATCGACGCGATCGCCGCGCGCCTGCGCCGCTACCTCCAGAGCGGCGTCGCGCCGCCGCACCTGTTCAGCGACGACGTGTTCTGCGACTTCACGTTCCCGCTCGGGCGGGTGCAGGCGCAAGGCCTGGCCGACACGTTGGCGCTGCGCCGGCACGGCCACCCCGCCTCGGGCAGCGTGCCGCGCTGGCGCGTCGACGCCACCGCGCACGGCTTCGTGATGGAGTTCGAGGAGCGTTGGGAACAAGGCGGCCAGCAGTGGTATTGCCGCGAGATGCTGCGCGCCGACCTGCGCGGCGACGCCATCTGCGCGCTCAGCGTGTACTGCACCGGCGATTGGGACGAGCAGCGCCAGGCGAGCCACCGCGCCGGCAAGACCCTGCTGCGCCCCTGAGCGCTTCAGGCCGACGCCACGCCGCGGCGCAGGCGCAGCGTCGGCCGTGCGCGCAACCAGTTCCAAATGCGCTCGCGCACCTGGTTGGCCGACAGCACGGTCTCCAGCGCATCGACCGCGCGGTCGACCTCGTCCAGCGTGTTGTAGAAGTAGAAGCTCAAGCGGCAGCTCGCCGGCAGCGCCAGGCCGAGCGCCTGGTGCGCCAGCGTCGCGCAGTGGCAACCGGCGCGCGACTCGACGCCGCGTGCGTTGAGCGCCTGCGCCAGCTCGATCGGATTGCGGCCGGCGACGTTGAACGCGACCAGCGCGCTGCGCCGCGCCGCGTCGCGCGGGCCGTAGATCGTGAGGCCGGGCAGCGCGGCCAGCCGCTCGAGTGCACGCGCGGTGAGCGTGCGATTCCAAGCGCCGATGCGCTGCATCGCGGCCTGCACGGTCGCGCGCTCGATGGTGCGCACCGTGCCGAAGTGCTGGGGCCGCTGCGGGGACAGCGCCAGATCGAGGAGGATGCGCAGCGCCTGCGCCGACACGATGGTGCCGAGAATGTTCGGCGTGCCGGCCGCAAACTTCCACGGCAGCGCGTTGTAGTCGACGCGGTCGGAAAACACGCGGCCCTCGGCGATCATGTCGCCGCCGTAGAGGAACGGCAGCGAGTGCTTGAGCAGGTGCTCCTTCGCGTACAGCACGCCGACCCCGAAGGGCGCCAGCATCTTGTGGAACGAGAACGACAGGTAGTCGACGTCGAGCGCCTGCACATCGACGAACGTGCCGGGCACCAACTGCGCCCCGTCCACCAACAGCAGCGAGCGCTGCTCGCCGGTGGGCTGCGCGTAGCCGCTGCGATTCGCGAGCGCGCGGATCGTTGGCAGCGGGTTCTTGGTGCCGAAGAAGTTCGACGCACCGGTGCAGCACACCAGCTTGGTGCGGCTGTCGATCAGCGAGGCCAGGTGATCGAGGTCGAGCTCGCCGGTCTCGGGGTGGAAGCGCGCCAGGCGGTACTCCACGCGGCGCCCGAAGCGCGGCAGGATGTCGCGGCACATCGCGTACCACGGCACGTAGTTGGAGTTGTGTTCCATCGTCGTCGTGACGACGTTGTCGCCATCGCGGAACTCGCTCATCTGCGAGTACATCACCGTGTTGTGCGCCTCGGTGGTGTTGCGCACCACCACGATGTTGCGGCGGCTGGGTGCGCCGATGAAGCGCGCGATGTCGTCGTAGGCGGCCTCGAAGCGCTCGGTGGTGATCTGCGAGGCGTCGGACTGGCCGCGGTGCACGTTCTCGTACGCCGGCGCGAGCGTCTGGTACAGCGCCAGCAGCGCGCGCGGCGGCTGCGTGCTGGCGGCGTTGTTGGTGACCACGCGGCCATGCGCCGGAAACACGAAATGGCTGCGGATCGCCTCCAGGTTCCACGGGGGAAGTCGGGTCATCGTCGCCTCCACGGGTCGCATGCCCGGTCGTCCGTCCGCTTCCACGGGCTGCGATGGACCAAGCTGTATCGGTGTGTTGCGAGCGCGGCGGGCGCGGTTCAAGTTCCGCTCAGGCATCGTTCGTGCTTTTGAAGCACAATCGATCAACGCCGTGGCGGGCAGCCGGCGCGGCAGGAGTTCACCGCATGGGCATCCGCATCGCCTGGACCATCGTCGCGCTGATCATCGTCGGCGCCGCTGTGTCGGCGGCGTTCCGAGTGGCGACCGCCCCCGACCGCATCCGCGAACGGCGCGACATGGCCAAAGAGGTTTGTCTCAAGGCTGGCGGCGAATGGGTGATCGCTCAGGATCGCCGCGAGGTCTGCAAGCGCGCCTGACGCGGCGCGGCGCGCGCTTCACGCCTGTTTCACACGCTTCACCCCGGTTTCACGGCCGGCATGCACGATGGGGCCTTCACCACCATCGAACCTGTCTCGCATGTCCGACCTCATCGTGCAAGGCGGCGCGCCGCTGCTGGGCCGCATCGAACCTTCGGCCAACAAGAACGCGGTGCTGCCGATCCTGGCGGCGACGCTGCTGACGCGGCGGCCGGTGCGCCTGCTGCGCGTGCCCGAGATCACCGACGCCAAGCGCCTGCTCGAGGTGTTCGAGTCGATGGGCAGCCGCGTGCAGGCCGACTTCGCCAGCGGCGTGGTCGAGATCGAACACCGCGACAGCAGCTTCGACGCGCGCAGCGCGCGGCTGCCACAGGCGATGCGCTCGTCGATCCTGCTGGTGCCTGCGCTGCTGACGCGCTTCGGCCAGGCACGCATCGAAGACGAAGTGCGCGGCTGCACGCTCGGCGTGCGCGAGATCGATCCACACGTCGAAGTGTTCGAGCGCTTCGGCGCGCGCATCGAGCGCGGCGACGACGGCTGGCTGCTCGACGTGCACCGGCCGCTGCAGGCCACCAGCCACTGGCTCGACTACGCGTCGGTCACCACCACCGAGAACTTCGTGCTGTGCGCGGCGCTGGCGCGCGGCCGCTCGACGCTGGTGAACGCGGCGTGCGAGCCGCACGTGCAGGAGTTCTGCCGCTTCCTGAACCGCCTCGGGGCGCGCATCGAAGGCGTCGGCACGTCGACGCTGCACATCACCGGCGTCGAGTCGCTCGACGGCGGTGAGCATCGTTTCGACGAGGACTTCCACGAAGTCACCACCTTCCTGGCGCTGTCGGCGATCACCGGCGGTGACGTGACGGTGAAGAACCCGCAGCCCGAAAACTGCGCGCTGATCGACCGCAGCCTGGCCAAGCTCGGCGTTTATGTGACGCACGAGCGCGGCTGGTCGCGCGCGGTGCTCGAGGGAGGCCTCAAGGTGCGCGAGCCGTTCACGCGCAACCTGCTGCAGAAGATCGAGGCCGCGCCGTGGCCGTACTTGAGCGCGGACCTGCTGCCGATCTTCATCGCGCTGGGCGTGCGTGCGCAAGGCAGCATGCTGTTCTGGAACAAGGTGTACGACGGCGCGCTCGGCTGGACCAGCGAGCTGGCGAAGTTCGGCGCGCAGACCTTCCTGTCCGATCCGCACCGCGTGATCACGTTCGGCGGCAAGCCGCTGTCGCCGGCCGAAGTCGAGAGCCCCTACATCATCCGCGTCGCGATCGCGCTGCTGATGGTGGCCGCCAGCATCGAGGGCCGCTCGGTGATCCGGCATGCCGCGCCGATCCGGCGCGCTCATCCGATGTTCGTCGAGAACCTGGTCGCACTGGGCGCACGCATCGAGTGGCGCGAGCCCTGAGGCGCCCCAGGCGCGGCCTGGCTCAGGCGGCGTGCTGCAGCGCGCTCAACGCCGTCAGCGCCGCGTCGGCCTGCTCGACCGGCACGAACAGATGGTCGTGGTGGACCGCGGCGATCACGTTGCAGGCGATCCCGGCATCGGCCAGCGCGCGGGCCACCGCGGCGGTGAGCCCGACGTCGTCGAGCCGCGACGGCACGGCCAGGGTCAGCCAGGCGGCGCGCAGCTGAATCGGCAGGCCGGCCGACTGCGCGCGCTCCAGCGCGACCACTCCTGTCGTGCCCTCGGGCTCGTGGAAGATCGCCAGCGGCTGCAGCGCGGCCATGTCGTGGCCGGCGGGCACCGTCACGAACGCGTAGACGCCCGCGTTGCGCCGCGGTTGCAGGCCGCGCAGCAACTGGGTCAGGTGGCTGGTCATCGCATGGTCCTGTCCTGAGCGCACTCAGACCCGCACCACCGTCACGGTGCACGGCGCCTGCGCCACCACCTGCGAGCTGACGCTGCCCAGGTAGCGGCGCACCGGGCCGTGGCCGCGCGCGCCCATCACGATCTGGTCGACCCCGTTGCGATGCGCGAAGTCGATCAGCGCGGCCGCCGGATCGCTCGACTCGAGCACGTGAAAAGTCAGGCGCCCTTCGTCGAGGTTGAGCGCCTTGGAGATCGGCCGTGCCCAGTGCTTCAGTGCCGCCAGCTGCTGCACCTGTCGGTTCGCGCCTTGGGCGTCCTCGTAGTCGTCGAGCGTCAGCAAGCCCGTCTTCAGCACGCTCACGCAGGCCAGGCGTGCGCCGTGCTCGGTGACGACGATGCGTCGCACCATCTCGCGCACTTGCGCGGCCAGGTCGGCGCCGGCATCGCTGATGTCGACGGCGGCCAGGATGATGGGATTCTTCACCGCCTGTACGCGTGCGCCCCGCGGCGGCGTGGCCGGTTGGCCGAGCTGGAAATAGCGCCGTCGCAGGCGCGCAAGCCAGCCGCTGGCGCGGCGCCGCTGGGCGTGCGCGCTCAGCGGCAGCTGGCGCGGGTCTTCGAGCGCGAGCGCGAGCTGTGCCGCGGTCGGCCAGCGCCGCGCCGGATCGACCTCGAGGCAGCGCAGGATCACTTCCTGCAACCACGGCGGGCAGTCGGCGCGCAAAGCGCGCGGCGGCGCCGGGTCGACGTGCAGGCGGCGCTTCAGCGCACGCATCGAGCGCGGCTCGCCGAACGGCAGCTCGCCGGTGGTGAACTGGTACAGCATCACGCCGAGCGCGAACAGATCGCTGCGCGGGTCGCTGCGCACGAACTGCACCTGTTCGGGCGCGATGTACGGCCACGAGCCCATTGGCTGGCGAAACTCCTCGGCCAGCAGGTCGGGCAGCGCGTCGTGGCGCGACAGGCCGAAGTCCACCAGAACCGCGCTGCCGTCGCGCCGCATCAACACGTTCTCGGGCTTGAGGTCGAGGTGGATCACGTGCTGGCGGTGCAGGTCGTGCAGCGCTGCCGCGATGCGGGCACCCAGCTCCGTCACCTCGTCGAGCGCCAGCGGCGCGTCGGCCGCACGCGGCGCCAGGTTGGGCCCGTCGATGCACTCCATCACAAGATAGGGCTGTTGCGTGAAGTCGCCGCGCCCGATGAAGCGCGGCACGTGCGGGCCACTCAGCGTCGGCAGGATCATCTGCTCGACCTCGAAGCCGACGATGGTGGCCGGATCTTCGCCCGGGCGCAGCCGCGGCACCTTCATCAGCATCGGCTCGGCGTGCTGCGGATGGCGCACGCGCCACAGGTTGGCCATGCCGCCCTGGTGCACGCGCTCTTCGAGCCGGAAGCCGTCGATCACGCGGCCGACGGCCAGCGCGCTCGCGGCACCGGGGCGGTCAGTGGTCGGCGCGTCAGACGCCATCGTGCAGCCGCTCGGCAAGCGCTTGCGGCAACCCCGCGGCCCGCACTTTCGCGGCCGCTGTGTCGTGGTCGTACGCCACGCGTTGGTAGATGAGCTCGGCACGCTCTTGGTCGAACACCGCGTAGCAGGCGGCCGGGTTGTTGTCGCGCGGCTGCCCCACCGAGCCGGGAATCACCAGCCACTGGCGGTGCGACGCCACGGGGATCGCGACGCCGGGCGTCGGCTTGAATTCACCCGCCTTGCCGGTGCCCGACAAGTGATACAGCATCGGCTCGTGCATGTGGCCGCAGAACGTGTAGCGGCTGTCCGTGGCGTGCAGGCTGCGCACCGCGTCGTGCCGCGTCTCGATGTACGACCACTGCGCCGGGTCCCACGCGTTGGCGTGCACGAACAGCAGGGCGCCGTCGCGCTGCGTCAGCGGCAGCGCAGCCAGAAACGCCAGCTGGCCGCTGTCGAGGCGTTCGCGCGTCCAGTCGATCGAGTGACGCGCATCGCTGCGCATCGATGGCCGGCTGCCGCGCACCACCGCCTCGTCGTGGTTGCCCTGCACGACGAGCGCGCCGTCGCGCGCCATTGCGCGCGCGCGCTCGACCACCCACGCGGGGTCGGCGCCGTAGCCGACAAAGTCGCCCAGCAGCGCGTAGCGATCGATGCGCTCGCCCGCGGCGTGCCGCAGCACGGCTTCCAACGCCTCGCGGTTGGCGTGCAGGTCGGTCAGCAAAGCGATTCTCATGGTGGTGCGCTCGACCGAAGGCGCGGCCGCGCCGCACGGCGCCGCCCAGTGTAGGACCGCCTCGGGCGTGCCTGTCGATGCGTCGTCAATAATCGATGCGACTGCCCGAGGAGGCCCACCGCATGCGTCGCCTTGCATCGCCCGTCCGTTGGATCGCCGCGCTGGCGATCGCCTGCGCACTCGCCGCGTGCGCGCCGCTGCCGAGCGCAACGCCGGCAGCCGTGGCCGGCGCCAACACGCCGCCGCAATCGCTGCTGTGGGTCGGCAACAGCTTCTTCTACTACAACAACAGCATGCACGGCCACGTCGGCAACCTGCTGCGCGCCACCGGCGATCGCGGCTGGCGCCAGACCTCGGCCACGATCAGCGGCTCGGGCCTCAACTGGCACGACATGGAGGCCCACTTCATGCCCAGCGGCATGGGCTCGTACTCGTTCAACGCCAAGAACGAGGTGGTGTTCAACACCGGGGAGCGCGCGCTGCCCAAGGTGTTTGACGCGGTGTTGATGATGGACTGCAGCCAGTGCCCGGTGCATCCGCAGCTGAGCGCGCTGTTCTACGAGACGGTGACGCGCGACGCCGCGATCGTGCGCCGCCACGGCGCCGAGCCGATCCTCTTCATGTCGTGGGCGTACCAGGATGTGCCGTCGATGACGGGCCAACTCGCCGACGCCTACGTGAAGGCGGGAACCACCAACGCGACGCGCGTGGTGCCCGCGGGGCTCGCGTTCGCGCGCTCGCTGGAGCAGCGACCCGACATCGTGCTGCACGCGGCCGACAAGCGCCACCCGAGCCTGGCCGGCACCTACCTGGCCGCAGCCACCGTGATGGCCAGCGTCTACCGCATCTCGCCGTTGGGCAACAGCTACACCGCCGGATTGCCGGCCGACGTGGCGGCGCACCTGCAGAACGTTGCGGCCGACACGGTGCGCGAGTTCGAAGCGCGGCGCTGAGCGCTCACGCCTTCTCGTCGAAGTGAAAGCGGTGCATCAGCCGGTGCAGCACCGGCGCGAACATCAGCCCTGCGGAGACGATGAACACCAGGCCGGCGTACAGCGCATAGAGCCCCGCGAACAGCTTGCCGCCGTCGCTGGTCGGCGGGTTCACAGGGCCCATGCCGCCCAGCAGCATCGCCGAATTGAGGAACGCGTCGATCCACGACAGGTGCTCCAGCAGGTGGTAGCCGACCATGCCGATCGCCAGCGACCCGATCACCAGCGCGACCGCGCAGGCGGCGTGCAGCGCCAGGCGCTGCACGAACGTGCCGTGGGTCAGGGGCTGCTGCCGCCTCGACTCGTACATCGCGTGGCCCCCGGCTGAGCGGCCTCACGCCGGCTGTGCGCGCCCACCCGGTCCGCGGCCGCTGAGCCAGCGGATCGCGCGCCACAGCAGGCGCCACACGAGGCGCAGCAGCAGCAGCGTGGCGAACGCCTCGAGCAGCGTGACGGCAAAGGCCGGCGCCGGGTGCCAGCGTTGCGCGCGGCGCCTGAACTTGGCCAGCGCACGGTCGCGCCAGATCTCGATCGAGTCGTAGAAGCTCGGGATCACCAGCAGCGTCAGCAGCGTCGAGGTGATGGTGCCGCCGATGATCGCCACCGCCATCGGGCGGTAGAACTCGCCGCCCTCACCGATGCCGATCGCCACCGGCATCATGCCGGCAATCAGCGCGAAGGTGGTCATCAGGATCGGCCGCAGCCGCTTGCGGCCGGCGTGCATCAGCGCCTCCTCGCGGTCCATGCCCTGGTGCTCGAGCACGCGCGCCGCGTCGAGCAGCAGGATCGCGTTCTTGGCCACCAGGCCGCACAGCATGATGACGCCGATGAAGCTCATCAGGTTCAGCGTGCCGTGGGTCACCAGCAACGCGATCACCACGCCGATCAGCGACAGCGGCAGCGAGATCATCACCGGCAGCGGCGCCGTGAACGAGCCGAACTGGATCACCAGGATCAGGTACATCAACCCGACGCCGCTGATCAACGCGGTGAGCATGCGCGAGAACACCTCCTCCTGGTCGCGCGACGCGCCGGCCAGCTCGATGCCGTAGCCGGGCGGAAAGTCCATCGAGTGCGCCAGCTTCAACGCGTCGGCGGTCACCTCGCCGGCCGAGCGGCCCTGCGCGTTGGCCGACACCGAGATCGTGCGCCGCCCTTCGGCATGCTGAATCTGGCTCGGGCCCTTGCCCATCGTCACGGTGGCGATTTGCTCCAGCGGCACGATGCGGTTGCCGCCGGTCACCGCAATCGGCAAGCGCTCGATGTTGCTGGCGTTGACGCGGTCGTCGGGGTGCAGGCGCACCGCGACGTCGCGCGTCTCGCCCGATGGGTCGACCCAGTCGCCGACTTCGATGCCGGCGAACGCCACGCGCAGCGACTGCGCGGCGTCGGCCACCGAGATGCCGAGGGCGTTGGCCAACCCGCGGTCGAGCTCGATCTTCAACTCGTTCTGCGGGTCCTGCTCCGACAGGCCGACGTCGACCGCACCGGGCACCTGGCGCAGCCGGGCCATGAAGTCGTTGGTGAGTTCGAGCAGCTTGCGCGAATCGGCACCGTTGAAGCGCACCTGCACCGGCTTTTGCACGCCGGTGTTCAGATCCTCGAGGACGGTGTACTCGGCGCCGACCAGCCGGGCCGTGAGGCCGCGCAAATCGCGCGCGATCTGCTCGGCCGAGCGCTTGCGCTTGGTGCTCTTGTCGATGTCGACGAACACGCGTCCGCCGTTGGGCGTGACGTTGGTGTTGGTGGCCACTGTCTCGGGAATCGTGCGCGCCAGCGTGGCGGCCGCCTCGACCTTCAGCTTGGCGTAGCCCAGGCTGCTCGACGACGGCGTGCGCACGTCGATCACCACCACGCCGGCGTCCGACAGCGGCAGGAAGCTCGAGCCGCCGAAGCGTGTGTGCAGCATGATCGCGCCGACGAAGCTGCCGATCGCGATCAGGAACATCCAGACGCGGTGGTGCAGCGCCCACGCGATCACGCTCCCATAGCGGTCGCTCTGGTGATCGAACCAGGTGTTGAAGCGCGCCAGCAGCCGACCCACGCCGCGCCGCGGCGCCTTCGCATGGCCCGGCGGGTCACCCCAGTAGGCCGACAGCATCGGGTCGAGCGTGAACGAGATGAACAGGCTCACCAGCACCGAGGCCACGACGGTCAGGCCGAACGGCCGGAACCATTCGCCGGCAACGCCCGGCATGAAGGCCACCGGCACGAACACCGCGACGATCGAGAAGGTGGTCGCCGCCACCGCCAGCCCGATCTCGGCAGTGCCGTGCAGCGCCGCGGTGCGCCGGTCCTCGCCGGCCTCCATGTGGCGCACGATGTTCTCGCGCACCACGATCGCGTCGTCGATCAGCACGCCGATTGCAAGCGACAGCCCGAGCAGGCTCATGAAGTTGAGCGTGAAGCCGCACAGCCACACCGCGATGAAGGCCGCGATCACCGAGGTGGGCAGGCTCATCGCGGTGATCGCCGTCGAGCGCCAGGAGTTCAAGAAGATGTAGACCACCAGGATCGTCAGCCCGGCGCCAAAGATCAGCGCGTGGATCACGTTGTTCAGGCTGTCCTGCGCCTCGTTGCCGCCGTCGCGCGTGACGACCAGCGTGGTGCCCTTCGGCAGCTCCTGGTTGATGTCGGCCACCAGCTTGCGCACCTGGTTGGCAACCGTCACGGTGCTGGCGTCGCGCGAGCGGATCACGTTCATCGCCACGTTGGGGTGGCCGTTGCGCAGCGACACGCTGGCCTGCTCGGCGAAGCCATCCTCGATCTTGGCCAGCTGGCCGAGCCGCACGATGTCCTCGCCGCGGCGGCGCACCACGATCTGCTCGAACTGACTCGGGCTCTCGATGCGCCCGACCAGCCGGATGCTCTGGTCTTCCAATGTGCCGCGCACCTTCCCCACCGGTGCGGTGGTGTTGTGGGCGCGCAGTGCGTTGACCACCTCGGTCACCGAGATCGAGAACTCGCGCAGCTTCTCGGCGCGCAGCAGCACCGACAGTTCGCGCCGCAGCGACCCGTTGACGTTGACGATCGACACGCCGGGGATCGCGCGGAAGCGGTCCGACAGGTCGTCTTCGGCCAGCCGCGAGATCTCGGCGTGCGATTGCGTGGTGCTCGACAGTGCCAGGTCCATGATCGGCTGCGCGCCGGGGTCGACGCGCGTCAGCACCGGCTCGCGCATCTCGATCGGCAACTTGTGGCGCACGCTGCCGATCGCGTTGCGCACCTCGTCGGCCGCCTCCACCATGTTCTTGTCGAAGTTGAAGATCAGCACGATCTCGGCGCTGCCCTCCTTGGCGGTGGAGCGCAGCTTGTCGACGCCGGAAATGGTCTGCATCGACTTCTCGATGCGGTTGATCAACTCGCGCTCCACCGTCTCGGGCGATGCGCCGGGATAGGGAATCGTCACCACCAGCACCGGCTGCTCGACGTCGGGGATCTGGTTGACGCGCAGCTTGGCCAGCGCCAGCAGGCCCGCGCCCATCAGCGCGATCACGATCACGATCATCGCGATCGGGCGCTTGACACTGAAATCGGACAGGAACATCGCAGGCCTCTCGCGCGCTCAGGGCTTGGCCGCCACCGGCAGGCCGGGCGCGCCGCCGCCCGGCGCCGCGCCGGCGCTGTTGGCGAACTCGACCTTCTGGCCGTCGACCAGCGTGCTGCCTGGCGAGCGCAGGATGCGGTCGCCGGCGGACAGCCCGGCGAGCACCGGAAACTCGCCGCGCCGCGCGTCGCGCTCGCCGAGTTGCACCGCGGTCTTCTGCAGCGTGGCGCCGTTGACGCGCCACACGTGCGTCGCATCGCCGGTGCGCACCACTGCGCCCTCGGGCACCGTCAACACCTGGGTGGTGCCGGTCTCGATGCGGCCCTCGGCGTACAGGCCCGCCACGCGCGGCATCTCGCTGCCGGCGAACGCCACCACCACCTCGACCTGACGCGTGGTCGCGTTGGCCGCCGCATCGATGCGCTTGACGGTGCCGGCGAAGTCGCTGGTGGCGTAGCCGTTGACGCGAAAGCCGACGCGCTGGCCGATCTGCAACTCGCTCATGCGATCGGCCGACACCAGGCCCTCGAAGCGCATCGTGCGCGGGTCGATCACCTTGACCAGCTCCTTGCCGACCTGTGCGGTGTCGCCCGACGACACCTTGCGTTCGCTCACCACGCCGTCGAACGGTGCGCGCACCTCGGTGCGCTGGAGCATCTGGCGCGCCGACACCACGCGGGCACGCGCCGCCACGAGGTCGCTCTGCGCGTTGTTGCGCCGCACCTCGGCGTCTTCGAGCGCCTGCATCGACGTCATGCCCTGTGCCTGCAGCGTCTTCAGGCGCTGCACCTGGCGCTCGGCCTGCTCGAATGCCTGCACGAGCGCGCGCACCGCCTCGTCGGCCGACGTCAGGCTGTCGCGGATCGCGGTGTCGTCCAGCCGCACGAGGAGGTCGCCCTTGCGCACCGGTTCGCCGTTGTCTTTCAGCACCTGCAGCACCACCGACGACACCTCGGCGCGCAGGTCGGCGCGGCGCTCGGGCTGCACCGAGCCGGTCACCACCGGGCCTTCGGAACGCGCGCTGAGCGCCAGCGTGCGCACGTCTTCGGGTGCCAGCAGCAGCGTCGGCGCGTTGGCCGCGCCGCTCGCCGCCGGCGCGCCTCCTTTGTTGCAGCCGGCCGCCAGCAGGGCGAGCGCGATCAGCGGGAGGGCAAGACGACGCGACATGACAACGGCTCCGAGTGGGAGTGGGGCGAAGCGACGGCGAGCGAGACCGGGGTCTCCGGGCAGGCACCGGCGCGCCGCGAGGGCGGAAGTCTCGCACCGATTGGGCGGTTTTCCTGCCACGCACGCGACGGACGGGCGTGCGGCTGGCACCAGCTGCGGCCGGCGCGGTCCGGGCCGGTTCCCTGGTGCGGGCGCGCGCGATGGCCGCCCCAGAGGCAGCGCTGCGTGATACGAGGTTCGATGCATTCGCCGCCCCGCCCGTTCGTAGGACACGCCTTGATGCCGACCCATCCCCCGCATTCCACGCCGCCCACCCGGACGCGTCCACCGCGCGCGCCGCGCCTGGCGCTGGTGCTCGGCAGCGGCGGCGTGCGCAGCATGGCGGCGCTCGGCGTCGCCGAGGTGTTGGCAAGGGAAGGGGTGCGTCCCGACCTGGTGGTGGGCTGCAGCTCGGGCGCGCTATTAGGCGCCACGATCGCACTGCGCATGCCGCCGGAGCAGGCGCTGCAGACCGCCACCGAGTTGTGGTCGCCGCAGCTGACGCGCCGGCACCGATGGCGGGCCTGGCTGCAGATGCTGGCGCCGCGCCTCGCGGGCTTCGATGACGATTTCGCATTGCGCGATGCGCGCCTGATGGAGCACCGCCTCCGCGATGCCTTCGGCCAACGCCGGCTGGAAGACACGCCCACTGCGCTGCGCGTGGCGGTCACCGATGCGGCCAGCGGCGAACCGGTCGTGCTGACGCACGGCGGCATGGTCGATGCGCTGCGCGCCAGCATCGCGATGCCGTTCCTGTTCCCGGCCGTCACGATCGATGGGCGCCGCCTGGTCGATGGCGTGGTGTCCGACCCGCTGCCGTTGTCTGCGGCGGTCGACGCACGCACCGTGATCGCGCTCGGCTTTCGCGGCACGATGCCGGAACGTGTCGATCGCGCGTCGCGCCTGCTGGCGCAGGTGAGCACCGCGATGATCAACAACCTGATGCAGGCACGCAGCGCTGCCGCGCGCGCCGCCGGCCAGCGCGTGTTGCACCTGGAGCTGGCGCTCGAGCGGCGCGTCGGCCCATCGGAGACCGGCGCGTTGCGCTACCTCTACGAAGCGGGACGGCGCGCCGCGCTGGCGCAGCTGCCGCAGATCATGACGATGCTCGACGGCCGCGCGATGCGGGCGGCCGCGTGAGTCCGCCCGACGAGGTGACGTGCATGGCGCGCACCCCAGTGCGCCGCCGGGGCGCCGGCGATGCCCGCACCGGTGGTGCGGCGGGCGCGACCCCGCCGTCCAGGGTTGTTATGCTCGGCGCGATGCAAGCTCCCACGCCCCCGGCGCCGGCCGAGCGCCCGTCGGTGCAGGCGCTGTTTCCGTCGCTGTACAACGAGTTGCGCCGCCTGGCACGGCTGCGGCTGGCCGGCGGCGGGCGTCACACGCTGCTCGACACCTCATCGCTGGTGCACGAGGCGTTCCTGCGCATGCAGCGCGACGGTGGCGTGGCGCTGAACGACCGCGAGCACTTTCTCGCCTACGCCGCGACGACGATGCGCTCGGTGGTGATCGACTTCGTGCGCCGCCGCAACGCCGATCGCCGCGGCGGCGGGGCCGAGCACATCACGCTCGACACCCGCACCGCCGAGGAGATCGGTGCCACCGACGATGAGATCCTCGCGGTGCACGAGGCGCTCGAGACGCTGGCCAAGGTCGACGCGCGCCTGGTCTCGGTGGTCGAGATGCGCTACTTCGCCGGCCTGTCCGACGCCGAGATCGCCGCCGCCCTCGGCCTGAGCGATCGCACCGTGCGGCGCGACTGGGAACGCGCGCGCCTGCTGCTGGCCGAGATGCTCGGTCGCTGATCGTGAATTTCGCGGGCGTTGCGTGTCCGCTTGCTCGGCGCGTGATGCGTGGTACCGAGCATCGCATTTGCGTCGTTGGGACGTCGGATGAGCAAGCGCCAGGTGCGCGACACTGCGCAGCTTCAGCACATGAACGTGCTGCTCGAAACTGCCCTCGCGTTGCCGGAAGACCAGCGCGCGGCGTGGCTGGAGGCACTGCCGCCATGGCATCGTGCGCTGAAGCCCTCGCTGCGGGTGCTGCTGCAGCGCGCCACCGAGGAGACCGATGGCTTCATGCGCCGCTCGGTCGGGCATCTGCGCTGGCCACGGGTCGAAGCGCCAGCGGGCGCGCACCGTGAGACGCGCGACCTCGCGACGCCGCGTCCACCGGTCATCGCTCCGATGAGCGTACAGCGCCGGGATACCCAGCAGCTGCAGCAGATGAACACGCTGCTGGAGGCAGCGCTGGCGCTGCTGCCGCACGAGCGCGAGGCGTGGCTGCAGACGCTGCCCGAGGAGCACCGCGCGCTGGCGCCGCTGCTGCGCGCGATGCTGCAGCGTGCGTCGGTGGAGACCGACGACTTCATGCGGGCGCCGGTCGAGCTGGCGGCGAGCGACGTGCTCGACGATGCGACGCCGCCCGACCGCGCCGGCGATCGCGTGGGGCCGTATCGGCTGCTGCAGCAGCTGGGCGCCGGCGGGATGGCCAGCGTGTGGCTCGCCGAGCGCGTCGACGGCGCGCTGCAGCGCCAGGTGGCGCTGAAGCTGCCGCACGCCGGATGGGCGCTCGGACTCGCGCAGCGCATGGCGCGCGAGCGCGACATCCTGGCCGCGCTCGAACATCCGCACATCGCGCGCCTGTACGACGCCGGCACCACGGCGGCGGGCCGTCCCTGGCTGGCGATGGAACGCATCGAAGGCGTCACGATCGACGAGCACTGCCGTTTCCGACAGCTCGACGTGCCGGCGCGGCTGCGGCTGTTTCTGCAGGTGGCCGACGCGGTGTCGTATGCGCACGCGCACCTGGTGGTGCACCGCGACCTGAAGCCGAACAACATCCTCGTCACCACGCGCGGCGACGTGAAGCTGCTCGACTTCGGCGTCGCCAAGTTGCTCGAGAACGACGCCGCCGTGGCGGCGCACCTGACGCAGCAGCTGGGCCGCGCGGTGACGCCCGACTATGCGGCACCCGAGCAGGTGAGCGGGCGGCCCGTCACGGTGGCGAGCGACGTCTATTCGCTGGGCATCGTGCTGTACGAGCTGCTGACCGGCGTGCGCCCGTACCACATCGAGCGCTACAGCGCGGCCGCGCTCGAAGACGCGATTGCGCACGCCGAGGTGCCAGCGCCGAGCTCGCGCGTCAACGAGCGCGCACTGGCCCGTCGCCTGCGCGGCGATCTCGACACCATCGTCGGCAAAGCGCTGAGCAAGGAGCCCGCGCTGCGCTACCCGAGTGTCGAGTCGATGGCAGGCGACCTGCGACGCCACCTTGCCGGCGAGCCGGTGCTGGCGCAGCCGCCGAGCTGGCGCTACCGCGCGAGCAAGCTCGCCAAGCGCCACCGCGTCGCGCTGGCCAGCGTGTCGGCGGTGATGCTGTCGCTGGCGATCGGGCTGGGCACCGCACTGTGGCAGGCGCACGAGGCGCGGCGCCTCGCCGCGGTGGCGCAGACGCGCTTGCAGATGACCGAGGCGACGCTCGATTTCACGACCATGGTGCTCACCGAAGGCATGAGCGGTGCCGAGACGCTGACGCTCGACGACTTGATCAAGCGCAGTGAGTCGATGGCCGACAGCCCGTCCAGCGAACCCGGCGAGCGCCTGACAGCCGCCGACGCGGTGGCCACGTGGTATCACCATCTGGGCCGCTACGAGCGCTCGGAGCAGCTGTTGACGCGCGTGCTGGCCGGCGTGCCGGCCGGCTTCGATCCGTCCACCGTCGGCGAGCTGCGCTGCAAGCGCGCCTACGCGCGCTCCAAGCAGGGCCGCGTCGCCGCGGCAGCCGCCGAGATCGATGACGTGCTCACTGGGCTGCGCGTCGACGACTTCGGCGCGGAGGGCTGCCTGCAATTGCGCGGCACGGTGCCCAGCGCCAGTGGCGACGCGACCGGCGCATTGCGCTTCGCGACGCGCGCGCTCGATTCGTTCGACGCCAGCGGGCGCAGCAACGCGCACGACCGCGCGCAGCTGATGGTCGATCTCGCCTACGCGCACTCGCAAAACGGTCAGCCGGCGCAGGCCGACGCGCGCTTTCGCGAGGCGCGCGACCAGTTCGAGCGGCTCGGCCGTGCCGAGAGTCCGTTCGCGCTCAGCCTGCACGCCAGCTGGGGTGTCGCGCTCGCCGATGCAGGCCAGCCGCGCGCTGCACTCGAACAATTCGACCGTGCGGCACAGATCGCGGCGCGCCGCTCGCCCGATGGCGCGGTGCCGCAAGTGCTCAACGGCAACCGGGGCAACGTGCTGCGCGCGCTCGGCCGCTACGACGCAGCGCTCGAAGCGCACCAGCGCGCACTCGCACAGGCGCGCCAGGACGGCAACCCGAGCACGCTGCTGCAATCGCTGGCCGGCAGTGCGCTCGATCTGCTGCGCCTGCAGCGCGTCGACGCCGCCGCTGCGCTGGTGCAGGAAGCCGAGGCGCTGCTGCAGCAGGGCAACCAGGCGCCGGCCGGCTCGGCGGTGCTGAGCCTGCGCAACGCCCAGGCCACGCTGTGGCGTGCGCAGAGCCGCTGGCGCGATGCCGACAACACGTTGGCCGCGATGCAGACCAGCTACGAGCAGCGGCGCGCGCGCAGCGCCGGGCTGGTCGGTGTGCTGGTCGACCGGGCGAAGGTCGCGCTCAGCGAGCGTCGCGAAGCCGATGCGCTGCGGTTCGCGCAGAGCGCGCTGTCGATTGCCGAAGGCAACCGTGGCGACCTGCCGAACTCGGCCAGCAGCGGCGAGGCGTGGCTGGCACTGGCGCGCGCGCGCCATGCCGCAGGCGATGCGGCCGCGGCCCGCGAGGCCTGCGGCCAAGCGGTGCGGCACCTCGCGGCGACGCTCGACGACGCGCACCCGAGCCTGGCCGACGCGCGGGCGTTGGCCGCGATCCTCGGCTGAGCGAGCGCCAGCGTGCGGCGGGCTCGCGCCCGCGCGGATTCATTTCTTGGTCGGCGGGCTCTCGTCGTCGAGCCACTGCGCCGGGACCGTGTCGGGCGGGTCCTCGCGCACTTCGAGACCCTGCCACAGGTCGTACGACGATTCACGCCACCAACGGTCGACCTTGACGGGCCGCAGTTCGCTCGGCGTGCTCGCTTCGGCGCCCGACGTGTTGACGGCGCCCGGCTGAGGGTTGCTTTGCAGACCCTTGTAGACGAATCGGATGGTGGCCATTGTTTTACAGCGACAACTGGCGCGTCGGCGGCGCGCCGGAAATGTGCTTATACGCCGTATTGTGGCGGCGCAACAGTCGGGTTGCCCGCACGCAGCCCGGGAAACCTAGGGGGTGCTGGTAGGCTGGTGCAACCATGCGATGGTGGTGCCCCATCCTCGAGCATCGGCGTGCCCGCTGCGTGACCCTGGTGCGTGTCCGGCGCTGGGCCGTGCTGTGGGCGGCGGCATGGCTCGCGGCGGCGCCGGCGCGCGCGCAGGACGAGGTGCCGTTCGTCACGTCGCCGCACCCGGTGACGGTGGCGATGCTCGAGCTGGCGCGCGTGCAGCCCGACGACCTGGTGCTCGACCTCGGCTCGGGGGACGGCCGCATCGTGATCGCGGCGGCAAGCCGGTTCGGCGCGCGCGGTCTGGGCGTCGAGCTGTCTCCCGCACTGGTGGAGCGCAGCCGCGAGAACGCCGCGCGGGCCGGTGTCGGTGGCCGCGCGCAGTTTCGCGTGCAGGACCTGTTCGAGACCGATCTGTCGGTGGCCAGCGTGATCACGATGTACCTGTTGCCGGAGGTCAATTTGCAACTGCGCCCGAAGCTGCTGGCGCTCCAGCCGGGTACACGCATCGTCTCTCACGATTGGGACATGGGCGCGTGGGAGCCCGATCGGTCGATCGTGGTCGACGCGCCCGACAAGCCGGTGGGGCTCGACCGCACGAGTCGCGTGCATCTGTGGGTGGTGCCCGCGCGGCTCGCCGGCCTGTGGTGCGCGGGCGACCTGGCGCTGCGGCTGGAGCAGACGTTCCAGGCCGTGCACGGCCGATGGACGCAAGGAGGCGCGCGCGGCGCGCTGCAGGCGCGCATCGACGGCCGCACGGTGCCGCTGCGCGACGGCGCCGACGCCCACGCGCGGCTGACCCTGGGCGACGATGGCGCGCTCAACGTCGACTCGGCGAGCGGCGCCTGGGCGGCCTGGCGCGGCCTCACGTTGCTGCGCACGGAACAGGCGGATTGCCGCTGAGCGCGCCAATCCCACCATCGCCATCTCGGCATTGCGCGTGGCCGTCGCCGCGGGTGTAGAAGCGGGTGCGGTGCCGCTCAGGGCGGCGCCAAGGAGGTCTGCATGCGCAAACGCATCTACTGGCTGCTGCCCGACCTGCCCAGTGCCCGCGCGGTGATGAGCGACCTGCTGCTGGCACGCATCGAGAACAGCCACATCCATTTCATGGCCCGTGAAGGCGTCGAGCTCAGCGGCCTGCACGAAGCCAACCTGCTGCAGGCGAGCGACTTCGTGCGCTCGGCTCAGATGGGGCTCGCGCTGGGCGCTGCGCTCGGCGCCGCCGCTGGCGCCGCCATCACGCTGTCGTCGCTCGGCGAGATGGTGTCCAAGCCCGGCCTGGTGGCCGCGCTGACGGCGCTCGGCGCCGCTTTCGGCGCCTGGTCGGCCAGCATGATCGGCGCGTCGATGCCGAGCCAGCGGCTGCGCCGCTTCGATGCGGCGCTGGCGCGCGGGGAGATCCTGCTGATGGCCGATGTGCCGGCGCGCCGCGTCGACGAGATCGAGGCGATGCTGCATGCCCAGCATGGCGAAGGTCACGACGAAGGGCTCGAGCCGAACGTGCCGGCGTTCCCCTGACGATGCCGTGACGTCAAGGGATCCGCCCACCGGCTGGGAGCGGATCACGCGGACGCCGGCGCGCTCGTTGCATCGTGTGACGAGATGCCGTTCTGCAGCGGCCGCGCGTGCCCGAGAATGCGCGCTTTGCGCGCGCTCGCGCGCGCTCCTTGCAGCAGTACCGCATGACCTTCCCTGCCAGCCGTGAAGCGTTCTTCGAGCTCGTCGCCCACTACAACGACGCCCTGTGGCCCTGGCAACTCGTCGCGCTCGGCGCGGCGATGGCCGCCGCGGCGCTGACGACCAAGGGGGCCGCGCACAGCGGCCGTGCGGTGGGGGCGCTGCTCGCGCTGCTGTGGGGGTGGATCGGTCTGGCCTACCACGCCGGGATGCTGGCCGGGGTGCACCCGGCGGCGCCGGCGTTCGGCGCGGTGTGCGTGCTGGGCGCACTGGCTTTCGCCTGGTACGGCGTGCGCCATGACGGCTTTCGGTTCGCCGCCGGCGCGCCGTTCACCGGCGGGGCGGCCCGGGCGCGCCAGTTGGTCGGGTGGGGCCTCGTGCTCGTCGCGCTGTTCGCCTACCCGATGATCGGCGTCGCGCTCGGCCAGCGCTTCCCGGCCGCGATCAGTTTTGGCATGCCGTCCCCGACCACGATCTACACGATCGGCCTGCTGGTGTTGGGCGGGCCGACGCTGCCGCGCGTGCTGTGGGCCGCGCCGCTGCTGTCGGTGGTGATCGGCACCGTGAGCGCGCTCACGCTCGGCCTGGTGCAGGACCTGCTGCTGCCGGTGGCGGCGGTGGTCGCTCTGTGGGTCACGGGCGTGACGCCGGTGCCTCCGCACAGCGCGTCTGCCAAGCCCTGAGCAGGTCGGCCCACCACAGGCCGAGCTCGCGGCTGAACTCGGGCCCGGTGCGCCCGTGGCGCGCGGGATGATCGGCGCGGATCGCTGCCCAGCCGGTGTGCGTGACGGTCACGCGCGTGCCGTCGCCCGCCGGCTCGAACAGCACCTCGACCTCGGTGCACTCCAGCGGCGTGCCGTTGGCCACCTGCCAGTCGAACAGCAGGCGGCGCGGCGGCTCCCAGACGCGGATGCGGCCGATCTCGATGACGTGCGGCGCGCCATCGACGGTGAACGATTCGAACACGCGGCCGCCCGCCCGAGGCTCGAGCGCGATCAGCCCGGCGTCGCCGCGTTGGTGCCGAAAGCGTGGGCCGCGCCGCCACCACAGCTCGATCTCTTCGGTGAAGATGCGAAAAGCGTGCGCGGGCGGCACCGCCACGCCGACGGTGACGCGCGCGCGATCGCCGCTGCTCGCGTTCATCGCCTGCGCCGCGCGGCCGGCGCCTCGCTGCGCTCGGCATGCGCCTTGAAGGCCTGCAGCTGATCGTTCCACTCGTCGCGCATGGCGGCGGCCCAGTCACTGAGGCTGGCGAACACGTGCGGCTCCAGCCGGTACAGGCGCACGCGCGCATCGTGGGTCACCGCGTCGGCCGCCACCAGCCCGCTGCGCTCGAGCTGTCGCAGGTGACGGCTCAGGCCCGCGGGCGCCAGGCGCAGCGCGGCGGCGAGGTCGCTGGCGCGCTGCGGGCGCTCGCGCAGCAGCTCGACCACCGCGCAGCGCGTGGGGTCGGCCAGCGCCGCGAACGCCCGCGCCAGCGCGGCGTTCAGTTCGGCTTGCTTCTGAGCCGCTGCGAGAACCACCACATGTGCCCTTCGGGGTCGAGCGCGCCGTAGCTGCGGTCGGCCCAGTAGTCTTCGCCGTAGTCGTGCACCGACGGCTCGTCGACGATGCGCGCGCCGGCCTGACGTGCGCGCGCGCAG
>Ga0207648_10001623_pt1 | contig 24651 bp, 16 predicted proteins | sample KBSMisM32_FD_184310 | JGI IMG/M metagenome (GOLD analysis project Ga0207648, IMG submission 184310) | Miscanthus rhizosphere microbial communities from Kellogg Biological Station, Michigan, USA - KBS Miscanthus M3-2 (SPAdes) (version 2) | ecosystem: Host-associated > Plants > Roots >... | reverse complement strand
GACGTGCGACCGACCGACACCAAACCCAGCGACGGCCTGAGCGCCACGCCCCTGAGGCTGCGGCGCGCGCGCAAGCGCTCCCGCGAACACAAGCCGCGCGAGAAGAGCAAGGTGATGGCGAACATCAACGTCACGCCGCTGGTCGACGTGGTGCTCGTGTTGCTCATCATCTTCATGGTGGTGACCCCGCTGATCGCCAGCGGCGTACCCGTCGAGCTGCCCAAGACCGTGCACCACAACCGCAAGCCCGACGACGGCAAGGACATCATCATCTCGGTGACCGCCGACAAGCGGATCTTCATGTCCGGCCGCCTCGTCGCAGACGCCAGGGACGTCACCCGGCTGGTCGAGGAAGAGCGGCGACGCCATCCCGAGAAGAGTCCCTTCGTGAAGGGCGACGTGCGCACCCCCTATGGCGCCGTGCGCGGCGTGATGGAGGCCGTCAACAAGGCGGGCCTGGACGACGTCCAGCTGGGGACGGACGAAGTAAAAGACGAGAACGCCAAGTAGGAAAGTAGGAGCAACACCATGGCAATGTCAGTCGGCAACAGGAAGGGCGCCAAGGGCGACATCAACGTCACCCCGCTCATCGACATCGTGCTGGTGTTGCTGATCATCTTCATGGTGCTGGTGCCGTCGATGCTGAAAGAGCTGACGGCGAACGTGCCCAAGAAGGACAAATCCGACTCCCCGCCCGACCCGACGTCCGTCCCGATCGTCGTCGAGTACACAGCCCAGAAGGAGCTGTCGGTGAATCAGGAGGCGGTGGCGCCCGAGCTGCTGGCCGAGAAGATCGTCGAGCGGTTGAAGTTCAAGAGCCAGAAGGTGGTCTTCTTCAAGATCGACGACGAGGCGCCCTACGGCGAGGTCGTCCACTTCATGGACATCGTCCGCGGCGCCGGCGCGACCACCCTGGGCATCGTCACCAAGGATTGACCGCCGGGCCGACCATTTTGAACCAGGTCACATCGCCGTTCGCGTCGCTGTTTGCCGTTGGCCTCTGCGCCCTGCCCTTGCGCGCGGCCCACGGTCAGGACACTCGAACCGTCAGCGAGCCGCGCATCCCGCCCACCTGCGTCGCCCTGCCCGCACGGCTGTCGGCCCCCAAAGGTCTGCTGTCCGACGCCGCCGAGCAGAGCCCGGACACCAAGCGCATCCAGGACGCCATCGACGGGTGCGCGCCGGGCAAGGCGGTCGTGCTGAGGTCCGAGGGACGCAAGGACGTGTTCCTGTCGGGGCCCCTGCACCTGAAGGCGGGCGTGACCTTGGTGGTCGCGGCCCGCACGGCGCTGTTTGCGTCGCGAAATCCCCGCGACTACGACCTGACCCCCGGGAGTTGCGGCGTCGTCGCCGAGAAGAAAACCAATTGCGCACCGTTCATTTCCGTTCTGAAGGCACCGGGCGCGGGCATCATGGGCGACGGCGCGATCGACGGCCGCGGCGGCTCCCCGCTGCTGGGCGCCCCGGGACGCGTGACCTGGTGGGACCTGGCGAAGGACGCGAAGGTCAGGGATCTGCATCAGTCTTGCCCGGCGCTGATCGTCGCGCGCGAATCCGACAACTTCACCGTGTATGGCATCACCCTGCGCAACGCCGCCAAGGTACACGTGGTCGCCGACAAGCTCGACGGATTCACCGCCTGGGGCGTGAAGATCAAGACGCCAAAGAACGCCCGCAACACCGACGGCATCAATCCGCAATCCTCCACCAACGTCACGATCGCCCATTGTTCGATCGACACCGGCGACGACAACGTCGCCGTGAAGGCGGGCGCGAATGGCCCCGTCTCGCACGTCACCATCGCCCATAACCACTTCTATGCCGGACATGGCATGTCCATCGGCAGCGAAACCAGCGGCGGGGTCAGCGCGGTCAGCGTCGTCGACCTGACCCTGGACGGCACGGATCACGGCCTGCGCATCAAGTCCGATCCCAGCCGGGGCGGATTGGTCGAGCACGTCTCCTACGAAAACGTCTGCATGCGCAACGTCGGAAATCCGATCCTTCTCGACACGCGGTACACCGCCTTCACGGGGAACAAGATTCCCGTGTACAGGGACATCGTGCTGAAGGATGTGAACAGCCTGACGCCGGGCGGCCTGGCGCTGCTTGGCCTCGACGAGAAGAACCGTCTGAAGGTGACCTTCGACAACGTCACGGTGGCAGGTCCGATCGACGATCTCCGGGCCGCGCACGCGGAGGTCACGATCGGACCGCGTCGCGGAAATTTCGTGCCCGTTGGGCCTGACATCGCTGTCGCCAATGTGGGAGTCGGAGCCGGCGTCGACGGCGGCGCCAGGGCCGACGTGCCCCTCGATTGTTCGAAGCGCTTCGTGCCGTTCACGGACACGTCGAAGACACCCACCGCTGCCACCAAGGTTCCCCCGGACGATCGGACGATGTACGTGGCCCTGACCGGCAGCGGCGACTACTACTCCATCCAGCGCGCCATCAACGTCGCACCCGCGACGGGCGCGGTCATCTCGATTGGTCCCGGGACGTATCGCGAACGGCTCGTCATCAAGAAGCCGGGGATCTTCCTGCGCGGCGCGGCCGCCGACCCTGCAAAGACGGTGATCGTCGGCGACGCAAGCGCCGGCTCGACCGGAAGCACGTTCAAGTCGGCGACAGTCGAAGTCACCGGCCGCGACTTTCGCGCCGAGAATCTGACCTTCGCCAACGACTTCAACCGGACCCACGTTCAAGAGAAACAGGGCTCGCAGGCACTCGCGTTGATGGTGTCGGGTGATCGCGCTGTCTTCCGCAACATGCGCCTGCTTGGCAACCAGGACACGCTGTACGTGGGCAGCTCGGACTGCTCGCCACCGGGGAAGGAAGGCGGCGGCGCGTGCACACCGACGCGGCAATACTTCGAAAGCACGTTCATCGAAGGCAACGTCGATTTCATTTTTGGCAACGGCCTGGCCGTCTTCGACAAGTGCGAAATCCACAGCACCCCGCACGTCATCGGCTATCTCACCGCCCAGGGGCGACAGCAGGCCGGCGAGCAGAGCCTGTTCGTCTTCAACCATTGCAAGCTGACCGCGGAGCCCGGCGTGTCGCACGTCTGGCTGGGTCGCCCCTGGCGCGCGCTGGCCAGCGTGGTCTTCCTGAACACCGAAATGGGGGCCCACATCGAACCCGCCGGCTGGCGCGAATGGCACCCCGGTGAAACGAACTACATGCAGTCGGTCTTCTACGCCGAATACAACTCGACCGGTCCGGGCGCGCACGTCAACGAACGCGATTCACACACCAAGAAGCTCACCGCCGCCGAGGCTGCTGGATACGAAACCAAGCGAGTCCTCGGAGGCGCCGATCATTTCGATCCCGGCGCGGTCAGGTGACCGCGGAAACGGCGGTAGGAGAACGACCTCCGGCCCGGTAACCGGCTGCTCGAGGCGTATCATTGAGACGTGGGAATAGTGGCGCTAGAGGCGACATCTTGAGGCGTCGTGCCGAGCGCGCGCTCGCAGAACTGGGCGCCGCCGCGCCGCTGGGCGCGATCTGGCTTCTGCTGGCCAACGATCACGCATTCAAGCGTCTGTTCCACAACGCGCTCACGGGGAAGCTGTCCGACATCGCGATCTGCTTCCTGCTGCCGCTGCTCGTGTCCGCAGCGCTGGGTCTGGTGTGCGACTGGCCCGGGCGCCGCCGCCTGGCCGCGGGCGCGGTCGTGGCGACCTTGGTGTTCACGTTGCTCGAGCTGTCCGACACAGCCGGCGCTGTGTTCGTGCGCGCGACCGGCGCGCTGGGTCTGGGTGGCGGAACGCTCGCGCGCGATCCGACCGACCTGCTGGCGCTCGCGTGCGTGCCGCTGGCCGTGGTCTACGGCCAGCGACGCCTCGCGGTCGCCGAGCGGGGGCCGAACGTCTGGCGCTCGGCGACGGGCGCGCTAGTAATGGTGACCGGCTCGCTCGCGCTGATGGCCACGTCGAGCTCGGGTCCGTGCTCCCAACAGGGGGCGCCCGTCATGTTCCAGGCCGAGGCTGGGTGCGGACCGGGTGGTCTGATCGTCGTAAGAAGCTCCATGGATTATCCACCGATCCAAATCTCGAACGCCGCCGCGTTAGGCCTCCCGTCGTTCACCTACTCCCCCTCCGACGCCACCTGGAGCGACGGCCACTGGACGGGCTCCCTCGAGGGAGACGGAGGTGTGTGCCTGCCGATCAGGTTCGACCAGGGCCGCTGGGAGGTCATCGTCAGGGGGTGTGTGTCGTTCGACGGCGGCGCTAGCGCCTGTGGGAACGGAATCCCCGTAGTGACACTCGAAACGTGCGAAGCCGTGCTCGTCGACGGGGTGGGCTCGTTCACGTGCAAACCAGGCGACGGCGGAGCGCCATGCGTCTCGCACCTCACCGTCGTGCGCGATGGTGGCACCGACGGAGCGCTGGGCGGAGTGGACGGATCGAGCAACCCGGCTGCAGACGGACCGAGTGACGTGAGCCCAGGAGGTTCATGAGCCAGGGAGTAGGTGCGTCGCAGTCGCTCGTCTGTCCGACCATGCGCTTGGTCGTAGGCGTCGTGGTGGCGGCGCTTCTCGGTTCGACGGCGGCGCTAGCGGGGCCCAAGGGCAAACCCACCACGCAGCCGCGGCTACCGCCGGCGCTCGAGCAGCGGGTTCAGGCCCACCAGGAGACCGCACGGCGCGCCAAGGGGTCAACCGACCAGCTCTGCAAGCTCGTCGAGGACTCGTACGAGCTCGTCAACCCGCTCGAGATCGCGCTCATCGATCTCACGAAGGGCGTCAGCGACCGCACGGAGCAGCGGCTCTGGGACAATCTCGACAAGCGCGTCACCGGTACCTACTTCGCGATGTGTCCGGAGTTCACGCGCAGCGGCGTCGACTACGCCGAGCTGTCCCGGATGGCCAGGGGCGCCGATGCGGCGCTGCTGCTGTCCATCGCAGAGCTCGACGGCGTTTCGCAGGGCATCGAGAACGTCCCCGGTTGGCTCGAGGCCATGAACGACTTCAGCGGTTGCCATTCGCCTCCGCGCGCAACAACGGCGATGACGGCGCTGGCCCGCTCATGGCCTGCGGCAAGTCCCTGCCTGCGTGCCGCGCTGATAAAGCCCCTCGACGTGCTGCTAGAAGAGATGGCGATGACCGATCACTTTTGCCAATGGATCGCCGTGCCCCAGCGAATCGCGGGCGCCCGTGAGAACGCCGCCCGGATGCGCGAGCTCAAGGGAACACGCGGTCCGAGCCTCGCGAACGAGCTGGTGAAGCGGGCCGAGGCCTCCGCCAACCCGCCGCCTCCGGCTCCCCGGTAGCGATCACCCGTCCGACGACAGGGGCGCGTGGTGGATGGTCTGCACGAGCAGGTCCTCGGGGCCGTGGAAGTAAATCGGCTAGCCCGCGCGCGGTTCCTGCCGCTGCTGCAGGCCATGGGCCCAAACCAATCGTTTTGCATGTAAGCAGCGAGAATTGCTGACGTTCTCGGATCCGAAAAAACGTTTGGGTTCGTAAACTACTGACTTCGTTCGTGACTCATGCGAATCGCACTCAGGAGGCCGACGGTTCGATCCCGTTCAGCTCCACAACATCATTCGTTTTCTAGTGCTCAAACTTCTCGTCGGTTAGGAACGCCGTTACCTGGCCGTTTTTGACCGGCAGCAGGGCGTAGACCGTGAAGCCGTTGTTGTCGGTGAAGTTGGCCTCGACCAGAGTGTGGCCCGGGGCCAAGGCCCGGATGTCCTTCTTGTAGCGGGCGAGTCGCTTGGCGATCTTGGCGGGCTCGACGACCTTGAGCGATCCCGTGTTCCGGCGAGCAGGCGGCGGCGATACAGGCGGCGGTGACGTTGTCGGCCAGCCGTCCGGCGCGTACGTCGGGATCGAAGTGACCAGCGGTGGGTCGATGAACAAGCAGACCAGAATGTCGTCCAACGCCTGCTTGCTCTCGGCGCGCAGGCGGATCCACCTCGCCTTGGGCCCGCCCTCTGCCCGCTCCTTGCACTTGTCGCGCACCGGCCCGGTGATCGAGTCGAACCCATCGATAAGGAAAGGCGATGCGCTCAGCGCGCCGATCGTTGTTGCGTCCTTGGCGCGCAACGCGGCCAGCCATTTGCCCGCTACCACGATTGGCGCGTCCGTAACAGCTCCCGCCGGCAGGGTCGAAGGCACGGGCTTGGCGGCGGCGTCGGGGCCGGCATCGGCGCGCCCGACCGCGATTGGGGCTACGCCAGCAAGTACAGCCAGGAGGACATGCCGAGTCATGGGACTGCATGCATGCCCGATTTCTTGAATCGTTTCAAACCCAAGTCGACGAAACCGCCGACTGCTACGGCAGGCTGGCATCTGGTGGAGGCGCGCTGTTGCCAAGGATGGAGATGACGGCGCTCGCTCTACAACCTTCAAGGTCAGCGGTGAGGTCCCCGATCGTCATCCGCGCCAGCGCGTCGGGATACTCGTCGAGAACCTTCAGCGGCCAGCCCAAGTTCCAGGCATAGAAGAGGTCGACCGCCACGTTGCCGTTAGACGCATCGTGAAAAACGCTTCGCCGGGCCATGCGCCGGCGCTGGCGTTCGATGGCGGCGGGCTTCAACGGGATCGGACGGGCCGGATCCAGCCAGCCCCGAAGCAGGTCCAGCGCGTCGGGTAGCGCGGCGCTTTCCACGTCGAGCATTCCTTCGAGCGAGGCTGTTCCTCCGCGCAATGTGGATGCTCTGACGTTGGGCGCGTAGCTGGCGCCGAGTTTGAAGCGCAGCCCCCGCAGCAGATCGTCCTGCACCAGCGCGGCGAGCGCGTCGGATCTGACGTCTGCCGCGAACGTTTGGATCGGCGGTAACAGGCAGCCAAACCTCACTTCGGTCGACCGGCGGCGTGGGTCCTGTGTGAACAGGACCCGCGGACTGGGGCGCTGTCCGGAGCGCGACGGCGGGACAGGCGGCGCGGCCACAGGCGTGCTGTCGCCTTGCCAGTTCCTCAGCGACCGCTCCGCGCCGCGGCTGACGTCATCGACGTCGATATCGCCGACGATGACGAGCGCGCCGTTGTTCGGTCGACGGATGCGTCGCAGCCAAGCCTCGAGATCCCGGCCAGTGACGGTGCGAACCGCCTCGATCGTTGGCGCCAAGTGATAGGGGTGCTCGCCGAACAGAGCGGACCGGAACTCACGGAATGCGCGCCCGGCCGGTGCGGCATCGCGCTGCGCTTGGCTCTCCGTCCACTGGGAGAACCTCGCACTCGGCCAATAAACGCGCAGCCAGTCCGCTTGCTCCATGATGAGACCCAGCGCATTCCCGGTGTCCGGGGCGAACAGGTTCATCGTCTGTTGGTAGCCGTCCTCCTTCAGTTGAGTCATCTGCTGGATACCGCGGTCGCTCGGCGGGACCCGCAGGCTCCATACAGTCGTGCGGCCAAAAGCAGCACGCACGCCGGGATTGTCGCCAGGCTGAGGCTCGCCGTGGAAACCGAGCACCATCGACACGAACGGCAGCCCGGGTCGGCGCATGGCGATCACCGTGAGACCGTTCGCGAGCGTCGTTACCCGCGCACGACGGGTTGCCGCTGCCCACCGCGGCGTGGCGAGCGGTGCACCGTCCAGGGGTTCAAAATCGGCTTCCTCGACGTCCGGCCCGACGCTGCCGCTGCCGTCGGCAGTTAGGGATGCCGCGCGAAGGCCGCTCCGGGCGGAATTGCCCGCAGATGTGTCGTAGGGAAGGAGTAGCACCGCTCGTGCGGCGGCGGGTTGCAGCCAGCGATCAGCGAAGCCAGCGACGTCATCGGCGCTGACGTTCCGGATGGTTGTGATGACGTCCGAAAGCGATACGCCTACCTCGCGATGCGCGATGCGCGCACGCGCCAGCGCCCGTCTAGGGAGGCTTTGCATTTCGAGCGCGGCGTAAAGTCCGGCCTCACGCACGGCCTGCCGATAGCTATCGCTGAACTTCCTTTCGAACACGAGGTTCACTCCCGAAAGGGTCGCCATAGCCGCAGAGATGTCCTTTCGTGCACGATCGGCGTCGGTCGCCGATCGCAGCCGCGCCCTGCAGAACAGCGCGCCGGCCTGGCTGCCGGTCAACAATCCCACGCCGACGTCGATGACGACGGCGCCCGAGCGATCGAAGCTCTCCGTCAGAATGCGATCTGCGACGCGTTCCAGTACCGTGTAGCGCAGAGACTGTAATCTCGTCGCCGAAGGGAGCGGCCACGCCATCCACAGTTCGGGGCCGGCGACGTTCGCTTCCAAGGTGGGCATCTGGTTGGAACCAGGCGCCGGGGCGGTAGGAACCGCGGGCCGACGCACGGGCGGTCGGCGCGTCGCGTCCTCGCCTCGCAGGTTCGGGGGAAGCAGAGCCTTCAACTTATCATCCCAGTCCGGGCCGACCGCGCCGGAGATCACCAGTGTCATCCGCTCCGGGCGATAGGTCCGATCGGTGAACCCCCGGATGTCGGCCGGCGTGAGCGCTCCGACCTGGAGGTGCTCGGCGAGCGCGCGCGCGCTGGGATCAGCCGGGGAGATGATGGCGGCGACCGCCTGCGCTGTGGCGCTCAGGTCCCCGCGAAAGCGCATCTCCTCCGCGACGATACGGAGTTCCTTGTCGATCATGGCGTCGTCGATCCCCGCGGTCGGATCCGCCATCCGCGCGAGCAGGACGCCGACGACCTCGTCTAGCGAAGTCAGGGGAACGAACGCATGGTATGTCGTCTGCTCGAAGCCGGTCTCGGCGTTGGACTCACTCGTGCCAACCTGTCGCATCAAATTCCACAGTGACGGGCGGCCGTTCGTCGATGTACTGGCAATCAGATGCTCGACCGTGTGGGCCAGGTGACTCTTGCCGGGCGGATCATCGAAAAGGCCGGCCTCGACGATCCAGACGACGCCGGCGATCGGCGTGGTGTCATCTTGCTCGATCACCACGCGGAGCCCGCTGGGGAACGCGTACTCGCGGACCGGAAACCGGTACGAGGAAGCGGGCGGGTCGGTGGCCCACCTATCGCTAGCGCATGCACCGGCACCCACGGCGATCGTAGCTGCGACCGCGCCGGCACAAGCCCAGGAGCCGAACGACTTCCTCGTTACCACGCGTATCAGCGTAGGTGGGCGCGTTGACCTCCGTCAAACGGGTTCGACGGAACGTACCGCTGACGATCACGCCACCGGCGTGCCCGATCGGTTTGCATGCAAGAAGCGAGAGTTGCTGACGTTCTCCGATCCGGTACAAGAACCACGATGCCCACGACACCGCACAGTCTTTGCCTCGGTTTCGCCTCGATCATCGCGACCGTCCTTGGCCCGGTGGCGGCCGCCGGCGCCTGGGGAATCCCGCCCGCCGCGGTCGAACCGGTGGCGCTGCCAGCGCCCACGATCCCGCTGGTCGAGCAGCAAGAGCTGCTGCTGTGGCCGGGGACCGCGCCCGGGTCGGCGAACGTCACCATCGCAGAGACGATCATCGAGCGCAGCAAGGACCCGCTGCACCCGGATCGCGCGCTGACAGGTGTGACCAGGCCCAGCGTGACGGCATACCTGCCGCGCAAGGCGAACGGCACGGCGCTGATCGTCGCCCCCGGCGGTGGCTACGAGCGCGAGGTGATCGACAAGGAAGGTCTCGAGGTGGTCTCGGCCTTCCGGCCCCGAGGCATCACGGTCTTCGTGCTGAAATATCGACTGCCGGCGGAGGGCCACCGGAATGGCCGCGACGTTCCGTTGCAAGATGCCCAGCGCGCCGTTCGCGTCGTGCGGGGAAACGCGGCCCGCTGGGGCCTCGATCCCGCGCGCGTCGGCATCATCGGCTTCTCGGCGGGGGGACACGTGGCGGCCAGGGTGGCGACGCGCTTCATGGCCAAGGTCTACGACCCCGTCGACGCACTGGACGCCGGCAGCGCACGCCCCGACTTCGCCGTTCTGATGTACCCGGTCATCAGCATGGAGGACGGCGTCGCGCACGCCGGGTCCAAGCGCGCCTTGCTGGGCCCGACCCCGGACAAGGCGACGGTCGCGGCCTATTCAGCCGACCTGAACGTCGGGCCGCAGACGCCGCCGACGTTGCTGATCCTGGCGGACGACGACAAGTCCGTCCTTCCCGAGAATGCCATCCGCTTTTACGCGGCCCTGAAGCGCGCCGCGATCCCCGCCGAGCTGCACGTGTTCGCGCAGGGCGGCCACGGCTTCGGTATTCGCAAGACCAGCGGCCTTCCCGTTGCCGTCTGGCCCAGGCTGACCTGGGACTGGTTGGAAGCGCACGGCTTCCTCAAGTGAGCGCACCAGCCTCACTTCTTCTTCGGCGCGGCGGTCTCCATCATCTGGCTCATTTTGGGTGACCAGCAGTCGATCCGTTCCTTGCAGGTTGATTTGCTCCAGCAGGCGTCCATCGCCTTGGCGTCGGCGCGCTTGATCGACATCTTGGGGCGGTTCTTGATCCAGCCGGCGCAGCGGTCTTTGCGGGTGGCGAGATCGCCGGTCCCGTCGACGGCGATCTCCTTGAGGCACTTGGCCTCCATTGCCTTGAGATCGATCTTCTTGTCGCCCTTGGTGCGAATCTGGACCATGGCGGCGCAAAATTCTTCTTTGCAAGCCAGCTGCTTGGGCAGCGCTTCCGCACACATCGTGACGCCCTCGTCATCGCTGAGGGTATCGCCCGCAGGGGCGGAGGGCGTCTCCGACCGGACGACCTGGGGACAGACCAGCAGAGCCAGCAGAATCGGCAGGGCGAGTCGCTTCAGCATCGCAATCTCCTCTCTGTTTCGTCAGCGAATAGCCGGTAGGCTGCCGTCGGCGTTGCGGACGGCGGCCTTGCCCTGCGCGCCGGTCATCGTGATCGTCTTCTGCGCGCTGGTGGTCAGCGAGCAGAACGCCGTGCCGTTGAGGTTCGCGCCGCAGCCCGACAGCATCGGGACCTCGGGGTTGTTGTTGCGGACGAAGCCGCACGCGCGGTTGTCGAACGCGAAGGAGTTGCGGACGATGTGCACGGCGCCGCCCTGGCCGGCGCCGTTGGGCGCGCCGCCGAGCTTGAACCCGTTGCCGTCGCCGGCTGAGTTCGAGCCGCTCACGACCTTGCCGTTGAGGAACGCCCACGAGTCCTCGATCGTGACCACGTCGTCGGAGGCGAAGAAGTCCCAGCCGTCGTCGGCGTTGTTCCACGCGCGGCAGCCGCGGAACACGTTGCCCGGGCCGATGCGCAGCTTGGCCGCGAAGCCGTCGGCGTTCTCGCCGCCCGTCGGCTGATCGAGGTTCTCGTACGAGTCGCAGTTGATGACCTGGTTGTAGGCGGCCTTGGCGTCGTTGGTCGCGTCCGACGACGACGCGGTGATCTGCAGGCCGGTGTCCTGGCAGCCGTGGATGACCAGCTGATCGAAGACGTTGTACGAGCCGTCGACGGCGATGCAGTTGTCGCCCGCGTTCTTGATCTCGAAGCCCTTCAGCACCCAGTAGTTGCCGCGCACCTCGATGCCTCGCGGGCCGAAGTCCTGGGCCGAAAAGTCCAGCACCGGCCGCGCGCCGCCCGCCATCCCTTCGATGCGGATGGGCGCCGCGGCGGTGCCGCTCTTGGTCAGCTGCTGGGTCGGCGTGAGCGCGTTCGTCCCGGGCAGGAGCCAGATCGTCGTGCCCGCGCTGGCGCGACCATGCGCCGCGGTCAGCGTCTTGAACGGAGCGGCCTGCGTCCCGGCGTTGGAGTCGTTGCCGTTCGGACCGACGAAGAGATCGTTGCCCGTCGAGCCGGTGCCGGCGGTGCCGGCGGTCCCCGTGCCGGCAGCGCCGGCGGTCCCCGTGCCGGCGGCGCCGCCGCGGCCGGCAGCACCGGTCGTGCCGCTCGCACCCGCGGTGCCCGTACCGGCGGTGCCGCCGCGCCCGCCCGCGCCCGCGGTGCCGCCGCCGGCGCCGCTGGCGCCCGTGCTGCCGCCGCGTCCGGCCGCGCCGGTGGTGCCCGACGCGCCGGTGGTGCCCGACGTACCGGTGGTGCCCGACGTACCGGTGGTGCCCGATGTACCGGTCGTGCCCGCCATCCCCGTCGTGCCCGCTGTACCCGTCGTGCCCGCTGTACCCGTCGTGCCCGACGTACCGGTCGTGCCCGCTGTACCGGTCGTGCCCGCTTTACCGGTCGTGCCCGATGTGCCGGGGGTGCTGTTCCCTCCGGTCTCGGTAGGAACGCATCCGGTGCCGACGGCAAGAAGGAACACGAGGACCGGAACGACGCTGATGGCTTTGCGCATGGGCATGACCTTCCATGCGCGTCGCCGGTCAAAAACTTCTCGAATTCGACCGACCCCGTTCACGGGGACCAGCCCAGCCAACCCTGGGCCGAGCCGGCCGCCGTCAGCACGGCATTGCCGGCCGTCAGTTGGGTCCCGTTGAACTTGACTGCCTTCCCGGCGAGGTCGGTGTTGTTGTACTCGTACCAGGCGCTGTTCACCGGGGTCCGCCAGCCCACGACGTGATTGTCGATCTTGCAATTGGCGTAGACGATCTTGCCCGGCTCGGCGCCGCTGTGGACCTGCGCCAGGTAGCAGCCGTTCACGGCGGCGCTTTCCTTGGTCACCTTGCAATTCGAAACGGCAAAGCCCTTGGTGCTGCGGGCAACGATGAAGGCGTGGCCCGAGCTGCGCGACGCCAGCTCGCACCCATCGCAGTAGAAGGCTCCATAGCCCCACAGCGGGTCGGTGCTGCCGGAAATTTTTCCGCCCTTCATGTAAACCGAAGGGCCGTCGACCCGCAGGGTGTCTTGCTGGCTGCGCAGGTGAACGTTGTTCAGGAACACGCGTTGGCTGCCGGTCTGCACGTACAGCGCTTCAGCCTGCTGCCCACTACCGTCCGAGAGGTAGGTGTTGAAGATCGTCAGGTTCTCGAAGGTGACGTCGTTTCCGGACAACACGATCCCTTCGCGGCTGCTGTTCATCGTGACGGCGTTCTTGTGAGCGAAGACCGACTGATCGATCCCCGCGCCCACGAAGTGAACGTTGCTGTCGCTCATCCTGACGATGCCGGGATAGACGCCTTGCTTGACCGTGACGACGCGGGCCGAGGAGGCGCTGTTCGGTAGCGCTTGAAGGACACCCTCGATCGAGCAGAAGTCACCGCTGCCGTCCGCGGCCAGGGTGTACGCGTCCGCAGCGGCGGGCTGGCTCGCTCGCACCGTGAAGCTCCATTCGTCAGCCTTCACGGAGAAGCTGTTGCCGGCGGAGTCCGTGATCATGCCCTGGTCGACGGTGACGTGGTACGTCTTGCCGTTCTCGAGCTTGCCCTTGGGGTGGAAGACCACGGTGTTGAACACCACGTCCAGCACCTCGGACTTGAAGCTCTGCCCGCCCGAGGTTCGGGTGACCAGGTCGGCGAAGTAGAGGCTGCTCTGGGGATTGGACGTCACGCTGTCGAACACCGCCCCCGACGCGTCCAGAATTTGAATCTTGCCTCCCGCCTTGATGGTCGGCGTGCGATTGAACTGAATACTCACCGCGGCATCGGCGCACGCATTGGTTCTTTGTTTGGACGGAAAGAACGCGATTGGCGTCAGCGGCGCGGTTGGGTCGACGGTCGCGCCACCCGTGCCCGCCGCGCCGCCGGTCGCACCCGCGCCGCCGGTCGATCCGCCGCTGCCGCCGCTGCCCCCGGCGCCGCCGGTTCCTGCGCGGCCGCTCATGCCGCCGGTCGCGTTCGTGCCGCCGGTTGCGCTCGCGCCGCCAGTCGCGTTCGTGCCGCCCGCGCCGCCGGTTCCTGCGCGGCCGCTCGCGCCGCCGGTCGCGTTCGTGCCGCCGGTCCCGCCAGCGCCGCCGCTTGCGCCAGCGCCGCCGGTCGCGTTCGTGCCGCCGGTCCCGCCAGCGCCGCTTGCGCCAGCGCCGCCGGTCGCGCTCGCGCCGCCGGTCCCGCCGGCCGAGTTCGTCCCGCCGGCGCCGGTCCCACTCGAGCCACCCGTGGTGGTCCCGCCTTTCCCGGTGGTGACGACATCGCCCTCCGTTGGCGCGCAGGCGAGCGGCACGCAGCAGGCCGCGATCAACAAGGGCAACGACTTCCAGGCGCCGACCACTGATTTGGCTCGTTGCATCGTCCCGTCCTTCCGCGCGCGCGCCGGGGTTCGGCCGGTCCAATGTCCGAAGCGGGGTGAATCGATCACGGCGCGAGAGAACACTCTTCGCGCGTGATCGATCCCGATTCGTCCACGAACGTCCTCATCGATCCGGGCGCGTTCAAAGAACGATTCGCAGTTATTGGTGTGGTCGGACACAACGTCCGCTTGAAGAACTCGAACGGCCGGAAGCAGACGCGTTGAGGAAACGTTTCAGCCGAACCGGCGCTTGTTCCTGTTCGTTCGATTTCGTGATCGATCGCAAGTGCTCCGCACATTTGGGCCGCAATGACCGCTGCGGAACACCTAGGGGCATGAATCAGCGAACGCCGCAACTCAACCGGCTGACCCGCTGGTCAACATGCGCCGCGCTGATCCTGTCGCTCGCCTCGTGCGGCGGTTCGGGACTTTCCGACGACCCGACCGGCTTCATCGACCTCGTCCCGTTCTATCCGGTCGCGTCCGCGCCCGGCGTGGTCCCTGCCAACCCGAACGCGAACTTGCCGCTGATCATGACGCCCCGGCGGGGATGGTTCGCCGGCCAACGCGTCGAGTACTACGACTTCGGGCCCGTCGGGAACGTCCGGAAGCGGAACGCCGCGGGCTCCGAGATTCGCGAACCTTCCTACGCCAACGTCTTCCCGATGTACTTCTTCTTCGATGCGCAGGGACGCCCGATGTTCTCGAAGCCGGCGTTCAACAGCAAGAACGGCAACTGGTACATGCTGGGCGGGAAGAACCCAATCAACCCGACGCCCCAGCCCGCGCCGGCGTCGGGCCAGGAGCGCACGGACTACTACAGCACCGTCTACCTGCGCCGACCGCGCAACGTGCTGACCGACGACGCCCGCGGCTCGTCGGAATTCCAGCGGCCGATCATCGACAACCTGGCGGTCAACGCCACCAGCGCCAACACCACCGGGCTGTTCGAGGTCGTCGAGATCACCGTCAAGGACAGCGGCTACCGCCCGGATGCGATCAAGAGCGCGGCCACCGTCGCCAGGGGCGTGGCTGACGGCCGTCTGATCCAGCGCAACACGGGCAAGGTCATCAACTGCCCGCTCGTCGACGAGCGCACCAACATCGTCCCGTCGGCGATGAACAACAACATCCCGCGGCCGCGCATCCAGTTTTGGTACAAGACGAAGATGGGCGAGTGTTTCCTGGCCAACGGCTGGGAGACCATCGGCGAGGTCGTCGACGAGAACCAGTCGGCGGGGGATCTGGCCAACCTGCGGCTCTTCGGCACCGGCGACCTCGACAAGCGAATCAACACATTCGATTCGTTCGACTACGACGTGGGCGCCGGCCAGCCGGGGGCGACGCACGCCACGGTGGCGGGGGTCGGCAAGGTGTACATGCCGCTGCTCTTCACCACTTCGGGCCAGACGCGCGCCACGAACGACGCCCTCTTCACGGCCCTCCCCAGACACAAGGCGACCGATCCAGCGGGCTATTCGCCCATCGCCTGGCTTCATGACATCGCCATCCCGGCGACGACGATCTATCAACCCGGCAGCATCAAGGACGTCGCCAACGTCGATCTCGGCGCAGCGACGCCGCGCGACCTGACGCCCGTCGTCACCACCAACAACATCGCCGTCCTCGGCCCCGCGAACAAGTGCGTCACCAACGCGGACTGCAAGTGGGGCATGACGTGCAACCTGATGCCCGACGACGCCACCGCCACCGGTACGCCCGATCCGGGTTCGAACATCGTCGACATGATGATCTTCCGCGAGGGTGGCCCGCGCTGCGACGCTCCCGTCGTCGGCTACGGTCAGTTCTGCAGCCCCGGCGTCAGTCGGTGTGACGTGCAGGCCGCCGCCGGCGGCGAGAACGACAAGCGCCTCAAGGCGATGGGCCTCATCACCGCCGGGCCGACGTTCACCGTCCACGCCGATCTGATGACGGCGACGACGACGCAGACGACGGCGGCGACGAACTTGATGACAGCTCAGGCCGCCCTCGCGACGGCGATGGCCGCCGTGCCCGCGGACATGACGGATCCCGGTTACGCGGCGGCCGTCGCGGCCGTGGCCACCGCCCAGGCCGCGGTCACCGCCGCCATGACCGCGAAGACCACCGCGGACACCGCCGTGACCACGCAGACCGCGCGCGTGGCCATGTACGACGCCCTCGGATACACCACCGACTTCGCGGGCTTCGGCTACTTCTGCTACCCGCCGCAGATAGGCACCACGATCCCGCCGACGCTGGGTGGCTTCTGCCACATCCGCTGCGACGGTGGTGCCAGCGCCACCGCCAGCATGGTCACGGTCGACCTGCCGCTATCCACCGGCGGAACGTTCTCGAGCGTGTTCGCCGGCGAGGCCCGCTGCGGCGGACTGAACCTGCTCGGCTACAAGTGCTTGCCGACGACTCAGTCTGACCCCCGCCAGCGCGTGTGCATGCGTTCGTGCAACTTCCGCAACACGACCGCGCAGAACGTGGCCATCTGCGACTATCAGTTGAACCAGAAGCCGGACATGTCCGGTGGTCCGGTGACCGGGTTCTCGTTCAGCGACGGACAGCCCATACGCACGGCCATCACCGGTCAGATGTGCGCATCGATCGTGTCGACGGCGTCGACGACGACTTCGACGACGACGACGAATACGTGCAGCTGGAACCAGGAGTTCGAACCGCGTGATCCCGCCGAGTGGGGTGGCCCATGAAAAGGCAGCGAAGGGCAACACACATGCGCAAGCTCATGACGGCATTCGCGGGTCTGGCGGCTCCGGTTCTGGTCAGCGGTGCCGCGTCCGCCGCCCCGGCCGACTTGCTCTGCGCCGACGCGAACGCGCGCAACTGCTTCGTGGACGAGATCTTCTTGCTGGACGGTGCCAACACCGTCACCCGCGGCGCCGCCACGGTACCGCTGGTCGCGTGCACCGCCATGTCGACCACCGACTGCTACATCACCAACCCGAAGGAGCTGTTCACCCAGACCGGCCTTCAGGATGCCGTCGGCAAGGCGCTGGAGTACATCCGGGCCAAGTCCCCCACGCTGCCGAGTTGGGACGAAGTGGTGGTGTTCTACGCCGACTTCGGTCCCACGCGCCAACCTGGTCCGCTGTTCTTCCGCGCCACCACCCCGGTCATGGGGGCGAACGGCACGACGGTGAACACGCCGGTCAACCTGGTGGACCACATCAATACCGGCGCCGTCGTCCCGCCTGCGGCCGACCGTCCCTACGTGGGCGTCATCGACGGCGGCAACGTCAAGGGGTTCGGAGCGACGCCGCAGACGACGAAGTATTCGCCCTGCGGCAGCCTCCCAGCCCGCGTCACGATCGATCCGCCGAGCAGTCAGCCCGCCGGCGCCATCTGCGCGCCCGGCTTCCACACGTACTTCGACGCTCTGGCCCAGGCGACGGCGGCGATCTACGGACCGCGCCTCGTCCTCGAGCCCGCGAAGACGACGACCACGATGAACCCGGACGGCACGACGACGATGACGACGACGCCCGCCGTCCTGTTGACGGCCCCGCCGACGATCAAGACGGCGCTGGTGAAGAGCGACGGCACGCCCGTCTCCGCGACCGGCCCGGCCATCGACACCTGGAATGCGCTCTACGACATGAACGGCTCGTTGCTGGGCGGCAACACCTGGCGGAACGAGGGCACCGGCGCTCTGACCACCGGCCGGCCGACGCCGAACTGGGACGCCTCGGCGCCGTACGAGGGCACGCAGATCGTGCGCTTCAGCGCCATCGATCAATACCTGCTCGGCTTCAGTCCGTCCGCGAAGGTGCCAGCGCTGCGTTCGTACACCAAGGCGGTGCCGGCCGACTTTCTGAACCCGGCGATCACGGCCTTCACCAACGCGGGCGGCCCGAACATGGGGACGCGCATGGGCGCGACGCTACGGAACCGGTCGGGGATCGCCAGCGACATCGCTTTCACCACCGTCGTGACCGCCAACGGCGGCGAGCGCGTGCCCGCCGCGGACACGGCCCCTCAGCACATCCGCCAGCTGTGGATCCTGGTCACCAAACCGGCGTCCCTGATCGAGGCGGTCGCGGTCGCCGCGGGGGCGGTGGCGGGTGCCCCCGCGACCGCCGCGGACGACAGCCGGACCGCGCAGGCCAAGGAACAGACGACCGAGATCGAGAGCCTGCAGAAGTTCCGCCGCGCCTGGGGCCCCTACTTCTACATGCTGACCGGATTCACCGGCCGCGTCGCTTCGACTTTCGAAGGCAACGTCGAGGACACCGCGTACTGGGAGTTCGCCGACACCGCCGACGACATGAAGATGGTTACCGCGGGCGGCCTGGACATGGAGATGCGCGGCCCCGAGGCGGTGCCGAACGGCAGCGGTCGCAAGCAGAGCCTGCTGACCATCAAGAGCACGCCCGGTTCCGGCGGCACGGTGACCTTCAAGGGCTCGCCCACCCTGGGACTGCGCATCCAGGGCTCGGCCAAGGTTTCGACGGCGCCCAACAACACCTTCAGCATCCGCATGCGGTTGCCCAGAGACCCGAACCAGATCGGCAAGGCCAAAGGCCACGTCACTCTGAGCGGGCCAGGCGGTCAGTACCAGTTCGACTTCCCGGCGCAGGGAAACCTGGTGCCCGACGGGACCTTCCGCACGTACACCGTCTTGCTGTCGCAGAAGATCGAGGTCGAGGCCGGCACCGACATGACGACCGGCGCGCCGATCGAGAAGCTGAAGAACACCGAGATCACCGAATACACGGGCAAGGACTACGACACCATCACGGTGGCGCCCTCGGACGTCGCCATGTCCGGCATCGACATCGAGTTCGTGCGCCTGGGCAACAGCGCCACGGCCACCGACACCGACACCGGTTGCGACGGCAAGTACAAGCTGGACGGCTGGGTGGGGGCCGACGACAACTGCCCCAACCACTACAACCCCGACCAGCTCGACAGCAACGGCGACGGCATCGGCGATGCCTGCGAGGACTTTGACAGCGACGGCGTCGTCAACTCCTGCGACGACTGCCCGGCGCGCGGCGGCACAGGCAAGGCGTGCTCCGCCACGCAAGAGGGGCTGGCGACGACGTTCTCGTGCACCGTCGAACCGTCGCCCGCGAACGGCGAATCTCGGGCCGGGCGCATCGGCATTTCCGCGTTGTCCGTGTTGCTAGTGGGCGTCTGGCTCACGTTGCGGAGACCGCGTCGCTCGGGGCGGCGCGAGACCGGTCGAGGCTCGGACCGCCGATGATCAAGCTGCCGACCGCGCCAACCCACATTTCATTTTTCCCCGCGCCGACAGTGAAGAGGAGACCCTCGATGCCGCGCGAAGGGCACCTGCTGTTGACCCTGCTGATGACCCTGGCGGCCGCCGGAGTCGCGACCCTGGTGGACGAACGGACGGCACATGCCCAGGGCGCCGGGGCCGGATCCGCCGAGGGCTTCGTGACCGACCAGTCCGGCAACCCCCTCCGTGGCGTCAAGATCGTCGCCACATCGCCAACGTTGATCGGCAAGGGCCGCACCACCTACACCAGCGCCGAGGGCACCTTCAACCTTGGCGGGCTGACTCCCGGCAAGTACACGTTCACCGCCACGTCGCCCGGTCTGCAGACGGTCATCCAGGACAACATCGAGGTCGGCATCACCTCGCCGGCGGACATCAACATCATGATGGAGGTGAAGACGGCCGAGGAACGGGTGGTCGTCGTGGAGAAGCGGCAGCCGGTCATCAGCACCACCAAGCCGGCGGTGGAGCAGAGCTTCGACCAGCAGCTGATCGAAGCCGTTCCCTTCCGCGACACCGTCAACCAGTTCCGCGACATCGTCCATTCGGCGCCAGGGTCCATCAACCTGCGCGTGCGTGGCGCCTCGACAACCCAGACCGCCTTCCTGGAGGACGGCTTCGAGATTCGCGACATCTTCCCGCCCGTTCGTTCCGCCCAGGCGTTCGAGGTGCAGACGGCGGCCTACGGCGCAGACGCCCCCACCTGGTCCGGCGGCGTCTCCAACATGATCACCCGATCGGGCTCCAACGATTTCGAGTTCCAGTTCCAGGCCCTGAACGTCGGCAGCTGGGGTGAGTTCTTCAAGGACAACTCCGACCCCAGCGCCGGCATCAACCGCTGGATGGTCAACCCGACCGTCTCCGGTCCCATCGTCAAGGACAAGCTCTGGTACCACCTGAACATCGAGGTGACGGAGACGACGACGCCCATCCCCCGTGATCTGACGCTGGCGCTCCCCGAGCAGACGCCCCAGTTCAGCGTCTTCCCCAAGGTAGTCGGCAAGCTGAGCTGGCAGGTGACCCCCCGCAACAAGATCGACCTGTTGTTCAACGGCGATACGCCCTACTACCAGAACTTCCGCCTCACCCCGGGTGTGGCCGACAGCGCCAACCAAGATCGTCTGGCGCAGCGATACCTCGCCGGCCTCACCTGGGAGTCGCTGCTGACCGACAAGCTCTTGTTCCGCTCTCAGGTGGGCTGGGTCGCCTTCTTCGAGGAAGTCAAACCGGCCATCTGCCGAACCCAGGGCGCCGACGTTTGCGAGACCGCCACCAACACCAGGCAAACCGCCCCCCAGGTTCTGGAGGCGGGCAACAGCCCTGTCCGAACCATCCGGAACCAGCAAAGCCTCCAGTTCATCAACAGCCTGGAGTACTTCCTGAGCACGGCCCACGTCGGTGACCACAAGCTGCGCTTGCGTAGCTTCGTGCTGGTGGATCGCGACATCCGAAGCACGGTGACGCCCAGCAATTTCAACTACGAGACCGTCGCCGGCGTCCCCACCTTCCGCACCGAATTCTTCGCCAACGATCCGCGCCTGGCCACGGCGCAACACGGATGGTTTCGCGGCACCACCCGCCAGCAGAGGCACGTCCTCACCCTCAGCGACACGGCGAAGTTCGCCCGCCGTCTGACCGCCATCGCGGCCATGTCGCTGGTCCAGGCGCGCGGCAGCAACAGCACCGGCACCTTCCCTTACAGCGCCACCACCTGGGCCCCCGCCCTGTCGCTGGTATGGGACGTCACGGGGAACGCCAAGAACATCCTGCGCACCAGCGGCAGCGTCTACGTGGACGTCGACCTCACCAACATCTCGCGTTTCGCCATCGGCACGCAGGTGAACCAGCGCTGCGCCGCCAGCGGTTCACCGACCATGCCGGTCTACGACACCAACTGCCAGTACGCGGGCGGTGCCTCCAGCAGCACGATCGGTGACCTGAAGGTGCCCAAGACTTACGAGGCGACGATCGGCGGCGCGCGCGAGCTGACCAAGGGCACTGCCCTCTCGCTGGATTTCATCTACCGCAAGTTCGTCAACCAGTACGAGGACTACGAGACCAACCGCATCTGGAACGAGTCCGGGTCCGCCATCCTCGGTACCGTCAACGGCCAGCCCTCCACGGTGCTGAACCTGGACACCCTGGGAGGCGCCCAGCGGCGCTGGATGGGAGCGACCCTGGCGCTGTCCAAGACGGAGGGCACGTTGCTGATGGAAGCGTCGTACACGCTGTCGAGGCTGGACGGCACAGTGCTCGACGGATTCCAGAACGCGTACGGCACCATCCCGGCCCAGGATCAACTGTTCCTGAACGGTTACCTCGACGACGATCACCGCCACGAGGTCAAGGTGGTGGCCGACTGGGTGATTCAGCCGTGGCTGTCCGCGGGCGTCCGCTACACGTACTACTCGGGCCTGCCGCGCAAGCGCCTGTTCTTCAACAACACCACGGGCAGCTACAACATCCTGCGCGCGCCCAACGGCTACGACCCGGGCGTCGACCGGAACAACCCCGCCGATGATTTCATCATCCGCACGCCCGACCAGCAGGACTTCAACGTCCAGGTGCGCATGCAACTCTTGCCCTTCATCGGGCACGACGTCAGCTTCATCGTCCAGGTCTTGAACGTCCTGGCGCTGCGCACGCCGCTGACCTTCAACAACAACGACGGCGCTGCCTACGGGACCGTGTTGACCCGCATGGAACCATTCCGCATTCGTGTCGGCATCGACTACGCCTTCGGCGGCGGTGATCGAAGGGCCCAGCGAATGAGGGAAACGGGCGGCTCGATGTAACCGGGAGCCGAGTACCGTGACCGCAGGTCGATCCACACTTACGTTCAGCTGGTCGCCGCTCTTGGCAGCCGCGCTGGCCATCGTCGTCGCCGGCACCGGCTGCAGTGAGGTGCGCGGGCGGCGACTGCTGCAGAAGGCCAACGACCACTACCGCAACGCCGAGTACGCCGAGGCGGTGACGCTGTTCAAGGAGGCCGAGCAGTACGTCCCCGACCTGTGGCTGCTGTGGATCAACAAGGGCACCACCTGCCGCAGCATGATCACCCCGGGCGCCAGGACGCCCGCCAACGAGGAAGCGTCGAAGTGCGCGCTCGACTCGTTCAAGCGGCTGCAGCAGCTGAAGCCCGACGACGCGCGCGGCCAGGCGCTGTACGTGCAGACGCTGTTCGAGTCGGAACGGTTCGACGATCTGGCCAAGATGTTCCAGGAGCGGCTGGCCAAGGACAGGAACGACGGCGAGGCGCTGCAGGGGCTGATCCAGGTCTACTCCAGGTGGCCGAACCATTTCGACGACGCGCTGGAGTGGCACCGCAAGAAGCTCGCATTGCGGCCCACGGATGCCGAGGCGCACTACTCGGCGGGCGTGTTCATCTGGCAGCAATTGTTCGCGCGTGGAGGGGGCGCCGATCGGGCGGCGTTCGATCCGCGTCCCGATCCCAGCAAGCCCAAACAGGCCAAGCTCCCGCCCCTCATGGGGAAGGACGATCTGGTCGGCCAGCAGCGCGTCGACCTGGCCGACGAGGGCATCAAGCTGCTGGAGAAGGCGATCGAGATCCGACCCAAGTACACCGAGGCGATGGCCTACGTGAACCTGCTGTACCGCCAGAAGTCGTACGCGTTCTTCGAGTCGCCGAAGGAGTGGCAGAAGTGGGTCGACAAGTCGACCGAGTGGCGGAACAAGACGTTGCTGGCGATGGGCAAGCCGATCCCCAAGGACGGAGCGCCGGCACCGGGTAGCGAGGCGGCGGGTGACAAGCCCGAGAACGGCGCGGCGGCCGCCAGCGCCGACGACGGTAAGGCCAAGGCGAAGACGACCAAGGGCAAGGTCGCCAAGACCAAGCGCAAGAGGAAGAGGTAGGCCCGCCGATGGCGTTCGAGGCATACCTCACCCAGAACAAGACCAAGCCGCGCATCGCCCGCGCGCTGACGGGCACCATCTCGCTGGCTTTTCACGGCGGCCTGATCATCGCGGGACTGGTCTACTCGTTCTGGCACGTCGACGTGCTGTCGCCACCGACGGTGACGGTGACGTTCCTGCAAGCGACACCGCCTCCGCCGCCGCCGCCGCCCCCCAAGAAGAAGGCGGCGACGAAGACCAAGGTCGTCGCCACCAAAGAGGTCGTTCAGCCGCGCGCCAACCAGATCGTCCAGCCCAAGGTGAAGGAAGAGCGGCAGGAAGAGAAGGACGACGGCGTCGAAGGCGGCGTCGAGGGCGGCATCGCCGGCGGCGTGGCCCCTCCGCCTCCCCCGCCCCCCAAGATCGACACCGGCACGCCGCGGATGGTGGCGCCCGGCATCGCCGCCACCCAGTTGCTGACCAATCCAGCCACGGATGCCCGGCACCGGCCCCAGATCCCGGAACAGTTCAACCGCCCGGGCGTGAAGATGTTCGCTCTCATCAAGATCTGCGTCTCGAAAGAGGGCGGCGTCACCTCCGCGAAGATCGTCAAGTCGATGGACCCCGCAATCGATCCGCTGCTGACGGCCAAGATCCTGACCTGGCAGTACCGGCCCATCACGATCGACGGCAACGCCGTTCCGTTTTGCTACAGCCTCCGCTACGACCACCAAGTTCAATAGCTCACAGGAACACAACCTCACCGACAGCAGAAGGAGCACGACGCCATGGATTTCTCACTACTTCACATGTGGACCCAGATGGGCATGGTGGCCAAAACCGTGGTCGTCATTCTGCTCATCATGTCGATCTATTCCATCACCGTCAGCGTCGAGCGGTTCTTCCGCTTCCGCAAAGGCAAGTCGCAATCGGCCGGCTACATCATGGCCGTCCAGCAGACGCTGGCCGCGCGAGGCGGGCTGCAGGGCCTGGTCGGTGCCGAGCAACGCTGGGTGGGCAGTCCGGTGGCCAAGGTCATCGGCGGCGGCCTGAACGAGTTCGTGCAGGGCATCAACGAACTGGGACACAAGCTTCAGGATCCCGCCGAGGTCGAACTGCTGGTCGACGGCATTGGTCGCTCGATGGACCGCGGCAAGGAGCGCGAGATCGCCAACATGAAGCGCGGCCTTTCATCGCTGGCCACCATCTCGTCGTCGGCGCCGTTCGTCGGGCTGTTCGGTACGGTGTTCGGCATCATCACCGCCTTCCAGAACATGGCCGATCCCAGCAAGGGCGGCGGCGGTCTGGCCACGGTGTCGGCCGGTATCTCCGAGGCGTTGCTGACCACCGCCGTCGGTCTGGCGGTCGCCATCGTATCGGTGTGGTTTTACAACTACTTCAGCGACCGGCTGGACGAGCTGACCATCGACGTCGACGAGACCGCCGGCGAGATGCTGGACACCATGGCACGTGAATCTCGCCTCATGGCGACGGGGCGATAGGAGCGGCCCGACGTGCGACCGACCGGCACCAACCCCAGCCACGGCCTGAGCGCCACGCCCCTGAGG
>Ga0207648_10001621_pt1 | contig 24664 bp, 27 predicted proteins | sample KBSMisM32_FD_184310 | JGI IMG/M metagenome (GOLD analysis project Ga0207648, IMG submission 184310) | Miscanthus rhizosphere microbial communities from Kellogg Biological Station, Michigan, USA - KBS Miscanthus M3-2 (SPAdes) (version 2) | ecosystem: Host-associated > Plants > Roots >... | reverse complement strand
CGAGTCCGGGCCCGCGGTCGAGGACCGCGATCCCGTCGGCGAGAGGCTCGATCGTGGTCTTCGAACCGGCCGGCGAGTAGAGCAGAGCGTTCTCGACAAGCGCGTCGAGCGAGCGGTCGAGGTCGTGCGGGGCGCACCACGCCTGCGCCGCTCCGTCGGCGCCTCCCACCGCCAGCTCGATGGCACGCTCGGCCGCCGTCGGCGCCCAGCGCCGCGCCGCCCGCCCGGCGGCGTCGCCGAGGTCGACCCGCTCGGGCGGAAGTTCGTGCTCGCCGGCCCGGCTGAGGATCAACAGCTCCTCGACGATCGACGAGAGCCGGTCGAGCTCCGCCAGGGCCGCCTCGAGCTCCGCCGCGTCGGGCTCGGCGGCGCTCTCGGCCAGCGCCTCGAGCCGCAGGCGCAGTCCGGTCAGCGGCGTGCGCAGCTGGTGGGAGGCATCGGCGACGAAGTCCTGCTGGCCGCGCAGCAGCCGCTTCACCCGCTGGGTCATCTCGTTGAAGGCGCGAGCGAGCGAGCGCTGCTCGGCGCTGCCCTCGACCGCGACCGTGGCGTCGAGATCGCCGGTCGCGACCCGGCGGGCCGCGCGGTCGAGGCGGCGAATCGGGCGGGCGATCTGCTGGGCGACGACGGCGCCGGCCACCAAGCCGAGGAGCAGGACGACGCCGCCGAGGGCGGCCAGGTCGAGGATCGCGGTCTTCACGGCGCTGTGGACGGCGGCCACGCTCTGCGTGACCCGCACGGCGCCCTCGGCCGTGCCGTGGGTGAGGACCGGCGCCGAGGTGGCGAGGATCTGCGTTCCGAGGGTCTTGCTGTCGCGCGTGATCTGCTCGCCGTTGCCGGCGAGGGCGGCGCGGATCTCGGGCCGGTCGGCATAGCTGCGCCCCGGCGGCGTGCCTGCCGAGTCGGCCAGCAGGCGTCCCTTTTCGTTGACGACGATCACGCGGCCGCGCACGCTGTCGGCCGAGACCCGGACGAGGTGGCGCAGCGCCGGGCGCTGGCGCGGATCGAGCAGCTCGGAGGCCGAGGCGGCCACCACGTCCGCCTGGCTGCGAGCCTGACCCTTGACCTCGGCGTCGACACGATCCCGCAGGCTGATCGCCAGGGGCACGCCGAGGGCGATCAGCGCCAGCAGCAGCACGTAGGCAAGCGCCAGCAAGAGGGTGGCGCGAAGGCTTATGTGCAACTCCTCCGCTTCGCTCGCTGTGCGAAGAACCAGAGATGCACGCTTGCTCGCTCCGCGATCACAGGCCCTCTTCCTCTTCCGGCGCGGCGAAGCGGAAGCCGACGCCGCGGACCGTCTCGATGTAGCGGGGGTCGGTGGAATCGTCGCCGAGCTTGCGGCGCAGCCAGCCGACGTGGACGTCGAGCGTCTTCGTCGAGCCGAACCAGTTGACGTCCCAGACCTTCGACATCAGGTCCTCGCGCTTGACCACGCGGCCGGCGTTGCGCATCAGCTCCGCCAGCAGGTCGAACTCCTTGCGCGAGAGGTCGAGCTCCTCGCCGGCGAGCCGTGCCGTGCGCGCCGCCGGGTCGAGCTCCACCTCGCCGATCCGCAGCTGCTTCTCCGCGGCGGCAGCGTCGCGCGGGGCGCTGCGTCGCAGCACCGCGCGGATGCGCGAGATCACCTCGCGGGCCGAGAAGGGCTTGACCACGTAGTCGTCGGCCCCGAGCTCGAGGCCGACGATCTTGTCCATCTCCGTGCCCCGTGCGGTCAGCATCACGATCGGCACGTCGGAGCGCCGCCGCAGCTCGCGGCAGACGTCGCGTCCGTCCCCGTCGGGGAGGCTGAGGTCGAGCATGACCAGGTCCGGCTCGGCCTCGGCCGCCAGCTCGAGCGCACCGGCGGCGGTCCGGGTCACCAGCGGCTCGAATCCCGCCCGGCGGAGCGCCTCGGCGAAGGGCGTTGAGATCGAGTCCTCGTCCTCGACGACGAGGATCCGGCCGCTCGGCGCCGCCTGCTGGGTCGCCATGAGGTCACTGTAACGCCGCATCTGGGCGCGATCGCGTCGCGGGCGCGATGTTTTGCCTGCTCTTTACCCGGACCTTGGACTTGCTTGCACCCGCCCTCCCCAGACTGCCGGTTGCAACCCAGCCCAGGAGGAGGAGACGTGAACAAGAGGAAGACCCGAGTCGCCGCCGCAGCCACCGTCGTCGGCCTCGGCGGGCTCACAGGCCTGGCCCTCAGCGCGGGCGGCCAGAAGGCGAACACCCTCGCCGACAAGCCGATCGTCCGCACGAAGGTGATCCACCGCACGGTTCACGTCACCAAGCATCTGAAGCCGAAACACCCGCCCGCGACCGGCGGCGGCCACGGAAGCGCGGCCTACGGCAGTGCGACCACCGGTGCGTCGTCCAGCGGCTCCGGCTCCTCGTCGAGCTCGGCGCCGGTCTCGACCGGCGCCAGCGGCACGTCGAGCCCATCGTCGGGCTCGGGTCCGAGCCCGGTCGTGACCCACAGCAGCGGCAGCCATCGCAGCTCGGGCGGTGGCGGTGGCAACAGCAATCCCGTCACCACCCACACAAGCGGCTCTCACGCCGGCCCGGGCGGTGGCGGTGGCACACCCGTCACGACCACCGCCAGCAGCACCGGCGGCGGCGGCGAAACCACTCCCGTCAGCACCGGGCCGAGTGGCACCGGCGGTGGCGGCGGGGAGGTCGACCAAGAGGGCGGCGATGGCGGCGGTGACTGAGCAGACTCGCACCGCCCACCGTCCCAAGCCGGCCCTGGTCGTCTGGAGCTCGATCGTGCTCTTCGCCCTCCTCTTCGCGCTCCTCACCTACCAGCTCAACGCCAGCCAACTCCCCGCGCCGCGCCCGGTGCTCGTGCGCAAGGTGCTGAAGCGGCGCGTGGTTACGACGGTCGTGCCCACCCCGGGCCGCAACACGGTCTCGAGCAGCGGCGGCAGCCTCGCCGAAGCCTCAACGCCGAGCTACGCTCCGCTGACCACGGGGGCCTCCTGACGATGGCCGAGCAGGACGTCACCTTCGACGCGATGGGCTCGCACGTGCGTCTGCTGATCGGCGAGCCCGGCCCCGGCATGGCGCCGGCCGCCGAGGCGGCCGAGCGGGCACGCGCCTTCGTCGCCGAGTTCGACGCCGCGCTCTCTCGCTTCAAGCCCGAGAGCGAGCTCTGCGCGCTCAACGCGGACGAGCGCGAGCGGGTGCCCGCCTCGAAGCTGCTGCGCACGGCGATCGCAGCGGGCCTGCACGCAGCCGAGATAAGCGACGGCCTCGTCGATCCGACCCTGGTCGGCGAGATCGAGTCGGCCGGCTACGTTGCTTCGCGGGCGGGCATGGCCGGCGAGTCGCTCGACGTCGCCCTGCGGGGCGCGCCTCCCCGCCGTCCGGCCGCGCCGAACCCGGCACGCAACTGGGAGCGCTTCGCGGTCAACGACGACGCCGGCGTGGTCACTCGCCCACCCGGCGTCCGCTTCGACACCGGCGGCACGGGCAAGGGACTGGCCGCCGACCTGATCGCCGAGAGCCTGCGCGGCTACTCGCGCTTCATCGTCGACTGCGGCGGCGACATCCGCATCGGCGGCGCCGACGCCCTCGTCCACCCCTACGAGGTCTTCGTCGAGCACCCGCTGAGCGGCGAGCGCGCCTTCGTGCTCAAGCTCGGCGGCGGCGCGGTCGCCACCTCCGGCCTCAACGTCCGCATCTGGCGCGAGGGGGACGGCGGCTACGCCCATCACCTGCTCGATCCGGCCACCGGCACGCCGGCCTGGACCGGCCTGATCGGAGCCACGGCGCTCGGCGACACCGCCGTCGAGGCCGAGACCCTGGCCAAGGCGGCGCTGCTCTCGGGCCCCGAGGACGGTCGCAGCGTCCTCGCCGACCGAGGCGGCATGCTCGTCCACGACGACGGCCGAGTCGAGGGAGTTGGGGCTCTCGCCGCGAGACCTCGTATCCGCATCCCCCAGCCCTCCGGGACGGACGGGTGAGTCCCGCCACCTCGACAACCCTGGAAACGCACGGCTGGTGGATCGCCAGCCGTGCCTCCGGCCTGCTGGCGCTCGTCCTGGTCACGATCTCGGTCGCTCTCGGCCTCGTCATGGCCGGCAAAGTGATGCGCCGGCCGGGCCTCTCGCGCAAGTTGATGGCGATCCACGAGCACACCGCGGTGGCGGGCATCGTCGCGATCGCCGTGCACGGCATCACGTTGCTCGGCGACCCCTGGCTGAACCCGGGGCCGAAGGGCATCGCGATCCCGTTCGCGATGAGCTTCCGCCCGCTCTGGACCGGGCTGGGGATCGTCGGCGGCTACCTCGCCGCGCTGCTCGGCCTCAGCTTCTACTTCCGCAGGCGGATCGGCGCCAAGCTCTGGCGCAAGGCCCACCGGGCGACGGTCGTCGTCTACCTGCTCGGCCTGATGCACGCCTTCGGCTCGGGGACCGACGCGTCGGCGCCCTGGTTCAGGTGGTGGGCGCTGCTGACCGCGCCGCCGATCGCCGGCCTCTTCGTCTACCGCCTGGCGTCGCACCGCAAGCCGCGGCGCCGGGCGCTGCCGCAGCCGATCCGACCGATCCCCCTGACCGAGGAGGCATGATGAGCAAGCATGGAGCCCTGATCGTGGGCGGTGGGCTCGCCGGGCAGCGTTGCGCCGAGACGCTCAGGCGCCGCGGCTACGACGGCGCCGTGCGCATGGTCTGCGCCGAGCCCGACCCGCCCTACGACAGGCCGCCGCTCTCCAAGGAGCTGCTGGCGAGCGAGGCGGGCGAGGACTCGCTCGCCTACAGGCCGGCATGGTGGTACGAGGACAAGCAGGTCGAGCTGCTGCTCGGCACGCGCGCCGAGGCGCTCGACCCGGCTGCCCGCACGGTTCGCCTCGATTCCGGCGCAGAGCTCGCCTACGACGAGCTCCTGATCGCGACCGGCGGCGCGGCCCGTCGCCTGCCCTTCCTCGCCGGCTTCGAGAACGTCCACTACCTGCGCACGCTCGAGGACGCGCGGCGCCTGCGGGCGAAGCTGCGCTCCGGCGCCCGCCTCGCGGTGGTCGGCGCCGGCTTCATCGGCCAGGAGGTCGCGGCGACGGCGCGACGGCTCGGCGCCGAGGTGACGATGATCGAGGCGCTCGAGGCGCCCCTCGCTCCGATCCTCGGCGCCGAGCTCGGTCGCTGGTTCGCCGAGCTGCACGCCGTAGAGGGCGTGCGGGTGCTGACCGGCGCGATGCTGGAAAGCGGGGTCGGCCGGAACGGCCGCCTCGAGCGGCTGGCGCTGGCCGACGGCACGGCCGTCGACTGCGACGCCGCGGTCGTCGGCGTCGGCACCCGGCCGGCGACCGAGTGGCTGGCCGGAAGCGGGCTCGACGAGCACGGCGTGCCGACCGACGCCTGCGGCCGCAGCGCACTTCCCCACGTCTACGCCGCCGGCGACGCCTCGATCCCCTTTGACCCGCGCTTCGGCCTCCACGCCCGCACCGAGCACTGGGACGCCGCCGCCTGGCAGGGCGCCGCGGCCGCCACGGCGATGCTCGGCGGGCAGCCCGGGACGCCGCCGCTGCCGAGCTTCTGGAGCGACCAGTACGACCTGCGCATCCAGTACGTCGGCCACGCCCGCCAGGCCGACGGGGTGGCGATCGAGGGCTCCCCCTCCGAGCGCGACTTCGAGGCGACCTTCAGCCGCGACGGCGTCCCGGTGGCCGGTCTCGCCGTCGGCCGTCCGCGAGCGATTCCGAAGCTGAAGAAGCGAATCGAGGCCGGCCACCGGCTGGCCGCGAGAAGCGCAGAGGAGGTAGCGGCATGAGCTATAGAGCAGTTGTAGACCCCGACGAGTGCAGCGCCCACGGCGACTGTGTCGAGATCGCACCGCAAGTCTTCCGCCTCGACGACACCGCCGTGACCATCGGCAACGGCCCCTACGAGCTGATCCTCGAAGCGGCCGAGGTCTGCCCCGCAGTGGCGATATCGATCGTCGACGAGGAGACCGGCGAGACCGTCTTCCCGTAGCCGCGGCCCAAGCGGCGTAGCAGCAGGACGACGGCCGGCGCGGCCGGGACCGCGAGCATCGCCAGGAACCAGGGCTGGCCGGCATCGGTGCCGGCGCCGAGCGTATGGCCGATCCCCAGCAGCCAGAAGAGCGCGGTGAAGCGGTGCAGGGAGCGCCACCGCGCCTGGCCGACCGAGGTGCGCGCGTAGTAGGAGAGGCCGAGCGCCGCAATGCCCCAGCCGGCGACGATGCCGATACCGGTCCAGAAGGGCCGGTAGGCGCCGGTGAAGGGCACCGAGATGTCGAACATCGAGGGGTGCAGGTAACGGTCGCCGAGCAGAGCAGCACCGTGCACCGCGATCGCCGCCAGCGTCGCCAGCGAGAGCGCCTCGTGCAGCGCTTTCACGTCCCCGCCCATGCCCTTGAGCGCACCTCCGCGAGCGCCGACGAGCAGCCCCGCGCAGACCGCCAGGCTCGAGAGCGCGAGGGCCGCCGTGCCGGCGGCGCGGCTGGTGATCCAGAAGATGTGCGGCCCCGCCGAGACCGCTCCGGCCAGGCTCACGAGGCGCCGGTGACGATCGGTTCGGGTTCGGGCGCCACTTCCACTTCGGGTTCCGGCGCAAATTCCGGTTCCGGCGCGACTTCTTCGAGGGGTTCCGGTTCGGCTTCGGGAGCGAATTCCGTGCGCGGTGGCCGCACCTTGTGCGCGACGGTGCGACGGTCGGCAACGGGAGCGCGACTGAGCGCCGGGTCGTTGCCGCTGACGAGCTGCGCGAAGACGATCGCCCAGACGACGGCGAACAGGACCAAGGAGCCGCGCAGCGTGCGGCGCCTGACAGTCCGCACGCGGCGTCGCTTAGCGCGGATCTTGGCTCGAGCGAGGCCCTTCGCCTCGAGGAGACCGGGATCGTCCATCGGCGGCATGCTCGGACGCCTTCCCTAAGCAAAGCCAAAACCCGCCTGAGAAAGCTCTCAGGCAGGTGCCATCGGCGAGCGTGGTCAAGGTATGCACGATGGCCGCTCCGCGACATCCCGCTCACCGGACGCCGGGGCGCCATACGCACTGGCGCGTCGCCCGCCGGCGCCGGCTGCTCTTGCGCGGCGGCGCGATCGCGACGCTGCTCGCGGTGGTCGGGCCGGGCCTGCTGGCCGGCCTCTCCGACGACGACCCGGCGGGGATCGCCACCTACTCGATCCTCGGCGCCAAGTACGGCTACGAGCTGCTCTGGGTCCTGACCCTCTCGACGGCGGCGCTGGTCGTCTTCCACGAGCTCGGCGTGCGACTCGGCATCGTCACGGGGAAGGGATTGCTCACCCTGGTCCGCGAGCAGCGCGGGCAGCGGGCCGCCCACGTAGTGCTCGCCGCCCTGCTCGTCGCCAACACCGGCACGCTCTGCGCCGAGTTCGCCGGCGTAGCCGCAGGCATGCAGCTGCTGGGCGGGATGAGCCGCTACCTCAGCGTGCCGCTGGCGGCGATCGGCGTCTCCGCCCTCGTCCTGCGCGAGAGCTTCCGCCACGTCGAGCACTTCCTGCTGGCGCTCAGCTCGGTCTTCGTCGCCTACGTGATCTCGGGAGTCCTCGCCCATCCCGACTGGGGCGCCGCCGCCAGGGGCCTGGTCGTGCCAAGCCTGCCGCTCAACCGCGAGGCATTGCTCGTCGCCGTGGCAACCATCGGCACGACGCTGGCGCCGTGGGGCCTTGCCTTCATCCAGTCCTACGCGGTCGACAAGCGCCTCCACGTCAAGGACCTCGCCTATGAGCGAATCGACGTGATCGTCGGCGCCCTCCTCACCGGCGTGATCGGCTTCTTCGTCGTCGTCGCCTGTGCGGCGACGCTGCATCCGCAGGGAATCGAGATCGACGGCGCCGGCGACGCGGCCCGCGCGCTCGAGCCCCTGGCCGGAAGCACGGCGGCGACGTTGTTCGGCCTCGGCTTCGTCGGCGCGGCCCTGCTCGCGGCGGCGATCGTGCCGCTGTCGACCGCCTACTCGGTCTCCGAGACCTTGGGCCGCAAAGCCGACCTCGACGACAGCTTCGACGAAGCCCGCTCCTTCTACCTCAGCTACGGCATTGTGGTCATGGTCGCGGCGATCCTCGTGCTCATCCCCGGGGCGCCGCTGATCCCGATCCTCTTCCTCTCCCAGGCCCTCAACGCCGTCCTGCTCCTCGTCCTCCTCCCCTTCATGCGCTCGCTGGGTCGCGACCGCGAGCTGATGGGGCCTCATGCCCTCGATCGCCAGGGGCGGCTCGTGACCGGCCTCGCGCTCGCCGCAATCGCCGTGTCGGTGCTGGCCCTCGCCGTTCTCACCGTCCTCTAGCTAGGCTGCCTGCCCGATGGGCACGATCGACGAGCTGCTCGCCAACAACGAGGCCTTCGCGGCGGCGCTGCCGACCCGTCACCTCGACGTTCGCCCGAGCCGGCGGCTGGCGATCGTCACCTGCATGGACTCGCGCCTCGACGTCTTCGCCGCCCTTGGCCTCGGCCACGGGGAGGCACACGTGCTGCGCAACGCCGGCGGCGTCATCACCGACGACGTGATCCGCTCGCTGGCCGTCTCGCAGCGCAAGCTCGGGACCCGCGAGATCATGCTCATCCACCACGACGACTGCGGCATGCAGAAGCTCACCGACGACGGCTTTCGCGCTGAGCTGCAGGATTCCACCGGCGTGGCGCCGGCGTTCGCGATCGAGTCCTTCACCGACGTCGAGGAGGACGTGCGCCAGTCGATCCTGCGCGTGCGCCGCTCTCCCTTCGTGCCGTACCGCGACGAGGTGCGGGGTTTCGTCTACGACGTCGACACGCACAGCCTGCGCGAGATCGAAGCAGCCTGAGCGCGGACCACCTTCCCGCGTGGCTCGTCAGCCGCCGAGCTTGAAGGCGACGAGCTTGGGGGCCTGGCCGGCGGCTGTCGCCAGGCCCGCCGGGGCGATCAGCATTTCGCCGTTTGTCATCACGCCCGAGTTCGTGCCCGCCGGCAGCTTTTCCCGCCAGAGGACCTGGCCCGTATCGGCGTCGAGAGCGCTCACGGTTCCTTCGTAGGTGGTCGCGAAGACGATGTCGTTTACGGCGGTCGTGGCGCCGTAGGCCGGCGTCTTGAACTGTTCGGATTTCCACTTCACTTTGCCGGTGGCGGCGTCCAGAGCCACGACTTCGCCGCCCGCTTCACTCCCGCCTTCGCCCAGCTGGCTGCCGGATTCGACTTTCCCGGGATAGTTGACCACCGGGGCGAACACGGTCGAGCCGTCGGTCGACATCGGCGCGATCACCCCGCCGAGCGTTCCGGGATAGAGAGTGCCGACTTTGATCTTGGAGGCTTCGCCGTTCATTGCCAGGACACCGTCTTCGTCGTGGCCGTTGTGCTTGCCGACGGCGCGCTGCCAGAGCACTTTGCCGGTTTGCCGGTCGGCGGCGAGGACGATGCCGGACTTGCCCGCCGCAACGACGATCTGCCTGCCGCTGGCCTTCATCAGAATCGGCGGGCCCTGGAAGTCCCAGTCGTAGAGGTCGTGCGGCGTGACCTGGTGGTACCAGACGAGCTTGCCGGTCTTCGCGTTCAGCTTGACCAGCGAGTCGGTGTAGAGGTTGGGTCCGGGCCGGCTGGATCCCGAGGGGAATTCGGGCGTGCCCGGATATGGCGCCGGGTTGCCGGTGCCGAAGTACATGAATCCCTTTTCGTCGAAGGCAGGTGGGTACCAGACGCCGCCGCCCGCGTTGACCTTGGGATTGCCCCAGAGGTCTTTCGGCACCGTGTCGAAGTGCCAGAGTTTCTTGCCCGTCTTGGCGTCGAGGGCCCAGAGGATGCCGGCGCCGCCACCTTCGTACAGCGAGCTCGTGTTGAGGGGCACGGTCGAGACGTAGACGATTCCATCCTGGTACCCCGGCGCCATGTCGATTCCCTCGTGTTCGTTGCGCGGCAGCGTCGTGGCCCAGACCTGCTTACCGGTCTTCTGGTCGAGGGCGAAGGCTTCGGTCGGCGTGGCCCCGAAGACGCGGCCACCGGCGACGACCACCCCGTTGGGTCCCTCGTCCGGCTGGCTGTAGTTGCGGGTCCAGAGAACTTCGCCGGAATCGAGGCTGAGCGCCTGCACGTTCGAGGCCAGGTCCTGGGAGTAGATGACTCCCTTGTCGATCACCGGTGTCGAGGCGTAGCTGCCGAAGTTGCTCGTGCCGGGGATGTTCGCGGTCCAGGCGATGCCGAGGCTGCCGACGTTGGAGCTGTCGATCTGGCTTTTCGGGTTGCGCGTGTTGGCCGCGTCGACGCCGGGATACCCCGAACCCGTGAAGTTCGCTTCGCCGCCTCCCGACGAGGATCCGCAGCCCGCGAAGGCGGAGACGACGATCGCCAGGACCCAGACCCCTGCCAGCGCGTTCCGCGCCCCCCTCAGACAAGTCATTGCACGACCCTATGTGACCGTTTAATAGTTGTCAAGTGATTGAGCTCGGCCTCGCGTCCGACCGCGTTCCGACCACAAATGGCTGCAAAACACGGTTGGACAGAAGGCCCAGGGCACCGAGGTTGGCGAAGCCTGGCCCCTGGCTCAGGCCGGCGAGACCGGGGATCTGAAGACGCGGATTCAGGCCGCGCAGCTCGAGATGACGTCCGATCGGCACCTCGGTCCCCGCGGGCCGGTCCCAGATCGGGCCCGCCTGCCGCTCGATCTCCTCGCGCACCCTTGCCGGGAAGAGCGTGCGCAGCTGGGCAAGCAGGTCGAAGCCGGTGCAGTTGGCGACGTAGTCGTGCTCGCGGTCGACGGCCCCCTCGGGGGAGTCGTAGACGATGCTCACGCGCTCGCCCCCCGCGGCCGAGCCGACATCGGTGACGCGGCCGGTGACGAAGCTGACGCGATCGTCGTATGCGATCGCCGCCAGGCTCGGCGGGTCGAAGACGCCGCGGTCGGAGTGCTTGACGAAGTCGCGCCGGGTCTGCTCGTCGAGCGCGCTCCATTCGATGGCGTCGGGATTGGAGAAGACGCGGTTCTCGAGGAAGCTCTCGCCGCGGCTCATCGGCAGCATCGGCGTGTAGATGGTGAACTTGCAATCCGGCCTCAGGCCGCGCAGGAACATCGTCGCGCTGAGCGCGCTCTCGCCGCCGCCGACGATCGCGATGTCACGCCGCTCCCCCTCGGGGATGCGGGCGAACTCGCTGCGCTTGCTGTCGCAATGGAAGACGCGCTCGGCGACCCCCGGCTCGTGCGGGAAAGCGCGGTGGATCCCGGGCCCGGTGAGGACGAGGGCCGAGCACGCGTGGCGGGTGCGGCCGCCGTCCTCTTCCACCTCGACCACCCAGCGCCGACCCTCCTCGTCGAGGGTCACCTCCACGACCTGGCCGCGGAGATGCTCGACTCCCTCGGTCGCGCGCGACATCACCCAGGTCAGGTACTCGCCGTAGTCGCGGTGGCGGACCGGCGGCGAGCCGGCGTCGACCCAGCGGGCGTAGCGCCGTCTGCTGATCATGTACTGCTGCCAGGTGAAGGCCGAGAGGGCGGCGTCGATCGCCTCGCCCGCCTCGCCGAACTCGATGTAGCTCTGGTAGGGGAAGCCGATGTCCTTGATCGGCGTCACCGCGAGGGGCTCCTCGCCCGAGGTCATGCCGTTGCGCCCCTTCCACGAGGCAGCGACCTCGGTCCCCTCGATCACCTTGACCGACAGCTCGGCGACGCCAAGCGTGTTGAGGACGTGGATCTTGGTCGAGATGCCGGCGGCCTTGGCGCCGGCGCCGACGATGATCAGGTCGTGCTCAGCCATGACGCTCCCGCTCGCAACGTTTTTTCGAGGCATTCCATTGAAAAAGCGTTGCGACCATCATGAGGTGACGGGGCTGCCGAGGGGTTTGGCGACGACGAGGCCGTGATCGGCGGGGCTGAAGGAGATCGCGGCTCGCGCGACCTGCTCGCCGCGCGACTCGACCGGCTCGAGGTCGACTTCCTCCAGCACCACGCGCAGCACCCGCTTCATCTCCTGTTCGGCGTAGCTGGCGGCGAGACAGCGTCGTGAGCCGCCGCCGAAGGGGATCCAGGTCGGCACCGAGGCGCGCTGCTCGAGGAAGCGCTCGGGGCGGAACTCGTGCGGGGCCTCGTACACGTCCTCGCGATGGTGGATCAGGTAGACGCAGGGCGCGATCAGCGTCCCCGCGGGAAGGTCGTAGCCGCCCAGCGTCGCCGGCTTGAGCAGCCGCCGCACGACGACCGAGACCGGCGGCCGGATCCGCAGGGTCTCCTTGACCACGGCGTCGAGGTACTCGTCCCCCCCGCCGGCCCGCACCTCCTCCTGCAGGCGCCGCAGCTTCTCGGGATGGCGGAGGAGGCGCTCGAACACCCAGGCCAGCGAGCTCGACGTGGGGCCGTCGGTGAGCAAGGTGAGCAGTTCGTCGCGCAGCTCTTTCTCGCTCAGCGGCGAGCCGTCCTCGTGCCGCGCCTCGACCAGGATTGATACCGCGTCGCGGCGCCCGTCTTCGCCTTCGGCCAGGCGCCGCCTCGCCTCGCCGAGGACGGCCTCCTCGACCGGCGCCATCGCCTCGCGCCAGCTCGGGCTGGCTTCGAGCCAGTCCGGGCCGAAGAGGGCGAGCTTCCAGAGCCGGTCGACGTCGTTGATCGTCTCGGTCAGGTTGGTGAGCAGCGCGCGCAGGCCGTCGAGGCGCCCCTCGTCGTCGCCGAACACGGCGCGCATCACCACCTCCTGGGTCAGCGCCTGCATGCGGGGCCAGAGTTCGAAGGGCTCGCCGGAAGGCCAGGAGCGCACCTCGCGGCGGGCCAGCTCGTCCATCGCCTCGGCGTCTTCGCGCATCCGCTCGCCGTGAAAGCGCGGCAGCATCAGCTTGCGCTGGATCATGTGCGCCGGCTCCTCGCTCAGCATCACCGAGTGTGCTCCGAGCACCGGCCGCAGCGCCAGGTTGGGCATGCCGACTCCGAGGTCGTTGGTGTCGGTCGAGAAGACGCGTTTGACGTCCTCGGGATCGGAGAGGACGACCCAGGCGCCGAGATGCCGCAGGCGCAGCGTGAAGGTGTCGCCGAAGCGCTGCCGGCACTCCCCGAGCATCGGCAGCGGCTCGCGCGCCCAGCGCATCGACTGGACGATCTCGGGCTCGTCGGGGCCGGGAGGGAGCCCGTCGCCGCCGTCCGAGCCCGCTGCGGTGGCAGCCGCCTCGTCCATCAGCTCGTCCTCGAGCTTGCAGGTGGCGCCGATCAGCAGCTCGAACAGCTCGGCCGAGAAGTCTTCGGGCAGACCCACCTTTGCACCGCGGGCGAGGTATCGCTCGCAGACCTCCGCGACCCGCTCGGGCTGCATCATCGGGATCCCGTGCTCCGCCTTGAACTCGGCGACTTCGCGGCAGATCTCGAAGCGCTCGCCGAGCAGGCGCGAGATCTCCTCGTCGATCGGGTCGAGGCGTTCGCGGAACTGCTCTAGGCCGTTGCCGCTCATCGCCTGGCCTTCCGGTGCGCTTTGTGTGGATATATGCCGTAAAAGGCGCACCGGAGCATCAGCGCGCCTCCCCGAGCAACCCCGTGACGAAGGCCTCGCTGCACTCGGCGAGCGAGTCCAGCGCATAGCCGCCCTCCTGGATCACGCAGATCGGCAAGCCGGGAGCCGCGAGCAGACGACCGATCTCGGTGAAGATCTCCGCCGAGAACCCCCAGGACCCATGCGGGTCGCCGGCGACGATGTCGTAGCCGAGCGAGACGACGAGCGCCCGCGAAGAGGCGGCGAGCGAGTCCACCGATTCGGCGAGTGCGCCGAGATAGGTCTCGGCATCCGGGCTGCCCTCGAACTCGACCACGTGTTCGCGTTCGCTGCTCGGCGTGACCGTCAGCTCGGCGACGTTGGTCACGGGCGAGGCATGCAGCGAATGGAGGCTGGCGTCGGTCATCGACTCGACGATCGCCGCGGTCCCGTTCGGGTAGTGGAGGTCGACGTCGAGGACGCCGACCGGCGCGAGGCCGCGGGCGCGCAGGACCTGGACCGCCGCCGCGGCCGTGTTCAGGTAGCAGTAGCCGGCAAACCAGGACGGGCCCGCGTGATGGCCGGGCGGCCGGCATAGCGCGTAGGTGAAGCGCTCGCCGTCGGCGAGCCGCTCGGCGGCGGTGATCGCCGTGCGCACGCCCTCGCGCGCCGCTTCGACCAGGCCGGCGGAGACCGGGATGTCGGGCGGCAGACCGGGTGGCGTCAGCTCGGGCATCACCACCGGCTCCTCGGAGACCTCGGCCAGCGCTTCCAGGTAGCCGGGCTCGTGCAGGGCGCCGAGGGTCTGCGCAACCGTCTCGCTGTCGGCATCTGCGCCGGCGGCGCGCACGCGCGCGTGGCGGACGAGGCCCTTGCGCAGCTCCGCCATGCGGCGGTTGTCGTCGACCCCGGGCAGGATGCGTCCGCCTTCGAGGATCCAGTGCGCGGCGTCGCCCTCGCCCTCGCGCTGCTCGACCAGCAGGAGCTCCGCGGAGGTCACAATTTCCTCCGCATGCGTGGGCCGAGGTGCTCGAAGCCGTTGGCGCCGTAGAAGGCCTCGGTCGCCGCGATCCGCTCGAAGCTCTCGCGCGGCAGGCCGACCTCGAGCCGCTGCGCTCCCGCCTCGCGGGCGATCTCGCAGTAGGCCTCGACCAGGTCGCGGCCGATCGCGCGGCTGCGCCACTTGGGATCGACCCAGAGGTCCTGGATCGTGCCGTAGCGCCCGGGGACGTGGATCGCGTGCTGCCAGGAGGCGGCGAGGACCCCGACGATGCGGCCCTCGCCCCCCGCCTCCGCCACCAGCAGCGTTCCCTCTCCCTTGTCCCCAGCGAGCTTTCTCGTCGCATCTTCGAGCTCGGCGGCTCCCGGCCCGCCGCCGCTCAGCTCGACGAGCAGCTCCGCGACCGCGGTCGCCACCGCGGGCACGTCTTTCCCGGTCGCCTCGCGCACGCGCCACTCGGCGCCGGTCCCGGCCGCGCGTTCCGCCTCCGCCGGTGCCGCCCCGTCGGCCACGGTCAGGCGGCCTCTGCGGCTGCCGCGGCGGGCTCGAGCTCGACGCTCCAGGCGTCGGCCAAGTCGCTGCCGGTCACCGTGTGGGCGATCGCCGCCATCGGCGCCCGCGCCTTGAGCAGGATCTCGTCGAACTCGTCCTCGGGGTCGGACTGCATCACGATCGCCCCGCCGGCGCCGATCGTCGTCCGCCCCGGGCGCAGGACGATCGTGCGGATGACGATGCTCAGGTCCATCACGCCGTCGAGGCCGAAGTAGCCGATCGCGCCGGAGTAGACGCCGCGCGCCTCGGCCTCGATGTCGTCGATGATCTCCATCGTGCGCAGCTTCGGCGCGCCGGTCATCGAGCCGCCGGGGAAGCAGGCCCGCGCGCATTCCGGGGCGCTGCGGTCGGCCGGCAGCGTGCCCTCGATCGTCGAGATCAGCTGGTGCACGGTCGCGTAGTCCTCGACGATCATCAGCTCGGGGACGGCGACGCTGCCCACTTCGCAGACGATGCCGAGGTCGTTGCGCAGCAGGTCGACGATCATCAGGTGCTCGGCGTAGGTCTTTTCGTCGTTGGTCAGCGTCGCCTTCAGCGCCGCGTCCTGCTCGGGGTCGGCCGAGCGCGACGTCGTCCCCTTGATCGGCCGCGCCTCGACGCGGCGCTCGCGGTCGACCGAGAGGAAGCGCTCCGGCGAAGAGCTGACCACCGCCACCTCCCCCAGCTTCAGGTATGCGGCGAAGGGCGCCGGGTTGGTGCGCCGCAGGTTGCGGTAGAGGTCCCAGGGGTCGGGACTGGCGTCGGTCGAGATCTGATCGGTGAGGCAGACCTCGTAGGACTCGCCTGCCGCCAGTTCGGCCTGGCTGCGGGCGATGTCGGCGAGGTACTGGGCGCGACCCCGACCGCACTCGAAGCGAACGTGCGCGGCGCTCGGCTCGCCGAAGGACTCATCCGGGTCCGGCTGGGAGGCATTCGGATCGGCGAGCGTCTCGTGGACGACGGCCTCGGCCTCGTCGAGCCAGCTCTCCGCCGCCTCCTCGTCGTCGCGGTACAGGGCCATCAGGTGGGTGCGGTGATGCACGTGGTCGACGGCGATCAGGCGGTTGGCGAGCATCAGCACCGAGTCGGGCACGTCGGAGCGGTGCACGTTGGGCGAGCCGCAATCGGCCTTCAGCTCGTAGCCGAGGTAGCCGACGAAGCCGCCGAGCAGGTTGGGGACGTGGCCGCCCGGCGCCTCGATCGAGCGCTTGGCGACCTCGCGGTCGAGCACCTCGAAGACCGAGCCGCGTTCGACCGTGGTCGCGTCGGGGCCGTGGACCTGGACGGCGCCGTCCTCGACGTCGTACTCGAGCACGCAGCGGTCCTCGCCGGCGCTGGTGCCGAGATAGGAGCTCTGCGCGAGCCGCGTCGGCGCGTCGGCGCTGTCGAGCCAGAAGGCGTGCTCCGCCTCGCCGAAGAGGCGTTCGAAGAGCACCTCGGTGGACGGCTCGCCGGGGATCGTCCGCATCCGCAGCTGCGTGTCCGAGGTTCCCCTCCGCTCGGCCTCGACGTGCCGCGATGGCGGCGCCGGGCGCCGCGGCGCCCGCTTCGCCGGGTCCTTGCGCCGCTCGGCGAGGGCGTAGAAGTTGCGCACCAGGGTCGCGCCGTGCTCGGTCGCGATCGACTCGGGATGGAACTGGACGCCCCACATCGGCCTGCCGCGGTGTTCGATCCCCATCACGACGCCGTCGTCGGCCCAGGCGCAGACGTTGCCGTCGCTGCCCATGCCGGTGATCGCCAGCGAGTGGTAGCGGACGACGGGGAAGCCCTGCGGGATGTCCTGGAAGAGGCCGCTGCCTTCGTGGAAGATCTTGCTGAGGCGGCCGTGCATCGCCTCGGGCGCACTCGAGACTTTGCCGTCGAGCATCTTGCCGAGGCCCTGGTGGCCGAGGCAGATGCCGAGCACCGGGATCTCGCTGTAGCGGAGGATGTCGTCGCAGACGCAGAAGTCGTGCCAGCGCCGCGGCGTTCCCGGCCCGGGCGAGAGCACGATCGCGTCGAAGTCCCAGCGCGAGAGCGCCCGCCAGGAGACTGCGTCGTTGTCGACGACGATCGGCTCCTCGCCGGCGACCCCGGCGAGCAGGTGGAAGACGTTGTAGGTGTAGGAGTCGTGGTTGTCGACCAGCAGGGTCCTCATCAAGCCTCCAGTCCCAGTCCGACCGCGCCCTGGCCGAGCGCCGCCTGGATCGCCTCTTGCACGTTCGGGTTGCGGTCCTCCTCCAGGTACCAGCGCGAGAGATGCGCGACCCAGCGCGCCATCGGGCTGACGTCGAGCCGCTCGACCGCCTGCTGCAGGTGGCGCCGGTACATCTCCGACTGGACGACCGCGAAGCGGTACTCGGGGTCCGCGGCGGGCTCGGCCGCGGCCGCCGCGCCGTCGCCGTTGTGGGCCCGAGCCCTGGCCAGGTCCCAGCCGAGGCTCTGCTCCTCGCGCAGCAGCTTCTCCGGTTCGAAGTCGAGCGGTTTCGTGTTCGTGTGCATGAGGAAGTAGCCGAGCGCGACCTGGGGGACGATGTGTTCGGCCGACGGGTGCCTGCGGCGCACTTCGTGGCGTTCGGGCTCTGCCTCGATCGCCCCCTCGATCCACTCCGCGAGCTCGTCGATCAGCAGCGCGTTCTTCTTGCTCGAGGAGACCGACTCGCTCTGTTTGGAGACCATCCCGTGGAAGATGTCGTGCCTGGGATGGTTGATGTCGGCGCCGGCGCCCTTGGCCATCATTTCGTCCATCAGCTGGCGGCGGCAGGTGACGTGGGCGACCCACTCGAGGCCGCAGACCTGGATCGAAGTCGTGCCTTCGAGGCCGGGCGCGGCCATCCAGTAGGCAAGCGCCCGCATGTGCTGCGTCGGCAGGCCGTCGGCGCGCAGCAGCGGCATTTCCTCGAGCTCCTCGCGGTCGGTGAGGTAGATCACCGCGCCGTCGGGGCGGCGTTGCAGCATCCCGTGCTCGAGGCCGAGGTTGGAGAGTTCGGCGACCTCGGGCAGGAAGTCGGACTCGAAGAAGACGCGGTCGAAGGCGATGCCTAGCCGGGCCAGCGTCTTGCGCTGGCCGGAGATCACCCAGGCGCGCGTCTTCGACCAGAGCTCGATCGCCGTCTGGTCGCCGTCGAGCACCCGCTGCAGCAGCTCGTCGGCGCTGTCGTGGTGGACGTCGAGCTCGCGGGTCAGCGAGGTCGCCGGATTGTCGTCGCGCCCGCTGAGGATCGGCCCGGACTTGACATAGTCGGCGTAGCAGGCGCCGACGAAGTGGTCGCTCTTGACGCCGGCGTCGAGCGAGGCCTGGCTGTGCTTGCCGCTGCGCACGACCCCGGCCATCGCCTCGCCCATGCTGCGGCCGACGTCGCAGATGATGCTGCGCCGCTCGATCTTGCCGCCGGCCGCGCCGAGCGCCGCGCCGAGCGCGTTGCCGAGAGCGAGGTTGCGCAGGTGGCCGATATGCAGGGCCTTGGTCGAGTTGGCGTCCCAGAAGTTGAGCGCGAAGGTCCGGCCCGAGGCGAGGTCCGAGTGATCGCCGTTCTCGCCGGCGACCAGCGCCGTGCCGGTGCGCTCGACCCAGTCGTCGGCGAGCCGCACCCAGACCTGGTTGCCGTCGCGCTCGACCGCGCCGACCAGCTCCTCGCCTTCGATTCGCTCCAGCGCCGCGAGCGCCTCCGCGTCGTCCTGCCAGGACTTGACCCGCGGGACCAGCATCAGGTCGAAGCGCTCGTGCGGGCGGTAGGGCGCCCGCGCGGCCCAGAGCGGCCGTCCCTCGGCCCCGGTCGAGACCTCGTCGAATATGTCAAAGAGATTGGCAGCCATAGCTGGTTCGGAATTCGAATCCGGGGTAGCTATGCACCAGCCGGGGCTCGAACCCGGATCTCCGGCTTTTAAGGCCGGCCCTTTGACCGATTAAGGCACTGGTGCGAGTGGTGCCGTTATCTCGAGGCCTCTCCCTGAGGTCCCTCTTCCCAATCTCCCTCGACTGGTCCGAAATTCCTGGGCATCCTAGCACCTAGTCAAGTACCGGAATAGGAACTTGGACGGATCCGTAGCGCGTCCGGAGGCCGTCGTCCGCCGATGCAGGCTTATGGGCTCGCGACTTCGGCGAGGAAGGCGCTCAGCTCCGCGTTGAGCCGCCCGGGCCGCAGCCGCCACTCGAGGATCGACGTGGCTTCGACGAGGCGGGCGTTGGGAAGCTCCTCGGCGAGCATGCCCGAGTCGCTGAACGGGTGGAGGGGGTCGCGCGGGTGACCGACGATCAGCGCCGGCTGCCGGATCGCCCGCCGCTCGTCGCGGTGCGGAGCCGTCTCGCCGAGCAGCAGGCCCTCGAGCACCGCGCCCGAGGGCCCCGGGCGCTGCCGCACCCAGTCGAGGCCGATGTCGACGAGGTGGTGGGTCCGGGGCATCGCCGAGGTGAGGACGGAGGCTGCCTCGAACGCCGGGCGGGCGAGCCGCAGGCCGAGCAGCAGGGGCGCGAAGGCCGCCGCTACCGCCGGCAGCGCGTTGTCGAGCACCGGCATCTCGATGAAGAGGCCGCGCACCCGGGCGGGGTCGCGGACCGCCAGCTCGAGACCCACGTTGGCCCCCAGCGAGGTGCCGCCGATCGCCGCCGCCTCCTCCCCGAGGTGGTCGAGCAACCCCGCCACCTGGCGGGCGAAGAGCGGCATCGAGTAGAGCCGTAGGTCCTCCGGGCGGTCGGAGCGGCCGTGGCCGAGCAGGTCGACGCAGACGACGCGGTTGCCGCGGCGGGCGAGCGCCGGCCCGAGTCGCTCGTACATGCGGCGATTCATCAGCAGCCCGTGGACGAGGACGAGCAGCCGCTCGCCCTCGCCGTACTCGTCGTACTCGATCCTGTGTGACTCGTATGCGAATTCGCCCATCGCCCTAGCCTGTCGCTACAGGCTAGGGCGGGAGCTCAGCGCCGGCCTTCTCCTTCCGAGCGCTACTCGCCGGCCTTCTCCCCGTTGGCGTGCAGCGGGTACCAGGAAGCGCCGAACGCCTTGACGTCGGTGCCGTTGTCTTCGCCGGGCTTCTTGTCCTCGACGAACGTGTAGAGCGGCCAGCCGGCGTAGGTCACCTGCATGGTGCCGTCGTTGCGTTCGGTCGAGCTCAGCTTCGACGCCTGCACGCCGCTCATGCCCTTCGCGGCTCCTTCCGTGGTGAGCGGCGGCCAACCTTGGGCGCAGGGGCCATAGCAAGCCGATTTGCCGCCTTTGTCCTTCTCGAAGTAGTAGAGGGTGAAGCCTTTGGAGTCGACCAGCACGCTGCCGACGTCGCCGCCGAGATCCTTGACGGCAAGCGTCGCCGCCCCACCGGATTCCTGCGAGGAGGCGTTGGTCGTGGCGGTGCTTTCTTCGCCCGACCCATAGGCGCTTTCCCCATTGGAGCCGCTTTCTCCGCTCGAGCCCGAGCTGCCGCCGCAGCCGGCAACCGCCAGGGCAGCGAACAGGGCAAGGATTGCGATGACTGGATAGGTCCTCTTCACGGGTCCTCCTCGGTTTCGGATGTCGGCGCCCGGTCCCGGTTCGGGTGCCGGCGCGCGGCTGTTTCGTCCTGTCTACGAAGAGAAGTAGGCCGGGGGTTCAATCCGGCGCCTGTGCGGCCGCAACGCATTTGCCATGCCATGCATGGAAAACGCGTTGCCGGCTAAGGAACGCGGCGGATGCCGGCCTCGGCCGCGCCCGGCTCGAGCGCGTCGAGGCCGAAGCCGTCGACCGGGCCGAGGGCGCCGGCGCCCTGCAGCCCCCCGGCCGCCGCGCGCTCGGCCGCCCAGGCGATCATCGAGCCGGTGAAGGTGTATCCGTTGACGCCCGCAACTCGGGCGGTCGCCAGCACCGCTCCGTCGGCGCCGAGCGCTTCGGCGACGATCTCGGAGCCCGTGTCCTCGCGGTGCTGAGGAGTGGGGCCGCCGGTCGACCCCTTGACGAAACGGTCGACGGCGGTGTGCGCCGCCGAGCACGCACCGGGAAGGCGGAGGAGCGCCGAGGTCGCACGCGAGGCGAACGCCATCGGCTTCGTCGCGCCGCCGAACCAGCCGAGGTAGACGTCGACGTCGCGCAGGCCGGAATGGATCCGCGGCAGCGCGAACGCCTCGCTGCTGCCCGAGGCGACGGCCGGCCGGGAGCGACCGCCGACCTCGAAGCTGCGCACGCGGCTGGAGCTGCGCTCGTCGACGATGCGACCGCCGTGCCAGCGGTACTGCGGGTCGAGGAAGACGCCCATCGCCGACGCCTTGGTCCCGCCGCTGGCGCTGTCGGAGCCGGTCTTGCCGCGAAAGAAGTAGCCGATCCGCACCGCCGTCGCCACATCGCCGGCCTCGCGCAGGGCGAGCGCACCGGCCAGGTTCCCGGGCACCCAGTCGTATCCCATCGCGGTGAGCAGGCCGCAGGCCGCCTGCTCGGCGCGAGGTCCGCCCTCCTCGAAGACCCGCCGGATGAAGCTCGGCTCTCCGGTCGAGTCGACGTAGTGGGCGCCGGCGGCGATCGCGGCGTCGAGGGCCGTGCCGCCCCAGCGCGCGAATGGCCCGACCGTAGTGGCGAGGACGTCGGCGCGCTCGACCAGGGCGGCGACGCTCTCGGGCCGGTCGACGTCGGCGATCGCGGTCTCGAGGCCGCCCAGCTCCTCGGCGAGAACCCGCAGGCGCCCGGCGTCGCGACCGGCCAGCGTCGGTCGCTGCCCGCGCTCGACCAGGGCCTCCGCGACGAGGCGGCCGGTGTAGCCGGTCGCGCCAAAGACCACTATGCGCCCGGCCATGGCTTCCTGCCTTCCCGCGGGCGCCGGCCCGCATTTGTGATGGAATCGTCTGACGAGAACTCCAGAGAGGAGCGGCTGTGAACGGTAACGAGCTGGGCGAGATCGGGCCGATCGACTACATCCTGGTCGAGTGGTCCGGGCGGCAACCGAACGGCGAGGTGGCGCCGCACCTCGTCGACCTGGTCGACCGCGGCCTGATCCGGATCCTCGACCTCCTCTTCATCGCCAAGGACGAGGACGGCAACGTCGCCGGGCTCGAGCTCTCCGAGCTTGCCGGGGAGGTAGCCGAGCTGTCGGTCTTCGAGGGGGCCTCGTCCGGGGTACTCTCCGACGAGGACGTCGAGGAGGCCGGCGGCGTGCTCGAGCCGGGCACCTCGGCCGCCCTGCTGGTCTTCGAGAACACCTGGGCCGCGCCCTTCGTCGCGGCCGTGCGCCGGTCCGGTGGCGAGCTGGTCGCCAGCGGCCGCATCCCCGTTCAATCGCTCCTCGACGCGCTCGACGCGACCGAGGAAGCCGCCTAGAGAGGAGCAGCAGATGCCGGGACTACTTCGAGGCATGGCGCGCACCGCCGCCATCGCCGGCACCGCCACCGCCGTCAGCAACCGCGTCTCCCGCCGCCAGGGCGAACGTTGGGCCGAACAGGAAGCGGCCGAACAGCCCGTCGCGCCCCCGGCTCCCACTCAGCAAGCGCCGGCAGGCGGACAGTCTGTGATCGACCAGTTGAAGGAGCTGGGCGAGCTGAAGCAGCAGGGAATCCTCACCGACGAGGAGTTCGCGGCGCAGAAGGCGAAGCTGCTCGCCTCCTGAGGCGACGGAAACAGCGGACGAAGGGCGTCAGTAGCCCTCGAGCAGGTCGGCGAGCGTGCCGCCGCCGAGGACCGACTGCGGCTGTTCGGCGGCGACGTCCGAGCCCGGCCCCGCCTCCTCGTCACGGCGCTTGATCAGCAGCCAGCGAGCCTTCTCGCCGGGCGGGCCGGTGCGCTGCAGGGCGAAGCCGCCGCGCAGCTTCTCGCCGTGGAGGACGAAGACCGCGTGGCCGCGTTCGAGCGCCTCGGGCCAGGGCACGCGGCCGCCCTGCTCGTAGTCGCCGCGGTCCCAGACGATCACCGCGCCCCCGTCCTCGGTGCGCCCCTCGAAGGAGTTGTAGGCGAGCGAGTGGTCCTCGACCTGGATCGCGAGCCGTTTGACCGCCGGGTCCATCGACGGTCCTTTCGGCACCGCCCAGGAGCGCATCGCCCCGTCGACCTCCAAGCGCAGATCGAAGTGATGCGCCGTGGCGGCGTGCTCCTGGACGACGAAGACGCCGGCGCTGACACCGCGGATCGCGAACTGCTCGTGACCCTCGACTTTGACCGCCTCGACCTCCACCTCCTCGACCCGCGCCCTCGGCGGCCCCTCGCGCAGGAACTCGACCAGCTCCTCGACCGCCTCCTCCGGCCCCTCGGCGTGAACGCGCACGCTGCCGTCCTCCTCGTTGCGCACCCACCCCATCGCGCCGAGCCCTTGAGCCCGTCGCACCGTCTCTTCCCGGAAGAAGACGCCATGAACCCGTCCACGCACGACCGCGCGGACCGCCTCGTGCGGCTCGGATACCTCGGTCAAGGAACGAAATCTCCAGGTTGCGGGTAATCGGCAGGCATGCGACTTCGGATGTTCCCAACCGTCGAGGCGTCGAGCGAGGCGCGCCGGAAACTGATCGCGCTGGCGGGCCGGATCGACCGGGCCTCCCTGACGGACGTCACCGTGGTCGTCAGCGAGCTGGTCGCGATCAGCGTCGCGCATGGCGCCTCGAAGCCGATCGAAGTCGTGCTGACCATCGAGGACGGCAAGCTGCTGGGGGCCCTGTGCGACGACGGCTCCGGGCCGAGAGCGCTCGTGCGGGCCAGGAAGCGGAGGAGCGACTCGTTGGTACTGCGCATCGTCGACGCTCTCGTGGAGGAGTGGGGAACGGACGCGAGCGAGTCCAGGATCTGGTTCCGCATGGCCGTGCAGCCGGCCTGAACCCCGAGGGTCGGCAGAAACTGCCGGGGAACGTCGGAGTTAATTTGACGAGCTTTTATGCGGTGGCGAGAACGACCTCGCAGCCGCCCAGGGCGAATGACCCCGCGTCGAGTGCACGCTTCTTCGGCAGCTGGGCCTTCTTCTCTCGGGGCGAATATCGATCATCAGCAATGGGAACTGTTGAGGTCGATCTTGTCGCGCGACGTGCCCGGGCCTGGGCGGTAAATGACGGATCTGGCCGATCGAGTGGGAGGACGATCCAAGGCCGGTTATCAAGACCGGCACACGCTGAGCGATCCGCTACGAATGCTGGCCGTGAAGACGCCGATGGGCGATGTCGTAGACGGTCGGCGCGTTCGAGCTGCGGGGGTGGTGTCGGATACCGAAGGCGAGGTAGCGAAGCGCGAGTCCGTCGCGGTCACGGACGAAGCGCAGGACCATCCCGAACTTACCGTTGGGTGGCGGCAGGTAGGCCTTGAAGCAGGCGGGCAGCTCCGTGCCGTCGCGGTGTTCGGGATCGCAGGGGCGCAAGGCCTTGATCTCTGCGCCCTGGCACTCGAACTGCCTGCGCGCCTCACGGAGAGCCTTGGCTCCCGCGCGGCCGCTCCGGACGGTGTCCTCGGCGAACGCGCCCTCGCTGAAGAGAACGCGGGCATGACCCCGCCGGATGGCCAACTCCTACCCCTCGCCGTCTACTGGCAGGAACGGCCCGTGCTCGGCCTCTAGAGCGGCGATTTCCTCCTCGGTGGCGTCGCGCTCGTCCTTGCCGAGCATCGCTTTCCAGGAGGTGTCGCGGATGATCACGAACTCGTTGGCGCTGCGCTCCTCGGTGATGATGAACTCACCCTCCAGAGCGCCGCTGACCTTGATGTGGGCGGGCTGCTCCATCACCGGAAATCATGGCAGGCCCGGCGGCGGGGATCGTTTGATCGTGCCAGGCGGAAGGCGAGCGCATTGCCCTCTGCCACGCGGATTCTTGGACCCAGGCCGGAATCCCCCCCCATCCCTTCTGCATAGGCTTGACTTCTCGCGCCGTC
>Ga0207648_10001618_pt1 | contig 24692 bp, 26 predicted proteins | sample KBSMisM32_FD_184310 | JGI IMG/M metagenome (GOLD analysis project Ga0207648, IMG submission 184310) | Miscanthus rhizosphere microbial communities from Kellogg Biological Station, Michigan, USA - KBS Miscanthus M3-2 (SPAdes) (version 2) | ecosystem: Host-associated > Plants > Roots >... | reverse complement strand
CGGCGTCCAGGTGCTCTGGATCGGCATCGGCTATGTGCTCTTCAAGTTCGCGTGGACCGCGGCGATCAAACGCTTCTCGGCGGTGGGCGGATGAACGCACTCAGGGTCGGCTTGCTCTATTTCAAGGTGGGCGTGCTCAACGAGCTGCAGTACCGCGTCAACTTCTTCCTCCAGCTCTTCCAGTCGCTGATCCAGGCCGGGACCGGGCTGATCATGCTCGCGCTCGTCTACTCGCATACGGCCGAGCTGAATGGGTGGACGGAGCCCGAGCTGCTCTGCCTCCTCGGTGTCCAGATCCTGCTCGGCGGCCTGATCCACACCTTCATCCAGCCGAACATGGAGAAGCTCATGCAGGACGTGCAGCAGGGGACGCTCGACTATGCCCTAACGAAGCCCGCGGACTCGCAGGTTCTCGTGAGCGTGCGCCAGTTCCAGATCTGGCAGAGCGTCGAGGTCCTCACCGGCCTGACCCTCCTGATCGTCGGACTCACGCGAATCGAGAACTCGGTCGGAGTCGTGGATGCGCTGACGTTCGCCTTCGCACTCGGCATTGGCATCGTCCTCGTCTACTGCTTCTGGCTGATCGTGACCACGAGCGCGTTCTGGATCGTCCGGATGGAGAACGTGCTCGAGCTCTTCGAGGGGATCTACCAGACCGGCCGCTGGCCGATCGGCGTGTATCCCACCTGGCTCCGCTTCAGCGTCACGTTTCTGATCCCCGTCGGCTTTGCCGTCACCGTTCCCGCGCAGGCGATCACCTCACGACTGCACTGGGGGACGCTGGTCGTCTCGGTCGTGTTCGCCGTGGCGCTGTTCGGATTAACTCGCTGGTTCTGGCGCTTCGGCTTGCGGCACTACTCGGGCGCGTCGGCGTAACCGGACCGTCACCCGCCGGTCACCGGGCGGCACCCCACCGCGACTGCGCCCGGCCCTAGGTTCGTGCGCGGGCCGGCGCAGGGCCGGCGCTCATGAATACCGTCAGCCCGGCCGGAGCGGACGAGTAGCGCGACTAGAGCAGCATCGCCACATGTAAACGACGGAAAGCCCTGCCTCGGCGGGGCTTTCGCCGTTCAGGCCCGCACGGGCTGTGAAGGGACATCTGGGTGCTGGACTTCACGCACGCGGAACGCGGTCACGATGTCCCTGACGCCGCGAATGATGGCGAACGCGGCGACCCAGGCAACGAGGAGGACTGCGCTCCGCCCGTAATAACCGGCCGCCCAGAACCCGAGCGCGAGCTCGATGATGCCTCCGATCAGCTGCAGCCACCACACCTCGATCTCGTGCCGCGCGGAGATCGACATGATGATGTCAAACGTCCCCGCGAAGATGAGGAAGAAGCTGATCACGGCGGCCAGCGCCAGAAAGGTATCGCCCGGATGGATGAACGAGACGATCCCTGCGGCGATGAAGACAACCGCCAAGATTCCATAGAGCAACTTCCACCATCCGGCGGCGATGAACGTCATCGCGATCTCGATTATGCCGGCGGCGATCGCGACGACTCCGAACAGGATCGCGATGGCGTTTACCGACTTGTAGTCAAAGCGCAGCACGATCAGCGCGACGACCGTCCAGCCGATACCAGTAATCAGGAACAGCCACCAGGGTGGTAGCAAACGCCCGAAACTGCGGGTTGGAGCGGAAGCGAGCGACGACATCAGGCCCTCCTAGGATCGATTTCACGACCGATATATCGCAGCGTCGCGGAACAAGTCAACCAGCGTCATAGAAGCGGGCAGCTAGCGGAACGTCGTCGGCGACGAGGACTATTTCGGCGAGGCCCGGCTGCTCACCGTTGCGAGTCGTACGTGCCGAACTCGTCTCGGAGTGCGTTGCAGATCTCCCCAACCGTTGCGCGGGCGCGTAGCGCTTCACGCATTGGGACGATCAGGTCGCCCTCACCGCGCGCCGCGTCGCGCACCGTTTCCATTCCGCGCTCCACGTCGGCCGGGTTCCGCTCCGCGCGCACGCGTGCGGTCCGTTCGAGCTGTCGCTGCTCCGCCGCCGGATCGAGGCGATGGAGCTCGATCGGCTCTTCCTCTCCCTCGGTGAACCGGTTCACGCCAACGATCACGCGCTCACCGCTCTCGACCTCCTGCTGCCAGCGAAACGCGGCCTGCTCGATCTCAGCTTGCACGAAGCCCTGCTCGACGGCGGACACCGCACCCCCTAGCTCATCGATCCGCTCGATCAGCTCCCACGCCTTCGCCTCGAGCTCGTCCGTGAGGGCCTCGATGAAGTACGAGCCGCCGAACGGGTCGGCCGTGTCGGTGCCGCCGGCTTCGTGCGCAATCAGCTGCTGCGTGCGGAGCGCGATTCGCGCTGCGCGCTCGGACGGCAGCGCCAGCGCCTCGTCGTAGCCGTTCGTGTGGATCGACTGCGCACCACCCGCGACCGCGGAGAGCGCCTGGATCGCGACCCGGACGATGTTGTTCTCCGGCTGCTGGGCCGTGAGCGTCGAGCCGCCCGTCTGCGCGTGGAAGCGAAGTGCCTGAGCTTTCGGATTCGTCACGTCGAAGCGCTCCCGCATGATCCTCGCCCAGAGTCGTCGCGCCGCCCGGAACTTCGCGACTTCCTGGAAGAAGTGGTTGTGCGCGTTGAAGAAGAACGAGAGCCGTTCACCGAGCGAGTCCGGCGACAGCCCTGCCTCCACGGCGGCCTCCGCGTACGCGATCCCGTTCGCAAGCGTGAACGCGAGCTCCTGCACCGCGGTCGAGCCCGCCTCGCGGATGTGGTACCCCGAGATCGAGATCGGGTTCCATTTCGGGATGTGCTCCGCCGTGTAGGCAAAGAGGTCGGTCGTGATCCGCATGGATGGCCGTGGCGGAAAGATGTAGTTCCCGCGCGCGATGTACTCCTTGAGGATGTCGTTCTGCACGGTGCCGCGGAGCTGCTCGCCGGAAACTCCCTGCTCCCCGGCGACGAGCTCGTAGAGCAGGAGCAGCAACGCAGCGGGCGCGTTGATCGTCATCGACGTCGAGACCTCGTCGAGCGGAATCTGGTCGAACAGCAGCTCCATGTCGGCGACGGAGTCGATCGCGACCCCGGTGCGCCCAACTTCGCCCACAGCGCGAGGGTCGTCGGAGTCGTAGCCGAGCTGCGTCGGCAGGTCGAAGGCGACGGAGAGACCGGTCTGGCCGCGTTCGAGCAGGTAACGGAAGCGCTGGTTCGTCTCCTCCGCCGACGCGAACCCGGCGTACTGCCTGATCGTCCAGGGCCGCCCGCGATACATGTCCGGGTACGGCCCGCGCGTGAACGGGAACTCGCCGGGCGCCTCGACGTCCGCGGGCGCGTCGTCAGCCGTGTAGACCGGCTTGATCTCGATGTCCGAGTCGGTGCGACGCTCGTCGCCGGTGGTGGCCACGCCGCAATCGTACGCGGCCGGCGCGCCCGCTACTTGTAGCGGTAGACGATCCGGCCGCGGTTGAGGTCGTACGGTGAGAGCTCGATCTTCACGCGGTCCCCCGGAAAGATGCGGATCCTGTAGCGCCGCATCTTTCCAGCCGTGTAGCCGAGCGTTTCGTGTCCGCCCTCTAGGGCGATGCGGAAATAGCCGTTCCGCAGAGCTTCGACGACCTCGCCGTCGAGCTCGATCTTCTGTTCTTTCTCAGCGACTGCGTGTCCCTTACTGAGGCGTGACGTTGATCGCCTCAGGGCCCTTCTGGCCCTCGCGCGACTCGTACTCGACCTTGGCACCCTCGGTCAGCGACTTGAAGCCGTCTCCCGCGATGTTTGAGTGATGCACGAAGAGATCCTTGCCGCCGTCCTCGGGGGCGATGAACCCGTATCCCTTTGCATCGTTGAACCACTTGACGGTTCCGGTTGCCACTTTTGCGTCCTCCTGCCTTTTCAACGAACAAGTAGTGGAAGGGCTGGAAACCGCTACCGGTACTCGTCCTGGTTTGCGGGGACAAGGTAGCAGGGGTGGCGCTAGCCTGACCTCCGTGGCCGTGCGAGTGCGCCTCTTTGCGGGTCTACGCGAGCGCGCGGGCTGGAGCGAGCGCGAGCTCGACGGCACGGCGACCGTGGGCGACGTCTGGCCGGCGCTCGGCCTGGGCGAGGAACCTCCGGGTCTGCTGTACGCCGTGAACAAGGAGTACGCCGAGCAGGACCAGCGCCTTGAGGACGGTGACGAGGTCGCCGTCATTCCACCGGTCTCCGGTGGAGCCTTCCGCCTCAGCAGCGAGCCGCTGTCGCTCGATGCGGTCGTCGAAGAAGTCCGTGACGACCGCGCAGGCGCGATCGCGACCTTCGTCGGCACGACGCGCGTCGAATCGCGTGGCCGCACCGTGTTGCACCTCGACTACGAGGCCTATGCCGAGATGGCCGAGAAGGTCATGGCGGAGGTCGCCGACGGGCTGAAAAGCCGCTACGACCTCTGCGAGATCGCGATCCACCACCGCACCGGCCGTGTCGACATCGGGGAGGCGAGCGTCGTGATCGCCGTCTCGGCACCCCACCGGCAGGATGCGCTGGCGGCGTGCAAGGACGCAATCGACACGCTGAAGGAACACGTACCCCTCTGGAAGAAGGAGTTCTATGAGGGCGGCGAGGAGTGGATCGGCCGCGGCTCGTGAATCGCCGTCTTCGAGCCGATACCGATAGGCACAATGGCTGACATGGAGCAGTACCCACAGGAGTGGCGCCAGTACGAGCCGATCCAGCCGAAAGGCTTCGATTGGCGTGGATTCCTCCGGAAGCTCTGGGCGCCGATCGCGGCGATCGGGGCATTTCTGGCCAAGTTCGGCGTCGTCCTGCTCAAGTTCAAGTTCCTGTTCTCGATGTTCGTGTCGGCTGCCGTGTACGTGTGGATCGGCGGTTGGTGGTTCGGGATCGGCCTCGTCGTCTTGCTGTTCGTCCACGAGATGGGTCACGTGCTCGAGGCGAAGCGACAGGGGCTTCCGGTGACGGCGCCGCTGTTCATCCCCTTCATGGGCGCGCTGATCACGCTCAAGGAAATGCCGCACAACGCCTGGCGCGAGGCGAAGCTCGCGATCGCTGGCCCTCTGCTCGGGTCGGCCGGCGCCCTAGCTATCTATCTCGTCGGCGTCGCCTATGACTCGCAGTCGCTCAAGGCCCTCGCCTTCCTCGGCTTCTTCATCAACCTCTTCAACCTACTCCCGGTCGTCCCGCTCGACGGGGGCCGTGTCACCGCCGCGCTGCACCCCGCGCTGTGGCTCGTCGGCATTCTCGGTCTTCTCGGCCTCGTGATCTGGAAGCCGAACCCGATCCTGATCATCATCCTGCTCTTCTCGGCATCAGAGCTCTGGCGCCGCTGGAAGATGCGTGATCATCCTGAGATGCAGGAGTACTACCGCGTCAAGCCGCACCAGCGGCTCATCGTCGGAGTGCTCTACTTCGGCCTCGCGATCCTCCTCGTGCTCGGGATGCACGCGACACACGTGCCTCGAACCTTCTGATGGAAGACAGACGGATCCTCTCCGCCGAGGAGAAGACCGAGGATCTCGAACAGGACATCGCCCTTATCGCACAGGAGTTCCGCGAGGGCTTTCAGGCCGTCGACCGGATCGTGCAACCGGCGGTGACGATCTTCGGCTCAGCGCGAATCCATGCGGACACCGAGCTCTACGAGGAGGCACGCGCAACAGCACGCCGTTTCGCCGAGCTCGGCTGGGCAGTCGTGACCGGCGGTGGCCCCGGCGTGATGGAGGCCGCCAACCGTGGCGCGAAGGAAGGCGGTGGGCTCTCCGTCGGCTTCAACATCCAGCTACCGCACGAGCAGTCGCCGAACCCCTACCTCGACATTTCGCTGACGTTCCGTCATTTCTACGCGCGCAAGACGATGTTCGTAAAGGTGGCCGAGGGATTCGTCGTCTTTCCGGGCGGCTTCGGGACCGCGGACGAGCTGTTCGAGGCGCTGACACTGATTCAAACGGGAAAGGTGTTGCACTTCCCGGTCGTGCTGTACGGAAGCGACTACTGGGGTGAGCTGCTCGACTGGATCAGAGGCGAGGTGCTGGCGGATGGGATGATCTCTCCCAACGATCTCGACCTCCTGTACGTCACCGACGACCTCGACGAGGCCGTCGCCCAGGTGCGCGACCGCTACGAGCGCCGCTCCGCCGAAACCCCAGCCGCGCCCGTCAAAGCGGACGCGCAGTAGCCTTCGCCCATGCAGTTGCGTGACCTGCCGTCGGTAGACGAACTGGCGCGGCGAAGCGACGACCCGCTCGCCGTCGAGGCCGCACGCATCGTGCTCGCCCGCGCACGCGAAGAGATCAGAGCGGGCGGCTGGCCCGGCGACCTCGCCGAGCGCCTCCACGAGGAGATTGACGCCGCGCGTGCACCCCATCTGCGCCGCGTCGTCAACGCAACCGGGGTGATCGTCCACACGAACCTCGGCCGTGCGCCCCTTGCCGAGGCGGCGCTCGATCGAATCCGTGACATCGCGCGCGGGTACTCGAACCTCGAGTACGACGTCGCCGCCGGCGGGCGGGGCTCACGGCAGGATCACGTCACGACGATGCTTCGGCGACTGACGGGCGCCGAGGCCGGGCTCGTCGTCAACAACAACGCCGCCGCAGTGATGCTCGCCCTCGCCGCGCTCGCCGAAGGACGTGACGTGCTCGTCTCTCGCGGAGAGCTGATCGAGATCGGTGACGGCTTCCGCATCCCTGACGTGCTCGAGAGGTCCGGTGCCAGGCTCCGCGAGGTCGGCACGACCAACCGCACGCGCGCGAGCGACTACGAGGCGGCGATCGGTCCGGACACAGCAGTGCTCCTGCGTGTGCACCAGTCGAACTTCCGCATCGTCGGCTTCACGGAGCAACCCGGCCTCGAAGACCTGGCGCAGGTGGCTCGACGGCACGAGCTGGTGCTCGTCGACGACCTCGGGTCCGGTGCACTCGTCGACGTCGGCGACGAGCCCACGCCGCGGTCGAGCTTGGCGGCCGGCGCCGATCTCGTGTGCTTTTCCGGCGACAAGCTGCTCGGAGGGCCGCAAGCCGGGATCGTGGTCGGGCGCGCAGACCTCGTCGAGAAGCTGCGTCGGCACCCGCTGCAACGTGCGTTGCGGGCGGACAAGCTCACCCTCGGCGCACTGGAGGCAACGCTGGCTGTCGCGATCGATGCGCCCGAACAAATTCCCGTGGTTCGCATGCTGCGCGAGTCACCGGAGACCGTGCGCGCGCGGGCAACCCGGCTCGCCGAGCTCGTCGACGGCGAAGTCGAAGAGACCGTCGCGCGAGCGGGCGGCGGGGCGCTTCCCCTGACCGAGCTGCCGAGCTTCGCCTGCGCGGTCGGCGAGGAGCTCGCGGCGAAGCTGCGGGCGTGCGACCCGCCGGTGATCGCACTCGTTCGCGACGGCCGAACGCTGCTCGACTGCCGCACGCTCGCCGACGACGAGATCGAGGAGGTCGCGGAGGCGATCCGCCGGTGCCGCTGACCGTCGGGACCGCCGGTCACATCGACCACGGCAAGACGTGGCTCGTCCGGGCGCTGACGGGCAAGGACACGGACCGCCTGCCGGAGGAGCAGGCCCGGGGAATCTCGATCGACCTCGGCTACGCGCCGCTCGAGCTCCTCGACGGGCGCCGCCTCTCGCTCGTCGACGTGCCCGGTCACGAGCGTTTCGTTCGCACCATGGTCGCCGGCGCCACCGGCATCGATCTCTTCCTGCTCGTGATCGACGCGGCGGAAGGCGCGCGGCCCCAGACGCATGAGCATCTGGCGATCCTGCGCCTGCTCGGTGTCGAGCGCGGCGTGGTCGCGGTCACCAAGGCGGACGCAGTCGACGCCGAGACCGTCGAGCTCTCAGTGGCAGAGGCGCACGAGCTCGCTCCCACGGTCGAGGTCGTAGCCGTGAGCGCAAAGACGGGTGCGGGGTTGGACGAGCTTCGGGCCGCGCTTGCACGCGCGGCCGTGCAGACGGAACGCGATGACGCACCGACGCGGCTGTACGTCGACCGCGTATTCACGCTGCGCGGAATCGGCACCGTCGCGACCGGCACCCTCTGGTCCGGGCGAATCGGCGGCGGCGACGTGTTGCGCGTCGAGCCGCAGGGCCGCGATGTGCGAATTCGAAGCGTGCAAGTGCACGACCGTGACGTCGAAGCCGCCGAGGCCGGACAGCGCGTGGCCGTCGCCCTCCCCGGCGTCGAGCGCAGCGAGGTCGGACGGGGAGACGTGCTCGTCCAGCGCGGCTCCTACAACGCGAGCTACCGACTCGATGTCGAGCTCGAGGAGCTCGCGCCGATTCCACCACGCGTGCTCGTCCATCACGGCACCGCGACGATGCTTGCACGTGTGGTTCGTGCCGGACGGTTCGCGCAGCTTCGCCTCGATGCGCCCGTTGTCGCGGCGCGCGGCGACCGCGTGGTGTTGCGCGCAGGCACGACGGTCGGTGGCGGACGGATCGTCGATCCCTCCCCGCCGCGCCATGCGGATCTCGAGCGCTTCGAGCGCAGCGCACGGGGCGAAGTCCTCGTCCACGCTCCGACCCGGGACGCGAATGGAGCATGGCAGTACTCGGAGGAATGGCTCGGCGAGCTCCGTGAGGATCTGGAGCGGCGGCTGGACGCGGCCGATCCCCTCGACCCGGGTATCCCGGCGCCGACGGACGCTTGGGCACCGGAAGTCGTCGCGCGGCTCGGGCTCGAGCGCCGCGGCGCGAAGCTCTACCGTCCCGGTTCCGAGGGAGCACTCGGCGAACGCGAGCACGAGGCGACCGAGTTCGAGGCGAAACTCGGGCTCGATCCGGTGAAGGTCGAGAGCCCGGAGCTCGCCCGCTTCCTCGAAGAACGCGGCCGGCTCGTCCGCGTCGGCGACGGGTACGCGATCTCGTCTGGTGCGTACGCGCAGGCGCGCGAATTGCTGGTCGCCGAGCTCGAGGCCACGGAGCGAATCACGCTGGCGCGGTTCCGCGACCTGCTCGGCACCTCGCGCAAGACGTCGCAGCTGCTGCTCGAGCGCTTCGATACCGACGGCGTCACACGCCGAGTCGGCGACGAGCGGGTGCTACGCGCTTCCGGTCGCGGCTGACGCCCTACCTCGCCGCGAGAAAAGCGTCTTCAGCCTCGTAGTCGAACCGAAGATAGTTCGCGCCGCGTGTGAGGACCTCGCGCCAGTCGCGTCCGCGCGTCGCCGCGATCAGCCACTCGACCTGCCGAGGCACCGCGTCCGCCCAGCTCACGGCCGGTCGATAGCCGAGCTCTGTCTCGGCCTTGGCCATGTCGACGACGAACGGCTTCGGCGTCGACCACGGCGTCTGACCGAGCTCCCCGCTGACGGCCGGCTCGGGCAGAAGCACCTCGTCGAAGCTGTGACCGGCGGCTGCGGCAGTCGCACGCGCGATCTCGAGCACGGACGGCGCGTCGGGGTCGCCGCAGTTGTACGCGCCGCTCCTCGCCGGCTGCGCCGCGAGCAGACGGACGAGCTCGCCGACGTTCTCCGCTGCCGTCGTGTGGAAGCGTCCCGAGCCGCTGCTCGTGAGAATCACGTGCGGCCGGTCGTCGAGCGCTCGCTTCACGAAGTGCCACTCGCGTCCCATCCGGTCACCTTGGCCGTAGATCGCGCAGGGACGCACGATCGCTGCCGGAACTTCGCCGTTCTCCAGCAGCACCCGCTCGAGCGCGACCTTCTTCGTCGAGTACGTCCCGTCACCGGGCTCGACGGTTGCCTGGTTCTCCGGAATCGGAAGGGGAAGCTCGGGGAAGTCATCGACGCCCTCGGCCTCGTCGAGCGTCCGCCCCTCGTCGTCTGCGTACACGGAAGCGCTCGAGATCGCGATCAGCGCCCCGGTGTCGAGCCCGAGCAGCTGCCTCGCGTGTGCAGCCTCGAAGGGAATGACGTCGATCACGAGGTCGAAACCGTTCGCGACGGACAACGCACCCTCCTGATCGCGGTCGAGCGCGACGTACTCGTACTCCTCAGCCGGCGCGCGCTCGCTCTTGCCGGCGAGCGTCAGCTGCCAACCGTCTCCCAGAAGCGAATGGGCGATCGCCGAGCCGACGTTGCCGGTGCCGCCGAGGATGAACGCGCGCTTTGCGATCGCTAGACGGGCGTGACGGAATCGCCGACGCTGATCTCGCCGTCGCTGAGGATGTCCGCGTTCAGGCCACCACGATGCACGAAGGCCTTGATCACGCCGGGTTCGGTCATCCCTTCGAGTGTCGTGCACGGCTCGCAGAGCTCGATGCCCTCGCATTCGACGTTGCCGATGCGAAAGCGCTTGCCGACGAGCTCGTTCACGTCGATGCCGCGTGTGAGCACGTTCCGGCGCGTCGCGGCAGGCTCGACAGAGACGTCGCCCTCGTTCGCCACTGCCTCGACCGATTCGGCGGCGATGAGGGTCACCGCCGTCCCGGGAGGCGCCGTGCCGTCCTCCCAGTAGTAACGGTTCCCCTCGAGCCCACGACCCGCACGCGCGTGGACCCTTTCCACGGGAGCCGGTAGCTGCCCGTGATCCGGACTGAGAAAGATCGCCTCGACCCGACCGGCCATCGACGAGACCCTAGCGGCCGTGTCCCCCGCCACCTGGCGTTTCGATCGTGACGACATCGCCTGCGGCGAGTGCGCGCGTCACCTTCGCGGGGAAGGGCTCTCCGTTCAGAGCATTGCGCCCCTCGGCGCCCGGCTCTCCCCCTCGCTCGCCCTGCGGCGCGTGCGTCCGGCGTTCGCTGATGACCGAGAGCCGGCAGTCCTCCAGCACGCGTAGCTCGCGCACGACTCCGTCGCCGCCGCGGTACTTCCCGGCTCCGCCCGATCCGAGGCGCAACCCGTAGCGCTCGACGCGGAGCGGATACTGGAGCTCGAGCGCCTCGACCGGTGTAGACAGCGTGTTCGACATGGCGACGTGCACACCGCTCGGCCCGTCCCCATCCGGACAGGCGCCCTGACCACCGCCGATCGTCTCGTAGTACGTGAAGCGCTCGTTGCCGAAGGTGACGTTGTTCATCGTGCCTTGCCCTTGCGCGGGAACGTCGATCGCCGCCCCGAAGGCGCGCATGACGACGTCGACGACGCGTGACGACGTCTCGACGTTGCCGGCGGCGACCGCAGCCGGCGGGCGCGCGTTGACGAGGCACCCTTCAGGTGCTCTGACCGCGACGGGTGCGAAAGCGCCACCCGACGCGGGCAGGTCGGGATCGACGAGGACACGCACGACGTAGAAGCACGCCGACCGCGCGACCGACAACGGGCAGTTCAAGTTCCCTTCGTGCTGCGGCGCAGTGCCGACGAAGTCGATCTCGACGGAATCGCCCGCAATCGTCACGGCCGCTCGGAGCTCGAGGTCGCCCTCGAGCGCCTCGAGGACGTCGCGCGCTTCGTAGCGTCCGTCTGGGAGGGCGGAGATGCCGGCGCGCATGCTGCGCTCCGAGTACGCGTAGAGCTCGTCCATCGCCGCCACGACCCGGTCGTGCCCGCGCCGCGCGCAGAGCTCGGCGACACGCTGCTCCGCGAGCCGGTGCGCGGCGAGTTGGGCTCGCAGGTCGCCGCGGCGCTCTTCCGGATTCCGCATCTGCACCACGAGCGCCGAGATCACTTCGTCGTCGAGGCGGATCGGCGGGATCACGACGCCCTCTTCGGTCAGCGTGTGGGAGTCGGCGGGCATCGAGCCGGGCTCGCGGCCGCCAACGTCGGCGTGGTGCGCGCGCGTGACCGAGAAGCCGACTTCCGTCCGTGAGACCAGCGTGATGTCGGGAAGATGTGTGCCGCCCGCGTAGGGATCGTTGAGCGCCCACACCTCTCCGGGCTTGGGCTCGTGCTGCCTGACCGCGGCGACGGCGTCGGGCATCGCGCCGAGATGAACCGGGATGTGCTCGGCCTGCGCGATCATGCGACCGCGTTCGTCGAAAAGGGCAGTCGAGCAGTCGCGCCGCTCTTTGATGTTGGCGGAGAATGCGGAGCGAACCAAGACGGCGCCCATCTCCTCCGCGACCGCACGTAGGAGGCTGCCGATGATCTGAAGCTCGATCGTCACTGTTTCGTCAGTCGCAGCATGCGACCATCCCTAGCCCCCACCCACCCAGGGGCGAGCCAACAGGTTGCGCCAGGCAGCGCGAGGAGCGAGGGGCCCGCGACTGTGGTCTGCTCCGTCCGCGGCAGGTCGAGATCGGGGCCGGGCCGGATGTCCGCAGTGCGGACCGCTACAAGCTCGATCTCGCGCTCCCGTTCGGCGAAGCCGTATTGCTCGGCGTGCGCGCGGTGGAACGCCTCTGCCAGGTCGTCCTGCAGCGGCACCGTCAGCTCGAACGACTGTCCTTCGTAGCGCAGGTCCGCTTCTCCGGCGGGCGGAAGCTCGCCCGCCTCGGCGAGTGGAACGAGGTACGAGCGCACCGCGTCTCGGCGTTCCTCGGACACGACGAGCCCCAGCGCCGAGAGCACGCCCGCGGCCTCGGGAACGATGACCGTCGTGATTCCCAGCTCGTCCGCAAGCTCGCAGGCGTGGAGCGGGCCTGCCCCGCCGTAGGCCACGAGTGCGAAGGCGGCGGGATCGTGGCCGCGCTCGACCGAGACGACACGGAGCGCGCGCAGCATCTCGGCATTGACGACATCGACGACCGCCGCCGGGTCGATCCCCGCGAGTGCGCGTTCCGCTGCAGCGCGGTCGAGCTCGACGCCGCCGGCGAGCGTGTCCGGCAAACGGCCGAGCAGGAGGTTCGCGTCCGTCACCGTGGGCTGCGTCCCGCCACGTCCGTAACAAGCTGGTCCGGGATCCGCGCCGGCGCTTTGCGGCCCGACTCGAAGCGCGCCACCTGCATCACGCCAGACGATGGAACCGCCGCCCGCGCCGACTGTATGGAGGTCGACGGTCGGTAGCCGGATCGGCACACCCGCGATCGTTCGCTCGCTCGCGCGCTCCGCGTGGCTGTCCGCGATCAGGCAGACGTCCGTGGAAGTGCCGCCCATGTCGAAGGCAATTGCGTTCTCGTTGCCGGCGAGCACGGCGAGTCGTGCGGCGCCGACGACGCCCGCAGCAGGCCCTGAAACGAGAATCGTCGCCGGATGCTCCGCCGCCTCGGCCGGCGTCGCAACCCCACCCGAGGAACGCATGACGAGCGGCGCGGGCAAGCCCGCGGACGCCGCGGCGGCGCTGAGCGCGCGGAGGTAGCCCGAGACGACGGGGCCGAGGTACGCGTCGGCAGCGGTCGTCGAGGCACGCTCGTACTCCCGAAATTCCGGGGCCACTTCATGCGACGCGACGACGTGTGCGTGCGGCAACCTGAGCCGGAGCTCTTCGGCGACCGCGCGCTCGTGCGTCGCGTCCCGGTAGGCATGCAGGAGACAGACCGCAACGGCTTCGGCATCGATCTGTGGCAGCGTGTCGAGGTCCAAGGGCTCGAGCTCGCCCGCCGGGCCAATGCGCCCGCGCACGCCGTGCGAGCGCTCGAGCGGCACGAGCGGTTCCGGCCAGGCAGCGCACGGCCGGTAGAGGTGCGCCCGTGTCTGCCGGCGCAGGTGTAGTAGGTGCTCGAAGCCGACAGTGGTGACGAACGCCGTCCTCGCACCTTTCCGTTCCAGCAGCGCATTCGTCGCGACGGTGGTGCCGTGCGCGAAGCGTTCGATGTTCTCCGCGCCGGCAGCCCGCGCAGCGGCGATCACCGACTCTTCCTGCCGAGCCGAGGTCAGGACCTTCGCCGTGGTGACGCGGCCGCCGTCCAGAACGACCGCGTCCGTGAACGTCCCGCCTACGTCGACGCCGAGAACCGCCATTTCGGAAGACTCGCAGCAGCCAGGGGCCTGTGCCGCGCCAACACGTAGAAAAGCCCTGCAGTGAGGGGCTTTTTCGTTCCATACCTGCGGGCTGGGGTTCAGCCGCCGGTGTCCGAGAGACCCCCATACGTTGCGTCGTAGGCGTCCAGTAGCGCTCGTTGTGGTCTGCCGCAGCCGACCGGCCCGCGGCCCACGCTGCGTACCTCACAGCCCGTTGGGATGTTGCAACGCTGCCTGCGCACACGGAGAATCGGCATGGTGCAGCGCTACATCATCACGATCCAGGCGTCGAGCTTCGAGGATGTCGACAACGTCGAGCTGCCCGCACCGCCGCAGCCTGGCGAGCCGATCGAGACAAACCTCGGAACATGCATAGTCACCAGCACGGAGTCGATGCCAGCCGAAAGCGAATACGCCGGCAGGATCATCTGTCGCCTCCCCTGAGCTCGATAGCTGCTTGCCCAACAGCAAAAGGGGAGGGACGGATCGAGCCGCAATGCACCACCGCGGCTGGGCTAGTTACGTGAAGCCCAGGGGTCGACGTAAACGCCGTCTAGCGAGAAGGCCTCTCCCTTTTGGAGGCCATGCACCTTGAAGTCGAACGCGACGGGTGTCCAGCCGTTTGCCGAAGCGGCCGCGAGCAGATTGACCCCGATCGGGATGACGACCGATGGCTGCCACTGCTCGTTCACCTTCAGGTTGGCGACCGAAAGCTGATGGGCGTGGCCATCGAGGCCTTCGTAGATCACCTTCACCTGGAGAGTCGCCTTGCCGTTTCCACCCCGATCTGCAAGGAACAGCCGCAGCGTTGGGTGATTGGCGTTCACACACATGACCGGCGTCACCGCCTCGGAGTCGCCCTTGGCGAGCAGTAACGAGTTCGTGCCGGAAGTGAACGGGTCGTGGTCGGGCGAGACGCTCGCGTTCTTCAGCGACCAGGCGCTCGTGTCCGAAAGGTCGCCCTGCGGTACGAGGCTGTAGTTGGCCGGATCGCCCCACGGCAGAAAGACCTGGCCCGAATCGCCGAAGCTGCAGTCGGCCGCCTCGGCCAGCTTGCCCGCCTTGGCCATCTGGCCTTTCGCCTGCAGCTCGCGAAGCTTCTTCTGCATGTCGGCAACCTGATGGCTGATGTCGACGACCTGCGCGTCGTCATCCGCAAGCGCGACTGTCGTTGTTGCCAAGACCGCTAACGAACTGATCGCCGAGATCAGCACGAGACGCCGCAGCAATCCACACATCGTTCTCCCCTTTCGCCGCTCCGCAGGTAAAGCGACCTTCACACGACATCAAGCCGCGGCATCGCGACGTAGGTATCCCCCAACCGGGGCAATCACGCCAAAAATCACTCAAATGAGCGGATCGGGCCGCCTCGCCGGAGAGCGTGTTAATGGAGCGAGGCGGCGAGCTACCACCGCGTTAGGAATTTCTCCCTGCACGCAGGCCACTTCCTGCCACGTGGCCACACTGCCCGTCCGTGGGGTGAATCGGTCAGGAAGACTGACAGCGTGGCAATCCAAGGGCTCCTGTTCGACTTCGACGGCCTGCTCGTCGACACCGAGACTCCTTCCCGGCTGGTCTGGGAGGAGCTGTACCGCGAGCACGGCCACGAGCTACCGCAGGACCAGTGGGCGACGCTCGTCGGCACGATCGGCGCGCCGTTCGATCCGTTCGACCACCTGGAGGAGCTCGTCGGGCGCCGGCTCGACCACCAGGCGTTGACGACGCGGCGCCGCGCGCGCGAGCACGAGCTGACGGACCTCGAGGAACTACGCCCCGGCGTGGATGACTACTTCCGTGAAGCCGAGCGGCTCGGCCTCAGCACCGCGGTCGTGAGCAGCAGCGACGACGAGTGGATCGAACGCCATCTCGGTCGGTTGGGGCACCTCGAAGGTCTCGACGCAATCGTTGCGGCGAACGGCGACACCGCCCGCGCGAAGCCACGGCCCGATCTCTATCTCGACGCACTCGAGCGGCTCGGCCTTCGCGCCGACGAGGCGATCGCCTTCGAGGACTCTCCGAACGGCGTCAGCGCCGCGAAGGCCGCCGGCCTCGCGTGCGTCGCGGTGCCGAATCCGATCACCGCGACGCTCGCGCTCGACGAGGCCGACCTCGTGCTGGAGTCGCTCGCCGACGTACCTCTACCGGAGCTGCTCGAACGCTTCGAGCAGCCCGGTTGAGATCCCTCTAGGGATATGGGTTGGCCGGATAGGGGGCGGTTGTCGTGGTGTTCGTCGGGGGCGGCGAGGCCTTGACGACCGCCGTTCCCTTGCCGGACACCGCGTACCACCTGGCGCCGAAGGCGAGTTGGTCTTCGCCGTTCGTCTGCCCGGCCTTCTTGTCGAGCACGAAGGTGTAGAGCGGGTGTTTGTTGTAGGTCAGCTGAAGGCTGCCGTTGCTCCGCTTCGTTGTGCCGATTAGCGCCGCCTTCACACCGGGTCCGGCGGTCGCCTTGCCGTTTTTGAGCGAGGGCGGCCAGAACTTCGAGCAGCCTCCGCTGCAGGAGCTCTTACCGTTTTTGTCCTTCGCGAACATGTAGAGGGTATGGCCCTTCGCGTTGACGAGAACCGGGCCGAGTTTGGTCGTGCGTAGGGAGATGGTCCCGGATTTTTCGCTCGCACTTCGGGCAACCGAGCCCGCGGCGAGGAACCCGATCACGCCCAGCACCAGCGCCAACGTCAGGACGATGGCGGTGTGGGTCGTCCCGTCGTGCGTGGCCACCCGGCCTCCGCTGCTTCCCTTGTCCATTTTGGGACTCCTTTCTCTTGACCTGTTCCTACGCGGCACCGAGCCGACTGGATTCGGCCGTTGGTTTGGTTTTCGCAAACCTTTTCGCCGAGATCGTCGTAGGGGGGATGGGCAGGGATCCCAGCAAGGGAAGGGAGCACGATGTTCCGAAAGACACTCGTTGTCACTGCCGCCGTCGCGGTGGCGCTGTCGGTCGCCGGCGCTGCGCTCAGCCGTGAAAGTGCCACGCCGGTCCTGAGCGGCACAGACGGGCCCGGCTACACGATCACGCTGAAGAAGAGCGGCAAGTTGGTGAAGACGCTGAAGGCCGGGTCCTACATGTTCGTCATCAACGACAAGTCGAACATTCACGGCTACTCGCTTGACGGTCCGCACGGCTTCGCGAAGGACTTCACGAAGATTCCGTTCGTGGGCAAGAAGTCGGTGGTGGTCAAACTGAAGGCCGGGAAGTACAAGTACTACTGCCCGAACCACGAGTCGATCATGTTCGCTCACTTCACCGTCAAGTAGCTCGAGCGGGCCGACCTCTTGAGTGCTGAGAAGGAGGCCGCAGCTCGGCCTCCTTCTCGATCCTGGTGCTCTTGACGCCTTGCGTGGCCGCCACTTTGAAGACTTGCGAGACCCGAGTTGCAGACCTTCCACTTCGAGAGGCGGGCTGCTCGTGACGCGCCCTAGGCGGGTGACTGAGCATGTCGGCTGGCTCGTTCGAGGTAGTGCGCGCCCGAACCGGCTCCGGCCGCCTCGTCGTCCGGGTTGAGGAGCTCGCAGGCCTCGATCGAGAGCAGCCGCAGCCGATGTAGGTCGTGAGCCGATTGCGGAGCGCTTCGAGGGTGGCGATGCGGCTGTCGAGGTCCTTGCGCCCGCAGGGACTACGCTTGGAGGGTGAGCGTGAGACCCCTGATTGAGGCGGATGACCAGGGCCGGTCGGAGCGAGCGGAGCACACGACGGCCGACTTGGCGCTGCACGCCTGGCTCGACCGAGATCTGAGCTGGCTCGAATTCAACCGGCGGGTGCTGAGCGAAGCGCTCGACGAACGGAATCCGTTATTGGAGCGCGTCAAGTTCCTGGCGATCTTCTCTTCGAACCTCGACGAGTTCTTCATGAAACGGATGGCGGTCATTCGTCCGTTGTCGGAAGACACGAGTGTGGCCGCGGAGGAACGGCGAAACGTGATCAGTCGGAGGCGGGAGACGATCACCTCAATGCTCGCAGAACAGGCGGCCTGCTACACCGATGTGATCCGACCCGAGCTCGCCGAGCACAGAATCCACCTCGTCGACTGGGGCGATCTCACCGTTGCACAGCGCGACGAGGCGTCGATCCTCTTTGACAAAGAGATCTCACCCGTCTTGACCCCGCTCAGCCTCGACGCGGCTCATCCCTTTCCGTACGTCTCGAACCTGTCGACCTCGTGGGCGTTCCGGCTCGAAGACCCGGTGAGCGGCGAGGAGGTGCTCGTTCGCCTCAAGGTGCCCAGGGAGCTGCCGCAGTGGGTGCGAGTGCGCGCCGGTGTGGAGCCGCCGGAACGTGTGTATGTGGGCCTCGAACAGGTGATCGCTGCGAACGCGGAGCGACTTTTTCCAGGGATGGTGATTCGGAGCGCCAGCCTGTTCAGGGTTTGCCGCGACGCTGAGGTCGAGCTCGACGAGCACGACAATCTCGTGAGCAAGCGCGCACTGGTGGAGCGGGAGGTCATGCAACGCAGGTTCGAGCCCGTCGTGCGGCTCGAGGTTCAACCAAACGCCGATCCCGCAATGGTGTCCGAGCTCACGCAGCGGTTCGCGCTCATCTCCGAGGACGTCTACGAAATGAGCGCGCTGCTCGACTACACGACGCTGTTCGAGATCGCCGGACTTGAAATCGAGCCGTTGCGCTATCCGCAGTGGACGCCGCTTCCTCCGGTCGGCCTCGAAGCAGTGGACGGGGATGTCTTCGCTGCCATTCGAGCCGGCGAGATCCTCTTGCACCATCCCTACGACAGCTTCAACGCGAGTGTCGAGCGGTTCATTCAGGAGGCAGCTGACGACCCTCTGACGGTCTCGATCAAGATGACTGTCTACCGAGTAGGCGACGACACACCGTTCGTGAAGTCGCTGATCCGCGCAGCAGAAGCCGGCAAGCAGGTCGCGTGCGTGATCGAGCTCAACGCCCGCTTCGATGAGGAGCGCAACCTCCATTGGTCGCGGGAGCTGGAGAACGTCGGGGCGCACGTCATGTTCGGAGTGACCGGTCTCAAGACGCACAGCAAGGCTGCGCTGGTCGTGCGCAAGGAAGAAAACGGCATGCGGTGCTACGCCCACATCGCAACCGGCAACTACCACACACGCACGGCCAGGTTGTACGAGGACGTCGGACTGTTGACGGCCGACCCGGTGATAACGGGCGACGTCGTCACGCTGTTCCACTTCCTCACCGGCCGTTCGCGCACGCCATCCTTCGACACCCTCCTCGTGGCGCCGTTGCAGATGCGCACAAGGTTCAATCAGCTGATCGAGCGAGAGATCGAGAACCACAAGGCCGGACGTCCGGCCCGGATCGTGTGCAAGATGAACCAGCTGGAGGACGCCGAGATCTGCCTGCTGCTCTCGAAGGCGTCACAAGCCGGGGTCCCGGTGGACCTGATCGTGCGCGGTCTTTGCTGTCTCGCACCCGGCGTCCCAGGATGGACAGAGAACATCCGCATCCGCTCGATCGTCGGGCGCTTCCTGGAGCACTCGCGCATCTTCCACTTTGCGTCAGGCTTTGCGGATCCGCTCGAGGGAGAGTTTCTCATCGGCTCGGCAGACTGGATGCACCGCAATCTCTCTGAGCGGGTCGAGGCCGCCGTCCCGATCACCAACCGGCGGCTGCGGGCACGGTTGTGGGAGATCCTCGATGTCGGTTTCACCGACCGGCGCAACGCCTGGGAGATGCAGTCAGACGGAAGCTACGTTCAGCTCATGCCGGAGCCGGGACAAGATGCCGGTTCCGAAGGAACTCATGAGGCTCTCATGCGCCGCGCTCTCGCCACTCACAGTCTCTAGCCCCCGGCCTCTCGATCTCGACGTGCGAACGCTCGAGACGACGTTGGTCGTCGCGCGCGGCGCGCGCATGTGCGCTGAACGTTGATACGACTTTGGCAGGACGCGTGATGCTAGGCGGCTTCGCGGGCGGCCCCGCCAAGGTAACGGTCGATCAGCGCGCGAGAAAGCTGCTGCTGCCGCCCCACGAGCTCGAGTCGGTTCGACTCGAGCTCGTTGCGGCTCGCATCGTGTTCGTGCAACGTTTGACGCTCTGCAACGAGCCTGCGGATGGCTCGCTCGATGCATTCGACGTTAGCCATCGCCGCTAGTCGCCTCATTGCCTTCTAGCGGGTCAGAGCTGTCGTTCTCGGGTGCATACACGTAGGGGTGGTAGAAGGCGTCGATCGCACGGTCTGGCGCGACCTCGGTCTGAAAGCCCAGGCCGGTTGTCAAGTCGCGGACGGAAAGCTCGACGAGGTCGTTCTGGGCATGCCAGAGGAGAAGAACCTCGAGCGTCCCGCTCTGCCGCTGGGCGAGCTCGCGAGCCGGTTCTTCGGCCCAGCCGGCGGTTGCCGGCAGGTTGTTCATCGTGGCGGTGAAGCGGTCCGAGCATGCAGCGTGTCCCGAGCCGCTCGCTCCGACGCCGCAGCCGGCGGCGATAGAAGGTGTGAGCTTGGGTTTCATGAGAGTCCTTTCTGTAAGACCGGGCGGGTGGCGGGGCCTCTCCCGACCGAGAGAGAGGCCCCGCGCTCTTTCCGGCGGAGATTCCTTAGGGGACGAGCAAGCCGTCCACGAAGAACTGGATCGTTCCGGCGGCCAAGCCGACGGAGCCGACGGTGTCCATGCCCGCGAGGGTGTTGACGTCGAGCCGGTCCTTCCCGACCTCGGAGTGCAGGATTCTCGTTGTCGCGGCGAGACCGCTTACCTTCACGGTCGCTGAGTCGCCGCTGACGTCGATCGCGTCGTTGCCGTTGGTGGCGTTGACGACGACGTGGTCAGCCGCGCCGTCGGCTGTACCTCCGCCGAGGGCGCCGGCGAGATCGACGTTCACGCTGCTGACGTCGGTTCCGGCCAGGTCGTCGACGGTGACGAGGTCGGTGCCACCAAGAGCGTTGAAGTCGACCCGCTCAATACCGGCCGTGTCCATCGTGATGTTGCCCTGGACGCGGAAGAACTTGAGGCGGTGTCCGTTCGCCGACAACTCGACCTGATCGGTGCCGCTCGCACCGTTGAAGCGCATTGTGTCTGCACCGGCCTGGCCTTCGACCGTGTCGCTGCCGTCACCCGGATCCCAGATGAAGGTGTCGTCGCCGGCACCCAGCAGAGCCAGGTCGTTGCCACCGTTGCCGTCGATCGTGTCATTCCCGCGCCCACCCGACAGGGTCTCGACGCCCTTGCCGCCGGCGATCGTGTCGTTGCCGTCACCACCGTCGATCGTCGTCGGGATGCTGTCGGTGAATGCGCCTTTGCTCTCGTCGATACGGACGAGATCGTTGCCTGCGCGAGCCCTGATGACGATCTTGGTGATCGAGCTGCGCGCGAAGCTGAAGTCCGCCGAGCCGTCGTCGCCGACGTCGACCTGGAGGACGTTGGGGTCGTCGGCCTGCAGGCGAAGCGTGATCTTGTCACTCGCCTTGGTGCCCTTGATCGTCAACACGCCGTCCTTCAGCTTCGGCGTCTTGAACTTAGCGCTCTTTGAGGGATAGCCGCCGTAGCCGCCGTAGCCTGCGGGAGCTGCGCTCCCCTGCCCGGCCATGATTCCGGCCGCGCCGGCGATGACGGAAGCTACGACCACTGCGGTGACGGCGCGCCGCGCGGCCTTTCCTGCGGAACTCTTGGATCGAATCCGGTTCTTCATGATCTTCCTTTCGTTGTGGTTGACGTTGTTGGTGCTAGAGACACCGATGACGCGCGTCCATTCCCGCCCCGAGGCGACGGAGCTACGCAGCTGTTGGGAGTGGCTGCTCTGCACGAACGACGGGGAGCTCGAAGCGGCGACGCGCCCGCGCTACCACCTCGTCGGCGAGCCGGATCGATCGCTCGGACTGGCCCGCAATGACGATCTCGTCGGCTGGGATGTCAGGAGGGCGTCCTGGATCGCTTGCAGCGGATCGGTGTCACCGACGCGACCCCGTGCGTTGACGCCGCTGCGTTCGAAACGATCGAGCCACGCGGCTACTCGTTCCTGCGCCCGGCTGCGAGCGGCGTCTTCGTCCGACACCCAGCGGCGGAGCCACGAGTTCAGTGCCGGAGCCAGGACGAAGACGTTGGCGTTCGAAAAGGCAGGAGGAATCGGGGCGTCCAGGGCGACCACGAGCACGTTCGTTTCCTTCGTCTCGGAACGCCGGTGCTGAGGGCTTCGTTGCGATGATGTTGTAGTCATGTCGGCCTCCTGAGGACGTGGCGGGGTCTTGGAGTCAGGGACACCCAAACCGCGCGTTCATTCCGGAGCCCGGGAATAGAGCGGTCGAATGCGTGTCTTCCAGGATGTGAGAGCTATTTCGACTTGCCAGGGACCCCGCCACGCCGCGGGTGTTTCTTCGGCGTTACCTTTGGTGAGGCCGTGCCTATGAGACCCCGTCGACGGGATGCAACCAGCGACCAGGAGATCGTCGAACTGGCTGCGCTTGCCGACGGGTCGCTGGCGCCGGAGCGTCGTGCCGAGCTGGAGGCACGAGTCGCGGCGTCGTCGGAGCTTGCCGCGCTGCTCGCGGAGCAAGAGCGCGCGGTCTCGTTTGCGCGGAGCGCGGCCGCGGAGGTCGAGGCGCCGGAGACCTTGCGAGCGCACATCCCGACTGGAGAACGTCCGCGCCGCGGGCCAGTGCGGCACCGGCTCGTCCTGATCAGCGCCGCAACAGCCACAGCAGTCCTGGCCGTGGGTATCGGGTTGGCGGTGTTCAATTCCGGCACTTCCGCCACGCGCTTCCAGGCGGCACTCGCCCCGACGGAACTCGTGCCTGGGGCGAACGGCGAGGCGACGCTTACCAAGACATCCTCTGGTTGGCGTATCGAGCTCGATGCCTCGGGGCTTCCCAGGCTCGACCGCGGACGCTTCTACGAAGCGTGGTTGCGAAACGCCGCCGGCGTCCTCGTGCCGATCGGGACGTTCAACGAGGGCCGGAACGTGACGCTCTGGGCCGGTGTGTCGCCGGAGGCCTTCCGCACCTTTACCGTTACGCGCGAGCAGGCCGACGGAGCCCAGGCCTCGTCGGGAGAAAAAGTGCTTGTCGGAGCAGTGAGCACCGACGGCTAATCAGGTGGTCGGCCCTCGATTCGTCGCACGACCTGTTGGCGTGCACGGTAGAGGCGGCTCATCACGGTGCCTTCACGGATCCGGAGGGCTCGTGCTGTTTCTTTGTACGAGAGGCCTGTGACGTCGACAGCAACGAGAACATCGCGAAAATCGGCGGGAAGCTCGGCGACCGCGGCATAGAGCTCGCCCGCCTCGAGGGCCGCGTGCGGTTGGAGCGCTTTGGGATCTGCGACGAGATCCAGCTGCTCGGGGAGCGGGTCGGAACGAGGGCGCCTGCTCTCGGCACGCTTCTGGTTCAAGAACGTGTTGCGAAGTGCCCGGAGGAGATAGCCGAGGTCGTCCTCGTTGCGAAGCAACCGGGGACGAGCGAGCACCCGCGCGTACGTGTCCTGTACAAGGTCCTCGGCGTCCTCGCGGGAGCCCGAGAGCGCCCAAGCGGCCCGATAGAGCCGGTCGAGGTGATCTCCAAGCCGCGCGGGATCGAGCGGGCGCTCCATCGGGTTCAGGTGCTCACTAGCACACTGCCTCGATCTGGTGTCGAACCGCAGCTAGCACGTGTTTCGGAAGACTGCTGCGATGACAGTCGCAGAGCTACCACCGCAGTCCCCGACGGCGCACGCACCGTCCGCATCACTGAAGGGCGTGGGAGGTTACGCGTCCAGATCGTCGCCGGCAGCGCGAGCGAGCGGGTGCGTGACGGCCAACGCGCTAGAGATCCGTGGCTTGTGCGCCATCTGGACGCAACGGTTGCGAAGCGGATCCGCATGACGTGCAGTTTGAAGCTGAATCGCTAAAGCCCAGGACCGCGAATGACCCCTTCCGGATGGGAAGGGGTCATTCGCCATCTGATGGCGACTCGCGCTCAGCCGCCGTAGCCGCCGCCGTAGCCGCCGCCGTAGCCGCCGGTCCCCCCGGACGGAGAAGCGGTCGGCTCGACCGCGCGGCCGCTCGCCGCGACGGCATCCCAGGCAGCCCCAAAGTCCGTCAGGCCTTCTCCGGACGTCTGGCCAGCCTTCCTGTCTCCGAAGAACGTGTAGAGCGGGTGACCGGCGTACGTCACCTGCCGCTTGCCGTCCCTTCGCTTGGAGACGCCGAGCAGAGAGGCGCGCACGCCTCTTGCTGGCCGAGGCTTCGCGGAGCTGACGAGCGGAGGCCAGTAGGTGGCGCAGGCGCCGTAACAGGCGCTCTTGCCGTGGCTGTCCTTCTCGAACAGGTAGAGGGTTCGGCCGCGTGCGTCCACGAGAACCTTGCCGAGCGTCGTCTTCCCGAGCGCGACGCGGGCTCCGTTCGAGGGCCGTTGAGACGACGCCGCGCTGTTGTCGCCTAGTGCGGCGGAGACGAGCACGGCGCCCAACAGTGCGGCGGTGGCGATGAACAGTGTGATCTTGCGCTTCATGGGAGTTCCTTTCTGTGAGTGTGGGCTGTAGCTTCGGCGGGGCCCCCAGGACGGAGGCCCCGCACTCCTTTTCGCGTGAGGCTCCTCTAGGGGACGAGCACGCCGTCCTCGAAGAGCTGGATTGCACCGGCGGCCAGGCCGCTGGAGTCGACCGCGTCCGTGCCGGCGAGGGTGTTGATCGCGAGCCGGTCGTTCGCAGCCTCCGCGTGGAAGATCGCGACGAAGGGATCGACACCCTTCGCCGTCACTTCCGTCGCGTCCCCGTTGACCTTGATCGTGTCGTCGCCGTTGGTGGCGTTGACGACCACGCTGTCGGGCTGACCGTCGCCCGTGGCGCCGCCCAAAGTGCCGGCGAGGTCGACGTTCACGTTGCTGACGTCGGTTCCGGATAGGTCGTTGATCGTGATGAGGTCGGCGCCGCCGAGGGCGTTGAAGTCGACCCGCTCAACACCGGCGGTGTCCATCGTGATGTTGGCCTGGGTGCGGAAGAGCTTGAGACGGCTTCCGTTCGCGGATAGATCGACCTGCTCAGACACGTTGGCGCCGTTGAAGCGCATCGTGTCGGTGCCGTCCTGACCTTCGATCTTGTCGCTGCCGTCGCCTGGATCCCAGACGAAG
>Ga0207648_10001615_pt1 | contig 24715 bp, 24 predicted proteins | sample KBSMisM32_FD_184310 | JGI IMG/M metagenome (GOLD analysis project Ga0207648, IMG submission 184310) | Miscanthus rhizosphere microbial communities from Kellogg Biological Station, Michigan, USA - KBS Miscanthus M3-2 (SPAdes) (version 2) | ecosystem: Host-associated > Plants > Roots >... | reverse complement strand
CCCTCAGCATTACTGGACACTTACCAATGAGATCTCTCCCACCCTGATGGCCGTCATGGAAAAAGCAGATGAACCAACGAAGCTGGCTATAAAAAATGACTTGTTTGAAAGACTCGACAAGCATATCACCCAGGGTATCCTTCCCATGAATTATACGGCCATTATGCTATATGGGAAAAAGTAAGCTGCAATAGGAAAATCGCTGCTGAACAATACTATTTTATTCACTTAAAACCCCAAAACCAGGTCCTGCACACAGTTTAAGCGCTTTTTAGCAAGGATTTTGCATATAGGAAAGCGAATCACCCTAAAATCATTTTATGAAATCCTTGCTCCTACTTTTCGTGCTTTTCCTGATTGGAACTTCCGCCTTCAGCCAGTTGAAAACCTCCACCCAGAATCTATGTCCCACATTTGTCGTTGATCTGCTGGATGGAAAGGTCAACGGTGTGAAAGCTAATTTTACCCAGGGAGAGGTCAAGAAATTACTTCCCTGCTTTACCTCTGCGGAACCAGAAGATAACACTTCCAAATGCGGTGGCCTCGTAGCTTTTAAAGACAGGGATGTTTATTTTTATACTGGCCGTGATTATGTAGAGATAAGAGAAAAATTCAAGGGAAAGCTCAGCATCCCACTAATGGGTGCGGCCCGCAATAGCCTTTTCAAATATCTCGGTAATGTTAAGGTCAGAGATACCAACTGGGATGCCTATCAAACCTCATACGGCCTGATAATCGTCTATTTCAACAAGGCCAACAAAATAAACAAGATCCAGTTCTCAACAGACGGTCCGGATAATATAAAGCTCTGCGAATAAATAATACATTAGATCAAGCAGACCCTGCTGTTGGTCAAACAAATTGGTTTTCGGTTGATACGTGAATTTTCTTTGTGATGTAAATACGGCATTGCCGTTTAATCATCAGTAAAATCAACGTATATGCTAACGATCAACAAAAAGCCCATAGTGCTGACTACCCTGCTGGCAGTATTATGCCTGACATTATTCTCTTTTTCCAATTTACCCGGCGGTGAGAATTACAGGATCTATATTAACAAAAAGCTGATAATGGAAAAATTTGTTTCCAATAACATGACAGCATCATATCTAACCCTCACCCAGGCAAACGTGAATGATAAAATTGATATCATGTATAACCATTGCGGGCAAACAGGTACAGCCAGGCATTTGGTGATAAAGGATGAACAGAACAAAGTAGTAAAAGACATGAAATTTGCAGATGCAAACGGTGATGATATCATGATGAGTTTTGGAGCAAAAGAAATTCTGTCCTTGCAGAAAGGTGATAACCCGCCTAAACTCAAATTATATTATTCCTCGAAGGAATTGCCTGCAGGGAAATTACTGGCAACGCTGGTTAAAGGAAGTTCATTAAATGTTGCGAAGATCTAAATGCGATCATAATCAATTAGTGCCCTGCCTTTGGCGGGGCATTTTGATTTATTCCCCGTTTCTTCCTGATGAATAAAATGATTAGCAGATATCCAATAATCCCACCTGTTACATTCAGGATCAGGTCATCAACATCAAAAATTCCGATTCCTGTAACCAGTTGGGTAACCTCAAAGCCAAGGCTTACCAGGAAAACCATCAGTGTAGTACGCCACAACCTGCGCAGTCCAACAAACAATAGAGGAAAGAGTATTCCGAGTGGAATGAAGCCTGCAATATTGCCGAAGATATTATCTGTCCTGTATTCTTCTGATAACCGGTCGTTTTGCATCAACTTGATGGTCTTGAAGGGTACCATGTTAGCCATTTTCTTTCCCTCACTGATCTTATAATGTGCAAACTCATACCGGAAATAATGCTTGTAATAACGGGGTGATTTTTTAAATAGAATGAATTTGGACAGCACGGCCAGGCAGGCCAGCAAAAGCAGGAATACAATAAACCTGGCAGGGGCAGATGATTTCATTCCGGCTAAATTAATACCCGGAAAGTTAAAAATTACAAAAATGAAAACTATTTACTCTTTTGGAAGCTCAACCGAGAATTTGGATCCCTTGTTCTCCTCAGATTCAAATGAAATTCTGCCACCCATCATCTCTACAAGTGTTTTGACGATGGAAAGTCCGAGTCCCGTTGAAAGTTCATTGTTCAACCCGTTACGTCCGGCCGGAGTCCGTTTTTGAAATAAGTTTGGATGCAGTCTTGCAGGGATTCCAATCCCATTATCCTGTATATGGATAATAAATGTCCTTTTTGATTCTTCCACAATAATATTGATCTCTCCATTTTCAGGGGTGAACTTGATGGAATTGGATACAAGGTTATGAATGATCTGGAAGAATTTAACACTGTCTGTGTTAATGTTCAAAGTTTCAAGATCAGTGATAAGTTTGAATCGTTTGTTCTTATTCGTTGCTATCAATTTATCTACTGTGACAATGATTCTTTCCAGTACATCAAACCGGGTCTTCTTGACAAATATATGTTCTGATTCTAAATGCTCCTGTTTGAGAAAATCATTGACGATCTCCAGACAATGCCTCGTATTTTCCTCTATAAACTCAAGATGCTTGCTAATATCAGAAGGCACATTAGTTCCACTTGAATTCTTGACCCACTGGATAATATTTTGGGTCATGTGCAAAGGCCCAGCAAGATTATGAGCCATCATATCAAGCAACGTATCTTTTTTAGCTCCGTAGTTAACTATATAATCCTCGTGCTCTTTTTCATTTGTAATATCCTGAACAAAGCCTGCAACAAAAGAAGGGTTATCCAATAAATAAAAATTACTAAAAAGATGCCTCACAGTTCCATCATCAAAGTGAAGGCGGAATTCTGTATTGGAAACAATCTTGTTCTTTTCCAGTTCTGAAAGCCTGTGTCTTAGATAGGACGTATCCTCCGAACGAATAAAGGGCAATACCAGTTTGGCATTTTGCATTATTTGTTCCCTGTTCATCTTGAATATGCTGGCAAAGGCGTCATTGATATAAGTAAAGGCTTTGGCATGTATATTATAGATAAACACGCCATCCTTGGACAATTCACCGATGCGATGGATTTCGGTACGCACGTTATTTATTTAGTGTTTTAAGAATCCCCTTGCAGATGCGAAAGCAACCAGCTCCGCCGTATTTTTTGCATTCGCCTTTTTGGCCATGTTCTTACGGTGAGTTTCAACAGTCTTCTCTGTAATAAAGAGATGCCTGGCCATATCTTTTGTTGAGTAACCTTTTGCCAGCAATTCAAGTACTTCCTTTTCCCTTTGCGAAAAAAAGTCTTTCTCTCCTCTTAATGTATCAACAATGCCTTCCAGGAATTCGTTCAGATTCTTTAGCTTCTTGGAGGTTTCCTTTGAAATAAACTTTTTGCCGGCATATACCGTCTTGATCGCAGCCAGCAATTCTTCAAAACCGGCCTTTTTGGAAACAAAGCCTTTGGCACCTGCATTCATGATCCGGGCTACCCTGTCTGCATCATCATACACAGAATGTGCCACAACCTTTATGTCGGGGAAATTCTGCTGCATGTATTCGCAGATCCTGAACCCATCCATGGTATGAGTATCTTCCATACTGTCCAGGTAAATATCCAGCAATAGTATATCAATCTCAGTATGGGGCAGTAATTCAATCAGTTCCTCACCTTTCCTGGCCTCCCCTACCACCTGAATACTACTATCCTGTGTCAATAAGAACTTAATGCCATCCCGCATGATCTTATAATCTTCTAAATGAAAAACTTTTATACTGTCGGCCATAGTTAAGTGTATCGTTCTTTCGAAGGTTAAATGATAAAATAATGACAGCTAGCACTATAAAAAAAATTTTCGCTTAAAATCAGGGTATTCCCTGATGAATTTATTCCCCAAAAGCAGCTAACATTGAAATTGAATGGTAACTGAACTAACCGGACTCTCCGTCAAAACAGAAGAAGACATCCTACAACTCCACAAATTATGTATGGATCTTGGTCTCTGGGCGGGTTTGCCTGTGTCTGAACGTATTCGGTTTGCAGCTGGGATTGCCACTCATTCAAACCCCTACAATAGCGAGTTAATACAGGTTTGTTTCAGTATAGAAGAAAAAAATGACCAAGCCTGTCTTATAGTCAAAATCCAAAATCATTCCAGAAATATCCAGGAACGAATTGTTCAACCGATTCCAGGGCTTCCGGATTCACTTTTTGAAGATTTTCTGTATGATAATGTGGTAACTACAGAAAAAGCAAATAAGGACATTCGACAGTTCAATTTCGCGTTGGCCCATGATCTTAAAAATTCATTAACAAAACTGAAACTTGCGCTTTCTCTTTTAGGCGATGAAGAAATGACTCCGGTGATCAAAAATTATTTTCAGATAATGAATCGATCTGCTGAAAGACTGGAGAACATCATGGTTAGTTTAAATAAGATCATTCAACTGGGTGATACATCGCCGGATGTAGTAAAATCTGATTCACTCTTGTAAGTAACGCTATTAAATATTCTTCCTCACACGGTCCGTTGCGGCTTTGCATTTCTGAAAATTTTCCAACCCTTTACCCGGTTTTCCAAATCATCAGATGGATCCGGTATTGGCCTCTACCTGGTCAAAAATATAGTAGAACGAAACGGTGGTCAGGTACGCATTGAAAGTGAACCAGATAACGGCACCCGGTTTCATATCCTGCTCCGGGATTATGAACTTCCCTCCTGATTCTTACATTTACCTGACAAAACTTCTGAAAAACCAGCAATGGCCTGCTCTTTGTTCATTAAAAGAGTTGAATAGAAGTAGTTTAAACCCCTTTTGAATGGAATATAAGGATTACTATAAGATCTTAGGAATTGATAAAAAAGCTACGGAGTCTGAGATCAAAAAAGCGTACCGAAAGCTGGCTGTTCAATATCACCCGGACAAGAATCAGGGTAATAAGGAAGCTGAAGATAAATTCAAGCTGATCAATGAAGCTCATGAAGTACTCGGAGACCCGGAGAAACGAAAGAAATATGATGAATTGGGAGAGAATTGGAACAAGTTTGGTCAGCAGGGAGCAGGTGACTGGTCATCAGCTTTTGGAGGTGGGGGAGGTCGTGGGAGAAGCTATCAACACCAGGGTGATTTCAACGATCTCTTTGGAGAAGGAAATGGATTCTCAGATTTCTTTGAAACCTTTTTTGGTCGGGGTGGCGGAAGAAAATCTGGTCAGCAAGCTCATTTTAAAGGCCAGGATTATGAGGCCGAAATGGAAGTCAGTTTGGAAGAAGCATTTCAGGGCACCGGCCGGATCATACGTGTAGGTGAAGAAAAGTTAAGGATCTCCGTTAAGCCAGGCGCGTATGACGGACAGTTGCTTCGAATAAAAGGGAAAGGTGCGGCTGGAAGCAGTAGCCAGCATCGTGGTGATCTGTATGTAAGAATTCGCATGAGGCCAAATGATTCCTTTCACAGGAAAGGAGATGATCTCTACATGACATGCGAAGTGGACCTGTATCCAGCCGTTTTGGGAGGAGATGTGCTGGTAAAATCAATCAGTGGAACTGTGAAAATGAAGATCCCTTCCGGAACACAGAATGGTAAATCATTTAGAATAAAAGGCAAAGGCATGCCCGTATATGATAAGCCAGGCGAGTTTGGCGACCTGTATGTTCAGATACAGGTTGCCCTGCCGAAAACTCTTAATAAAGAAGAGAAACAATTGTTTGAACAATTGAAACAACTGCAGCAGGGAAAGACATCAACTCAAAAATGAAAACATGGAAAAGCAGACTACTAACCAGGAACCCTTCCAGGAACTCATTCAATCATCAGTGCCTGTACTGGTTGATTTTTATGCAGACTGGTGCGGTCCATGCAAAGCAATGAATCCCGTGATACAGGAGGTTGCTAAAAATGTTCAGGGCAGAGCCAGGGTCATTAAAGTAAACATAGATAAGAGCCAGGCAGCCAGCATGCAATTCAACGTAAATGCTGTCCCCACTTTTATGATCTTCAAAAATGGAAAAGCAGTTTGGAGACATGCCGGAATGATCGACAAGCATACATTACTTAACACAATAAATTCTTTCTACAACTAAGTGTTTAAACTTAGTATTAAGCCTCCCCACCCTCCCCCGCTAAAAAATTAGTACTAGTACTATTGCTATACTGAATCGAATATTGTTAATTGCTTAGTAATTTAATAAACCGTCCATCATATTGAGCAGAATCATCCGGATACTGGTGTTTTCTGTATAAGATCCATATCCTCCTTGTCCCCATTAGCAAACAATATCAATATGAGTAGAGCCAAAAGTATGGATGCCCTGATGAGAAAGTCTGCACTACGCGGCTTATCTATCCAACAACGAGTTCCCCTTCTAATATGCATCCTGCTTATTTGTGTAATGGTTACATTTAGCTGGATATCCTATATAGGTGTGAAAAAGGCATCCATGAAAAGCGGTTATGACCGTCTGAATACCCTGACAGATCAGCTAAGCACCATGCTGGCCCAATCCATGCAGAACAATATCACTACAACCCGCACCACAGCTAATAGTCCCGAGATCAAACAATGTCTTCAGACACTGGAGCCGCATACCTGTACAGAAGCTTTGCTCCAGTTGGAAAAAATCAGGCAGGATACAACCACTGTTATGGTCCAATTGCTGGATGTCCGACTGCGTGAAGTTTTGCATACATCCAGGAAAGCGATCGAAACGAGAATCAATTTTGACTCACTCAATACTTTTCATGCCACAATAGACACCGGAGCCATTGGCAAGATCTATCCATTTAAGGATTCCATGTACTATCCAACCACCATACCTGTAATTGATAATAAAGTTATTGTTGGATATATTGTTAAATGGCGATCGATCAACTCTACACCTGATGCGTTGGAAAGATTATCGCAATTGTTGGGAGCAAAAGCAAAATTGTATATAGCAAATACAGACAGAAGCTTATGGACAGATATGGTAAGACCAATTGCAAATCCAATTCCTAAAAAAGCCAGGTATCGTTCCAATACATATGAATATTTCCACGGGAAAGGGAATAACGTAATTGCAACAGAAAAACCTATCCGGAACACTCCCTGGCTTATCCTGATTGAGTTTTCGGAAAAAACTGTTTTAGAGCCGGCAACAACTTATTTACAATGGATCATCATTATCGCATCGATATTGATTTGCATAGGCATATTTATTACCTGGATATTAAGCCGGAATATTACAAGACCACTGAATAAATTAACTGCTGCAGTATCCATGATAGCAAGTGGAAATGATTCACCAACTGTTGCCATTCACCGCCGTGATGAAGTTGGCAAGCTGGCAAGGGCCTTTAATGCAATGACCATTCAGGTTCGAAATGCAAAGACTGACCTGGAACAAAAAGTGGTTGAACGGGAACAGATGACAGAACAATTACGGAGCCTGTCTGCTCACCTGCAAAATATCCGTGAACAGGAACGGATCCATATTGCCCGGGAGATGCATGATGAACTGGGACAGTTGCTCACGGGTTTTAAAATGGATGTGTCATGGTTAAAAAAAAGATATTCAACCGATAACCCGGATATAAAGGAAAAGCTAACGGAAATGGAATCGCTTGTCAATGACGCAGTTTCCTTTGTCAGAAAAATTGCAGCTGAACTACGTCCCAGTATCCTGGATGATCTTGGACTGATGCCTGCATTGGAATGGCAAAGCAGGGAATTTCAGAAGCGCTATGGTATCCAGGTTGAATTTATTTCCAAAGTACAGGACCTTCATACTACTGAACTGATCGCAACCGGACTCTTCAGAATGTACCAGGAATCTTTAACCAATGTGGCACGTCATTCGGAAGCCTCAAAAGTGCAGGCAGTTTTGCAGACTTCTACCACTCATATTAGTCTTACCATTACCGATAATGGAAAAGGATTTGATATTGATAGTATCAGTGAACGAAAAACACTTGGATTATTGGGAATGAAGGAACGCGCTTTCATGATCGGTGGAAAACTGGATATCAATTCCATGCCCGGAGAAGGAACAACTGTATCAATTAAAGTTCCGAAGGTAGATGACTAAACCTTCTGCTCTGCCACAGTGCTTTCAGAAGTTACTACCGGATCAACCTTCCTATTACTGAATTTTTCCATCCGGTTAAGTGCCCAGATCGAAAAGACCAGCCATAAAAAGCCTACAGCAAATCCCGCCAACACATCACTGGCATAGTGAACGCGAAGATAAATGCGACTAAAACCTATCACAAAAATCAGGAAGGCAAGCAGAACAACAAGCGTCCATTTCAGCCATTTTATCCCTACCAATTTCCATACAATATAGATCAACAGACCATAAAAGGTCACACTCATGAGTGCATGACCACTGGGAAAGCTCAATCCTCTTGCTTCCTCCAGCAGAGGAATATCCGGGCGGGGACGGTCAAATAAATTCTTCAGCAGGAACATAAGGGCCAGGCTGCTCAGGGCAATTGCAGGCACCTTTATAGAGTACCACCGGTGCCGCCTCACAAAAAGGAAAATAATGATCAGTGCAATATTTGCCGGAATAAGGAAGGTATGTTTTCCCAGCGCAGTAAAGAAAAGCATGATACCATTATTGCGCGGGCTGACATGGGAAGACAGGAAATCAAATACCCTGAAATCAAATTGTGAATCTTTCATCACAAATATGTGACGGACAATTACAACAAATGCAATCAGCGACAGTAAAAAAATCACTAATACAACCGCCATCTCAATTGATAGAAGCGCCAGCGCTGCCAATGCCTTTTTGACCCTTGATGATATGTACCTGAACATACTGGATGTAACATACAAACAATATACCTATTTCGGTAACCGGATTTATAACACCCGTGGTTAGGCCCGTATGGTAAAGAGGAATTTGGTTCCTTCATCCAGCCTGGAATCAATCCATATTCTTCCGCCATGCAACTCTACTATCTTTTTGCAATGGGCAAGGCCGATTCCTGAACCCTGGTATTCATTCCTGCTATGCAGGCGTTGAAAAATGATGAAGATCCTGTCACTATGTTTCTTGTCGATACCAATGCCATTATCTTTAAATGAGAACTCGTAGGTATTTTTGTTCTTCTTTACCGTGATCCTGATCTTTGGTGTCACCTCTTTTTTCCTGAACTTGATAGCATTGGTTAGCAGGTTTTGAAAGAGCTGTTTCATTTCCGTTGGATAACCAGTAATTACAGGTAACGGGTCTGATGTTATTTCAGCACCGGTTTCCCGGATCACCACAGTCAGATCAGCCAGGGTTTCTTCCAGCACCACATTACAATCTACTTTTACCTGTGATTCTGCTTTTCCAATACGGGAATAATCCAACAGGTCTTTTATCAATACCTTCATGCGGTCTGAGGCCTGCAGGATATAGGTAAGATATTTATCTGCTTTTTCATCCAGCTTTCCATGATATTGCTTTTGCAAAAGCTCCACAAAGCTGGAAGTAGTTCTCAATGGCTCCTGCATATCATGGGAAGCAACATAGGCAAACTGCTCAAGCTCCTTATTCTTTCTCTCCAGTTCCTTATTGGCCAACTCAGCATCTGCCCGGGCCCGGTGTTCTTCCTCAGTGGATTCCACCAGCTGCCTTGTTTTTTCATTGACCAGGTGCTCCAGTTTGGTTTTTTGCTTCCTGATAGATCGCATACGGAATCGGAAAATAGCCACAACAACCGCTACAATTGCTAGCACACAAAGCATTTTAAACCACCAGGTTTTCCAGTAAGGTGGCTTAATGGTTAGATTGACTGATACGATTTTCGACGACCAATCTCCTTCATTATTTAATCCTTTAACCTTGAAAACATAATTACCCGGATCAAGGTTGGTATAGGTTGCCGTCCGGTTAGTCCCTATTTCATTCCACCCATTATCAAATCCTTCCAGCATGTATGCATAGTGCTTTTTCTCCGCCACTGTGTAATTAAGACTGGCAAACTCAAATGAAATTACTGATTGAGCATATGAGAGTGTTAGTTCTTTTGTTTCAGTTATATCCTTTTTTAATGGAGATGGATCCTTAGGATCCCGCGCAATTGGAATTTTCTTATTGAGTATCTGAAGCCCTGTCAAAACCAACGGGGGCTCATAAACGGCCTCTTTAACATTATCCGGGTAGAATTCATTGAATCCGTTGATGCCACCAAAATACATGGCTCCGGATTTGGTTTTGCATACTGCGTGACCTTTAAACTCATAAGATTGGAGACCATCTGAAGGAGTATAATTCTTAAATTTTTTGGTTTGCAAATCCATCCTGGAAAGACCCCTGTTGGTACTGACCCATAAATGTCCGCTATTATCTTCCTCTACGCCAAAGATCACATTATTAGGAAGCCCATCCTCCATAGTATAAACAGTGAACTTTCCGGTCTTTCTATCCAGGTAATTTAGTCCTGCCATGGTATTGATCCAGAAATTACCGAGCTTGTCCCTGTACAGGTAATTGATCCGGTTATCGCTCAGGCTATTCTTACCTTCTTCATGAATATAACGGGTAAATGTTTTTGTCTTTTTATTAAATACTCTCAAACCCCCTCCATCAGTTCCCAGCCAGAGATTACCATTCTCATCCTCCGCAATGGTGTATACCTGTTTGATCACGCTGCTTGCTGTGCTGTCATCAAATCTAATAAATGAATTAGTAGAGGGATCATAAAGATTCAAACCGCCTCCATAGGTTCCCACCCAGATATTCTTTTCACGATCTTCATAGATCACCCAGGGGTTATTACTGCTAAGAGAAGAAAGATCTCCGACCTTATTTTTAAAATGGCGATAATTGCCTGATTGAGGATTGAAAACGGTTAGGCCATCAGCCCATGTGCCCACCCATACATTTCCTTTACTGTCTTCGCATATGTCAAGTACATAATTACCACAAATACTATTATTATTCTTTGGATCATGAACATAATAAGTAAATTTTTTGGTTGCAGGATCAAACAGATCCAGTCCACCACCGTCAGTTCCTACCCAAATTTTGCCATTCCTGCTTTCACAAAAAGAAAGTACATTATTATGACTGAGACTATTTGGGGCGGAAGTATGCTTATAATGATCAAAACGGTTGATATCCTTGCTTAATATATTTACGCCGCCCGCAAAGGTCCCCGCCCACATATTCCCATAGCTGTCTTTATAGATTGACCACACAGAATTATGGCTAAGACTTTTATTATCGATCTCATCATAGCCATAATGAGTAAATTGATTTGACTGATTATTGAAAATGCTCACTCCCCCATTCTCTGTTCCCACCCAAAGATTTCCACGTGGATCTTCTCCAAGGGCAATGATAATATTAGCGGAAATGCTATTAGGATCATTACTGTTATGAACATAATGCCTGAATTTCCCCGTTTTTATATCCAGCAAATCAAGACCAGTACCGTCCATACCAATCCATAGGTGATCATGGCTATCCTCAAAGATCACCCGCACATTATTATTGCCAATAGAAGCAGGATTCCTGGCATCATGCATATACCGGGTAAATCTTTCCGTTTTCTGGTCAAACCTGTTTAACCCGCCATTATAGGTCCCAACCCATACCTGCTGCTGCCTGTCGATGTAAATGAATCGCGTATTATTATCACTTAAAGACTGGTTGTTGGAAGGATCATGTATATAGCGGGTAAATCTGTTTTTGGATGGTTCAAAATAATTTACGCCTCCATCCTCCGAAGACAGGAACAGGTTTCCCCGGGAATCAATGGCTATTCCGTTCAAAAGATCGCTGGAGAGACTATTGGGATTGTTGGGATTGTTCCTGTAACAGTGGAACTTATTTGTTTCTTTATTATAGTGATTCAGTCCACCACCGCGGGTTGATATCCATAGGTCACCATTCTTATCTTCCACCATTCCGGTAATGAAATTATTACTGATGCTGGCTGAATCTTTCCGGTCATTTTTATAGATCGTGAACTGGTAACCATCATACCGGTTTAATCCGTCCCTTGTTCCGAACCACATGAATCCACGGCTATCCTGCAGAATGCACATGATGTGGTTCTGTGACAACCCGGAGTTGATGTCCAGGTGTTCAAAACGTAAATTTTCCTGCTGGCCGGAAATTGCAATACAACCGGCCTGGAGCAGGAATAATAGGATAAGCTTTCTGAGTGTCATGCGCATTCAATTGTCATTAACTAAGCGTCTTCTTCGTCGGGAATGGTAAAATGGAATTTGCTTCCATCACCCGGGCTGGATTCAACCCAGATATTACCACCATGTAATTCAACAATTTTCTTGCAGTGGGCAAGACCAATACCCGATCCTTCATATTCAGTCCTGTTGTGTAACCGCTGGAAAATGACGAAAATCTTGTCGTTATATTTTTTATCTATTCCGATTCCGTTATCTCTTACCATGAATTCCCAGCCATCTGTCGTTTTCTGTACACATATACTGATTTGAGGCGGAACTCCGGGCTTTTTGAATTTGATGGCATTGATCAGCAGGTTCTGAAACAATTGCTTGATCTCAGTGGGATAAGCATAGATCACAGGAAGGCTCTGTGTTGTGATATTGGCCCCCGATTCTTTAATTGCAAATGCCAGGTCAGCCAATACTTCATTGACTACTTTATTACAATCTAATCTCTCAAGGTTACCTTTTTTCCCAATTCGTGAAAAATCCAGGAGGTCCTTGATAAGGACTTTCATCCTGTCTGAAGACTGTGATATATAAGAAAGGTATTTATCAGCTTTGGGGTCAAGTGCACCTTTATATTGCTTTTGCAACAGGTCAACAAAGCTGGTGGTGGTACGCAAAGGTTCCTGCATATCATGGGAAGCCACATATGCAAATTGCTCCAGCTCCTTATTTTTTCTTTCCAATTCTATATTGGCCTCCTCGGCTTCCATACGGGCCAGTTCTGCTTCCTGTCTTGCCTTCTGTTCTTCCTGGCTTGACTGGATCAATTGACGGGTTTGAGCATGTACCAGCTTTTGAAGCTTGGCTCGTTGAGCCTTGATGGTCCTTACCCTCCAGCGGTAAAAACCGACTACGGATCCTACTACCAGTAAAACCATACAAAGACGGAACCACCAGGTCATCCAGAAAGGAGGTGTGATAGTCAATTTCAAACTTGCAGTTGAAAAGGACCAGCTGCCTTCATTATTGAGTTTCTTGACCTTGAACGTATATTCCCCGGGATTCAGATTGGTATAGGTAGCCGAATGCCTGGTGCCTATATAATTCCAATCCCTGTCAAATCCATCCAGCATATAGGCATATTGTTTCTTTTCTTCGGCAGTATAATTAAGTGCTGCAAATTCAAATGAAACAACGGATTGGTCATATGGCAATACCAGGTCCTTTGTATCTGCAATGGATTGTTTCAGGATAGAGGCTTTATCATCACTAATTGGAACCTGCTTGTTGAATATCTGGAAATCTGTAAATACTATTGGCGGATCAAATACCTTTTCTTTCAAATTATCTGGCTGGAATTCATTGAAGCCATTGATCCCACCGAAATACATTTTACCACTCCGGCTCATGAAACAGGAGTTCATTTTGAATTCCCTGGATTGCAATCCATCATTGGGCCCAAAATTGGTAAAGGTCTTTGTAACAGGATTAAATCGCGAGATACCATTGAATGTGCTGATCCAAAGAATTCCTTTTTTATCTATCAGTATCCCTGCTATGGTATTGCTGGGTAAACCATCCTTCATAAACCAGGAAGTGAACTGGCCGTTCTTATCCATCCTGTTCAAACCCAGATCTGTACCGATCCAAAGATTACCTTCCCGGTCTTCTGCCACGCAGTAAATATTATCATTGCTGATGCTATTACGGTTGTCATCATGTGCGTGATGAATGAAGTTCTGTTCCTTCTTATTATAAAGGTCAAGTCCACTACCATTGGTTCCAACCCAAAGATTCTTCCGGCTGTCCTCAAAGAAAAGATTAATAGTATTGTTTCCCAGGCTGGCTGCTTTACCAGCATCGCTGCGGTAATGAATAAACTGATCATGTTCTGGATCATAGCGGCTAATGCCTGCACTATAGGTTCCCAGCCAGATATTATTCTCACTATCCTTAAAGAGTGTCCATATATTCGGGCTGCTTATTCCTGTCGGATTTGCCGGATCATAAGCATAATGCCTGTAAGTATTTTTCTGCCTGTTGAATACGGTTACCCCATTGGCCCAGGTTCCAACCCAGAGATTTTTTTCTCCGTCCTCTGTGATATCAAGCACGAAATTACCGCCGAGGCTGTTTGGATTTTTTGGGTCACGAAGGAAATGAGTAAAAGTTCCACTTCCCCGGTTGAAAAGATTAATACCACCTCCGTCAGTCCCTACCCAAAGATTTTTATCTGAATCTTCGAAAATGGAGAGCACGCTATTATTACTTAGACTTAAGGGAGAAGAAGTATGACGGTGATGGATGAATTTGCCATCATCCCGGTTAACAAGGTTAATACCTCCACTCATCGTTCCAATCCACATGCTGCCTTTGGTGTCTTTCAGAATGGACCAGATGGAGTTATTATTTATGCTGTTATTATCGGCATCATCCTTCAGGTAATTATCAAAGCTCTGAAGTTCATTATCATAAATTGCCAATCCCCCATTTTCTGTTCCAATCCAAAGGTTTCCTTTTTCATCTTCATTAATAACTTTCACCACATTGCTCTGAATACTATTTGCATATCCGGTTATATTTTTGAAATGTATAAATTCTTCCTTTGCGTGATCAAAAAGATCCAAACCTTCCCCACGGGTTCCCACCCATAAGCGGTCCTTGGTATCAATAAATAATTCCCAGTCCTCATCGGATGCAACGGAAGTTGAATCAAACGGGTCATGCCTGTAATGACGAAAGCCTTTTGTTTGCCTGTCATACATTTCAACCCCACCATCTCCTGTTCCAAACCAGAGGTTATGCCTTCCATCTTCAACAATATCCTTAACCTGGTTACTGGACAGGCTGGAAGGATCAATCTCGTCATGAATAAAATGTTGTATCGAGTTTGTTTTAATATTCAGGGTATATAATCCATCATTATCTGTTCCAATCCAAAGCTTTCCTTCATTGTCCCAGAATACCTTATTGATATAATCCTTATGGATACCTGAAAAGTTTTTGAGGCTGAAGTTCTGCCGGATAAACTTTTCTTTTCGCCAGTCGAATTTATTCAATCCCCCACCCCAGGTTGCAATCCAGAGATTACCATCCTGGTCTTCGGTGATATCCTGAACAGTGTTATGACTGAGGCTGGTTGTATCGGAAATATCGTATTTATAAACAATGAATTTATACCCGTCGTATTTATTCAAACCATCGCGGGTACCAAACCATAAAAAGCCACGACTATCCTGGTAAATACAGATCACATTGCTTTGTGACAGACCAAGATTGGTACCGATATGTTCAAATTTTATCGGCTGCCTTTGAGATTTGGAAAGGGAAAAAATGAAAAGGAAGAAAACCAGTAGAAAAGCATGCCTGCAGGTGAACCAACATTGTTCACATGACTCGTAGGCAGGCAGGATCGGGTGAATGCGTTTCATTGGATTGGGTGGATGGGCAGGCAATTACTGTATGACTATCCAAAATTGCCGGAAAAATGTTCTTTCAATATTTTATTAAGCTTTTCTTCAGTTAATGGTTTGCTTTCAAAGCCTGCTATCTCTGGCATTTCATTAGCTTTTGCTTTATCATCAGGATTAAGTGATGTGGTCAGCATCACAACGATGATCTTTCCCTGCCTTTCTTTATGCAGTTTTTTGTATTCATCCAGGAATTCCCATCCGTCCATTGCAGGCATATTGATATCAAGGAAAATAAGGTCCGGGCGTGGAAAGCGATTCTCACCGTTCTGTTGATGTGTCTTTGATAAATAATTAAGTGCTTCCCGGCCGCCCTGTGCAACCTGGATATGATCGGCGCAACCTGATTCCTCAATGATCAATTGAGTATAAAAGTTTGTTGGTTCATCATCATCGATCAGTAGTACAGAATTTAGTTTAGACTTCATTTGGTTTGAGGTTGTGTGGTGGTAGAATAGAGATAGCTCCTGCCTAAGCGGGTATGATTTGATGGTATGATGGTTAGGGAATTAGCTGAACACTGGTATTCATTTACCTGGCAGTCTGCCGGTAAATTGTTAACGGCCTCAGTAGCCGGGAAGAGAATAGCAAGACGGGGCGGTCTTTGCATAGTCAAAACTTGGATTTTAAGCTTTCTGATAACGAAGCAATTAGCCTCATTATTTCCTCCAAGATAGTGTCATTTCGATTTTTTTTTGAAGTATTTGGCCTAAAATCTTCCGTAACATTACTATTTCCACCCGAATTAAGAGTTACTTCCTAGTGCTGGCAAATTAACCCGTAACTCTTAAGGAGTCTTATTGGTATTTTGTTAACTCAAAATGGTACTATTTTATCCGGTGGTTTTGTGCGCATGTTTTCGACTGGCAATAAAAAACCCGGCCTTGGGCCGGGAGGTGGAATTCGGGGTCAAATTATTTGAGGCTGGCGACAAATCTTATCAGGACAGGGAAAAACAACCGGAAAGGGTATAAGCGCTCCTGGTCTCCTTGGTGCAGGTAAACAGGAAACTGGTTGTATAGGGTATCCGCATAGGCCCTACTTCATCCGAAACTATCATATTACCTGTCACATATACTTCAAGGGAAGAGCTTTCAATTGGTTCCCAGCCTGGCTCAAGCTGGATCTTTTTACGGGACCTGGTTGAACGTGCATCAGCCAGATGCTTTACCAGTTCTTCCAGGAACATAAGTTCATCAATGCAGGCAGTAACTGCAAGTGGAAGTTCAGTAACGCCTTCATATTTCTTGCCCTTTTTCATATTAGGATTCTTTAAAGTCTGTTTTGTGCTTAACGAGATCAAAGTACGCTCACGGAGAAGCCGAAAAAAATAGAACCTCGTATTGTATTTATGTACAATTTGAAAAGGTTTTATTGTAGAATTAATACTACAATGCAGCCCGGGCGAGGCCCAGACCGATTTTCGTAACTTTGTTACATGAAACGATCCGGCTCTGCAGACCTTCCTCTTCACTACGGCTATGTGCCCAAATGGCTGGCCGACCGGATGGCAAAACTAGGCCTGGCTATTACTGAATCCATATTAACAGAATACGGCAAACTGGAAATGCTTCGACGTTTATCCGATCCTTTCTGGTTTCAGAGTTTTGGCGCAGTAATGGGAATGGATTGGCATTCTTCCGGGATCACAACCTCTGTAATGGGCGCATTAAAACGCGCCGTTAATCCTCACTCACGTGAATTAGGCTTCTGTATTTGCGGTGGAAAAGGGCAGTTTTCAAAAGAAGCACCAATAGAATTATTGCGATATGCAGAGAGTACCGGGCTAAATGGAAATGACCTGGTCCGTAGCAGTAAACTGAGTGCCAAGGTTGATAATACAGCTATCCAGGATGGATTCCAGCTTTACACACATAATTTTATTGTTAGCGATAGCGGAGAATGGACAGTGATACAACAGGGCATGCATACGGGTGATAAAACGGCCAGGAGGTATCACTGGCATTCAGATAATATCAGGTCATTTGTTGAAGAGCCCCATACTGCAATTTGCGGAGTTAACCAGGGAGATATTCTCAATCTTACGGCTCTTGAAGCCGGAGATACCCGAACACATATATCCAATTTTAGTAAAGAAGATCCGAATGCCATCATCAAAGAATTTCAATTGATACTTCCCTCCCACCATGATGTGCAATCATCTGATGTAGATCTGAAAAGACTGGGATCAGTACTATGGCTTGCCCATAATGAACATCCTGAAAATTTTGAAGAACTATTATTACTTAAAGGAGTCGGTCCCCGCACTATTCAATCACTGGCCCTGGTAAGTGAAGTAATTCATGGAAGTCCTTCCCGTTTTCATGATCCTGCACGCTTTTCCTTTGCACATGGTGGCAAGGACGGTCATCCTTTCCCGGTCCCAATTAAAGTGTATGATGAAACCATCAGCACCTTACAAACTGCAGTACAAAAAGCAAAACTGGGTGAATCTGATAAATCAGAAGCCATCAAAAAACTACATGCTATTGCAAGCCGTGCAGAAAAAGATTTTATTCCCAATGATAATTTCGATGCGGTGATCAGGAAGGAACGCGACGAATCCTGGAAGCATGATGGCAGAACTGTATTTGGAAAAGCCAGGCCAAAAGGAAATCAACAGGGTGGACAACTGAGCCTGTTTTAATTTTTGTTCATTTCTCCCCGCATTTTTTACTCACACTGATCTGCCACCCCGGCCTCATTTTTGTCTTTTCTATAGAAAAGGCAATGTTATGGAATGGATTTCATTAAAAACTGAAGATCAGTTTCAAAACATATTAGAAAAATCTTTCGAAACACCACAACTCATTTATAAACATTCTTATGCGTGTGGATTAAGCAGCATGGTTAAACAGAGACTGGAAAAAAATACCCCACCACCCGGACTTGAATTTTATTTCCTGGATATTCTGAGATTCAGGTCAATTTCAAATAAAATTGCTGATGACCTGGATGTTCATCATGAATCACCGCAGATTTTATTGATAAAGAACGCACGCTGTGTTTATGATGAGAGCCACCTGGGGATAACCATGAAGGGGATAAAAGCGCATAATATTCCGGCTTTAAACAGTTGAATCTATGCCATCCTCTGTTGTATCATATATGCACTATTACCCGGATTCATCCACTTTACGCGTAGGGTATGTTTCAGGAATGGTGTACGATTACAAAAATGTACCGGAGAGGGTATATAATGCCATGAAAAAATCATTCTCAAAGGGGAGTTTTCTCAACAGGTATATTAAGAATAAATTTCCCTTTGAAAAGATCAGCTGATATCATCTCGTTTTGACAGGATGATGAAGAAAACGGCACGATATTTTAATGGTTATCATGTCAACATATTGAATCAATAAAATATTGTAATTATGACAAGAGGAAAAGTAGGCTTGTTGATAGCCGCTGGCGCCGCTGCATATGGCGCCTATAGATTGTCCAAAATGACACCTGAACAAAAAAGTAATCTAAGAACTAAAGGAAAAGATTTATTTGATAGGAGTGGCATTGGTAATCTATTCAGTAAGAAAACTGCCACCACAAATGGCAATAACAATTTTTGACTAAGTTATTAATCAAGGGCTGATCGTAACCGTTTAGAAGGATTCGCTAATACGAATCCTTTTTTCATATTTGTACCGGTATTACCTTCCTGCTATTGCAATTTCCTTTTATTTTTTACACCTTTGTACGGTTACCGAATATCCAAATTGTATGAAACCAATTTTTCTAACTGCCCTCTTCAGCATATTTCTCCTTGCAATTATTTTCTCCTGTCACCAGAAAGCAGCCAATCCTGTGGCTTCTGAAGTGGATAGTTCACGCGTGGAAAGAGGCAAATACCTTGTTGAAACCGTCGGCAGTTGCATGCATTGCCATTCCCAGCGTGATTTCACTAAATTCTCCGGCCCCATTAAAGAAGAAACCAAAGGAATGGGTGGTGTTGGGTATCCCAAATTCGGCGTTTTATTTTCCTCTAATATAACTCCGGACTCTGCAACCGGAATTGGCAGGTGGACGGATGATGAGATTGCGCGTGCTATTGCGCTTGGCATTCGCAAAAACGGCGATACTCTATTTCCCATCATGCCATACTATGAATACAACAAGATGTCAAAAGAGGATATCTATTCGATTGTTGCTTATCTCCGTACTCTGAAGCCCATCTCCAATAAAATACCTGATCGCAAATTGAAAGCACCTGCCGGACCAGAGCGTGACCGTTATGCATTTTCGCCCATTGGAGAAAATCCAGCGCCATCTTCAAAAGATTCCGTTCAAACCGGGAAATACCTGGCCAACATTGGAGCCTGTGTAAGCTGCCATACGCCAAAAACAGATGATGACCATTTCATTGCTGATAGTAGTTATGCAGGTGGTGATGTGATGGGGCAGAAATTTGGCTTCCATGTTACTTCTCCCAATATCACTCCGGATGAAACTACAGGCATCGGAAAATGGACAGAGAACAGCTTTGTTACGAAGTTTACCAGTTTCCGTGAGCCGTCCAGTTATGAATTTGATCCACAAAAGAAAAATACCATTATGCCATGGATCATGCTTGGTCAAATGAAGGATGATGACCTAAAGGCCATATACGCTTACCTTAAAACGGTCAAGCCTGTTCAACACCCAATTGAAAAATGGCATTGATCCAACAAGAGAGTGATTATTCTGATTCTTTTAAAAAATCCTGTAAACCGGTTATTATCTTTTGTACCAGTTGCTGCTGAAAATCCTCATCCAGGATCTTCATTTCATCTTCAGGATTGCTGAGGAAAAGTAATTCCAACAGGGCATTAGGATATTCTGTGGGACTATTCAGCATGAAATTGAAGCTTCCCGTATTGCCAAACTCCTTTAATCCCAATTCCAGCATACGCCTATAGATATCATGACTCAGCTTTCTAAAGCCAATATGTTTATAGTAGGTGCTGGCGCCACTAATATGAACAGGATCACCTGCTGAATTAAGATGAATACTAAGGAGGAGATCAGGAAGACTGTCCCTGTAAAACAATATACGATCCTTATTATCTACAAACTTTTCAATAGTACGGGTCATGATCACCCTGGCTCCCAATCGCTCCAATTCCTTTTGTAATTTAAGAGAGACAGCCAGTGTAAGTGCTTTTTCTGAAGAGCCGGTCAAACCTTCAGCCCCGTAGTTACTACCCCCATGCCCGGCATCAATGGCAATTGTCAAATGATCCAAAGTAAGATTGGCAGGTTGTCGCCTCACCTTTATCACCAGGTTATTATTGTTATAATAGATTTGATAACCCCAGTGTTGTTGGTGCTTCAGGTCAATGCTGATACGAAAAACTTCATCCTCCACCTGATCATAATATACATTTTTTATCTCCTTTGCATTTTCCATTTGAATGACCCAATTGCTGTTATTGGTTGCTCCAAAAACATCTACCACAATTTTAGCCGGATCAATTTGCTGAGAAGCCTGATAGGGTAATCTGGCTGATAAGGCTACAGATACATAGTCAAACAAAGAATCTCCCCATACTCTCCAGTTACCCGTTAAAGAAGAAGGAGTAAAACTGCCCCTGGGTAAAAAGCTTACCACATCAGATGGTATATAAGCCGTGTGATATTTTGATAATCTTACCTGGTAATTAGAATCTACTTTACCGATCATCTTCAGTGGGATCAGTGAGTCGATATAACCAATTTTCGCACCACCCAGCCTGTCCTCTCCCAGCCCAAATAATAAATGAGCCAGTCTGCCACGAGTGATCAACATATCAGGTCCTGTTTTTGGGAACAGTGAAACCTTGTAATCAGTATTGCGACTCATTGTCTTTCCCGTTTCATCGGTGATGGTTACGGGAAGTTGTGAATTCATGAAATTGTCAGATTCCTTAATTACATATTCTCCCTGATAAATTCCCCTGATGCCTGCAGTACTTACCGGCATTTCATATAAAGGCGTATTTCCATTTATTACAACACGGCAACCAGGCCATGCTTTCACACGGAACTGGATCTTTTCCCCAGCCTGCAATACCAGGTTACCTTTCGGAAAGGTCTCAATGCTATCGATCCCAAATTCATTTACTGAATCACGGGATGGAAGAATATAATTGTAGGTGATCTTCTTGTTAACCATATCCGGCGCCGCAGTTGCCACAATATTGAAAACATTGATGCCTGGTTCAAGGGTAAGCTCATAGGCAAAGGCACCTGTAGGGTATACCTTGACCTTTGTTCCATTAATGCTTAAAAGGCAATTCTTGCAGGTACTGCCTGAAAGGTATTGCGTAGGATTCCTGACCCTGTTAACTTCACGCGGACCATCTACCAACCGTATAAAAGGTTTGTTCTGGGCCATCAGACCGGAACCAAGTAATAAGAAAAAGGGCACAAGAATTCGCATATCGATCTTTTCAATCCTCCAAAAATATCACAATTACCGGAAGCCCCATAACTACCAGAGTCACAGGAATAAGTGAGGATAAGTTACAACGGGCGGGTACGCCCTTTATTGTCATAAAAGTAAACCTATTCGGGCATAGAACGGCATTTTACGGGTAGATAACTGAATGCCCTGAGACTACTTTAGAGCCAGAATAAAACGGCCCTGATTTATAAAAATACTTTTTGTTTAGGTTAGGTATGATGATTATGATGGTTTCTAACGGTACCCTGCTTCGTCAGCAGGGTTTTTTTATTAAAAGGGTTTACCGTGCGTTTTCTTTACCAGGTAACTGATGATAAATGGAAGCCTCCTGCCGATATTCATCAGGGCCGACAACAACCTCTGGTTTCCGAATAATGATTGTATTCGTCGTCCCATACGCAGGCGGGCCGCAAACTGTTCGTCCCAGGCATGCCTGTAATTTCTTTCCATGACCTCTCTTGAAATTGCACCCGAAAGGAATTGACGGATCTCCGTTGCTGCCAGCTTACTTCCATGTAGCGCCATACTCATACCGTTACCACAAAGCGGCGTGATCATTCCTGCTGCATCTCCTACCATCAGGATATGGTTCTCCACCTGCTCTTTCTTATCAAAACTGATCTGTGATATTGTCACCGGTGATTCATTACACTTCCTGCCATGCTGGAAGATTTCCCGAAGATGCGGATTCCGGGATAGAATAGTGGTTTCCATTTTCTCAATATCGTTCCCACATTGTTGCAGATTATCCGCCGTTGTCAAATAACAGAGATTATACTTATCTCCTTCCACTTTAACCAGTCCGCAATAGCCATTATTGAACAGGTGTAGTGAAATGATATGCTCGTGAAAATATCCCTGTATATGATACTTGACCCCAATAAAATTATTCAGCTTGTTCTTGCTTGCACTTGAAAAAGAGCGCTTCCATTTGATATCAAGATTGCTTCGTTTCCCAAAACTGCTCACAGCAACCTTTACTGAGTAATGTTCCTTTCCTGTATCGATATCAAAATCCTTCCCGGTAAACACAACATCATTCACTTTGCTGTTTTCAAATAAATTAACTCCTGCTTCTTTGGCCAACTTTGCCAGTTGAGCGTCCAGTATATAACGACTAATTCCAAATCCACCAAGGGGAAGTTCCTGTTGCAATAACTTTCCGTTCTTATCTGATAAATGTAAGGTTGAAATATCGGATACTCCCAAACCAGGAAGGTCAAGACCAAGACCTGTAAGGAAATCCTTTGATTCATTACTGATGTATTCACCGCAAACGCGATGAAAAGGATATTCTTCCTTCTCAAACAAAACAACAGCATGACCTGCCCTGGCCAGTTGAATGGACAGTGCAAGGCCGGCAAGACCGCCGCCTATAATCCCAATATCATATTGATCATTCATTGGCCGACTGAACCAAATATACTGCGCTGCTATTGTTTATAGGTAACCAGGTAACGGAATGCCCATTTCCAACTGATTGATGGCTGCTTATCTGCACCGATAGATTCCTGGAATAAGCCCAGCCATTCCTTTTTATGAAATCCCCGGGATACAGAAATACAGGCATCATTTCTTACAAGGTAGGATTTACTGAAAAATTTGGTGATATACTTGATCAGGTAATAAGCCAGCCAGTGCCGTTGAAGGTCATTGATAAAGAATCCTGCCTTGCTGTTTTCCTTTAACCAGCGTAACATTGATACCAGTTGTTCATCCGTAAAATGATGGCAGAAAAGGGAAGAGAAAATAATATCAGGCTTCTGAGGTAAACTTGCAATAGCGTAATCACTGCAGATCCACTCACAGGGAAGGTCAGGGTATTGCTGTTCCGCAAAGGCAATGCATTCCCTGTTCATGTCAATACCAATAAATCTTACAGGAATACCGGCACGCATACAGTATTTCCAGATCACGTACAGGTTATCACCGCCTCCGCATCCAATCTCACATATGACCAGTGGCTGATTGACAATTTCCCGGGATGAGTTGCGGATGGCTTTCACTCCCTGGAGAGTAATGGCGTGTCCACCTAAACGGGTATTGATGATGTTGAGTTCCTTTAGCGTCTGGGCCATATCGGCAAAAGGAATATCGTCCCGGTCCATCAATTCTTTTTGATAGCTGCGACGGCTAAGATTGATCATGCAGATAAGATAAAGGTTTCCATGGTCAGGCCCGGTCCGAATGCCGCCCCAAAGATGTTGGCAGGTTTGTTTTCCGGAAGGGCTTCCATTATTTTTTCTAATACAAACAATACTGTGGGCGAAGACATATTTCCATAATCATTCAATATATCAAAGCAGGGTTTAAGCTGGCCGTTGCTAAACCCCAAACTGTTCTGTACAGATTCAAGTATTTTCTTACCCCCGGGATGAATGCACCAGTGAGTAATATCTTCTTTACGCATATTGCCCGCATTCAGGGAATCATTCACCAATCCTCCAAAATCTTCTTCAATCAAATGAGTCACGTAATTGGTCAACGTCATCTGGAAACCTGTTGAGGAAAGTTCCCAGGCCATATCAGCTTTACCTTTTGGTGCCACCACAGAGTAGAATGAATCCATCTTCAACCCGGGTAATGCATTATTCCCACTCACCAGTATGGCCGCAGATCCATCAGAAAACAACAGGCTGCTGGTAATATTATCTATGGTATGTTTCTTTTGAAAATGCAGTGTACATAGCTCAGTGCATACGATTAGAACATTGGCATTGGTATCTGCCTTACAAATGGCATCTGCCAGTTTC
>Ga0207648_10001613_pt1 | contig 24716 bp, 16 predicted proteins | sample KBSMisM32_FD_184310 | JGI IMG/M metagenome (GOLD analysis project Ga0207648, IMG submission 184310) | Miscanthus rhizosphere microbial communities from Kellogg Biological Station, Michigan, USA - KBS Miscanthus M3-2 (SPAdes) (version 2) | ecosystem: Host-associated > Plants > Roots >... | reverse complement strand
ACTCCGCGCCCGAGGGCGCGAAGGGCCGGCCCTTCAGGTACTCGATCGTGGTGTCGTCGGGCGCGATCATCCCCGCGCGCCCGCCGGCCTCGATGGACATGTTGCAGACGGTCATGCGCTCTTCCATGGACAGGGCGCGCACGGCCTCGCCGCGGTACTCGATGACGTGGCCGGTGGCCCCGCCGACCCCGATGCGGCCGATCACCGCCAGCACGAGGTCCTTGGCCGTGACTCCGCGCGCGAGCCGGCCGCGCACGTCGATGGCCAGCGTCTTCGGGGGCCAGGCCAGCAGGCACTGCGTGGCCAGCACATGGCCGACCTCGCTGGTGCCGATGCCGAAGGCGAGCGCCCCGAACGCGCCGTGCGTGCTGGTGTGGCTGTCTCCGCAGACGATGGTCAGGCCGGGGCGAGTCAGGCCCAGCTCCGGCGAGATCACGTGCACGATCCCCTGCCGCTCGTCCCCGAGCGGGTAGAGGGGGATGCCGAACTCCGCGCAGCTGGCTTCCAGCGCGCGCACCTGGGCCAGGGCCTGCGGGTCCTGGATGACGGCGCGGGCGCCCGCGGCCAGGGGAGTGGTCGGCGTCGAGTGGTCCATCGTCGCCACCGTGCGGTCGGGGCGCCGCACGCGCAGGCCGCGCTCGCGCAGGAGGGCGAAAGCCTGCGGCGACGTGACTTCGTGGATGAGGTGCAGGTCGATGAAGAGGACGGCGGGAGTGTCCGCCGTCGCCGGACACACGACGTGGCCGTCCCAGACCTTCTGGAACAACGTGCGCGGACGGGCCACGGTCATGCCGCCGCCTCCTGGGCCCGGCGCGCGGCGCCGATCGCGGAGAGGTACGCCTTGAGCGAGGCCTCGATGGAATCGGTGCTCGCGGCCTGGCCGGTGGACTCGTGGCCGCCGATGCGGACGCGCATGATCACTTCCGCGAGGGCGTCCTTGCCCGCCGTCACCGCGCGCGTGTGCATCTCGACCAGCTCGACCTCCTGGCCCATGGCGGCGTCGGTGGCCTTGAGGGCGGCGTCGAGCGGTCCGTTGCCGACCGCGGACGCGGAACGACGCGCTCCGTCGACTTCGATCTCGACCGTCGCCGTGGGCAGGAGCTGGTTGCCCGAGATCACCTGGTAACGCGAGAGGCGCGCATGGTGCACGGGCTGGGAGACGAGGGTGAGGAGGTCGTCGTCGTAGACGAACTTCTTCCGGTCGGCCAGCTCCTTCACGCGCGCGGTCAGCGTTTCGATCTCGTCGGGAGCAGGAGCGAATCCGAGAGCGAGCAGCCGCGACTGCACCGCGTGCTTGCCGGAGTGCTTGCCCAGCACCATCACGCGCTCGCCGAGGCCGACGCTCTCCGGGGTCATGATCTCGTAGGTGAGGGGGTTGGCCAGCACGCCGTGCTGGTGGATGCCCGCCTCGTGCGCGAAGGCGTTGCGTCCCACGACCGCCTTGTTGGGCTGGGGCCAGATCCCGGTGACGGAGGAGAGGAGCTGGCTCGTCCGCGTGAGCTCCTCGGTCCGCACGCCCGTCGTGAGGCCGAGCGCTTCGCGTCGAACGCGCAGCGCCATGACGAACTCCTCGAGCGAGGTGTTGCCGGCGCGCTCGCCGATGCCGTTGATCGTCACCTCCACCTGGCGCGCGCCCGCGCGCACGGCGGCCAGGGTATTGGCGACCGCGAGCCCGAGGTCGTTGTGGCAGTGGCAGGAGAAGATCACGCCCGGAACGTCGTGGACGAGGCGCGCCATGAGCGCGCCGAGCTCCTCCGGCATCGCGTAGCCGACGGTGTCGGGGACGTTCACGACACCCGCCCCCGCCTCCTTCACCGCCTCCACCACTTCCTTCAGGAAGGCGTACTCCGTGCGGCAGCCGTCCTCGGCCGAGAACTCGACGTCGGGGGTGATCGAGCGGGCCAGCCTCACCGCGGCCGCGGACTGCTCCACGCATTCGCGGGCGGACATGTTGAGCTTGTACTTGAGATGGATGGCGGAGGTGGCCAGGAACACGTGGAGGCGCGGCGTGCGCGCCGCCCCTTCCAGGGCGCGGCCGGCCGTCGTGATGTCCGCCTCCTTGGCACGGCACAGCGCCGCCACCGTCGTGGCGCCGATCTCCCTGCCGATCGTCCGCACCGACTCGAACTCGCCCGGCGAGGCGATCGGGAAGCCGGCCTCGATGATGTCCACCCCCAGGCGCTCGAGCTGGCGGGCCAGGCGCAGCTTCTCACCCGGGTGCATGCTGCAGCCCGGCGACTGCTCGCCGTCCCGCAGCGTCGTATCGAAGATGGTCACTCGCCCGATCGCCGGCTCTTCGTTGCTCATCGAAAAAATCTCCCCAAAAACAAAAACCCCCGAGGTTTCCCTCGGGGGTCCCTGTCGATCTCGCCTTACCGGCCGCTAGATCGCAGATCCCCCCGTGGGAATCAGCAGGCCCAGCAGCAGCAGCAGGGAAAGGCCAGCCGTGCACACACTCGCCCGCGCGCTCACGGCCCGGCGGACGAGGGTGATCGGCGTCATACGAGTGCGGGCATCGTAAATGCCGAGGGCCCGGGTGTCAAGCGATTCTTAGAATTTCACGTCCGCGCCGAGCAGGATCCTTCGTCCCTCGATCGGCAAGCTCGGGACGGCATACACGGGGCTCGCCGCAACTGTGCCGGCGCGGTCGAAGAGGTTCAGCACGTCGAGATGGATCGTGACCGGGTAGGCGAGGCGTATGCGGTAGAGCCCCCGCAGATTGGCCTCCACGAAGTCGCCGGCGGGCCCGACGCGCCCGCGCGAGGGATCGAGCGGCTCCTCCCCCACGTAGTGCGCGGTGATGGAGCCCGTCCAGTCGCGGGACGAGAACGACACTCCGCCCGATCCCAGCCAGTGCGGGCTGCCGGAGAGGCGCGCGCTCACCGATCCGCGCGTCGAGAGGCGGGCGCTCGCGTAGGCGAGGTTGCCGTAGGCCTGCCAGCGCCGCGACTGGAAGCGGACGGAGGCGCCGGCGCCGGACGAGGTGACGTCACCGGCGGACTGGTATTGAAGCAGGCCCACCAGCTCCGCCGCCGTTCCCCCCGATCCCACCACGCCGCCTTGCACGTCCGAAGGTGACTCGATGGTGACGCCGCGGATGAGGCCGTCCAGGCGGCTGCGGAAGGCGTAGCCCTGGGCCGCGAGGCGAGACGTGGCCTTCCACATCAGCGACAGCTCCGCCGTGGAGATCTCCTCCGACGCCAGCGCGGGGTTCGGGATCTGGCTCTGATAGTCGGCGTAGGAGGCTTCGAAGATCGAGGGCGGGCGGAAGCCGCGGCCGTAGAGGCCCTTGACGGACAGGGTCGAGACCGGCTTGTAGACGACCGCGACCCGCGGCTGCGCCTTGCTGCTGCCGGGCTCCGTATGCGCCCAGTTCCCCCCGACGACGAAAGAGAGCTGGTTCAGCGGCCGCCATTCCTCCTGTGCGTACAGGACCCCGAAGCGCCCGTGCACGTCCTGCCGGATGCTGGAGCCGGGCGCGGCTCCGCCGTCGAAGAAGACGTTCCCGGAGTCCTGCCCCAGCTTGCGATAGCGGTATTCGCCGCCTCCGGTCAGGAAGTGGGTGCCGCGGCGATAGGTGACGCGGACCTCGCCCCCCACGTCGTGATCGCGCGTCTTGAGGTCGAAGAGATAGCCGGACTGGCCGGGATAGGTCACGGCGTCCGCGTAGGGATCGACCTCGTGGTAGTGATAGACGTCGTAGAACGCGCGCGCGGAGAGGCCGAGCCCCGAGCTCAGGGCGTGGTCCCAGCGCAGGTCGACGAACTCCTTCTCGTCGCGCAGCGTCTGATCGCCGGTGCCGTACATGGCCCCGTAGGGCGCGAACGGCGTCCCGCGCTTGCGGTACCCCGCGCGCCCCATCAAGGAGAAGTCGCCCCGGCGCGCCTGCAGGAAGAAGAACGGGGCCCGCTCGAAGTCCGTCCCGGACTGCGGGCCGCCCCAGATCGTCCCTCCCTGGAGATCGACGGGGTAGCCGACGTCCACGCGCGGGAGATCGAGGTCCTCGCCGTCGCTGCGGTAGTACCCGGCCGCGGCCAGCACGCTCCATTCGCGGCTCATCAAGGGATCGGCGCCGTAGGTGCCGGAGGCGCCCCAGGAGGCGACGGCTTCGCCCGTCGCCCACGATCCCCCGCTGAGCCGCACGCGGCCGCCCGGCATCGAGGAGCCATTGCGCGTGATCACGTTGACGATCCCGTAGAGGCTGTAGCCGCCGTAGAGCAGCGCCGACGGGCCGTACACGATCTCGATGCGCTCGACGAGATCGAGGGGCAGCAGCATGGCGCGCCCGATGTCCGCGAAGTTCGACCAGGGCTCGTTGAGGGAGTGCCCGTTGAGCATCACGAGGATGCGCGTGTTGAAGTCCTCGAACAGGAACAGGCCCCGGCTGCCCGCCAGGTCGTAGCGGCGGTCGCCGAGCGAGAAGTTGCCCATGGAGGCGAAGTTGAGGACGTCGGCCACGGTGCGGAACCCGTAGCGCTCGATCTCGTCGCGAGTGATGAGGGTGACGGTGGCCGGCGTTTCCGTCGGCGCTTCCGCGTGTTTCGACACGCCCTCGATCGTCTCGCTCTTGAAGTAGTCCTTGCCCTGCTCGAAGAAGTCCTGGGCCGGTGCGGACCGCGCGCCCGCGGCGGCGAGGAGGGCGGCGAGCGCGATCGAAACCGCGCCGCGGTCAGCGGATCGCATGCGCTCCCCCTCCGCCCCCGCCCGCATCGCCCGTCTTCTTCGCGGTCACGACCGCCATCCCTTCCACCTCGAGGCGCTTCTTGCCGATCGTGACCGGCTGCGAGCTGGCCGCGATGGCCGCGTCCGCGGCCGCGGCGGGCAGCGCCACCAGGCTGACGGTCACGCCCAGGTGGGCGAGGTCCTCCAGGAAGCCGACCGTCGGCTTGTTCGCGTTGCGCGCCTCCTGGACGATGAACTCCAGGTTGTGCGGATCCTCGAACAGGATGGGGTCGATGGCCAGCAGCAGCGCGTCCACGTTCGGCAGCGCGCCCTTGATGTCGCGCACCAGGTCGCCCGCGGAGGCGATCGTCACGGGCACGACCGTCACGCCCTGGGCCGAGCCCGCCTTGAGGAACTGCAGACCGATCTCGCGGTTCTTGGCCGGCGAGAAGACGAAGCCCACCCGCGACGCCTTGAGAGTGCCCTTCACGTATTCGAAGACACGGTCCAGGTTCGGGTACATGGACACGTAGATTCCGGGCGTCTTCACCTGGGCCGGGTTCGCCACCCCCAGCGACACGACGGCCGGCCCCCGCGCCTCCCCCGCCGCTTCCGTGGCGTCGGGGCCGATGGCGAAGAGGACCGTGACCCCCTTCGTCTCGCGCGAGATACGGGCGGTGTCGGCGGGGAGGTCGCCCGTGAGCTCGACGACGCGGGCGGACGGGAGCTTCTCGCCGAGGGCGGCGGACAGGGCGCTGGTCGCCCCGCGCCCGCCCTTGCGCACGATGACCGGTCCCGAGGCGGCGTCCAGGGCGGGGGGGAGGAGGGTGGCGAGCAGGGACAACCCGACGGCGTAGCGCGCGGCGGCGGAGGCGACTCGTCGCGGGCCCGGCATCAGAAGCAACGGAGGATAGCGCATTTCCTTGCGTCGACAATCGATGTGGATTGGCGCTATCCTTCCCCGCCCGCCTTGAGCGCCGCGCTGCAGCCACGGCCGTATCCGCCACGTCCGGCGGCGGAGCCTCCGGGGCGCGCGCGCCGGAGCTGGTCGCAGGTGCTCGGCGACCTCTCGATCCGGCGCAAGCTGACCGTCATCATCCTCCTGACCACGAGCGTGGTGTTCTTCCTCACCGCGGTCGCCTTCTTCACCTACGACATCGTGACCCTCCGCCAGCGCATGGCCGAGGACCTCAACGTCATGGCCCGCATCATCGACTCCAACACCTCGGCCCAGATGCTCTTCAACGAGCAGGATCCCGCGACCAAGGTGCTGGGGACGCTGAGGGCGCAGCCGCACATCGTCTCCGCGCGCCTCTTCACCAGAGATGGCCAGGTGTTCGCTTCTTATTCCCGGGGCGACCAGGACGCACCCCAGGGCCCGCCCGCCCTGGCGGAAGACGGGGCGGAGTTCCGGGACGGCGCCCTGGTCCTCCGCCGCACCCTGCACGTCGAGGGAGAGGCGGTCGGCTTCCTCTACCTCCTGTCCGACACCCAGGAGCTCACCGACCGGTACCGCAGCTACGCGGGCACGATCTTCGTGATCATGATCGGCGCGGCGGCCGTGGCCTGGCTGCTCTCGTCACGCCTGCAGAAGGTCGTGGCCGATCCCATCCTCCACCTGGCCGGAGTCGCGGACAGCGTCTCCTCCACCGAGGACTACTCGGTACGCGCGGTCAAACACGGGCAGGACGAGCTGGGCGGCCTCATCGACGCCTTCAACCACATGCTGCGCCAGATCCAGCGCCGGGACGAGGCCCTGATCATCGCCCGCGACAAGGCGGAAGAGGTGAGCCGCACCAAGAGCGCGTTCCTGGCCAACATGAGCCACGAGCTGCGCACGCCCCTCAACGCCGTCATCGGCTACAGCGAGATGCTCCAGGAGGAGCTGAGCGAGAGCGGGCAGCGCCAGCAGGTCGCGGACCTCGTGAAGATCCATTCCGCGGGCAAGCACCTCCTCGGCCTCATCAACGACATCCTCGACCTCTCGAAGATCGAGGCGGGGAAGATGACCATCCATGCCGAAGCGTTCGAGGTGCCGATGCTCGTCCAGGACGTGATGAGCACCATCCAGCCCCTCATCGAGAAGAACGGGAACACGCTCGCCCTGGAGACGGGAACGGACCTCGGCGACATGAACTCGGACGTGACCCGCATCCGCCAGGTGCTGCTGAACCTCCTCTCCAACGCCTCGAAGTTCACGTCCAGCGGGAAGGTGGTGCTCACCGTCCGCCGCGAGCGCGTGGACGGCGCGGACTGGATGGTCTTCGCGGTGCGCGATTCCGGCATCGGCATGACCGAGGAGCAGATCTCGAAGCTGTTCCGGCCCTTCACCCAGGCCGACTCGTCCACCACCCGCAAGTACGGCGGCACGGGCCTGGGCCTGGCCATCAGCCGCGCGTTCTGCTCGATGATGGGCGGCGACATCGCGGTCCAGAGCGTGTGGGGTGAGGGATCGACGTTCACGGTGCGCCTGCCGACGACCCTCGACCCCGCCGCCGTCCAGGCCGCCCGTCCGGAAGCGGTCGCGAGCTAGAGGCGTAGATGTGGCGACGACCGGCGGGCCGACTTCTGAGGTTCGCGACTCTCGTTGGGATCTTGACCGCGCTGGCATGTGGCGGAGCCAGCACCCCCACCGAACCTCAGATTCCACCGCCACCTGCGTACCCGAATCTGCTCGGAGAATGGAGCGGAACGACACATGATTTTTGGAACAGTGTCGATGGAAGCGTGTATGGCGATCGCCAATGCAACGCGGCGTGGCGCGTCACATCCCAGAACGGTCCGACGTTCGCGGGAACCTTCGAAGTCACTCCAGGAACGCTGGGTACCCCAGGAACGTTGTCGGACTGCGCAAGGTCGGGCGTCCTCGACGGTCTGCTGGGACCCCTTCGCAACAACGTCACCATCAACGAAACCGGGACTGGCGTCATGAAGGAATGCGTCCACCTCGAGTCGCCCGACACGACGATTCGCGGGAACGTGAACCAGGCTGGGCACGTCAACGGCTTTGCCAGTCTTCTTCTGCGTTGTCCGTTTCGCGGCGGCACGATCGACTACCGGTTTACGCACGGCGTGGACATGACCAGGCGATAGCGCGCTATCCGCTCGCGATCTTCCGCACCCGGCTAGGCCTTCCCCCCCGGATCGAGCACCCGTCCCCAGCCCGTCGTCTCGCGGTCCGTCACCGTCCGCAGGCGGCCGCACAGGATCCGGATGACGCCGCGCACGACCTCGATGCGGTCGGCCATCAGCTCGTAGAGCGCCTCCTGCTCGAGGCGGAACATCGACGTCGGCTCCAGGGCGGTCACGGTGGCCGAGCGCGGCTCCGTGTCGAGGGCGGCCATCTCCCCGAAGATGTCCCGCGGTCCCAGCTCGACGAGCACGCGGTCCTGGCTGGTGACGCGCACGTGCCCCTCGACGACGACGTAGAGGGCGGACCCGACGTCGCCCTTGCGGAAGACGACGGTGCCCGCATCGACTTCGACCTCCTCCAGGAGAGCGGCCACGTCCGCCAGCACCTCGTCCGGCGTCTCCGAGAACAGGCTGACACCCTTGAGCACCACGACCTTCTCGATGGTCGACAACACGCGTTCACCTCCCGCGACATCGCGCGATTGGTCCCCAAGCCGCCCCAGGGCGTAGGCGGCCGCTTCCCGCACCAGCGCTTCGCCGTCGTCGGCGGCGCGCCGAATCGCGTCTTCCAGGTCCCCACGCCGGGTTTCACCCGCCACATGGAGCGCGCAGGCGCGCGTCCAGGCTCCCAGCCCCCCGCCCCCTCCGACCAGCCGGGCGACATGATCGGCTCCCGCCCGCCTCCTTTGCGGTAGCACCTCGGCCAGCCGCTCCCTCCGCACCTCGTCGGGGACGTCCTCCACGAACGGGATGACGAGGGCCGCCATCTCGGGATCGGCCAGGCTGTCGATCAGCTCGACGGCCTGGGCCCGCTTCTCCGCGGAGCGGCTCGAGAGATGCGCGCGCGCCCGCAGGACCGCTTCTGGCGGATACAGGAGCGACAGGAGCCAGAGCAGCCGCTCGCGGGCCCGGACCAGCTCGTGACCGAGGGCATGGCGGAGGATCTCGAAGACGCGGTCCGTCCCGAGGTCGTCGAGGACGGACAGGATCGCGGCCGCCTCCGTCGCCTCCGCACGTACCCGGTCGCGCACGGCGGGCAGCGGCACGGCCAGGGGGCGCGGCCTCAGGGCGAGCGCGGGCAGGGCGACGTCGCGGAACTCGGCGGGCCCGTCCGCAGACGCGCGCCAGAGCGCGGTCACGGCGCGGTCGCCGCCGGCCCGTCCCAGCAGCCTCAGCAGTCGGCGCTGCCGGGGGCGCTGGGCGGCGGGAGACGGGGCCTTGGTGTCGTAGGCGTCCAGGGCGGCGATCAGGGCCTCGTCGGCCGCCGGCCCCGCTCCCAGCAGCGTCGAGATCGCGACCGATCGTACGGAAGGCTCGTCGAGGGCTTCGACCACGAGCGGCCAGAGAGCCGGCTCTCCCACGCGCCCCGCGGCCACGAGGGCCGCCGCACGTACGCGCGCGTCGCGATCGCGCAAGAGCCCGGCCAGCGCCGAGCCCAGGCCGGGCACACAGGCTTCTCCGATCGCGCGCGCGGCAAAGAGGCGCCGCGCCTCTTCCGGAGCCGCGGCGTCGGCGGCGATGCGCGCGTTCGATTCCTCCGCGCCACGGCCCAGGCGGAGGAGTCCCGCCGTGGCCCCCATGCGCACGGCCTCGGAGCCGTCGTCGAGGCAGGCGCGCAGCCGCCCCACGTCGTCCGCCGCGCCGACGGTGGCCAGGACGCGCAGGGCGAGGCCGCGCAATTCCGGCACCGGCTCGCTTTCCGTCCGGGTACGCACGCCCGCCGCCGCGTCCGTCAGCCGCAGCCTCTCGATGCTGAGCAGCACCTCGCGGCGGACGTCGGGGGACGGATGGACGAGGAGCGCCGGCAACGATTCCGCGTAGGAGCGGTGTCCGGTGGCGGAGAGCGCTTCCAGGCAATACAGGACCTCGCGCGCGCGCGGACTCTGCAGCCCCTGGAGCAGCACCGCCCGGCTCGAGCCGTCGGCCAGGGCGAGGGAGCCCATGCCGAGGCGACGGCTGGCCAGGGCGCGGCTCAAGGTGTTGCTGTACTCGCCTCGGAGCCGGAGGGCCACGGTGACCCAGGCGGCCACGATGGCGACGAGGAGCCAGGCGAGCTGCACGGCGCCGACCCGGAGTCCCTGGACCAGGACCAGGAGGACGACGCCCGAAAGGCCGCCGGCCAGGGGACCGACGATGCCCTCGACCGCGGTCTGCGCGCGGATGCGCTGCGGCGCGGGCAGGGGCTGGTACAGGACCAGGACCGCGCTCCGATCGAGGGAGTCGCGCAGGGATTGATCGCACAGCTTCGTGATCGACATCATCCAGAAGATGACGCCCGCTCCCGCGCCCAGGAGGCCCGAGGAGCTGACGAGCGCCACGCCCACGCCGACGGCGACGGGGAGCGCCAGCAGCCCTCCCACGAGGCCGTACCGAGTGAGCACCCGGCTGGAGAGGATCGTGCGGAACCCCAGGGTGACGAGGGCGGACACGGCCCAGAAGAGGCCGAGGAACGAGGCGAGCTGGGCGGAGTCGTGCGCGTGGCCCTCGGCGACCTTGTAGAAGGCGTTGTCGAGGACGTAGTAGCCGAAGTACGACAGCGCCACCAGCGCGAAGACGAGGAGCAGGTAGCGGCTGCGCAACAAGTCGGAGTAACGGCGGGTGCCGGCCACGGCGCGCGGCCGCGGGGGCGGTGCCTCCATCAGCGGGAACGCGCGCGCGATCGTCACCAGGAGGACGAGGCAGAGGGCGACCGCGCCTGCCGAGATCAGCAGGAGGTTCGCCGTGCCGACCCGCTCCACGAGGGTAGGGATGGCCAGCCCGGCCAGGCTCGCGGCCAGCAGCTCGCCCGTGCCGATCACGCCGAAGAGGCGCTTGGCCTGACGGACGTTCACGACCTGGCCCACCAGTCCCCAGAACTCGAGGCTCAGCAGGACCCACTCGATCTCGTACCAGACGGGCAGGACCATGGCCACCCATCCCTGCCATCGACCTCCGAGGAGCGCGCGCAGCACGAGCAGCACCGCGAGCACGAACGTGAGATCGAGCGCGAGCAGCCGGACGAAGGAGAGCCGCGCCGCCAGGCGCAGGCGGAGGAAGCCGCTGAGAGGAATGGCCACGGCCGCCCCGATGTACGCGTACGGCAGGTGCCGCGCCTCGAAATAGGTGAGGAACAGGGCCATGGCCGCGGTGGCAGTGAGCAGACGCGGGATGCCGATCAGGAACGAGTGGAGGAAGAGCAGCGCGACCAGCCGGGTCTCCTCCGGCCGGACGTCCGGAAGGACTACACCGGGCGATAGCGGTCGATCAGGCCCAGGCATCGGGGGGATCGGCAGCGGCAGGAGAACGTCCAGCGCGTGTCCCAGAAGTAGTGGTCGGGATGCCGGGCGAGCTCCCCGGCGTCCGCCCAGTCGTAGCTGATCGTCAGCTCTTCGCCCGCGGCCACCGCGCGCCGCGTCACCACGTCGCGCGTGGGCAGGAACGCACAGCTCGGGTCGCAGGAGTGGTTGAGGAAGCGCGCGGGCGTCCGCGGGATGAGCCAGCGATAGGGCTCGAACGAGATCACGTAGATGACCTCGGGCTCGGGCACCTCCGGCCAGGACACCACGGGCCCGTCGAAGCGCGCGACCGTCTCCCCTGCCGCCAGGTCACGCGCGGCCACGACGCAGGCGCCGTATTCGTTGCGCGAGACGGCCACGGCCGGCGAATCGATGTCGGGGATCAGATCGCCACCTCCGGGGGCAGGCCGCGCAGGCAGTGGTCGCTGGCCATGCTCGCCCCATAGGCACCCGCGGGCAGGAAGGCCAGGAGGTCTCCTTCCTCGACCTGCGGCAGCAGGGCGGCGCGCGAGAACACGTCGTTGGACTCGTTGATGTTCCCGGCCACGACGTAGGAGGCCTCGACGGGGTCGAGGGGCCGCGCGAGGTGCACGATCTCGATGGGGATCCCGTAGTGCGCCATGTAGACGTTGACGTTGTGCCCCGCGTCCACGCCGATCCACGTGGCGCCTCCGCGTCGCTCGACCGTGTTCACCTCGACCACGAGCACTCCCGCGCGGTCCACGAGCAGGGTGCCGGGCTCGCAGGCGATGGTCCGCACGGCGGGCGCGAGATGGCGGCGCAAGAGCTCGCCCCAGACGCGCAAGGAGAGCGGCCGGTCCGCGCCCTGGCGCCGCGCGCCCAGACCCCCGCCCACGTTGATCACCTCGATGCCGGGCAGGCGGCGGGCCAGCTCCGCCATGCGCGCGAAGATCCAGTCCATCTGCGGCCCGTCCTCCATGCGCAGTCCCCATCCGCAATGCACGTGGAGGGTGTTGACGACGAGCCCGGCCGCGCTCGCCACCGCCGCCGCTTCCTCGAAGGCGTCGGGCGGCAGGCCGAACTTGCCGTTGCCGTAGATGAGCTTGGGATCGCTGCCGTAGCCGACCTCGATCCCGCAGTCGATGCGCAGACCGATCCGCGTCCCGCGCGGCGCACGCGCGCCGTAGCGGCGAATCGAGGAGAGGCTGTCGAGGTTGACGTGGACGCCGGCGGCCACGAACGCGTCGAGATCGCGGTTGGCGGGCATGCAGGCGGTGACGGAGATCTCGTCCGCGCGGAACCCCGCGGCCCGCGCCGCCTCCACCTCGCGCGGCGAGCAGGCGTCGATGCCGAGATCGCCTTCGGCGCGCAGGACCTCCAGGACGGCCGGGCAGCGATTGGCCTTCAGCGCGTAGTGCATGCGCGTGGCCGTCTCCAGGCTCATGAGCACGCGCCGCAGGGCGGCCACCTGGGCGCGCACGGTGTTCCGGCTGTAGACGTAGAGAGGAGTGCGCTGTGCGCGCGCGAGAGCGGCCAGCGGGCGTCCGTCGAAGGTGAGGCCGCCCTCCGGGCCGCACGCGAAGGGCGCGCCGAACCACCATGGAGAGGTCGATGCCGGTCCCACCTCGTCGTCGAGGTCGGCCGCACGGCGGCCCGACGGCGCGTCCACGGCGCGGAGTATAACATTGCGGTCCGCGGCTCCCGGTGTGACACTTCGGCCGCTTGAATCGCGTGCTCGCGGCGGGAGCGCTGGCGGCGGCGGGCCTGGCCGCGGGTCTCCCCGCCTCCGCCGGAGCCCAGACGAGCGTCGAGCTCCGCGGCTCCACCGCGGCCTATCGCTTCGCGGACGTGAACCACACGTTCGAGAACGGCGTGATGCTCGACGCGCTCTACGTCGCGGTTCCCGGCCAGGACGAGTTCTACGCCGGCGTGGGCTACACGTGGAAGGCGACTCGCGGCCTCACCCTCATCCCCCTCGCCTACGGCGTCGCGGGCGTGCAGCGGGAGGAGCGCGGCCTCGTCTTCGGCGCCTACGTCCTCGGCGACGCGGGACCCTGGACGCTGATCGCCTTCGCGGGCCGGTTCGTGCGCCTCTCCGGCGGCGTGTCGACGTATGACTTCCTGGACAGCGCCGATCTCGTGCACCGCATCGCGGGCCCGTGGGACGCCGGCGTGTCTTCTTCCGTCTACCGTCAGGACACCGGCTGGAGCCACCTCACGGGGCCGCTCGTCCGCCGCCGCGACGCCCGCGGGTCCTGGGCCCTCTCCGTGCGCACCGGCTACGACACGGAGGTGCGTGTCGTGCGCGTGCTCACCTTCGGGCCCTGACGCGCGCCACTCGCTCGTCCTCTCCACTTTCCCCTGCACGGACGGGTGACAATCGGCCGATGCGTGCCTTCGCCCTCGTCCTCCCCGCCGCCGCCCTCCTCGGGGCCTGCGCGGCGACGGAGCCGCCGGACGCGAGGGAGACATCGAGCCTTCCCGCGCGCCTTCCCGCAGACGAGGGGGCGCGGCTGCGCGCGTTGCGCAAGGCGCGCGTCTGGCACGAGCCCGCGCGTCCGATCCCGGAGGCCGACTTCGCCGCCAATCCTCCCGGGCCGGACGCCTTCGGCCTGGATGCGGACGTGCCGTGCACCTTCCGGCTGCGTGCCTCCGAAGGCTGGACGGTGAAGTTCGATTGCGTGCTGGCCAGCGGCGAGGTGGTCAAGGTCAAATACGGGCACCGGAGCGTCGAGGTCTTCGGCGAGGTGGCGGCGACACGGCTGCTCTCCGCGCTCGGGTTCGGCGCCGATCGGATGTACGTGGTGCGCTCGGTGAAGTGCCGGGGCTGTCCGCTGCATCCCTACCCGAAGATGCCGCTCCTCGATGCCCTGCGGCAGGATCCCAGCCGTGAGGTGCCATTCCGCATGGCCGTCATCGAGCGCAAGGTGCCGGGCCGCCCGATTCGCGGGGCCGAGAGCACGGGCTGGGCCTGGTACGAGCTGGACCAGGTGGACCCCGCGGCGGGCGGGTCCAGCCGGGCGGAAGTCGACGCCCTGCGCCTCGTGGGCGTGTTCCTGGAGCACTGGGACAACAAGGCGCCGAACCAGCGGCTGGTGTGCCCGGACGTGGCCGCGTCGGAGGTGGAGTGCGCGCGGCCGCTGGCCTATCTGCAGGACGTGGGCGAGACCTTCGGCCCGCGCGCGGTCGACCTCGAGGGATGGTCCGGCACCCCGATCTGGGCGGACGCGGCGACGTGCCGCGTCGACATGAAGAGCTCCCCTTACGCGGGGGCGACATTCGGCCAGGCCCACATCAGCGAAGAAGGGCGGCTCTTCCTGGGCGACCGGCTGCGCCAGCTCTCACACGCGCAGATCGTCACCCTCTTCCGAGGCGCGCGCTTCCCCGAATACCTGAAGCAGTCGCCGCGCGGCCGCGACGTGGAGAACTGGGCGGCCGCGTTCGAAGACCGCGTGCGGCAGATCGTCGACCGGCCGCCCTGCCCCCCGCTTCAGTAGAGCGCGGGATGCGGCGTCGGATTCGGAAACGGCGACGGCGCCGGGTCCGGAGCCGGGTTGGGTGACGGCAGGGGCGCCGGATCCGGACTGGGCCGGGGCGACGGCACGTGCGGATCCGGCGGGGGGTTGGGCACCGTGACCGGCGCCGGGTCCGGATCCGGGTTGGGGGGCGGATACGGAGGCGTCAGCCCCATTACTTCTTGCGCCTCGCCGTGCTCCGCGAGCTCGACGAGCGCTTCTTCGGGACCTTGCCGCCCGCGCGCCGGGCTTCGCTGAGCCCGATCGCGATGGCCTGCTTGCGGCTCTTCACCTTCTTGCCCGAGCCGCCGGACCGGAGCTTGCCGCGCTTCATCTCGTGCATGGCCCGCTCGACCTTCTTGCCGGCCTTCGCTCCGTACTTGCGCCCGCCCGACTTCTTCTTCGCCGCCATGGATGGTTCCTTTCACCAAAGGACGACACACCCTCAGTCATGCAATTCGTTTGCCATATCCGGCGCGAATTCACGGCGCGAAGTCGGCACGTGTGGTGTCCGCATGCGGCGGTTCGCCGGCCACCGCGCCGACCGACGCCGAGACGATCGCGGCAATGGCCAGCCACTGCGTGGCGGCCAGCTGCTCGCGCAACAGCACGGCACCCGCGCAGGCCGCGATGGCCGGCTCGAAGCTCATGAGCGTCCCGAAGGTCCTGGTCGAAAGGCGCCGGAGCGCGATCATCTCCAGCGTGTAGGGAAGCGCGCTCGAGAAGATCGCGACGCCCACGCCGAGGGGCAGCAGGGCGGGATCGACGAGAGCGGTCCCCGCTTCGGCGACGCCCAGGGGCACGGTCACGAGCGCCCCGATCATCAAACCCCAGGTCGAGGCGCTCGCGCCGTGCGCCCGTCCGGCCTTCTGGCCGAACACGATGTAGAGCGCCCAGCCGACGCCGGCCGCGAGCGCGTAGAACACGCCGGCCCGATCGAGCGCGGTGCCGCTCTGCGTGATCGGCAGCAGGAGCGACAGCCCCATCCCGGCCAGGGCGACCCACAGGTAGTCGAGACGCCGACGCGACGCCAGGACGGCGACGGCCAGGGGCCCCACGAACTCGATGGCGACGGCGATGCCGAGCGGAATGCTCCGCAGCGCGAGATAGAAGACGGCATTCATCGCGCCCAGCGACACGCCGTAGGCGAGCACCACCGGCCAGGCCGTGCGCGACGGCACGGATCGCCAGGGACGCTGCAGCACGAGCACCAGCAGCGCCGACAGGCCGAGACGCAGCGCGGCGGTGCCCGGGGCGCCGATCGCCGGAATCAGCCGCTTCGCAAACGTCGCCCCGACCTGGAACGAAACCATCGCGACCGTCGCGCTGATGACGGCCGCGGCCCTGGACGTCCGAGACTCCAAAAAAGCGACCGCGTCAGTTGCGGGCGGAGGCGGTGCGTCCGAGCACGTACTGATCGAACCATTCGAGGTTCCGGATCATGGCGTCCCGCATGAGCTTCGGCTCCTGGATGCCGTGCGGCTGGCGCGGATAGACGACCATCTTCGTCGTCACGCCCTGGCGCTTGAGCGCGTTGTAGAGCTCGTAGCCCTGCGAGATGGGGACGCGGCGGTCGGACTCCCCGTGCTGGATCAGGGTGGGCGTGGTGACTCCCTTCACATGGAACATCGCGGAGCGCGCGCGCCAGCCGTCGAACGCGTCCCAGTACTCTCCGCCGAAGTAGTCGGGGATGAAGCTCGGGATGTCCGCGGTCCCCGTGAACGACATGAGGTTGGTGACTCCCGCGCCCACCGACGCGGCCTTGAAGCGCCTCGTCTGCGTGATGACCCAGGAAGTCATGTAGCCGCCGTAGCTCCAGCCCATGATCCCCAGCCGATCGGGGTCGGCCACGCCCTTCGCGATCAGCGCGTCCACGCCGGAGAGGATGTCCTGGTAGTCGCCGCCACCCCAGTCCTTGTAGTTGGCGTAGCGGAACTCCCGGCCGTAGCCGCCGCTCCCGCGCACGTTGCAGCGGAGGACGGCGAAGCCGTGGGTCGCGAACCCGGCCACGGAATAGGGCGAAGGCGCGCCCGTGTACGAGCGGACGAACACGCCCGTGGGCCCTCCGTGCACCATCACCACGAGCGGCACGCGCGCGCCCGCCGTGTAGCCGACGGGATGGGTCAGGAGCCCTTCGATCGTCTTGCCGTCAGGCGCGCTCCAGCTCACGACTTCCGTCCGGCCCAGCGCGACCGGCGGCAGGTCCTGTACGTGGCTGACCTGCACAGGTGCCCAGGCCGCCCCCGTGCGCGACGCACTGCTCCGTTTGCCGGCGCCCGTCGTCGTCGTGATGTAGAGCCGTCCGACCGGGACCTCGGCCACGAACGCCTCCGGGGCGCGGTCGGGCGCCTGTGACGTGAAGCCGACCATCGCGCGGGACCCGCCCAGTGCCGGGGCGTCGACGGTGGCGTCCGCGGGCGTGATGTCCACACCCGCGGTCCCGTCGGCCGGCAGCGCGGCCAGGCGAGCGACCGTTCGCTGCGTCTCGCTCACGATCACTCGCGTCCCGTCCTGCGTCCAGCCGAGGAGATCGGGACGCTCGTCGAAGGTGGCCGCCAGCGCGCGCGGCGCGCCTCCGGCCGCGGGCACCACCTGGATGCGCGACGCGCCCCCCCAGCGCACGGGCACGTCGCTGGCCTCGTAGGCAACCGAGCCGCCGTCCGGCGAGAAGGAAGGATCGGCTTCCGCGGCCGGAGTCGCGACCAGGGGCTTGACGTTGCCGGTCGCGACCTCGACCAGCGAGATGTCGCCCTTCGGCCAATCGTCCACGAGCGCGGTGGGCTGATGGTCGAAGGCGATCCACTTGCCGTCGGGCGACCAGTCGAAATGACCGGGACCCTCCACGTTGCCCACGCTGGTGTCGCCACTGGTCAGGCGGCGCAGCGGGCGCTTGCCGTCCCCGTCCTTCTCCGCGGGGACGACGGCCAGCCGGATGCGCTTGACGTCTTCGCCCACGACGCGCCAGTCACGCTTCTCCTTGGCCGCGCTCTCCTCCTCGTCGGTGCGCGCGTCCGTGAGGAGGAAGGCGATGTGCGCTCCGTCCGGCGACCAGCGCGGAGCGGCCGCGCCGCCCTTGTCGTCGGTGAGCGCTTCCGCCTCTCCGCCGTCGATCCGGATGCGCCAGAGGTTGGGCTTCGCGTCCTTGTCCGCGCCACGCGCGGACACGAACGCGATCCACTGGCTGTCGGGCGACCAGGTGGGCGAGGTCGACGACTTGTCGCCGCGCGTGAGCTGGACCGCGTTCTTGCCGCCCGCGTCCGCCACCCAGACCTGCGAGACCCATTCGCTGTGCTCGCCCTCCATGGCCGCGGTGCCGACGACGAACGCCACGTGACGGCCGTCGGGCGACGGCCGCACCAGGCTCACCCGCTTCACCTTGAACGCAAACTCCGGCGACCAGGCCTCAGGCCCGTTGGCACGGAGAGTGGTGACGGGGGTGAGTGCCGTGGCCATGGCGATGGCGATGGCGGCGACGAAACGGGATGTCATGCGTTTGACTCCTTCACGCGGGATGTTCGACTGCCGCCTCTTGCTTGGCCGCACGTGAGCGAGCGGCATGGATGATCGTCAATTTTTCACATGTGGGCGCGCGTAGCGAGCGACGTGCGGCCAAGAGGCGGCGGTCGCCTCCTCCCCGTCAGGCGGGCTCGAGACGCGCACGCACCGGTTCCAGCGCCGCACCCGCGTCTCCGGTCCGGCCCTCGAGCGCATCCCGGGTTGCCGACTCCAGGGCGTCCTCCAGCTCCAGCAGCCCCTTGTGCGCCGTCTCCGGAGGCGCGTCCTTCAAGCGCTCACGCAGGGCGAGCGCCCCCGAGGAGCGATCGACCTCGGAGTAGGCGGCGATCACGTCCCCGATCCCGAACTTGCCCCCCGCCATCATCCGCGAGAGCAGCGTCACCCCCGCGCAGTTGATGACGTGGTTGACGGCGGCGGTGGCCACGATCTCGCGGCGCAGCGGGTGCTCCTCGAAGTGCTCCGCGAACTCGCGCTGGAGCCGCTGCGGGAAGTATTCGACCAGGAACGGACGGCCGGCCTCGCTCTCCGGGAACGACGTCTGCATGACCATCTCGAACGCGTACATCTTGGTGTGGCCGAGGAGCACGGCCAGCAGGGGACGCGGCAGGCCGCGCCCGCGGTGCGGGCTGGACAGGAGCTCGTCCTTCGTCGGGATCGCGTCGTCGGCGCGGCTGAGCACGCCCGCGGCCACGAGGTCCTGCACGAAGGCGACGAACTCCTCGTACCGCGCGACGGAGCGCAGGGCGTCGAGGGTGAGCGCGCGGGCCTGGTTGCGGTTGTCGGCCAGGACCAGCTCCGCCACCTCTTCCGTCATCTCCATGAGGATGTGGTTGCGGTCGGCGCGCCCGCGCACGACCCCGCGCTTCACGAGGATGTCCATCAGGATCTTGATGTTCACCTCGTGGTCGGACATGTCCACGCCGCCGGAGTTGTCGACGGCGTCCGTGTTGACGCGGCCCTCGCGCGCGGCCCAGTACTCCAGCCGGCCGCGCTGCGTGAAGCCGAGGTTGCCGCCCTCCCCGACCACGCGCGCGCGCACGTCCGTGCCGTCCACGCGCACCCGGTCGTTGGCGCGGTCGCCCACCTCGGTGTCGTCTTCGGTCGAGGCCTTCACGTAGGTGCCGATGCCGCCGTTGTAGAGGAGGTCCACCCGCGCGGCCAGGATGCGGCGGATGACCTCTTCCCCGCTCGCCTCCTCGGACTCGATGTCGAGGAGCCGGCGCATCTCCGGAGTGAGGGGGATGGACTTGGCCGAGCGGTCGAAGATGCCGCCGCCCTTGCTGACGAGGCCCGGGCCGTAGTCGCGCCAGCTCGAGCGTGGGAGCTGGAACAGGCGCTCGCGCTCGCGGAACGACGCCACGGGGTCGGGCTCGGGGTCGATGAAGATGTGCGCGTGGTTGAAGGCAGCCACGAGGCGCATGGTCTCGCTGCGCAGCATCCCGTTGCCGAAGACGTCGCCCGCCATGTCCCCGATGCCCGCCACCGTGAACGGGTCCTTCTGCACGTCCAGGCCCAGATTACGGAAGTGCTCGCGCACGCACTCCCAGGCCCCGCGGGCGGTGATGGCCACCTTCTTGTGGTCGTACCCCACGCTGCCGCCGGAGGCGAAGGCGTCGCCCAGCCAGAAGCCGTATTGGGCGGAGACGCTGTTGGCGGTGTCGCTGAGGTGGGCCGTGCCCTTGTCCGCGGCCACCACGAGATAGGGATCGTCGTCGTCGTGGCGGACCACTTCCGGCGGGTGCAGGACCTTGCCGTCCACGATGTTGTCGGTGACGTCGAGGAGGCCGGAGACGAACTCGCGGTAGCGGTCGACGAGGTAGGCGTCGAGGGCGGGACGCACGGGCACGTCGCCCTTCAGCACGAAGCCGCCCTTGGACCCGACGGGGACGATGATCGCGTTCTTCACCATCTGGGTCTTCATCAGGCCCAGCACTTCGGTGCGGAAGTCGTCGTGGCGGTCGCTCCAGCGGATGCCGCCGCGCGCCACCTTGCCCCCGCGCAGGTGGATGCCTTCGAGCTTGCGCGAGTGCACGTAGATCTCGTACATCGGCCGCGGCGAAGGCATGCCTTCGACCTTGCGGCTGTCCACCTTGATCGCGAGCACGGGCCGGGCCGGGCGCTGGTAGTAGTTGGTGCGCAGGGCGGCCCGCAGGAGGTTGTCGAACGCGCGCAGCACCTCGTCGTCGACGAGGCTCACCACCGCCTGCAGCGCCTTCTTGATGCCGGCCTCCGCCTCCTTCATGGCCTCCGCGCGGTCGCCCGTGATGCGCGGATCGAAGCGGGCCTTGAAATAGCGGTAGAGGGCCACGGCCGCGGGGCTGTTGCGCAGGAGCACGCCGTTGACCGTCTCCCCGTTGTAGTGCGGCCGGATCTGGAGGATGTGGTTGCGGACGGTGCGCAACACCTCGACCTGCTGCCAGCTCAGGCCGCCGAGCAGGATGAGGCCGTTGAGGGGGTCGTCGGTGGCGCGCTCCTCGTCGAGGGAGCGCAGGGCCTTCGCGAAGCGCTCCTCGCTCGCCACCAGCGACGCGATGCGGTCGGTGGTCGACTCGATGTCGAAGCGGTACAGGAAGCCGCGGCGGCCTTCGGGCAGGGTGAGCGGCACGCGCAGCTCCTCGGTGACGGTCAGGCCGAGGTGCTGGAGGGTGCGCAGGGTCTCCGTGAGCCCCAGCTGGCGCACCGCATACAGCTTGAGCGTGGCCGACTCCGTGGTGCGCGGGATGACGCGCACCTCGAGGCGGCCTTCCAGCCGCTCGAAGTACTGGATGTCCTCCACGACTTCGTTGGGCTGCGTGGCCTCGCGGTAGAGCCCGGAGAAGCTCTCCTCGTAGCGGCGGAAGAGCTGGCGGCCCGTCCGCTCCTCCCTCGAGGCCACGAGGGCCGCGATCACGCGGTCGTCCCAGGTCGTGAGGTGGCTCTCGACGATGCGACGCACCGCGCCCGGGTCCAGCGGCTTCTCCAGGCGAGCGGCGTCGAAGTAGAAGACGAGCAGACTCACCGCGCCCAGATCGGCCGAGGTCGCGAAGTTGATGGCCCCGAACTCGTGCGCGAGCTCCTGGCCCAGCTCGCGTTCGATCTCGTAGGAGTACCGCACGCGCGAGAAGGCGATGGAGAGGGCCATGTAGCCCTGGCCGCGGCGCGCGTGCACCGCGATCTCGTCGTCCCCGGACATGTAGACGATGCGGTCGATGATGTCCTTCAGGCTGGGGGCGGAGGCGTAGAAGAGCTCGCGCTTGGGGAAGCGGTTGAAGAGGGCGCGGATCTCCCGGTAGACGTGGCTGTTCTTGATGTCCCCGCTGTGGGCGAGCAGCCAGTCGTGCTTCTGCTTCAGGAGCGGGATGTCCGCCGCCTTCTGGGTGAAGGCGACCTTGGCCAGCCGGCCCAGGAACACCGTGGCTTCCAGCAGCTCGCCCTGCGGCCCCCACTCACGCACGATGACGTTGTCGAGCGGATCCACGTGGTGCAGGGCGGAGGCGTTGTTGGCGAAGTCGATGTCCACCACGCGCGGGTCCTCGGAGGAAGGCTTGAGACGGGCCTCGACCTCCTCGACGAGGTTGGGGAACACGACGGGCAGCAGGCTCTCGTCCGTGAATGCGCCCAGCGCGCTCTCCCCGACGCGATGGGCCTGGCCGTCCGCCGCGAATCGGTAGCGGACGCTGCCCAGGAAGATGAAGTTCTCGTCCAGCATCCAGCTGAGGAACGCGCGCGCGGGCTCGACCCGGTTCATCCCTTCCGTGCGATCGCGCAGCTTCTTGCCGAGGTCGCGCGCCGTACGCTTCATCTCCTCGTAGTCCTCGACCGCCGTGAAGACGGACTTCAGGACCGAGAAGACCTCGTGTTCGATCCGGCGGAGGCGCTCCTTGGACTCGACGCGCTCGATCTGGAAGCTGCAGTACAGCTCCTTCGCCCCGTCCTCCTGCGGGCCGCCCATCCACACCGGCCGCTCCCACTGCCGGCGCACGGTGAAGATCTGATGGATGGCCGAGAAGACGCGCAGCCCCGCCTTGCGGAAGTAGTTCTTCAGGCTCTCGAAGATGAAGGGCGCGTCGAGGGTGTGGGTCTCGACGATCGTCGTCTCCAGGGGCACCCCTTCCGTGGTCCCGAGCGCCGCCGCTTCCTCGTCGCTCGGGTTGCGCGCGGCGACGTGGATGCCGGGGAGACCCTTGTAGAGCTGGATCGCGTGCGGGATCTCGCGGGCCACGAAGCGGAACGCAGCCAGCATGCGCGTGGCCAGCGCCTCCACGGGCAGGTCCAGGGCGATGCGGTCGGGCATGCCCGAGAACACCACGGGCGCGAAGGAGAGGACGAGGTCGCGATCCTCGGGCGCCGCGCGTCGGACGAGGGCCCCCTTGAGCTCCTCGAGGCGGGCTGCCCGCCGCCCTGGATCGGCGGTGATCATTCCGTTGCCGATAGTATCTCAGGGGGGGCACTCATGCGGCACCGCGGTGGGCATTCGCGGCCCCCCTGAAACCCCCCTCGCAACGCGCCGTTGCTGCGCAGCGCCGCCTTGCTCTGCGGTCGGCTTGCCCAGCCCCCGCGCGGGCGCCGCGCTCCTGATTCGTGGCCCCGACACACGCGTGCGCTAGAATCCCGCGCACGTGAGACTGCGAGTCGAATACCCGAGCGGGGCCGCGCACGAGGTGGAGTTCCCCGGCGGCGTCGCGACCATCGGCCGGGACCCGTCGAGCGACCTCGTCCTCAACGACCCCAAGTGCTCGCGCCGTCATGCCGTGATCGAAGAGTCTCCGGACGGCATCACCATTCGGGACAGCGGCAGCGCCAACGGCGTTCTCGTCAACGGGAAGAAGACGGAGCGCTCGCGACTCCGCGAGGGCGACCGGATCAAGCTGGGCGACGTGGTCGTCACCGTGCTGGCGGACGCCGCCGCGGGCACGATCGTGGTCGAGGACTTCCAGGGCCTGGCCGCACGGGCCAAGACCCTGGACACCGAAGCGACCACGCCCGATCTGCCCGAGTCGCTGGCGCCTCCCGTCGACGCGAAGAGGCCTCTCACCGGCTCGTTCCGTTCGGCGGCAGAGGTGCGACACGAGGGTCCGGCCGAAGGCCCGGGCACCTTCCGGGGATCCCGCCGCGCGCAGCCCTTGACGGTCACGGTGCTGGTCGGGCTCTGGGCCGCGAGCGTTCCCCTGTACCTCGTCGCGGCGGCCGCGCTCGCGTTCCGGGCCCAGGGAGGCGGACGCGCCGCGCTGATCGTGGCCGGGCTCGTGATGTCGGCCGTCTCGGGGGTCATGGCGTTGGGCCTGGTCCAGGGCCGGCGCTGGGCCTGGATCGCGCAGCTTGCGGTGGCCGCGATCGGCGTGTTCGTGTGCCCGTTCACGCTCGCCTCCATCGCCGTCCTCATCTACATGCTGCGGCCGGCGGTGCAATGGCATTTCTCCGACCGCCAGCGGCCGGAGCCGGAGAGCTCGGGACAAGGGGAACCGATGTTCGCGGGGGCTCTGCTGGCCGCCGTGGTCCTGGGCGTGCTCCTCACCGGGGCCCTGACCGTGCTCGCGCGGACGGCGCGGACGGTCGCGGGCTCTCGCGGCGGGATGCTCGGGCGGACCCCTCCGGCGGAAAGAGGCGCGGCGGAGCAGCTCCGGACCCTGGCCGCGGCCGAAGACGCGTTCCATGCGGTGTGCAACACCGGATATTCCGATCTCCAGGGGCTGCTCCAGCCGGGAACGGTGATCCCCGATTACCCGGCCGACGGCCCGGCGTTCCTCCGCGAGCCGGCGTTCGAGACGGCGGAGCGCGAGGGGTACCGGTACGTCCTGACCGTCGAGGACGAGATGCCCCGCAGCGCCGGCTGCCCGACTCGCCGCTTCCGGCGGTTCCTCTACGCCGCCACCCCGCTGGCGGCGGGGCGATCCCTGGCCGTGGGGCCGGACGGCGTCGTACGCGCGGCCGAAGGCCGTCCCGCGCAGCCGGACGACCCGCCGGTGGAGTGAGCCGCACAACCCGACGCGCGCCAACGCGTTGACGCTCCCCCGCGCAAAGCGGTATAAGCCAATGAACGACACTCGAACGGAAACAAGGAAGATGGATCGAAATCAGGCGATGGCGTTGTACCGGCAGATGCTCCTCATCCGCCGCTTCGAGGAGCGCTGCGCCCAGCTGTACGTCGAGGGCAAGATCGGAGGCTTCCTCCACCTCTACATCGGCCAGGAAGCCGTCGGCGTGGGCGCCATCAGCCAGATGCGCCCGGACGACTACCTGATCGCGTATTACCGCGACCACGGTTACGCGCTGGCCCGAGGGGCGGATCCCCGCCTCCTCCTCGCCGAGCTGTGCGGCAAAGCCACCGGCATCAGCCGCGGCAAGGGCGGGTCGATGCACTTCTACGACGTGCCCGCCGGCAACTTCGGCGGGGACGGCATCGTGGGCGGGCACCTCCCCCTGGCCGCGGGCATCGGATACGGCATCCGCCTGCGCGGCACCGACCAGGTCTGCCTCTGCTTCTTCGGCGACGGCGCCGTGAACGAAGGCGCCTTCCACGAATCGCTCAATGTAAGCGCTCTCTGGGACCTGCCCGTCGTCTACGTCATCGAGAACAACCGCTACGGCATGGGCACCTCCATCGATCGCGCGTCTTCGGTCAAGGACCTCTACACGCGCGCCTCCGCCTATGGCATTACCCGGCGCGACGTCGACG
>Ga0207648_10001609_pt1 | contig 24751 bp, 20 predicted proteins | sample KBSMisM32_FD_184310 | JGI IMG/M metagenome (GOLD analysis project Ga0207648, IMG submission 184310) | Miscanthus rhizosphere microbial communities from Kellogg Biological Station, Michigan, USA - KBS Miscanthus M3-2 (SPAdes) (version 2) | ecosystem: Host-associated > Plants > Roots >... | reverse complement strand
CGTCAACTTCATGGCGAGCAACCTGACCGGCCAGGTTCGCAACATTGCGGAAGTCGCCACAGCGATCGCCAACGGCGATCTTTCCAAGAAGATCACCGTCAACGTCAGCGGCGAGATCCTGCAGCTGAAGGAAACGCTGAACACGATGGTGGATCAGCTCAACGCGTTCGCCTCGGAAGTCTCCCGTGTGGCACGCGAGGTCGGCACCGCCGGGCGATTGGGCGGCCAGGCGGTGGTGCCGGGCGTGGCCGGCACGTGGAAGGACCTGACCGACAACGTGAACCTGTTGGCGGCGAACCTGACGACGCAGGTGCGCAACATCGCCGAAGTGACGACGGCCGTGGCCCGCGGCGACCTGTCGCGCAAGATCACCGTCGATGTCAGCGGCGAAGTGCTGGAACTCAAGAATACGATCAACACGATGGTGGACCAGTTGAATGCGTTCGCTTCCGAGGTGACGCGCGTCGCGCGCGAAGTGGGCACGGAGGGCAAGCTCGGTGGCCAGGCGCAGGTGCCCGGCGTGGCCGGCACGTGGAAGGACCTGACCGACAGCGTCAATTCGATGGCGAGCAACCTCACGGCTCAGGTACGCAACATCGCCGAGGTCGCGACGGCCGTCGCACGCGGCGACCTGTCGCGCAAGATCGCGGTTGACGTGAAGGGCGAGATTCTCGAGCTCAAGAACACCCTCAACACGATGGTCGACCAGCTGAATGCATTCGCCGGCGAGGTCACCCGCGTGGCGCGCGAAGTCGGCACCGACGGCCGATTGGGCGGCCAGGCGGTGGTGCCGGGAGTTGCCGGCACGTGGAAGGACTTGACCGACAACGTAAACCTGCTGGCGGCGAACCTTACGACGCAGGTGCGCAACATCGCCGACGTGACGACCGCCATCGCCAACGGCGACCTATCGAAGAAGATCGCTGTCGACGTCAGCGGCGAAGTGCTGGAACTCAAGAATACGATCAACACGATGGTGGATCAGCTGAACGCCTTTGCGTCCGAGGTGACGCGCGTGGCCCGCGAGGTCGGCACCGAAGGCAAGCTCGGCGGCCAGGCGCAGGTGCCCGGCGTGGCCGGTACGTGGAAGGGACTCACCGACAACGTCAACTCGATGGCGGGAAACCTGACCGGCCAGGTGCGCAATATCGCGGAGGTCACCACCGCGGTGGCCCGAGGCGACTTGTCGCGCAAGATCACCGTCGACGTGAAAGGCGAGATCCTCGAGTTGAAGAACACGATCAACACGATGGTCGACCAACTGAACGCATTCGCGTCGGAAGTGACCCGCGTAGCGCGCGAAGTCGGAACGGAGGGCAAGCTGGGTGGTCAGGCGCAGGTCCCCGGGGTGGGCGGAACGTGGAAGGACCTGACCGACAACGTCAACTTCATGGCGAGCAACCTGACCGCGCAGGTGCGCGGCATCGCCGAGGTGGCGGCCGCGATCGCTGGTGGCGACCTTTCGCGCAAGATCACCGTCGACGTCCGCGGCGAGATCCTCATCGTCAAGGAAACGATGAACACGATGGTCGAGCAGTTGCGCGCATTTGCTTCGGAAGTCATCCGGGTGGCTCGCGAGGTGGGCACCGAAGGCAAGCTGGGTGGGCAGGCGGTCGTACCTGGCGTGGCCGGTACGTGGAAGGACCTGACCGACAACGTCAACCTGCTCGCGGCAAACCTGACGACGCAGGTTCGCAACATTGCCGAGGTCACCACTGCCGTGGCGCGGGGTGACCTGTCGCGCAAGATCACAGTCGACGTCAGCGGTGAAATCCTGGAACTCAAGAACACCATCAACACGATGGTGGACCAGTTGAATGCTTTCGCGTCGGAAGTCACGCGCGTCGCCCGCGAAGTCGGCACCGAGGGCAAGCTCGGCGGCCAGGCGCAGGTGCCGGGTGTCGGCGGTACGTGGAAGGACCTCACCGATACCGTCAACGTCATGGCGGCCAACCTGACGGAGCAGGTGCGCGGCATCGTCAAGGTCGTGACGGCGGTGGCCGAGGGCGATCTGAAGCGAAACCTCTTCGTCCAGTCCAAGGGCGAGGTCGCGGCGCTCGCCGACACCATCAACGACATGACCAAGACGTTGGCGATCTTCGCTGATCAGGTCACGTCAGTGGCGCGTGAAGTCGGAGTGGAGGGCCGGCTGGGAGGACAAGCCAACGTGCCCGGCGCAGCCGGTACGTGGAAAGACCTGACCGGCAACGTGAACCTGCTTGCGGCCAACCTGACCAACCAGGTGCGCGCGATTGCCGAAGTCGCCACCGCGGTGACCAAGGGCGACCTTACGCGATCCATTCAGGTCGACGCACGCGGCGAAGTTGCCGACCTGAAGGACAACCTCAACACGATGATCGACAACCTGCGGTTGACGACGGACCGCAACACGGAGCAGGACTGGCTCAAGACCAATCTCGCCCGCTTCACCGGCATGTTGCAGGGTCAGCGCGACCTCGCGACCGTAGGCCAACTGCTGCTGTCCGAGCTGGCGCCGCTGGTCAATGCCCACCAGGGTCTCATCTACCAGATGGCGGATGAGAATGCCCTGCATTTGCGGATGCTGGCCAGCTACGCCAACGGCCCGCACGAGTCCTATCCGACGCGCGTGGAGTTGGGACACGGCTTCATCGGGCAGTGCGCGCGCGACCTGCGGCGAATCCTGATCACCAATGTGCCAAAGGACACCATTGCGGTCCAGCCGGCGTTCTTCAATGCGCTTCCGCGCAGCGTCGTTGTGTTTCCGGTCATCTTCGAGGGCAAGATCAAGGCTGTGCTCGCGCTGGCGTCGCTGCACGAATTCGCGCCGTCGCACCTTGGTTTTCTCGAGCAGCTGACGGCCAATCTCGGCATCGTTCTCAACAGCATCGAAGTCACGATGCAAACCGAGGCCCTTCTCAAGCAATCGCAGCAGCTTGCCGGCGAATTGCAGACGCAGCAGCGGGAGCTGCAGCAAACCAATGACCAGCTCGGCCAGAAAGCGCAACAGCTCGCGGAGCAGAATGCCGAAGTCGAGCGCAAGAACCACGAGATCGAACAGGCACGGCGGGCGCTGGAGGAAAAGGCAACCGAGCTCGCGTTGACTTCGAAGTACAAGTCGGAATTCCTGGCCAACATGTCGCATGAGCTGCGCACGCCGCTCAACAGCATCCTGATCCTCGGCCAGCAGTTGACCGACAATCCGGAGGGCAACCTTACGCCGAAGCAAGTCGAGTACTCGCGAACGATCCACAGCGCGGGATCCGACCTGCTGAACCTCATTACGGATATCCTGGACCTGTCCAAGATCGAATCGGGGACCGTCACCGTCGACGCGGAAGACCTGATGTTCAGCGATATCATCGATTCGGTGAGCAGGACATTCCGCTTGGAGGCCGAGCGCCGCAAGCTGTTCTTCGAAGTGGAAGTCGATCCGAGGCTGCCGCGTCGCATCGTGACCGATTCCAAGCGGCTGCTCCAGGTATTGAAGAACCTGCTTTCGAATGCCTTCAAGTTCACGGCGCACGGTGGCGTCACCCTCAAAGTGGCTCAGGCCGACTCCTGGACAGGCGATCATCCAGTGCTGAAGTCAGCGGGAACCGTGGTCAGCTTTGAAGTGACGGATTCAGGTATCGGCATTCCCGCCGAAAAGCAAAAGCTCATCTTCGAGGCATTTCAGCAGGCGGATTCGGGCACCAGCCGGAAGTACGGGGGCACCGGGCTGGGTCTTGCAATCAGCCGGGAACTTGCGGGGCTGCTGGGGGGCGAAATCACATTGAAGAGCGTCCCCGACTCCGGCAGCACGTTTACGTTGTATTTGCCGTTGAGCTATGTGGGCTCGCTGGAACCGGCACGCGACCCCGTATCCTGGGATCCGGCGTCCGTTCACGCGGCACGGCGGCGTTCGCCATTCCCGATCGTGCGCCGAATGGAACCCGCGGACATCGGGGTCCCGGATGACCGCGCCGACATCCATCCCAATGACGCCGTGATACTTATCGTGGAGGACGATCCGAGCTACGCGCGAGTCATTGCGGACCTGGCGCGCAGCAATGGATTCAAGATTTTGGTAGCAGGCACCGGTGCCGACGCGCTCGATCTCGTCCAACAGTATCGACCGACGGCAGTCTCGCTCGACGTGTTCCTCCCGGACATGCTCGGCTGGACCGTGCTAAGCCATCTGAAGCGAGACTCGGCGACTCGACACATCCCGGTACAAATTGTCACGATTGAAGAAGATCGTCAGCACGGACTCGCACGCGGCGCCTTCGCCTTCGTCGGCAAGCCAACGACTGCGGATGGCCTGAACAACGCACTGTCACGGATCAAGGCCTTCACCGCCCAACGGCGCAAGCGCCTGCTCGTCGTCGACGACAACAGGGCAGCGCAGGAAAGCATCACGGCATTGCTCGAATACGACGATATCGACATCACCGTTGCCGATACGGGAACCGCGGCGCTGGTGGCATTGCGCGAGCAGCCGTATGACTGCGTGGTTCTCGATCTGCGGCTGCCCGACATGTCCGGTTTCGACGTGCTGGAGACAATTCGCGACGAGGCGGAATTGCGCGACCTCCCGATCGTGGTGTTCACCGGGAAGGAGCTTTCCCCGGATGAGGACGCGCGCCTGGGCATGTTGGCGCGCAGCGTCATCGTCAAGGGCGTGGAATCGCCGGACCGTCTGCTCGACGAAACCGCGCTTTTCCTGCACCGTGTGATGGCCGACCTGCCCGAGACCAAGCGCAACACGCTCGAGCGATTGCACGGGTCCGACGAGGACCTGATTGGCAAGAAGGTGCTGGTCGTCGACGACGACGTCCGCAACATCTTCGCGCTCTCCAGCGTGCTCGAACGCCGCGGCATGCAAGTGCTGACGGCAAATACGGGTCGCGAAGCGATCGCAACACTCGAAGCGCAGCCGGAAATGGCGATCGTGCTGATGGATATCATGATGCCGCAAATGGACGGGTACGAGACGATGCGCGAGATCCGCAGCAATCCCGCTTACAGGCGCCTTCCCATCATTGCGCTTACGGCGAAGGCGATGGTGGGCGATCGGGAAAAGTGCCTTCAGGCCGGCGCGTCGGACTATCTGGCCAAGCCGGTCAACACCGAGCAGCTGGTCTCGGCGCTTCGCATGTGGCTGCACCGCTAGGTGGAACGCCGCGAAGCCATGGAGAAGCTAAACATCCTGATGGTGGACGATCAGCCTGGCAAGTTGCTGACCTATGAGGCGATGCTCGGGCAACTGGGCGAGAACCTCATCAAGGCAGCTACCGCGCAGGAGGCGCTGACCTATCTTCTGAAGGAAGATGTCGCGGTCGTGCTGATGGATGTGAACATGCCCGAGGTCAGCGGGTTCGAACTGGCGGAGTTGATCCGCCAGCATCCCCGGTGTGACAAGACCGCCATAATCTACGTCTCCGCGGTGCATATGTCGGACATCGATCGTGTGCACGGCTATGAGACGGGTGCAGTGGACTACGTGTCGGTTCCTGTGGTTCCGGAAATCCTGCGCGCGAAGGTCAGCGTCTTCATCGAGCTCTACCGCAAAACGATGCAGCTCGAAGGCCTGAACCGTACGCTGGAAGAACGGGTGACGTCCCGAACGATGGCGTTGGCCGAAGCGGACCGCCGCAAGAATGAATTTTTGGCTATGTTGGCGCACGAGCTCCGCAATCCGTTTCAGCCGATTCGCAATGCACTCGAACTGCTGCGCCAGCCCAAGACTGCGCCGGCGGAGCGCGAGTTGGCAGGCGAGATTATCGAGCGTCAGGTCAATCATCTGGTGCGGCTGGTGGACGACCTTCTCGATATGAGTCGCATCAACAGCGGCAAGCTCGCGCTGCGCAAGAGCAGGGTGGAGTTTTCACAGATCGTCGCCAATGCAATCGAGGCGAACAGGCCCTTTGCCGAGCAAAGACAGCAGAAAATCGACGTGCAACTCCCGTCAGTTCCAGTCTACCTCGATGGCGATGCCGTACGCCTTACCCAGGTCTTCGTGAATCTCATGAACAACGCGGTCAAATTCACGCAACCGGGTGGTCATGTGGACATAGCCGCGGAAATCGTGGAGGGCGAGGTGCTCGTCCGAGTCAAGGACAACGGAATGGGCATTGTGGAATCGGACCTAAGTCGCATCTTCGACATCTTTTACCAGGCCAGATCCCCTTTGGATGGAACGCAGGGCGGCTTGGGTCTGGGGCTGGCACTTGCGCGTCAGATTGTGGAAATGCACGGGGGCGACATCTCGGCGAAAAGCGCGGGTTTCGGCATGGGAAGCGAGTTCACCGTCCGCCTTCCCATCCTGCGTGCAACCGTACCGCCGAAGGCCACCCAGAAGGGCACAGCCTCTGACCAGTTGCAGGCGATGAGCCGGCGGATTCTCGTTGTCGACGATAATCGCGATGCGGCGGAATCCCTGGCAACCATTCTTCGTATGTTTGGGAACGAAGTAGACACCGTGTTCGACGGCGCGGCAGCCGTTGCCGCGATTCCAAAATTTAGACCCGACGTCGTGCTCATGGACATCGGGATGCCCAATCTCGATGGATATCAAGCCGCGCGCGCCATTCGAATGGGACCGGACGGAGGCGAGGTGGTCCTCATTGCGCTGACCGGATGGGGCAGCGACGTCGACCAATACAAGTCGACCGAGGCGGGCTTCGACCGGCACCTGGTCAAACCGGTCATGCCTACGGAATTGCTGGAGATACTTGCGTCCGTGGACAGACGGGAGTCGAAGGACGCGCCCCGACCGGTGTGACAAAGTACAAGCTTCTGCCCGCCGAAGCCTCATGGTATCCATCATGAGCGCCGACTTCGGCGGCGGACCTTTCCCGGTGCAGCCTCCGAACAGAGCTCCTCTTGCTCGACACCGTATTTCCGAGGCTGGCGTTTCCATGCATACTCTTGGCATCAAAGAGGCCGGCCACACCGGCTCGAACGCGTGCCGCAATGGAGGAGTGTTGGACCAGGGCTCGGAAGGGGGACCGGCATCTTTGCGCGGCGGCGTGGCTGATCTGGCCATAGTCGATGCCCACCAGCACTTCTGGGATCCCGACGCCAATTACCATCCGTGGCTGCGGGACGAGCCGCCCATCCCGTTTCGCTACGGCGACTATCGCGCGATCCGCCGCCGCTACCTGCCGCCGGACTATCGTGCCGATGCTGCACCCATCCGCATCGACCAATCTGTGTACGTCGAGACGGAATGGGATCCCGCAGACCCGGTCGGCGAAATGCGCTACGTCGAACGTCTGCGGCAGGAATTCGGATTGCCGACCGTTGCCGTGGCCCCTGCGCGGCTCGATGAGCCCGATGCTCCGGATGTGCTTGCGCAGCAGGCAGCGTTTGTGTTCGTTCGTAGCGTGCGCCACAAGCCGCGGGCCAATCGCTCGCCCACGGAATCCTCGCCCGGCGGCATGACGGACGCTCGGTGGCGGAATGGTTACGCGGAGCTTGGCCGCAATAACCTGCGCTTCGATTTGCAGACGCCGTGGTGGCATCTGGCGGAGGCAGCGCGACTCGCAAACGACTTTCCGGACACGCAGGTCATCCTCAATCACACGGGTCTGCCGGCAGATCGAAGCGCCGAAGGCATTGCCTGCTGGAAGGCGGCGATGAAGACGCTGGCAACGTGTCCGAACGTCGCGGTGAAGATTTCCGGCCTTGGCCAGCGCGGCCAGCCTTGGACGGCTGCCGCGAACCGCGACATCGTGCTGACGACAATCGACGTGTTTGGCCCATCGCGCTGCATGTTCGCGAGCAACTTTCCGGTCGACAGCCTGTGCGCATCCTTCCATACGATCTTCGGCGGCTTCCGTGAGATCGTCCACGGCTTCTCGGCCGGCGAACGGCGCGGGCTCTTCCACGACAACGCCATACGAATCTATGGAATGGAAGGATAGCGATGGCGCCCATCCGCATCGGCTATGTCGGCGTCGGCCTCATGGGCCTGCCGATGGTCAGGCGACTTGTGTCGCGTGGCCACGATGTCGTGGCGTACGACATCATCGACAGGCAAGTTGAGCTCGCGACCGCGGCCGGCGCGCGGGCAGCATCGGCAGCGTCACAAGTGGTACGCGACGCCGAGTTCGTCCTGTTGAATCTTCCGACGACGGACGCCGTCGAGGAAGCGGTGTTCGGATCCGGCGGCGTTGCGACCGCCATCACGTCCCCGCAACTCGTCATCGATTTCTCGACCAACGAGGTCGCGCGGGGCAGGGCGCTGGCAGCGCGGTTGCGCGAGCAGACCGGATGCGGCTGGGTCGACGCACCGGTGTCGGGCGGCCCTCCTGCGTCGGGTACGGGCACTCTTACGGTCATGGCAGGAGGCACGCCGGACGACGTTGCGCGCGTCGCCCCGTTGATGGTCGACATCGCCGCGCGCTTCACGCACATGGGACCGGTCGGCAGCGGCCTGGTGGCCAAGATGATCAACCAGCTTATCGTCGGCTGCGGCCACGCCGTGATGGCCGAAGCGCTGCTACTCGCGGAATCCGCAGGCATCGACGCCGCGCGCATCCCCGAATGTCTCGCCGGCGGTCACGCCGATGGTACGCTTCTGCAAAAACTGTATCCGCGCATGGCGCAGCGGGATTTTGCGCCACAGGGCTACGCACGCCAGCTGCTCAAGGACCTCGAGATGGTCAACACTTTTGCCGGCGGCCTGAAGGCGCCGGTGCCGATGGCCGGCGAAGCGTTGTCGCTGTACCGAATGCTGATCCACCGAGGCTATGCGGAACTCGACACCGCCGCGGTCTTCAAGCTCTACGAGACTTCACCCAAGGAGGAGAAACGATGAAACCCCGCTTTTATGCAAGCCTGGCAGTGGCCGCTCTGGCCGTTGCCGCGTTGACGTCGCCGGCTGCTGCGCAGGTCAAGCTTCGCTACGCGCATGTCGGCGTGGCCGATGCGCCGCAAACGCGCTATGCCGACGAGGTGGCGCGGCTAGTCAAGGAGCGCACGAACGGCCGCATCGAGATTCAAGTGTTTCCGAACTCGCAGCTGGGCGGCGTGGGCGAGATGGTCGACGGAGTCAAGTCGGGCGCCATCTCGATGGGGCACCACGATTTCGGGTCGCTGGGCAAGATCGTGTCGACGACGGCGGTCTTCAACACGCCGTTCATGTACCGCGATCCGGAGCATGCGATGCACGCCACGACGGCGAGCCAATCGCCCGCATTGCAAAAGATCAACCAGGAGTTAATCGACAAGGGCAACATGCGCATCGTCGCGAGCCTGTTCCAGGGTACGCGCGAGCTGACGTCGAAGGAGAAGGTCCTCTCGCCCAAGGACATGCAGGGCAAGAAATACCGTGGCGTGCCGATCAAGCTTTGGTCGTCGATGATTACGGGAATGGGCGCCGTGGCGACGCCGGTCGAGGTATCCGAGCTGGCGACCGCGCTGGCGACAGGACTGGTAGTGGGGCAGGAAAATCCGCTGCCCAACATCTACACGCTCAAGCTGTACGAGGTGCAGAAGTACGTGATGATGACCAACCACATGCAGTCGGTGCTGGCGGTATTCATCAACGAGAAGGTGTACCAGAGCATCCCGGCCGCCGACCGCAAGATCATGGAGGACACGATGATAGAGGTCGGGTTGAAGACACTCGACTGGGACAAGGAAACTGCCGCCAAGTACCGCAAAGATCTCGAGGCGAAGGGCATGATCTTCGTGGAGGAGAAGGATGGCCTGGACGTCAACGCCTTCCGTACGTCCGTGCTTGCGCAGGTGAACAAGGACTTCCCGGACTGGACCGGCTATATCGAGCAGATTCGGGCGGTGAAGTGACGTAGGGGGTTCGTGACATGGCGCTGCTCCGCCTCATTCGCACCGCGGTTCGCTGGATCAGCCTCGCGCTGCTCGCTGCGCTCGTGATCACGCCTCTGGCGCAGATCACGATGCGCGGCATCTTCAACGTGCCCATGGCCGGCGCCGAGGAGCTTGCGCGATATTTCCTCATCTGCCTGACGTTCATCGCGGCGTCCTACGTGACCGAGCAGGGTGGGCAGATCCGAATGGAGGAATTCCAGGGACTCATTCCGCCGCAGCCGCGCTGGCTGCTGCAACTGCTGATCGAGTTGTCGGGCGCGGTGTTCTTCGCGGTGGTGTGCGTCGCCGCGGTCGTGACCATTGGGAAGAACCTGCAAAACCAGACCGCCGTGATGGAGCTGCCTTTCTGGCTTTTCATGGGACCGCTCGCGATTGGTTCGCTGCTGCTGGTGGTGGAGACGCTGGCGATGTTGTCGCATACGTGGCGCCGCCGCCGCCCCGAGGAGAAGCAGACGGTGCTCACCTAGGATCGCCATGGAAGGCTTCCTCGTCGTCGTCGCGTTCCTGGGCCTGTTCATGCTCGGTTTTCCGGTCGTTCTGGCGATCGGAATTCCTTGCATCGTGTACATATTCGCCAACGGCCTGCCGATCGACCTGGTCGCGCAGCGCACGCTCTACGCGCTCGATTCGTTTCCGCTGGTGGCGGTCCCGGTGTTCCTGTTCGTCGGCAGCCTGATGAACAGTGCGGGCATCTCGCGTTACATCTATGCATTCGCCGACACCGCTGTAGGCCGCATGCCCGGCGGCCTGGCACAGGTCAACATTTTCGGCAGCCTGATCTTTGCGGGCATGTCGGGATCGGCTCTGGCCGACATCGGCGGCCTCGGGCGTATCGAGATCGACGCGATGCGCAAGAAGGGTTTTTCGGCACCGTTCGCAGCAGCGGTGACGAGTTCTTCGGCGATCGTGGGTCCGATCTTCCCACCGTCCATACCGCTGATCATCTACGGCACAGTGACCGGCGTCTCGGTGATTCAGCTTTTGCTCGGGGGTATCGTGCCCGGCCTGCTGTGCGTTGCCATGCTGATGCTGATGACGTGGTGGCTCGCGAAGCGCCGCAAGTACCCGCGCGCCGCGCGTTGGCCAAGCCGAGGCGAGCTGTGGCGCGATCTGAAGCCTGCGTTTCCGGCGATTATCGCGCCGGTCATCCTCATCGCAGGCATGCTGCTTGGCTGGTTCACGCCGACGGAGATCGCGTCGGTCACCGTGCTCTATGCGATCCTCATCAGCAGCCTTTTCTACCGAGAGCTGACTTGGCAGGGCGTGCTCGACGCCGCCTACGAAACGATTCGCGCGTCCGCTGGCATCCTGCTGATCGTGGCCGTCGCGGCCCTGTTCGGCTGGATCCTCTCGGTGGAGTCCGTGCCGCAGAAACTGACCGGCCTCATGCTGTCGATTTCGACGAATCCCTATGTGCTCCTGATGCTGGTCAACGTGCTGCTGATCATCGTCGGCATGTTCCTCGACAGCACGACGGCGATCCTGGTTATCGCGCCGATCATCGCCAAACCGCTCGTGGCGGCGGGAGTCGATCCCGTGCACCTCGGCATGGTCGTCGTTTTCAACCTGATGATCGGCTTGCTGACGCCACCGATGGGGCTCGCGTTGTTTCTCGTCGCCGACATCGCGAAAGTGACGATGAAGGACGTGCTGAAGGAGATGATGCCCTATTACATCCCGCTCGCAATCACGCTGTTGTTGATTACCTACGTACCGGAGATCACCACGTGGGTCCCGCGAATCGCGCTTGGTCGGTGAGGTCCGACCCCGCCGTTTACGGGGCGCGAGGAAACGAGTATCGCAGGAACAGATGGCTACCGCCGCGTCGCACGTCGTTCACGCTCCCCCACAGGCTATCGCCGGGTGCAAATTCCTTGCCCATGACCAAGCTGAGCCGTCGGTCCCCAACTTCGCGGCCGGCGATCTGGGGCGCGAGGGTCAGAAACTGCTCGTCGAGAAGGCCTTCCGCATAAAAGTCGCCCAGCAGTCGCGGCCCGCCCTCGACCAGGATCCGCCTGCCCAGGCGCATCCGGCTCACCTCGGCCAGGATGGCACTCGCGGAAATTGTGGCCGCATTCGCGCGCAGGGCGCGGACCTCGACTGAACCGGCGTCGGGTTGCTCGCGCAGGCGCTTGGCACCGGCGGTTGTCGTAAGAATCAGTACCTTCACCTTGCCGGACGTGAACACGGGCAAACGCAGGTCGATCCTGCCGCTGCCGCTCACGATGACATTGCAGGGCGGCCCTGGTTGGCGCAGTGCTTCGCGCAAAAGTTGATATTCCTCTGCCAGCGCGGGAAATATGGCAGCGGCCGTCCAGACGTGACGACGGTCCGTGGCAAGCGTTCCCGCGCCGATGATCACGACGTCGGCCACTGCACGCAACAGGCCCATCACCATACGATCCTGCGCGCTGAACCCGCTGATGTCGCCACCGCTGGCGTGGCCCTTGATGTTGAGCGAAACGACGCCGTCCAGCGTGGTTACGAAGTTGCTGAAGACATAGGGACGCGCACGCGGCAGCGGCATGCGCAGGCATCCGTACAGGCGCGCGAGTTTCGGAGGGAGCGGCAGCAGCCTGCCGCGCCTGGTTTGCACGAGCGTCTTGAGTGGAGCTAGGTTCAAGGCGCCGCCGGGAATCTATTTTGCGCGCGGACGCTTCAATTGCGGCTGCACCGCCTGCAGGCGGCCGGACCTCAGTTCAACCACGGCCTTCGCTACGGCGCGCGCCACATTGCGCGCTTCCTCCTGCAACGCTTCATCCCGGTCCAGCGCATCATGGCTTGTCGCATACGGTTCGTAGTAGCCGATGTAGCGATCCAATCGCGCCGGCGCGCCAGCGTCGATGAAACCCATCCAATCCAGCCAGTCCGACAGACCGCGACGCGAGCCCTCGATTCCGGCCACGTCGCCGTGAACGATCAAGCCGTAGGCACGTCCTGCCAGATGCTGCGGGTAATCCCATCCCGCCATCTCGAGGTCCTTCGCTTTGGCGACTTTCTTGCCCGATGTCGACGTCGGGTCGGGGTTGCCGCCATCGGCGCACACCAGGCGGTCGATCATGAGCTTCAGGGGACTGGGACTCTGGTACCAATACACCGGAGTGACGATGAGCACCGCGTGGGCGGCAGTCCAACGCTCGTAGATCTCGGCCATCCAGTCATTGGTCTGGTTCAGCGCGTGATTGGGGTAGCAACTGCAAGGCCAGTGGCACAGCGGCATCGCCGTCGAGACGCATCCTTTGCACGGGTGGATGTTGCGGCCGTATTCGGAGGTGAGCAGGCTCAAGTCCAGCACATCGACCTGAATGGCCGCCTGCTCCAGCGTTTCGCGTGCGAGGCCTACCAGCCGGAAAGTCTTGGAAATCTCGCCCGGGCAGGTCCCGTCATTGCGCGCCGAGCCACAGATCACCAATACCCTCGACACGCTCGCCGGGTCGGCCCAGCGCGATTGCGCCGTGTCAATCCGCTGTTTGGTGGCAATCCACTCTACCGACAAATCGTAGTTCGGATCGGCGTATCCCGGGCCTGCCTTCCGGGTGAAGGGGGCCTTGCGGGAATCGACGTACGCCCGCCAGGCGATCTCTTCAAGCCGCGCGATGGATGAATCCTCCGCCCGGAATTCCGGATCGATGAAGGCGGCGCGAAACCGTATGCCGAACTCCGCACGGTCCAGTTGGGCCGGTGCCTGGCCCTTGCGAATCTCGATCATGAGCCATCAACCTCAGGTCGTCAGTTGCGCGCGCAAATCGCAAACGTGCATGGCCGTGGAATCTGTCCGCCATCTTACGCTCCACGGCTCAGGCCATGCGAGGCACGACCATCACGATCACGACAACGAGCAGCAGGCAGACCGCCACGGCAGTTGCGCCAAGCTGGCCGATCCACTGCAGGCGTGGGCCCGCGCTTGTGGATGAAACGGCTCGCGCGGCCCGATCGTCGTCTGGCGCCAAGCGCGGTACACGGTAAAGCTCGCGCAGGTTCCTTCCGTTGCGATGCGAGAGCTGGGCAATTGTGGAAGCGCGGCCGGCCACTTCAGCTTCGGCACGCAGTGCGCGCAAGGCGGCGGCAACACGATACAACTTCGGCAGACCGTATTCAACGTAGCTGTGAGTCGTATTCATGGCGACCTTCCCGCGGACGAAGCCGGTACGGAACCAGCCACGCGCTTGTCTCCTTGTGATCATGGTCGCGCGGGACGCTCGGCGTCGTCAACGCGATTATTCGGCAGTTCTGCGACCTGATGTAGGAAAGGCGACTACACCGAAAACGCTGGCGCGCCGATAGGCGTAAATCGCCGGACGCCGCATTGTCTGTTCGCAGATATCCACGAATCCGGAAAAGCCAAATGCCACTCACGCTTGTGCCACCGCTTAAATTGCGTACTACGCCATCCCTTGCCGCACACGCGGCGGCCATTGCCAGCGAATTGCGCAGTGTCGCCTCCGATCATCTCGAATTGGTCGTCCTCGAAGCTCATCAGGCAGGAGTTCGCCTTGCCAAGCTGCTCGGCGGTGCGGTGGTCGCCGCGATTCTCGTCGTCAGCGGCTGGCTGGCAATTGTCGCTAGCGGGATTGTCTATGCAGCCGGGCAGGGTGTGTCCTGGGTGGCTGCACTTCTGATCGCAGCCGCTGCCAACATTGTGCTGGCTGCGGTCTTGGCTTACTGGATCCGTACGCTGACGAAAGATCAACTTTTCGCGGCCACCCTGCGACAACTGCGTAAGGATGGCGACATTTCGGGGACAGCGCCATGAGCGAAATTACGCTGGAAAAACAGATCGGCGACACGGAGCGCAGGCTGGAAATGCGGCGCGAGCGGGTCGCAAGGCATCTGGAAGAGGTCCGCACCGAAACCGATGATCGTTTGCGTACCGGCCTGAAATGGGCACCGCTGATCGTCGTCGGCGCCATTGGCGCGATGGCCTTCAGGGCGGGACGGCGACACAATTTCAAAGCCGGGAATGGCGCCTCGCCGCTGCCTGCCAATAGAGCGAATGGTGCTAACGGATCTGTCGTCGCGGCCGCCCCGAAACCTAATGGAACACGTTCGTTCGCGACTCTGGCGTCGGTGGCCGGGGTCGTTGCGCGGGCAGCGCTAAGTCCACAAGCGCGTGAATTGTGGCGGTTGTATAACTCCCGTCATAGGCATTGATTCGGGAACTTCATTCTTCAGCCAAGGAGCCTGCCATGAATACAACGAGTTTGTCCGGCGGTAACGGCACGTCTGGAATTGTCGACCGCGCGCATCTGATGGTCGACAAGGCGGTCGATCAGCTCGCGCCGGTAGTCCAGGGCGCGTCGACCGCTGCGCATCAGACAATTGACAAGGTGGCCACGGCCGCCGCGCCTGTGGCCGAGTGGGCGTCGGAAAACGGGCGGCAGTTGGCGACCAAAACCAGTGAATTCGCGGAAGTCTGCAGCGCGCAGGTCCGCGCACGCCCGATCGCGACGCTCGCAGGCGCCATTGCGATCGGTTACATCGCGGGGCGCATGCGTCGAGCCTAGGCGATAAGCGGCGCGTTAATCCCCGGCCGTACGCCGCAACCGTTCCATATTGGGCACGGGGAGGGCCCGCCGCAGCACCGTTTCAACCAGCCATTCCGCGGCCCGGCGCGCCCGTTGTACCACCGTGTCCGGAGGCATTTGCTGGAAGTCGTCGTTGTAGACGTCGAAGCTGAAATTGCCGCGATAGCCGATCGAATCGAGCTTGCTGACGAATGCCGCCAGTCCGTTGCTGTGTGCGCCCTCGCCGGGAAAGACGCGAAAATGCGATGCCGTCGCCGCCTGCTCCTCGGGGGTAAGCATCTCATTCCACATATAATCTGAAAGCTGCACCAGGAAGACCTGCTCCGGGTCGATGGCGTCGAGGTCGTCCAGAGGTATACGCGCGGCGAGGACATCAAACGCGTCGAGGGCAAGACCCAGGTTGGAGCAATTGGCGCGATAGAGTAATTCGCTGGCCGCGACGAAGTTGCGCACGGTACGGCTCCGCGACACACCCTTGAACGCGATTCGGATGCCCAACGGGATCGCGAGAACCGCCAGCATGCGCAGATCACGGACGAGCGCATCCGCCTTGACGTCCACATGAACCGACGTTGCAGCCTCGACGACGAGCAAGCGCGCGCCCAGTTCGCCGCAGATCTCGAGCATCGACTTGGCGACGTCCACCTTGTATTCGCGCAACCGGCCATTGCAGCCTTCGAAATCGCGCAATGCCTCGACGCCGGTGACGGCGAGGCCGCTGTCGCGAACACAGCGAACTCCGGCGGCCACGCCGCCCGAATGGCCGACCACGTCGCCGGCCGCGATCATCACCTGCGAAAAGCCGGCGCGGCGGACGGCGGCGAGCTTGCCCTCCAGCGGGCCCGCCAACGAGGCCGTATCCATCCCGATATCGGTGAAGATCATGCTTGAGGCGCGTAGGATCCCGGCACGTCGTGCACGAGCTCGAACATCACGTTGCCGAGGCAGGGCTTGGTGAGCGCCCCGCGTTCGCTGGTGTGAACCTTTTGCGACTGCAGGAACTCGACACCGCGCTTTTCGAGCGCGCTGACGGCCACCATGACGTCCGGGGTTCCCAGGCCGATGCGCTGCAGGTGCTCGTCCGAGTAGGCGAAGCGCGCCGTGTCCTCCGGCTCGATCAGTTGCAGAAAGAAGCCCTTGCACGGACTCTGCAGCAGCAGGCCATTGGGCATGATGCCGAAGCGCACGCGATCAGGGAGAGGCGTGAAGCCGAAGACCTGCGAATAGAACTCGACCCAGTCGGCGGTGCGGTCGGCGCCGATGTACTGGACGATGCCGAAGAAGTGGAGTCCGCCGATTGCCGGGGGTTTGGGTTCGACGGTGGGGATGGCGCGAAAGTCGATGTCGTAGATCGAGAAGTCGTTGTAGCGGTCGACGAAATAGATGAGGCTTTCACCGACGCCGTGAATGGCCGGAATGTTGAGTTCCATTGCGCGGGCGCGCGCTGGAATTGCCCACGCGCCGAGGTCGAGTGCCCGGTTGAAGGCGGCGTCGGCGTCGCGCACGCGGATGGCGAACGCGCTCAGGACCGGTCGCTCGACCGGCTGCACCGTGCGCGGAATATCGGCGGCCTGCGAGTTGACGATGATGTTCATCGTGCCCTGCCGGTAGAGCTCGACTTCGCGCGAGCGATGCCGCGCGATAGGGCGGAAACCCATCGTCTCCAGCACACTGCCGAGCGCCTGCGGCTTCGATGTCGCGAATTCGATGAATTCGATGCCGTCGATTCCGAGCGGGTTGAGGGGCTCGGAAATCGACTCGCCGTCCAGCGTATTCGTCATCGCAGGTCCTCGTCGTGCGTCGCCATCGAATGGATAATAGCTTATCGGATTTACCGCCTGCCAACCCGGCTCGGACGGTTCAGGGCAACAGCAGCGAACCCAGTTCCATGGCAGCTTCCTGCAGCGGCTGCAGGTAGCGTTCCGCCATGTCCTTTTGCGAATAGAGTCGGCCCTGCAGGATGACGTTGATGCCCGCGACGTATTGCCCGCCTGCGTCCCTGACCGGCACCGCGAGCGTGCACAGCCGTGACTCCATCAGCTGGCTCGCGAATGCGTACCCGGACTCCTGCACCGCCTTGAGCTGCGCGCGCAGCTTGTCTGCGGAAACCGGCGTGTGTTCGGTGTACGGATGGAAGCGTGTGCGTGCCAGATAGGCGTTCAGTTCGTCCTGCGCCAGATGCGCGAGCATCACGTGTCCCACGGACGTGCAATAGGCGGGAAGGCGGCGGCCGACGTTGAGGGACGGCGACATGATGCGCGAGGACGTCGAGCGCGCCAGGTAGACGATTTCGTCGCCGTCGAGCATGGCCAGCGAGCAGGCTTCGCGCACCGCCTCGCCGAATCTGTCGAGGATGGGCTGCGCCAACACGGCGATCGGGGACGTGGACAGATACGCGTGGCTGAAAGAGAGGACGCGTGGACGCAGGTAGAAGCGCCGGGCATCGTCCGCCGCTGCAAATCCCAGCTTCAGGAGCGTATGCAGGCTGCGTCGCGCTGCCGCTCGGGGTATGCCGGTGCGATGGCTGACCTGTGCGATGGACATGTGCTTCCGTTTGTCCGAAAGCGCGAGCAGCACGGCCAGTCCGCGAGCGAGTGCGGTGACGAAATCGGGATCGTCGCTGAATCGCGCGATGGTCTCGGCCGCGACTGCGTCGGGGTCGGCAAACGAAGGCGGCAACGGCGCCTTCGCCTCGTCGGCGGGCGCAACCACTCGTTTCGGCTTGGGCTTGGGCATCTTCGTCTCAAGATGGAACGGGCTGCGCTACTCCGGTCGGCGTCACGGCAAGAACTGAGCAGGGGCGACCGACCGACTTCGACGCGCGGAGCGTTTGTCCATCAGGTTAGCAAACAAAAGGAGCTCCGGGCGGTTTTTGTGGGCGCATGTCGCACAGTATGTCGGTACTCGCCCTTGACCCGGGGCCTTGGCGAGCCTTATCTTCCAAGGAATTCAACGCTTCCCGGGACAACAGGCGTCCCGAGCCGACGCCGCGCAACGCGGCAACCGGGGAGGGCCATGACCAATAGGGTCCTGGTGGAATGATGGAGGAGTGCCGCTTGAACCGTCCGATTGAAGGTGTGTGTGCTGTGCCGACGCTAGCCCCGTCGACGGCGCATTCGATCGGCCTTTCCTGATGGGCACGCGCTGACGCGCCGTCATGCCCCCAATCCGACACGAAGAGGATCGCAAATGGCCGCACCGGAAATCAAGAAAGGCATCACCGAGGAACAGCAGCAGGAACTCGACGATGTGTTCGCGCGGGCACGCAAGGCTCTGGCCATCATCGAGACCTATGACCAGGCGCGCGTCGACCGCCTGTGCCAGGCCGTCGCCTGGGCGGTGGCCAACAAGCAGACGTTCACCCGGCTGGTCGACATGGGAATCAAGGAGAGCGGCCTCGGCGACGCGGTAAGCCGGATGGGCAAGCGGATGAAGATTCGCGGCGTGCTGCGCGACGCATTGCGCCAGAAAAGCGTGGGCATAATCGAGGAATTGCCCGAGAAGGGCATCGTCAAGTACGGCAAGCCGGCCGGGATCGTTGCCTGCATCGTCCCGACGACCAACCCCGATCTCACGCCTGCCGGCAATGCCATCTACGGCATCAAGGCGCGCGATGTGGTTATCTTCTCGCCGCATCCGCGGTCGAAGAAGACGTCATTCGAAACCGTGCGCCTGATGCGCGAGGCGCTGGAGCGCGAGGGCGCGCCGCCCGACATCCTGCAATGCCTGACCAAGGTGAACATCCCGATGTCGCAGGCGCTGATGGCGCGCGCGGACCTGATCGTCGCCACCGGTGGCCAGCCGATGGTGCGCGCCGCCTACAGCTCAGGTACGCCAGCCTATGGCGTGGGGGCGGGCAACTCGACGATGATCATCGACGAAACGGCGAATGTCGAGGAGGCAGCACGCAACACGCGGCTGTCCAAGACGTCCGATTTCGGCTCGGGATGCTCCGCCGACGGCAACCTGATCATCGAGGCGTCGATCTTCGACAAGCTGCTGGACCAGCTGCAAAAGGAGGGTGGTTATCTCGCCTCGCCGCAGGAAAAGGAGATGCTGCGCAAGGCGATGTGGGACGACGAGCGTCATCGCACCGTCGAAACCGTGGCGATCGCGCCGCAGCAACTCGCCAAGGTCGCGGGCTTCACGATTCCCGCCGACCGCAAGTTCATCATCGTCCACGGCGACGGCATCGGCAAGGAGCATCACTACTCGAGCGAGAAGCTCACCACGCTGCTGGCCGTCTACAAGTACAAGGGCTTCGACCAGGCGCTGGAAATGATGCGCGCGGTGTACGAGGTCGGTGGCAAGGGCCACTCTTGCGGCATCTACTCGTTCGACCAGGATCACATCCATCGGCTCGCCATTGCAGCGCCGGTATCGCGGATCATGGTGCGCCAGCCGCAGTCGAAAGCCAACGCCGGCGCGTTCAACAACGGCATGCCGATGACGTCGAGCCTGGGCTGCGGGACGTGGGGCGGCAACATCATCTCCGAGAACGTCCACCTCAAGCATTACCTCAACACCACGTGGGTGTCGGTGCCGATCAAGGAAGACAAGCCATCGGACGAGGAATTGTTCGGCGCGTTCTACGATCCGGCGATGGAAGCCGAAGTTGAGGCCATCACCACCTGAAGCGCACAGGCAACACGCGTGACCCGGCCCGTGACGAGAACCCGATGACGAAGAAGACACCCGAAGAATTGATCGACGAATGCGGCGCGTGGTGGGATACGTCGATCATCGACATTCATCCGGGCAAGATCGCGATTCGCGGCTATCCGATCGAGGAGTTGATCGGCAATGTCCGCTTTCCCGACATGATCTGGCTGATGTTGCGCGGCGAACTTCCGACGCGCGGCCAGTCGGACTTGCTGGAGGCTGCGCTGGTGCCGGGTGTCGACCACGGGCCGCACGCGCCGTCCATTGCGATCTCGTGCATGGCGGTGAGTTGCGGATTACCGGTCAACGGTGCGATGGCCTCGGCGATCAACGTACTCGACGACGTGCACGGCGGCGCGGGGCAGCAGTGCATGGAACTTTATCGGGAAATTGACGCCGCGGCTGGCGCTGACGGTGATCTGGTCGCGGCGGCAGAAGCGATCATCCGCCGCCGCCGAGAGGCGGGCGACAAGATCGTTCCCGGATTCGGCCACCGCTTCCACCCGATCGATCCACGCACGGCGCCGCTGTTCGCGCTCGTGGCCAACGCAGTCGCCGCAGGCACGGTGTCGGGGCGCTGGGCGGCAATCGGCCAGGCCGTCGAGGATGCGCTGAAAGCCGTCACGAGCCGCCACATCCCGATGAACATCGACGGCATCACGGCGGTCATCTTCTGCGAACTGGGCTTCGAGCCGGAACTGGGCAGGGGGCTGTTCGTCCTGTCACGCTCGGTCGGCATCCTGGCGCACGCATGGGAACAGATACAGCGCGGAAAACGGATGATGGGTCCGATGCCGAAGGACATTCCATATCGCTACAGCGGGCCGGCGCGGCGGGCCGTGCCCCCGCAAGGCAACGACTGAACGACTACATGCCGCCGGTATGGCCGCGGCCAACAGGAACTTAAGGGAACACTCCATGAAAGACCTGATCGCGAACCAGTTGGTGAAATACCTCGAGGCCCGCGGCATTGAGCACATTTTCGGCCTTTGCGGGCACACCAACATTGCCGTGCTGGCGGCCCTGTCCAAGAGCAAGAAGATCAAATTCATCAACACCCGGCACGAGCAGATCGCAGCGCACGCGGCCGACGGCTATGCACGGGCGACAAAAAAGACGTCCGTCGTGCTCTGCCACCTCTCACCGGGACTCACCAACGCGGCGACCGGCGTGGCGAACGCCGCGCTCGACTCGATCCCGATGGTGGTGATCGCCGGCGACGTGCCGACGCATTACTTCGGCAAGCACCCGCACCAGGAAGTGAATCTGCACGCCGACGCGTCGCAATACGAGATCTATCGGCCGTTCGTCAAGCGCGCGTGGCGCGTGGACTCGCCGCACCTGTTCCCCGAGATCATCGAAAAGGCCTTCACGCTCGCGGAGAGCGGCCGGCCCGGTCCGGTCCTCGTGGACGTTCCGATGGACGTGTTCTCCAAGGAAGTCGACGTCAAGCTGTTCGCCCGAGTGCTGGCCAATGCCAAGTCGCTGCACAAGCCGTCGCTGGACGACGCGGTCGCGGAACAAATCATTCGTCAGTTGCTCGCGGCCAAAACGCCGGTCATGTACGTCGGCGGCGGCATATTGCTGGCCGACGCGGCGGAGGAGATGCGTGAGCTGGCCGAACACCTCTCGCTGCCGGTCGCTCACACGTTGATGGGAAAGGGCGCGCTGCCTGACGACCATCCGCTGATCCTCGGAATGACGGGCTTTTGGGGCACCCAGTATATCAACGACAAGTGCAAGGGCGCCGACTGGATTCTGGGTCTCGGCACGCGTTTCTCGGAGGCCGACTGCAGTTCGTGGGAGGACGAATACACGTTCAAGTTTCCTCCGACCAAGCTGATCCACATCGATATCGACCCGGCTGAAATCGGCCGCAATTACCCCGTGGCCATTGGCGCGGTTGCCGATCTCAAAGCCGCGCTGACCGTGCTCAATCGTGTCGCGCGCAAGGTGGCGCCCAAGGGTGTGCAGCGCCCGAAACTGGTTACCGAGATGGCCGCCAACCGCAAACAGTTCGTCGCCGGCAACAAGAAGGCGATGGAGAGCAACGCGTGGCCAATGCGACCCGAGCGAATCCTGGCCGACTTGCGCGCGGTGGCGCCGCGCGACTCCATCCTCTGCACCGACGTGGGCTGGAACAAGAATGGGATGGCCCAGCAATACCCGATCTACACACCGGGCAGCGTGTTTACACCCGGCGGATTCGCGACGATGGGATTCGGGTCGCCCGCGGCGCTCGGCGCGAAAGTCGCCCTGCCGGACAAGGTCGTCATCGCGCTGATCGGCGACGGCGGCTTCGGCCAGAACCCGGCGGCGCTCGCCACAGCGTTCGAGGAAGACATCGCGGTCGTCTGGGTGATCATGAACAACTGCGCTTTCGGCACGATCGCGGGCCTCGAGAAGGCGCATTACGGCACGACGTTCGGCACGGTGTTCGAAAAGAACGGCAAGCCGTGGTCACCCGATTACGCGGCGATCGCCAGGGCCTACGGCGTAGAAGGCGTGAAGATCGAGTCCGCCGCCGAATTCAAGCCCGCGCTGGAGCGCGCGATCAAGTCGAAGCGCCCGTTCGTGATCGACGCCTACATGCAGAACGAACCGGTGCCCACGGCGGGACACTGGAACATCATGGACATCTACTCGCCCGGCAAGAAAGTGCATCACGCCAGCACCGGCACGGTCGCTGCGGATTGATTCGGGAAAATGGCCACTACTGCAGGAGCGCGAACATGAGGCACGATTACTCGCTCGCTCATCTCACGGTACTGTCGCTGACGCCTCCGCAGGTTGTCGACGTCGCCGCGCGCGCCGGTTACCGGTACGTGGGCCTGCGCCTGACGCGAGTCACGCCCGCCGAGCCGCTCTACGACCTGGCCAACGACCGCATTTTGATGAAGGAAACGCAGGCGCGCCTTGCGGATACCGGAATCGAGGTTCTCGACATCGAGCTGTTTCGGATGGACCCTGCGCTCGAACCGGAGAGTTTCATTCCGGTTCTCGATGCCGCTGCGGAACTCGGTGCGAAGCACATCATCGCCCAACTGCCCGATCCCGATCGCAAGCGCGCCACAGACCGATTCGCCAGGATGTGTGACCTGGCGAAGCCTCTGGGAATCTTCGTAAGCCTCGAGTTTCCGCACTGGACCGAGACGGGCAATCTGGCCACCGCGGCGAAAGTCGTTCGCGACGTAAAGCGCAGCAATGCCGGTATCCTTGTCGACATGCTTCACATGGGCCGCTCGGACTCGAGCACGGACGAACTCGCGAGGCTGCCACGCGAATGGTTCCGCTTTGCGCATGTCTGCGACGCCGCCAAGGAGGTGCCTCCGACGATGGAAGGCATCATCCACACGGCGCGCGACGAGCGGCAGTTCCCGGGGGAGGGTGGCATCGATGTGCGCGGCATCCTGGCATGCATGCCACAGGACATCCCATATGCGCTGGAAATCCCGCGCGTCGCGCTTACCCGGGCGGTTGGTCCGGAAGAAGTTGCACTTCTGGCGCTGCGCGTCTCGCGAAGCCATCTCGACGGCGTCGAGAAAGGCTTCGGCCGGCGTGACACGGAGCGCAGTCAACGCAGTGCGGCATGACGCCACGGCTCATGTTGCATTGTGGAAGCGCGCCAAGGGAGATGTGCCAGGACGCCGGCGCATCGTGGCGGAAATGATTTTGAGTTGGCTCGGGCACGAGTCAGCGTGCTAGCCCGGTAGTTGCAATCTTCAACAAGGAGGAAGTCATGGAGTTCAAGTTCGACCGTCGTACCGTGCTGAAGGCCGGCGCTGCACTGGCCGCATCGCAGGTCTTTCCCGCCTGGGCGCAGGACAAGCCCAAGCTTCGCTTCGCCGCCGTGTTCTCGGATAAGGACATACGCGCGGACATGATGAAAGTCTTCGCCAAGGAAATCGAGGCCGATTACACGGTCGAGACGTACCTGGGCGGATCGTTGTTCAAGCAGGGGACCGAGCTGGTCGCGCTGCAGCGGGACAACCTCGAGATGGGCAACATCGCGCCGCAGGACATATCCAAGCAGGTTCCGGCGTGGTCGATCCTGACGTCGGCCTACCTTTTCCGCGACGCGAACCACCTGAACGCATTCTTCGCCAGCGACCTTGGCGCCCAGATGAAGACGATGGTCGAAGACCAGGTCAAGGTGAAGATCCTGGGGCCGACTTTCTTCGGCACCCGGCAGGTCGGCCTGAAGCCGAAAAAGAAGATCAACAAACCGGAGGACCTGGCCGGGGTCAAGCTGCGGATGCCGCCCGGCGACGCATGGCAGCTGCTCGGCCGCTCGATCGGCGCCAACCCGACGCCCATGGCGTATGCCGAGACCTACACTGGCCTGCAGACCGGCGCGATCGACGGCCAGGACAACCCGCTGCCGAACGTGCAGAACATGAAGTTCTACGAGGTGATGTCGCAGATCGTTCTGACGTCGCACCTCGTCGGCTTCGACGTGCTGACCGTCAACCTGAAGACGTGGAACGGCATGAACGCCGGAAAACAGAAGGCGTTTCAGGCCGCCGCCGACAAGGCGATCGCGTGGAGCACGGCCGAGCATCTGAAGCGCGAGACGGAACTCGCCGAGGGCTTCAAGAAGCAGGGCCTCGACGTGTACACGCCAGATGTGAACGCATTCCGCGCCTACGCGCAGAAGGTCTACCTGGCCTCCGATGAGGCCAAGGCATGGCCGCCGGGAATGCTCGATAAGATCAACGCGCTGAAGTCGTAATCGCATCGCGCGG
>Ga0207648_10001606_pt1 | contig 24755 bp, 23 predicted proteins | sample KBSMisM32_FD_184310 | JGI IMG/M metagenome (GOLD analysis project Ga0207648, IMG submission 184310) | Miscanthus rhizosphere microbial communities from Kellogg Biological Station, Michigan, USA - KBS Miscanthus M3-2 (SPAdes) (version 2) | ecosystem: Host-associated > Plants > Roots >... | reverse complement strand
CTGGGCCGCCGAGAGTCCGCCGCGCCACGAATACCAGCCATACGCGGCCATCGCGATGTAGAAGACCTGCAGGGCCGACTGCATGAGGAGATCCGCGCGCGCGAAGAGCCAGAGGAAAATGGCCGAGCTCAACGCGGCGAATAACCAGCACGCGATGTGCTGGCGCACCGCGAGCACCAAGTAGGCGAGTGCCAGCCCGACGCCGGTCCATTCGGCGGGAGAAACCGCCGCCACGGCATCGAGCAACTGCCGCACGCTCACTGTCAGTGCGCCGCCTCGATCTCGCCACCGAAGACCTTCATCACGAAGACGGCGCGCCCCGGTGCGGCGAAGGTCGTCGCCGTCTCCTCGGCAAGCGCGGCAAACACCAGCGCATGCTCGCCCGCAATCTGCGTGCTCATGGCGTTGGTCAGCACCGCGAGCCCTGGTCGCGCGGCCAGCCGGTCGATGAAGTACTTGATCGGTGGGATGTACTCGGCATTGAGCGGATAAAGACTGATCTCGACGGCGATACGCATGGCTGCTCCAGTGGGTTGGATCGGGATTGCGGCGGTCAGCGGATCCGCCATTCGACCGTCACGCCGAACTGACGCGGATCGCCACGCTGCACGTAGAGCTTGTCCGCGAACGCCGGCGGCTCGAGGCCGAAATAGAAACCGCGCACGGCGTAGTTCTCGTCGAACACGTTGCGACCCCAGAGCCAGACCGCCCAGCTGCGACCAGACCAGCCGGCCTTGAGATTGACGAGCGTGCGGGGGTCGGAGCGCTGGTCGTGGCTCGCGTCGAAGTAGAAGGCCGCAGTGCCCGCCACGTCCGCGCGTGCGCTGAATCCACGCGGCCCCAGCCACTCGGCGCTGAGGGAATACTGCCACTCCGGCGCGTGCGCCTGGTCGCGTCCATCGAGGTCGCTGTCTCTGTACCGGTAGTCGATATATTCGGTGTGCAGCAATCCGAGGGTGCCCGCGAGCCGCAGCGAATCGACCGGTCGCCAGGCCAGCTCGGCTTCCAGACCGTAGTTGCGTCCGCTGGCTGCGTTGTCAGTGAGGAAGATGTACGAGAGCGGATCACCGGGATCGACCTGGAAGGACGTCGAGACCTGCTGATCGTCACGCCACATGTGGAAGACCGCGAGCTCACCCTCGAGCGCTGTAACCGGCGCAGCGAGGCGCAGTCCTGCTTCGAGGTTCCACAGGTACTCGGGTGCGAAAGTCCGTCGGTGCTCCGGCACGAGCTGTCCGATGTTGAAGCCGCCGGCCTTGTAGCCGCGGCTGGCGGTGACGTACCAGCTCGACGTCCCACCGGGCTCGCCGCGGAGCGAGAGATGTCCACCCAGCATCGTGTCGTCGGGTGTGAAGGCCGCGCCGTCGCTGTCTGCATAGTCGGCGGAGCGCGTCTCGGCCCGCAGCCCCGCCGAAAGCGTCATCGACGCCGCGACCCGCCACTCCGCTTCGCCGTAGGCGGCAACGTTGGTCGCGTCGTAGTTGCTTGAAAGCGGCGCGCGCAGGGGCTGGTCCGCGAACTCGTCGCGCTGCAGCCCGTCCTCCTCGATGCGCAGCGCATAGAGACCCGCGACCCACCCGAAGCCATCGTCCTCCGCGGTCGCACCGCTGATGAGACGAAAGTCTTCGCTCAGCGTGCGCCGCTGCCGCTCGAAGCTCGTGTAGTAGTCATACGGGGCGAACTCGCCCCAGTACGGATCGTTACCCCAGTCGCCGTCGTAGCTGTAGTCGATGTCGGCCTCCGCTACCGCGCTCGTCGACACGAGCCGAGCCGGGCCGAGATCGCCGCTCACGACTGCCGATCCGCCGGATGATCGCTGCGCGTCGCGCCCCGGACGATCGGACAGCGTCATCAGCGAGTTGTCGGGTGTGAATACGTCGTAACCATTGTCGAGATCAACTTGCATCGCGGCGAGATCGATCTGCCAGCCGTCGTCGAGACCGAGGCGGAGCTTGCCCCGCAGGGTGGTTTCGCTGCGACCGTTGGTGTCGTCACGCCTCAGAAAAGTATTGCGTCGGAAGCCATCCGATTCGAGGCGCTGCGCAACGAGACGCCACGCTGAACCGTCGCCGACCGACCCCAGGGCACCGCCCACCTGTACACCGGCGCTCCACAGGCCGTCCTCGCCGGTCATCGCCTGCGCCTGCAGCGACGAGACCGGTTCCGGATCACGCGTGTTGAGCTTGATCAGGCCGGCCAGGGCGTTGGCGCCGTAACGCGTGCCCTGCGGCCCGCGCAGCACCTCGATCTGATCGACGTCGAACAGCGTCGCCGGCATCCCCACGCCGCTGAAATCGATCTCGTCGATCAGGAAGGCCACCGACGGATTCGGCGCACCCTGGTACTGCTCGAGCTCGCCGATGCCGCGCAGCTGGAAGAAACGCGGTCGCGACGTGCCGCCTGCCCAGTTCAGGTTCGGCACGAGGCCGAGTACGTCTGCGAAGTGCTGCAGCCCCGCGGCGCGGAGGGTAGCCGAGTCGAGCACGGTGGTACTGACCGGGATGCGGCTTGCGGGCTCCGGTCTGAGCGACGCCGTGACGACGATCTCCTCGAGCCCGTCGGGTGTCGCAGCGAAGGCAGGCGGCCAGCCGAGGCCAAGCAGCAACACGACGCTCAGGAATGCACGTGACAATCGCCACAGAAAGTAGTCGTAACTACCTGTAATGGCGGAATAAAAGAAGACGGCCGCGACTCGCATACCTGCTCCCTACGCCGGTGCTAACCGGATCAGGTTCAACGGGTTCACCGATGAGCGGCGGAGCCGCGTTCGGTATCTCAGGCCATTCAGGCCACCCCAGGGCGGCGCGCAGTTTACATCCAGCGTGGGGTGATGAGTACGGCTGGTTGTTGACGAAGGCCGGCGCGTCGGGGACTAATGCGCATCCCGCACGCCCTGGATCCCCTCGCATGGCCAGACGCTCCTGCCGCCTGTTCCACGTCGACGCGTTTACGCGCGACCGATTCGCGGGCAATCCGGCCGTAGTCGTGCTCGATGCAGACGAACTCACCGACGAGGACATGCATCGCATCGCCCGCGAGATAAACGGCACGGAAGTCGCGTTCGTCATTCCGTCCGAATCCGCCGACTACGATCTCGAGGTGCGCTTCTTCGGGCCGCATCGTGAAGTCGCCTTCATCGGCCACGCCACCGTCGCCGCGCAATACGTGTGCGCGCTCGTGAACGGTGTGCCGACAAAGCGGCTGCGCCAACGGACCGGAGCGGGGATCATCGAAGTCGAGGTCACCGGCCAGGCGCCCGATCTTCGCGTGTCGATGATCCAGAGCCCGGCGACCTTTGGTCCGATCGTGCCCGAGGAGCGACGCGGTCCGGTGCTCGACGCGCTCGGCATCAGCTCCTCGAGCCTGCATCCTTCCTGCCCGATGCAGGTGCTGGTCAAGGGCGGGTCGCGCCTGCTGATCGGGCTGCAGTCGGCTGCGTGCCTCGAATCGCTGCGTCCACAGATGGACCAGCTCGTGCACCTGACACCGCACGTCGGCGCGGACGGCTTCTTCGTGTTCGCCATGCAGCCGAACCAGGACGGCGTCGCGGCCACGGAATCGCGGATGTTCTGCCCGGTGATCGATGTGCCCGAGGACCCCGTGAGTGGCAACGCGCACGGGATGCTTGGGGTCTATCTCGTGCATAACGGCCTGCTCATGCCGGGCGCTGATCGCTTGAGCCGTTTCGTCGGTCATCAGGGTCGTTTCGTCGATCGCCCCGGGCGCGTCGACGTCGAGGTGACTGCGTCGGGCCGGCGTGCGACGGCCGTGCGCGTCACCGGCGATGCGGTGATCGTCTTCGACGCGGAGCTGCCGATCTAGCCGGCGGCCGGACCGGGTCGCTGCACCAGGCATTTGGGCGATGGCCGATTCCGACTTAGTGCCCGTGCAGTTCGCCTATCACGTCCCGGACCCGGAGGCAGCGGCCCGCCGCTACGCCGCCGCTTTCGGATGGGGACCGTTCTTCCTGATGCAACACATCCCGCTCGAACGCAGCGTATATCGTGGCCAACCGGCCGTGTTCGACCACAGCTCGGCCTATGGGCAGGCGGGCGAGCTGATGGTCGAATTCATAACCCAGCATGGCGACCAGCCATCTGCGCTGCGCGACTTGTACTCCGCTACTCAGTCCGGTCTGCATCATGTCGCGAGTTTCGTACCGGATCTCGAGGCCGCCGTCGCTGCGTTTCGCGGACGCGGTTATGAAGCGGCACTCGAGGCCCGGACAGCGACGGGCGTCGAGTTCGCGATGATCGACACCAGCAGGGATCTCGGGCACATGGTCGAGATCTATGAACCGGTGGACCAGCTAAAGCGTTTTTACGAGCACGTCCGGAAAGCGTCCCACGACTGGGACGGCCGCGATCCGGTGCGTCGCCTGGGTCGCTGATCGGCTTCGCTGCCGATCGACTGGAGGTTCCGATGGGACGTCTCGAAGGCAAGGTGGCGGTCATCCTGGGCGCCGCCGGTGAAGGCAATATGGGACAGACCATCGCGCGACGATTTTCGCGCGATGGTGCGCGCTGTCTCGTCGCCGGACGCCAGGCCGCACCGCTGCAGGCGCTGGCAACCGAAGTCGGTGGCCGGCATGCGATCTGCGACATCACGCGCAAGGCCGACGTCGAAGCGCTGGCGAAAGCTGCCGTCGACGCCTGTGGCCGAGTGGATGTTGCGATCAATTGCACGGGCTGGGGCCTGATGGCGAAGCTCCTCGATACCACCGAGGAGCAGATCGACCGCCTGACCGCGCTGCAGTTCAAGGGGCCGTATTTCTTCCTGCAGGTCTTCGCGGACCTGATGGCGCAGACCGGTGGTGGCTCGATCATCACCATGTCCTCGGCATCGGTGTATGCGCTGCTCTACAACCATGCCGCCTATATCGGCACCAAGGCCGGCGCCGATGCGCTGGTGCGCTGCTTCGCGAACGAGTTCGGTGCGCGCGGCGTGAAGGTCAATTCGATCGCGCCGGGACTGACCGTCACGCCGATGACCGAGCGCGACACCGGGCTACCGGGACTGGAAGACGCCTTTCGCAAGGAATACCCGCTGGGCCGGATCGGCACGACCGAGGACATCGCCAACGCGGCGTTGTGGCTCGCGACCGACGAGAGTTTCCTGACCGGTCAGGTGCTGCAGGTGAACGGCGGTCTTACCCTGCGGCGCAACCCCTCGCCCCGGGAGATCAGCGCCTCGATGAAGGCAGCGGCGACCTAGCCGATCCAGTCATAGAACTGCAGATCCATCTCGCCATCGACACAGTCGATGATCGGCGGCACCAGCCGTTGATGAAACGGCGTCGACTGGTGCAGCTGAAATGCCGCCTCATCCTTGAAACGCGCATAGACGACGTACACCGCGCGGTCGGTGCGATGACGGATGATGTCGTACACGTGTGTGTCGGGCTCCTGCACGTGGGTGAGCTCCGACAATTCGCGCTGCAGCCGTTCGAACTCGGCCTCCCGCCCCTTCTTGATCCGCAACGTCGCGATGAAACAGGTCATGGAACTCCCTTGGCAGCCCTGGCCGACCGGTGCGCGCACCGCGTCAGGCCAGACGCAGCTCGTCGATCAATCGCTCCCGCAGCCTGAACTTCTGGATCTTGCTCGTCGACATCGGCCATTCGCTGACGAAGCGCACGTGGCGCGGCACCTTGAAGCTCGCGATCTCACGCATGCAGAACGCCAGCAGTTCCGGTTCGTCGGCCGTCTGGCCGGGCTTCAGCTCGACGAATGCGGCAGGAACCTCGACATAACGCCGATCGGGCAGACCGACGACCTGCGCCAGCCGTACCGCCGGGTGGCGTTGCAGGCAGGCCTCGATCTCCGCCGCAGCGACATTCTCGCCGCCGACCTTGAGCATGTCCCGGGTGCGCCCGTGAAACATGATCGTGCCCCGCGCATCCAGCGAACCGATGTCACCGGTGTGATACCAGCCGTCCGTATCAAGCGCGGCGGCGGTCTTCTCCGTGTCCTTGTAGTAACCCTCCAGGGTGCTGTAACCGCGCACGTAGATTTCGCCGCGCTGTCCGATTGGCGTATCCGCACCGGATTCCGGATCGACGATGCGCAGCTCGAGTCCGGGCAACGGGTGCCCGAGCCGGGTGACGCGCGACTTCAGAGTGTCGGTGAGCATCCCGGTGCAGACCGTCCCCGCGGCTTCCGTCATGCCGAAGCTGCCGACCTGCACGGCTTGCGGCATCGCGGCGAGCATCGCCTCCTTGATTCCGGGTGGCTGCACGGCGAAGTTTGAGTTCATCAGGCGGATGCGGTGCAGATCCGTCTTGCGGAAACGCGGATGGTAGATCAGGTCGGACATGATTGTGACGAACGACGGGTACGTCGCTGTCGCACGCTCGCGCTCGAGCATCTCGAGCGCGGGTCCGGCCTCGAAATGCGTCATCGTGAGATATGCGCCACCGACATCGAAGATGGCGAGCATGGGCAGGATCGCGGCGATGTGGAACATCGGCAGCGGCGACCAGAACCGGTCGCGCCCGGTCAGCCGATATCGGTAGCGGCCGAGCGCGATGCTGTTGCGCACGATTGCCTCGTGCGAAATGAGACAGCCCTTGGGATTCGCGGTCGTCCCGGAGGTGTACAGCATCAGACCGACGTCACGAACCCGTACGCCCAGGCGGCTGCGATGCACGTCGTCGAGCGGGACACGCTTCGCGAGCTCCCATGCCCGGCGCTCGGATACGAACGACGGGTGCTCCGCGGCGCTGAGCAGCAGCAGGTTGCGCAACCGCGGCGCGGCGTCTATCGTCAGGCTCAGAGGGTCGCGCTGCCCGGCGAGCTCCGGCAGCGCTTCGGTCAGCCGCCCGACGAAATCGACATGATCGGCGACGCGTCCCGTCGTGACGATCGTGACGAGGTCACCGTTCTCGATCACGTAGCTCAGCTCGTGCGCGCGGTATCGCGCGTTGATCGGCACGGCGACGGCGCCGCACAGCGCGATCGCAAAGAAGTACTCGACGAACTCCGGGCAGGTGTGGAGCAGCAGCCCGACGTGGTCGCGCGGCCGCACGCCGAGGGCCTTCAGTACGCGCGCGCGCGCCATGGCGCGCTCCGCAAGCTTGCCGTACGCGATCCGCATGCCGGGGAAGACCAGCGCATCCGCCTCGGGGTGCTCGTCGGCAGCCGTGAGCAGCAGGTCGCCGATCGTCGTCACCTTGATCCGCACGTCACGAAGCGATTCGGCGCGGGGGCCCGCCGCCGTTCGACTGCGCTTGCGCGCCGTGTGCCTCGCTCGCTTGCGACCGGCCATCCGCTCCTCGCTCGAGGTTCAGTCCGCCAGCGGATCCAGGTACTCGCGCTCCCAGGTGCCCTCGACGCAGGCGACGATCGTGGGAAGCACTTCCGCGAGCCAGGATGAGTTCATGTGCGCATGCTCGGCTGCCTCGTCGGGAAAGGATTCGAGCACCGCGTAGCGCCGAAGCTCGCGCAGCCGGAAGAACTCGAAGTAGATGACCGACGGCTCGCGACGACGCACCGTTTCGGCGAGTGCGCGGCACACCTGCTCGAACTCCTGCTCGCGACCGGCCTTGACGGTCATGCGCGAAATAAAGGTAATGCGTGGCATCCGGAGAGTTCTCGCGGCAACGCGCGTGGCGGACGTGATACTAGCACCGGCAGAACTTGAAAAGAAACAGTCACGCCTGTTTCTTTTGTAGCTGATCCGGTAGATTGACCGGCGACGCATCGATGGGAGCGGGACGTTGTCCGAGGATGGCTATGTCAGGGTTTTCGCCGAACAGGAGCTGGTGGACGGGCAGATGCGCTGCGTCGAGATCGACGGACGAGCTGTGCTCGTGTGCCGCACCCGCGATGGTCTGCACGCCGTGGACGCGATCTGCACGCATGCCTTTGCGCGGCTCGACGAGGGCCGTCTGCGCGGCTACCGGTTGATCTGTCCGCTTCATGGCGCGAGCTTCGACGTCCGCAGCGGGACCGTACTCGGCCCGCCGGCAACCGAGTCGCTGCGCAGCCACGCGTCGCGCGCGACGGACGGATACATCGAGGTTCGACTGACGCGGTGAATGCGGGGGAGCGTCGATGGATTTCCAGCTGACCAGCGAACAGAGCGCACTTCGGGACTCTGCGCGACGCTTTGCGCGTGAGCGGCTTCCGACGGTCGCCCGACAATGCGAGGAAACCGCGCAACCGCCTGACCGTCAGGTCGTGCGCGCCTACGCAGAGATGGGGTTTCTGGGAGTCAATGTCCCGGAGGCGTATGGAGGGCTCGGCCTCGGCAACCTGGAGGCCCTGCTGATACTCGAGGAGTTCGGCAAGATCTCCTCTGCAGTCGCCTTCCCGGTTTTCGAGTCCTGCGTCGGACCGGTTCGCGCGATCGAGCGGTTCGCGTCCGAATCGCTCAAGCAGCGCGTTGTGCCGGCGGTGTGCCGCGGCGAGATCCAGATCGCGGTGTCGATGTCCGAGCCACAGGCCGGCTCCGCGCTGACCGACCTCACCACGCGCGCCGAGCGCAAGGGCGACCTGGTCGTCCTCAATGGCACCAAGCGCTGGTGCTCCGGGGGAGGCCACGCCGACGGCTACGTCGTCTACTGTCGAATGTCCGCGGACGAAGGCGCGCGCGGACTCGGTGCGGTCTATGTGGAGAAGGACACGCCCGGCGTGAGCTTCGGCCGGCCAGAGGAGCTCATGGGTTTCCGCGGCGTGCCATCATCCGACATCTACTTTGAGAACGCGGCGGTGCCTGCGGACAACATCGTGGTGCCCGCGGGTGGGTTCCGCAAGCTGATGGAGGCATTCGACCTCGAACGCTGTGGCAACGCGACGATGGCGCTCGCGCAGGCCGCGGGAGCACTCGAAGACGTGCTCGCCTACGTGCAGGAACGCCGCCAGTTCGGCAAGCCACTGGTCGATTTCCAGGCGGTACAGCTCAAGCTGGCCGAAATGCAGATGCGTGTCGACGCCTCGCGCCTGCTGATTCACCGCGCCGCGAGCAACGCGCAGGATGGTTCGCCGAGTATTCTCGAGTCGTCGGTCGCCAAGTGCTTCGCGAACGAGACCGCGCGCGAATGCTGTGGCGACGCGGTTCAGCTCATGGGCGGATACGGCTACTCGCGCGAGTATCCGATGGAGCGGCGCCTGCGCGATGCCTGGGGCTGGGGCATCGCCGGCGGCGCGGTCGACATCCAGAAAGTCAACATCGCGAGCGCAATGGTCGGCCGGCGCTTCGATCAACGGCGCTGATGGGCGTTCTCACCGGGATCCGCGTGCTTGACTTCGGGCGCTATGTCGCAGGTCCGTACTGCGCGACGCTGCTCGGATATCTGGGCGCCGAGGTGATCCGGATCGAGAAGCCCGACGGCGGCGAGGACCGCTACATCGCACCCGTCAGTGCCAACGGCGAAGGCGGCGTCTTCTTCCAGACCGCGTGCAACAAGAAGTCCCTGACGCTCGATCCGGCGGCGCCACGCGGCCGCGAGATAGTCGGCCGGCTGGTCGCCACGGCCGACGTCGTGGTCGCCAACCTCCCTCCGGCGACACTCGCCGCGCTCGGCCTCGACTACCAGAACCTGCGACGCATCAAGCGCGACATCATCCTTGCGTCGCAGACGGCATTCGGCGATCACGGACCGTATGCCGAGCTGGGCGGCTTCGACGGCATAGGCCAGGCCATGTCCGGCGCGATGTTTATCACCGGCACGCCGGGTGCACCCGTAAAGGCGGCGGCGCCCTACGTCGACTTCAGTACGGCTGTGCTGTCGGCCCTTGGTACGCTGGCGGCCCTCATGCATCGGGAGCGCACCGGTGAAGGTCAGGAAGTCGCGACGAGCCTGCTGGGGACGGCGTTGTCCGTGTTCGCATCGCACCTGATCGAGCAGGGTGTGACGCATCGCGATCGAATCGGCACGGGCAATCGTGTGCAGACATCGGCGCCCTCGGACGTGTTCCCGACCCGCGATGGCCACCTGCTGATCCATGTCGTCGGAAATCCGCTGTTCCGGCGCTGGGCGCGACTAATGGGCGAGGAACGCCGCTGGATCGACGATCCGGCTTATGCGAACGACGCCCTGCGCGGCGCAAATTCTGCGGCGATGCTCGAGCGCATGCGCGCCTGGTGCGCCGAGCGCACGACGCAGGAGGCCCTCGCGGAACTGCATAACGCGGGCCTGCCCGCGGGCCCCGTGCTTACGCCGCAAATGGCGCTGGATGATGCCCAGGTTGCAGCGATGGGATTCCTGCGCGCGATCGGGGATTTTCCGGGCCTGCCCCGCGCCGCGCCCGTGCCCGATCTGCCGGTTCGCCTCTCACGGTCAGGTGGCGGCATCGAGCGGCGCCCGCCGCTGCTCGGCGAGCACACCGACGAGATCCTGCGCAGCATAGGCGTGACCGAGCGCGAGATCGTCGACCTGCGCGCGCAACGCATCATCTGACCGGCCGCACGCGGTAGCCGAGTCTCGGGAAGTGAACGACGACGGTTCCGCAGCGCGGGTGCGAGCGCTCGACCGCGATCTCGTTCGCACCGGCCGCCACGACCCACCCACGCACTGCACCGCGCTGCGTGTCATCGGGCAACACCTCGACCTCCATCCCGGCCGACAGCCCTTGAGCGTCTACGCCCGCGACCTGTCCGGGTTCCGGTGTAGAGTCACGCGCCGCTGCGAACGCATCCTCGGGTGTGCTTTCGCTCCGCACTCCCTCGCCGAGCTCGGCAATGTCGCGTTCCCACGCCGCCAGCCGTGGCAGGTCGGCGAGCAGCTCGTTGACGACCGGCATACTCGCCCGTGCGAACCACGGCACGGTCCAGGCATGGATATCGACCAGACCCGGCGCCGCGCCGAGCAGAAACCGGCGGCCGTCGGCGAGCTGCTGGTCCACGAAGCTCGCGTGCGCGCGCAACTGCGACTTCGCGTGGTCGAGATCTATACGTTCGAAATCGACGTCGGGAAAAAGTTGCTGGCGGTCGCGGCGAAACTCGGCGGGCCAGCCCGGGCTCGTCAGCGAGATCGCCATGTGCAGACCGCTGCGAAAGAACGCGTCCGCCCACTTGACCATTGCGTAGGCGAGCCCGGCGTTGCCGTCCGGAAAAAGCGTCGGCGCCGGGAAGCGGCGCTCGAGCTCGCGAGCGATACGCTGCGAATCGACATAGACATCGGCGCCGACCTGCAACACCGGCGTACCACGGTAGCCACCCGTCAGCGCGACCAGATCGTCCTTTGGCGGCAGCATCGGTGTCACGATCGAGCGCCACGCGAGGCGCTTGACGCCGAGCATCCTGAGCACGCGCTGCGTGAAGGGCGACGCGTCGTAGTGATGCAGATAGAGCTCGCTCATGACGCCCTTCCTGCGGCCGCCTGCTCGCCTTGCACCTCCGCCGCGGTGGTCGAGGTCTGCCCGTAGAGATAACGCTGCGCCTCGGGATCGGCCGCGCGCTGGTGTTCGGTTGCGATCACACGCTGCACGGCCGGGCGCAGGCGGATTGTCTCAAACCAGCGCAACACAGCGGCGAAGTCCTCGAGTGTCTGGCCCTGGCGTGCGTGCTCGGACACCCAGGGCCAGCAGGCAATGTCCGCGATCGAGAATTCGCCAGCAATGTATTCACGATCCGCCAGCCGGCGCTGCAGCACGCCGTACAAACGGTTTACCTCGTCGGTGTAGCGCCGGATGCCGTACGGCACGCTCTCGGCTGCGAATGCGCGGAAGTGGTGTGCCTGGCCGGCCATCGGACCGAGTCCACCCACCTGCCAGAAGAGCCATTGCATCACGTCGAATCGACCATGCGTTGCGGAGGGGAGAAACCGACCGGACTTCTCGGCGAGATACACCAGCACCGCACCCGATTCGAACACCGATAGCGCACCGCCGGGCGCATCGTGGTCCACGATCGCCGGTATCTTGTTGTTGGGGCAGATATGCAGGTACTCGGCCGCGAACTGCTCGCCGCGCAGGATATTGACCGGCACCACGCGATACGGCAGCTCGCATTCCTCCAGCATGATCGCGGCCTTGATCCCGTTCGGCGACGGAAAGTAATACAGGTCGATCACGAGACCGTCGCCACGGTGTAGCCAATCCTCGGGAAGTGGACCACCACATCCCCCGCCCGCTTATCGACGCGCCGGATCGCGATCTCCTGCAGGTCGAGCGTGACGAGCTCGCCGACGACCGGGACTTTTCCGTAATCGTCGGGTGTGACGCTCACCGGCTGGCCGGCACGCAGGCCGAGGCGGTCACCTGCGTCGACACCTCGCGCAGGCGCCGGCTGCGACCGCTGCGCGACCGCAAGCGCCTGCGCCGAGTCCATGGCCTTCGGTCGACCATGGCCGATCGCACGAACCCGGGCTTCCCACGCCTGCAGCCGTGCGAACGGCGCCAGCAGGGTTGCGGCCTCGGGGAGAAAGCCGCGCACCATCGAGATCACGTAGAAGGCCGTTATGTCCGCGAGCCCCGGACGTGCACCCTGCAGATAAGCCCGCCCGTCCTCGAGCTGCTCCTCCACCAGGGCGGTGTGCGCGAGCAGCTGCGCGTACAGGTGCGGCACCCTCGACTTGAAGGCATCGAAATCCATGTGGGAGAAGAACTCGCGCCGATCCCTGATGAGGTCCGCGGGCAGGCCCTTGTTCACCGTCATCGCGAGGCCGGCGCCCGGCTCGAAATACCGATCGCCCCACGCGGCGAGCGCGATCGGAACGCCCGCACCGCCGTCCGGAAACAGCGTCGGTGCCGGGTGACGTCGCTCGAGCTCGCGCGCAATGCAGTTCGTGTCGCAGTAGATGTCGGCACCGACCTGCAGCACCGGTGTCTTGCGATACCCCCCGGTCAGCGCGACCAGGTCCGGCTTTGGCATGATCATCGGGATCTGGACGCTGTCCCAAGCCAGTTGCTTGATCCCGAGCATCAGCCGCGCCTTCTCTGCATACGGGGACACATCAAAATGATGGAGGATGAGTTCGCTCACAGGTCTCCCCCGGAACCGCGGTACACACCGGTTCTGACACTATAGGCGCGGTGACCTGAAAAAAACAGTCATGCTTGTTTCTTTCTGAGGCACCCGACTCTATAATCCTTGCCTGTCCAATAGAGGTGCGGCCATGGATCCGAGCGTCACGGAACGCCTGTCGCGGCGCGTGCTTGAGGGTATGGAGTACGAGACGAATCGCTCCGGCCCGCCTGACGACTTTCCGCGCCTGCCGCGCATCCCCGGCGGCCGTTACAACGATGCCTCGTTTCTCGAATCGGAACGCCTCGGTCTATGGAAGCGGACCTGGCTATACGCCTGTCACTCGGACGAGTTGCCGCGCGCGGGTGACTTCCTGCTCTGGCAGAGCACCGGCGCGCCTATCCTGATTCTCCGCGGGCGTGATCTCAAGATCCGTGCCTTCTACAACACCTGCCGGCATCGCGGCGCACCGCTCGTGAAGCAGGCGCAAGGCCACTGCGACGGGCTCGTCTGCTCATATCACGGCTGGACTTACGCTCTCGACGGGCAGTTGGTCAACCTGCGCGACAGACGCGACTTCGTCGGTCTCGACGTCGCCGCGCATTCACTCACCGCGGTGCGCTGCGAGCAGTTCGCGAACTGGGTGTTCGTGAGCGAGGACCCGGATGCCCCGCCGTTGCTCGAGTATCTCGATCCGTTCCCGGCGCAGTTCGGACAGTTCCAGCCCGAGACCTTTCGCTTCGTCGAGAAACACGGCTTCGACCTGAAATGCAACGTCAAGGTCCTGCTCGATGCGTTTCTCGAGGTCTATCACCTGAAGTCGATACACCAGGGCACGGTCGACCGGTTTTTGGACTACCGGGGCACGACGATTGCGCTCTATCGCAACGGGCATTCACTGATGGTCACGCCCAACCGCCGCCCCGACTGGGTGGACCCCGGCACTCGCGGGATGAAACGGGTCGAGACCGCGAGCGTCATCTCGACGCACAACAACCCGTCGTTCAACTTCTATCCCAATCTGGTCGCGCCGATTGATCCCTCGGGCTGCCCGTTCCTGCTCTACTGGCCAACGGGACCGGACACGATGCGCATCGAATGCCACTGGTTCGCACCGGACTGGGGCGGCGGAGAGCTGCACCCGCTGTGGCCGACACGCATCTCGAACTTCGACCGCATCCTGGCAGAGGACACGCAGTTCGCCGAACAGATCCAGCAGTCGGTGCAGTCGCCCGGCTTTCGCGGCATGACGCTCAACTACCAGGAACGACGGATCTATCACTGGCACGAGGAGCTCGATCGCCGCATCGCCCGCGCCGGCATCGCCATCCCCGAGAATCTCCGCGTGCCGTCGCTGCTGGAACGCTATTACGAGAATTGATTCGTGAGTGAGGCATCGCTGGGCGTGAGGGCATGCGGCGCGTATCTGCCCCGGGCGCGGATCGAGCGGGCGACGATCGCGACAGCGACCGCCTGGGCGCGCGGCCGTGTCGCGACCGCCGCTGGCCACCGCAGTTTCTGCAACTGGGACGAGGACAGCATCACCATGGCGGTTGAAGCCGCGCGCAGCTGCCTCGACGGCGCCGATCGCGGGCGTATCGGCTGGGTGGGCCTCGCCTCCACCACCCCGACCTTTGCCGACCGATCGAACGCCGGCCTGGCAGCGTCAGCGCTGGGGCTGCGTGAGCAATGCGCCACGCTCGATTTCGGGTCGACGCGCAGGAGCGGAACCGGCGCGCTGATCGCCGCGCTCGAGCGTCCGAGCGAGGCGGACGATGGGCTGGTAATGGCAGCGGATCGCCGGTTGGCCCGTCCCGGCAGTCCGCAGGAAGCCGCCTACGGTCACGGCGCGGCGTGCGTGCTCGTTGGTCGTGGTCCCGGCCTCATCGCGGAACGAGTCGCGCATGTCTCCCTGGCCTGCGACTTCGTCGATCAGTATCGCGAGACCGGAGACGTTTTTGACTACTCGCTCGAGGAGCGCTGGGTCCGGGACGAGGGCTACCTGGCGTTCCTGCCGAACGCAATCCGGCTGGCGCTCGAGCGCGCTGCAGTCACGCCTGCGCGCGTCACGCATTTCATCGCTCCCACCGCGGCGCGCGTCTCGCAGTCGATCGCTCGGGCCGCGGGCCTGCAGGAGGCGAGCGTCGTCGCGGACCGGTTCGACGCCTGCGGCGATACGGGGGTGCCACATCCGCTGCTGTTGCTTACGGAGTGTCTCGAGCGGACGTCGCCTGGCGAGCTCATTTTGTTGACCGGCTTTGGCCAGGGTGCCGACGCCATACTGCTGCGCGCTACGGAGGGCGTCCGATCCGCGCGGCGCGGCGCAGCGGAAGCGGCCTTCGCGAATGGGGTCGTCGATCCCGACTACCTGCGCTTCCTGTCGCATTGCGGCGTCGTCGAAATGGACTGGGGCAAGCGCGCCGAGCGCGACGCACGCACCGCGCAGACCGTGGCCTGGCGTCGTCACCGCGACGTCACGGCCTTCGTGGGCGGCCGCTGCCGGCGCTGCGACACGGTTCAGTACCCGCGCACGCGCGCCTGCGTGAATCCCGAGTGTCGTGCGTTCGACACGCAGGACGAGCAGCCGCTCGCGGACACGGGTGGGTTGGTGAAGACGTATACCGAGGACTGGCTGGCCTATACGCGCGACCCGCCGCTCGTGTACGGCAACGTGGCCTTCGATGGCGGCGGGAACATCTTTACCGAGTTCACAGATACCCGTCCGGGCGAGCTCGAGGTCGGCACGCGCGTTCGCTTCGTGTTCCGCGTCAAGGACGTGGATGCGGCGCGCGGCTTCCGCCGTTATTTCTGGAAGGCCACGGTCGCGAGATAGCGATGGCAACTGGCATCCGCGACAAGGTGGCGATCATCGGCATGGGCTGCTCGCGTTTCGGCGAGCGCTGGGACTGCGGCGCCGACGACCTCATGCTAGAAGCCTTTGCCGAGGCGGTTGCCGATGCGGGAGTGGAGCGCGATCGAATCGAGGCGGCCTGGCTCGGCGTCTTCTACCAGGAACAGAGCACGTCGAAGTCCGGGTTGCCGCTGTCGATGGCGCTGCGACTGCCTAACGTACCGGTGACGCGCGTCGAGAACCTGTGCGCCACGGGCACCGAGGCGCTGCGCGGCGCGGCGTATGCCGTCGCCGCAGGCGCAGTAGACATCGCGCTCGCGATGGGTGTGGAGAAGCTCAAGGACACGGGTTTCGCCGGCCTGCCGGAGCGCACTAAGGGTACTTTCGAGGACCTCTGGCAACCCGGCTTCACGCCGCCGGGCGCGTTTGCGCAACTCGCGGGCGCGTATGCTGCCCGCCATGGCCATGACATGGCGACGTTGAAGCGCGCCATGGCGCACGTGTCCTGGAAGAGCCACGAGAACGCCGTGCGCAACCCGAAGGCACATCTGCGCAACCGGATCCGCATCGAGCAGGTGCTCGAGGCGCCGATGGTCGCCTACCCCCTCGGCCTGTACGACTGTTGCGGCGTGAGTGACGGCGCCGCGTGCGCGATCGTGACCACGCCGGCGATCGCGGCGTCGCTTGGACGACGCGACATGGTGACGATCAAGGCGCTGCAGCTCGCGCCGTCGAACGGCGTCGAGCTCGCTCATGCGAGCTGGGACGGCAGTCATACCATCACGACGCCCGTCGCTGCGCAGCGCGCGTACCGCGAGGCTGGCTTGAGCGACCCGCGGCGCGAGCTGGACCTGATCGAAGTCCACGACTGCTTCTCCATCACCGAGCTCGTTCTCATGGAGGATCTCGGCCTGTCCGACGCCGGTCGGGCCGTGCACGACGTGCTCGATGGCCGCTACGACCGCGACGGCGCGATCCCCTGCCAGCCCGACGGCGGGCTGAAGTGCTTTGGTCACCCGGTGGGCGCGTCCGGCCTGCGCATGGCGTACGAGGTCTATACGCAGCTGCTGGGGCGCGCCGGCGACCGCCAGGTCGGCGCGCCCTCGCTCGGGCTGACCCACAACCTCGGCGGCATCCCCAACCGCAACGTGGCGAGCGTCTCCGTGCTCGGGCTGCACAGGAACTGACGATGGACAGACGAGTGCGCCGGCTCAAGCCCACCAGCACGCCTCGTGACTGGGGATTCACCGACGAGCAACTCGCGACTTATCCAATCGCGTTTCGCGCGGATCTGCTCGCGGGCACGGCCTGCCTCGTGTCGGGCGGCGGCTCCGGGATGGGTCGCGGAATGGCGTACGCACTGGCGCGGCTCGGTGCCGATGTCATGATCTGCGGCCGGCGCAAGGAGAAGCTCGAGGAAACGGCTGACGGCATCCGGCGGCGCCTCGATCGCAACATCGCCACGCGCGCGATGACCATCCGCGACCCGGACCAGGTCGACGCGCTCGTAGCCGAGACCTGGGAGCGCTTCGGCCGGCTCGACCTCGTAGTCAACAACGGCGGCGGCCAGTTTCCGCAACCGGCGATCGACTTCAGCGTTAAGGGCTGGCGGGCCGTCATCGACACGAATCTGAACGGCACCTGGTACATGATGCAGTCGGCCGCACGCCAGTGGCGCGATCACGGCTCACCCGGGAACATCGTCAATATCGTGGCGAACGTCTGGCGCGGCATGCCGCAGGTGGCGCACACCTGTGCCGCGCGCGCGGGCGTCATCTACCTGAGCAAGACCGTGGCGACCGAGTGGGCGCCGCTCCGGATCCGCGTCAACTGCATCTCACCGGGCTCGATCGCAACCGAGGGCCTGAACGTCTACCCCGAGGAAGTCGCCGACAACTTCCGCAAGTCGAACCCGATGCGCGAGGTCGGCGACGTGTACGACATCGCGCAGGGCGTCGTGTATCTGGCGGCCGACACCGGCAAGTTCATCACCGGCGAGGTACTGGTGATCGACGGCGGGAACTCGCAGTGGGGCGACGTCTGGCCCGGCGGGAAGCCGGAGTACTTCAAGGTCGACGAATCCTGAGCACTGGAGCTGCTGCCATGAGTGAAACGCTGCTTGCCCGCACCGAACGCGCCCGGCTGCCGGAAAAGTTCCGCCCTGCCTGGGACACCATGCAGGCGCTGACGGGCGAGCCGACCTTCGTCGAGGTGTTCGCGAGCAACCCGACGATGCTCGAGTTCGTGATGGAGCACTTCTATGCCGGCGTGTTCTTCGGCGGCCAGGTTGAGCAACGTTACAAGCAGCTTGCGCGCCTCAAGTTGTCGCTGCTGCACGGCTGTCGCACCTGCAACCGACAGAACGTCCCGGGAGCACTCGCGGCGGGTGTCAGCCAGGCGCAGATCGACGCCATGGATCACTTTGAGTCAGGACCGTTTACGGACCCGGACAAAGCCGTGCTTGCCTATGCCGAGCAGGTCGCGCTCACCAACATGAATGGCCGCCTCACGCCCCCACTCTACGCGCGGCTGCGGGCCCATTTCTCCGAGGCGGACATCCTCGAGCTCGGTATCGCGATGGCCGTGATTTCGGGGATGGCCAAGCTCTCGTTCGTCCTCGACCTAGTTGAAAAGGAGGGTTACTGCCCATTCGCCGGCGGCAACGCCGACTGAGAATCGAGCATCGACATCCGGTGCCAGAATGGCGAAGGCCGGCTTGCGCCAGCGTCCCCTCGTCTTCAACGCCTGCGACGACGCTACCAGTCGAACTTCATCCCGACCTGCAGCCCGTAGCTGCGCGGCTCGCCAAACTGCGAGTGCGTCCATAGATTTGCGACGACCTGCGATGCGATACGGTAAGTCTCGTCGGTCAGATTGTTGCCGTAGGCGCGCACGAACCACGCGCCGTCTCCGCCTGTGTAGGTGATGCTGGCGTCGACCAGCGTGCGCTCGTCCAGCACCGAGTTGTACGCAGGATCGACGTCCGAGTAGTAGAAGACGTTCGCGTCCTCGTATCCGACCGACCCGAAGAGGTCAATCTGCCCCCCCAGTGCATCGAACGTATACAGTCCCTGCACGCCGTACTTCCATTCGGGTGTGCGCGTGAGCGGCAGACCGCTCAGGAACACGTCGTTTACGCCGTCGCCGTTCGTGTCGGCCTCAAACTTGTCGTACTTGCCGTCGTTGTACGAGACATTCGCGGACAACGTGAAGTTGTCGGTGACGAGGCCCGTGCCTTCGAGCTCGAAGCCTTGCACGTTCACGTCCGCGGCATTAAAAAACCGCGTCTCTTGAAACTGCCTGCCTTGCGTTACGCCGTCGTCGCAGAATGACACGACCTGCGTGCTGGGTACGCAGACGCGAGTGACCAGTGCTCGCTGCGCGTCGGTGTAGTCCACGTAGAAGATCGCACCGTTGAGGCGCAGGCGGTTCTCCAGCCAGCTGGTCTTGAGGCCTGCCTCGTAGGAGTCGGCAAACTCCGGGTCATACGGCGCCAGGAAGGCGTCCAGGATGACCGTCGCAGTGCCCGTCTGGTCGTTGTAGCCACCGCTCTTAAAGCCACGGTCGTAGCGCAGGTAGCTGTTGATGTCGTCCGTGAACTGGTAGCCGACACGCACCGTGTACGTAGGTTCGGACCAGGTCTCATCGTCGCTGCGTACTCCGGCATTGCCCGGCCAGTCCGTGCGGCCGAAGTCGGCGAGGTCGAGGGGCTCGCCGAAGTCGTCCCAGCTCAATCCGTCGGTGATTGCTTCGACCGAGGCCTGCGGCCGGCCAGTCCACTCCTTTTTCTCCTCCGTCCAGCGCGCGCCGGCACCGAGCGTGAGCTGGTCGGTGACGTCCCAGCTCACGTCGCCGAACACCGCCCAGGCCTCGGCGTCCTGCTGGTTGCAGAGTATCGACGGCACACTGTTGCCGGTCGGGTCGCCGAAGAATTCGTTGATTCCAAGCATTTGAGCCACGCAGAACACATCGTCGTTCTGCTGGTAGAAGCCGCCGACCACCCAGTCGAGCGCCGTGTCGTCGCTGGAGGAGAGGCGCAGTTCCAGCTGCGTGGTCTCGCGATCGTCGTCACGCGAGGCGTCGAACAGCGAAATGGCCTCGCCGGCAGCGGAGACCGGCACTGATCCCGTGTACGTATTCGGCAGCCTCGAATCCTGCTCACGGTACCCCGCGACTCCATCGAGGCGAACGCCACCGAGATCCCAGCCCAGATTGAGGTAGTAACCGTCCACGTCGATGCGCTGGCCCCGTCCAGTCGCCATGAAGCCATCGTTTCGATTGGTCGTCGCTGCGTGCTCGAGCGGATCGCCGTCTGGCTGAGTCACGCCAATGGAATTCCATACGAAAACGCACGGAGCACCGCTCGTGACACCCGCTCCGAAGGGATCGCAGCCCGGCTCCCGAGGCGTGTCATTGAACGACGGGACCGCATCTGACCTGTCGCGCACGATCTCGTACTGGAAGAGGAGATCGAGGTCCTCGTTGGGCGCCCAGAGTGCCTTGAAGCGGCCGTTGAAGATGTCGTCACCGCCCACGTCATCGCCGTTGCCCTGGCCGGAGAGCCCGGTCAACTCGGAACCGGGAAAAGGTGCGGGAACAGGGGAGAATGTCGGGCCATACGTCGCGCCGTTCTCGTAGTAGCCGTCCGACTGGTTGTAGTTGCCGACGAAGCGCAGGCCGAAGGTGTCGCCGATCGGCAGGTCGAGCGCGCCCTGCAGCTGGTAGCGGCCGAAGCTGCCGCCCATCGCACGCAGCTCGACACTGCTTTCCTCGAGCGACGGTTTCTTGGTCGTCACGTTGACCAGACCGCCGGTCGTGTTCTTGCCGAAGAGCGTGCCCTGCGGGCCGCGCAGCACTTCGACGCGCTCGATGTCGAAGGTGTCGAGCAGCTGCGTCTGCACCGAGGGCATCACGAAGTCGTCGATGTTTACCGCCACCGGCGAATCGAGATACACGATGATGTCGGTCTGGCCGACACCGCGGATCGCGAAGGACGCGGCATTGAAGGCTGTAATGCGCGTCACGGAGAAGTTCGGTACCGAGGAGGTGATGCCCTCGATGTTGCGGCCGGCGAGCAGGTCGAGCGCCGCCGAGTCGAGCGCCGTGACGGCGACGGGTGTCTCCTGCAGGTTGGTTTCGCCACGGCGCGTAGCCGTGACGAGGATCTCCTCGAGCGCCCCGCTCGTCTGTGCGGCCACGACGCCCGAGGCGAGCGCGCCGGCACCGGCGAGCACGGCGGATACGATCCTGGCGATCGGCCTGCGGGAAGAACGATGTAGCTTCATTGGAGTCCCCCTGATGTGGCGCGGTCGCCGGTGGATGGCGCCCGCCTGCGCATGACGGGGAGACTTTTAGAACAGCTTTCGTAAAAAAGCAAACATGACTGTTTTTTTCTTTCGCAACGCAGCATTCGGCACATTGGCCTGTGATTAAAGGTCTCGCGCCAATTGTTGCTCTGAGCAGACAACCCAGATGCCCGGTTCGCGATGGCTTGAAATAAAACAGTCAGGCTTGTTTCTTTTGTATTCGCGTTTGCTATATTGACCGCTTCCGGATCGAGGGAATCCGATCGGCGCCGGTGGCCTCCGGCGAGGAGCAACGATGTCGGCGATCCTGCAACCCACCTGGCCGATGTCGCTCAACGCGTCGCCGGACAGCCTGGAGGCGAAACAGCCCGACGTCGACAATGGGCTCACCGTGGTCGACCCCGCGCGGTTTTACTCGCGCGAGTTCATGCAGCTCGAATGGCAGCACATGTGGCCACGCGTCTGGCTGCTTGCGGGTGTTGTCTCTGACGTTCCAGAACATGGCGATTACTCTGTGTTCGAGATCGGCGCGGAACAGATCATCCTCGTCCGCCAGGCCGACGCGTCCATCAAGGCCTTCTACAACGTCTGCCCGCATCGCGGGAATCGCATCGCTCTCAACGACAGAGGCAGCGTGGCGCAGTTCACCTGTGCGTTTCATGGCTGGCAGTTCCACTGCAACGGGCGGTTGAAGGCCGTATCGGACGAGCACGCTTTCGCGCCGTCGCTCATCGCGCATCGCCCCGGACTGAGCGAGCTGCGCTGCGAGGTTCGCGGCGGCATCATCTTCGTCAACATGGACGGGCGTGCGCCGCCGCTCTCCGAGGCGCTCGGTCTCCCGCCGGCCTATATCGAGAACTACGAGATCGAGAAGATGCACGTCGTGCATCACGTGCGGACAGAATGGGCTGCCAACTGGAAAACGGGGGTGGACGCTTTCTACGAAACCTATCACCTGCCCTATGTACATCCGCAGACGCAGACGGTGATGGAGGATTACAGCCAGTACGATCTCTACCCAAACGGCGCGAGCCGCATGATCGTCCCGCTCTGCACCAAGTCGCACCGTGTTGCCGACCAGCAGTCGGTCGACGCCGGGTTACGCTTCATGATGCAGGACGCCGGCATGGATCCGGACGGATTCGCGGGGTCCGCGGCCGAGGTCCGCACCGCGATCCAGCGCTCGAAGCGTGCCCGCGCGCGTCGACTGGGCCTTACGCACTACGAGAAATTCACCGACGGTCAGCTGACCGACAGCTGGGCGACCGGTGTATTCCCAAACGTGCAGATGGGCATGCATCCGGAGGGCGTCTTTATCATGCGGTTCCTGCCACATGCGACCGACCCAGAGGTTTTCTTCTATGACACGATGATCCTTTACCGGCATGTGCCCGATCCGAACTACACGGTGCCCGCCTGGATGGGTCTACCGTCCGGTACCGACGTGTCCGGCGAAACCCGGCCCGAGACCATCCGCGTGCCGCAGGGCCAGCAGCCCGGGCTTGGTGAAGTTCTCGACCAGGATTCGGAGCTGCTGCCGGTGGTGCAGAAGGGCCTGCGCTCGCGAGGCTTCCGCGGGCCGCTATGGAGCGAGCAGGAGCAGCGGGTCCGCCATTTCCATCGCGAGCTCGACCGCTACATCAATCGCGAGAAGTAATAGAGGCCGCTGCGGCTCACGACCCCCACGTGTAGTGATCACCGTCGACCGTCGCGCGCCCCTCCTCCACCAGCTTGATCGCGTGCGCGAGCAGCGAATGACGTGCCCAGCCGTGAAGCGACACTGGCACGTCGTCATACACGACCGGCACCAGCTCGTCTATCGTCGCGCGACTGCGCGCCGACAGCGCCGCCATCACCTTGGCCTCGCGCCCGAGGCGATGGGCAATCACACGGGAGATCTCGGCCTGGGCGTCGGGGATCAAGGTGCCATGCCCGGGCGCAAGCGCAGTCACCGGCATGTGCTGCAGACGTCGCAGTGATGCGAGGTAGTCGCGCATCGAGCCCTCGGGCGGAATGATCACCACGGTCGTTCCCTGCATCAGGTGATCGCCCGTGAAAAGGAGGCCCTCTTCCTCGAGCAGCAGGCACACGTGGTTGGAGACGTGTCCCGGTGTCGCCACTACGCGTAATCGCAAGTCTCGGTCACCGAGCAGCTCTCCATCGCGCAGTTCCACGTCGGGTGTGTAGCTCGGGTCCTGGTACGGGTCGCGCGGCGCGGGCAGACCGTGCACGCGCGCGCCGGTGCGCGTGCGGAGCTCCGCCGCACCCGGCGAGTGATCCGGGTGCGAGTGCGTGCACACCACCCGCTCAATCGCTCCGCCGGCGATCGCGAGGATTCGCGCCAGGTGTCCCTCGTCCTGCATGCCCGGATCGATCACCATGGGCCGATCCCCACCGACAAGGTAAGTATTCGTCCCGGGACCCGTTAGCGGGCTCGGGTTCGGCGCGACGACGCGCCAGACCCGCGGCGAGATTCGGGCTGCGTTTGCGGTGACGGCCAGCGCAGCCGGATCTACGGGCATGGCGAGCGAACGGGCGTCCATGCGCAGATTGTGCCGGAGCCCGCAGGCCCGCGACACGGTCACTCCAGTGGCGCGACCGGACGGTCGGGTTCATCATTCACCGCTGGAACTCCGAACAACACCCGCCGGCCCACCGGCAAGGAGCGTCGCATGGGAACCCGCCTGCTGTCTTTGTCCGTCGCCTCGATCCTGCTCGCCGTCGTGGCATCGCCCGCGATCGCCCAGGACTCCGCCAGCAATTCCCGCGTACGCATCGGGTTCGAGATCGCGCCAGTGCCGCTCGACCTGCGCGGCAAGAACCGCGCGCTGGTCGGGCTGGGCAGCTACCTGGTCAACGCCACGGGCGGGTGCAACGACTGCCACACCAGTCCTCCGCACGCGCCGGGCGGCGATCCCTTCGCCGGTGAGCCCGAGATCATCAACGTTGCCGGATACCTGGCGGGCGGCACGCCGTTCGGTCCGTCTGTAGTATCGCGGAACCTGACGCCCGACGAGAACGGACTGCCGGCGGGGCTTACGTTCGACCAGTTCCAGGCCACACTGCGCACCGGCGTCGACCAGGACGATCCGAACCGCCTGCTCCAGGTCATGCCCTGGCCGGTGTACGGCAAGCTGTCGGACCGCGACCTGCTTGCGATCTACACGTACCTGCGTTCGATCCCGTCAGTATCCAGCCCGGCACCGTAGCTGCTACTAATGCCCCTGCCGCGCCTGCGGCAGGGGCATGGTTGCAGCCCGACCGCATGGCACTGCGCCTGTTGCGCCGACCGCATGTCCTCCTCGTCATCTTTCTGATGGCGATGCTCGCGGTTTTCCCCCTCATCGAGCGCTCCGTCGTGGGCCTCTGCATCCTCAACCTGTTCATGGTGACGAGCATTGTGGTCGCGCTGTACCGCGTGCGCGTTCGGCGGAGCGGTGTGCTCATCGTTGCGGCGCTCGGCGCGCTCGCGGTGACGGGCCAGATCCTCCACGAGGCGAACGTCCCCGGGGCAGCCGGGGTCGTTTCTGCGGGTTCGCAGACGCTGTTCTACGCCATCGCCGCGGGCCTGATGTGCATCTACATGCTGGGCGATACGCGCGCGACCATCGACGAGCTGTTCGCCGCCGCTGCGGCTTACATGCTGCTGTCACTCGCCTGGGCGTACGGTTTCTGGTGCATCCAGTATG
>Ga0207648_10001604_pt1 | contig 24762 bp, 17 predicted proteins | sample KBSMisM32_FD_184310 | JGI IMG/M metagenome (GOLD analysis project Ga0207648, IMG submission 184310) | Miscanthus rhizosphere microbial communities from Kellogg Biological Station, Michigan, USA - KBS Miscanthus M3-2 (SPAdes) (version 2) | ecosystem: Host-associated > Plants > Roots >... | reverse complement strand
ATTGGGATCCGCGGGCGGCGTGGCGGGCTGCGCCGGAGTGCTCGCCGCCTTCGCATTCGCCTCGACGGCCGCGCTCAGCCGCGCGCGCACCTCCTCGAGCCGATCGCGGATGCCGCCCTGGCGGTCCGCGATCACCTTGGGCTCGAGCCAGGCCGGCAAGGGCGGTGCTGCCGCCCCGCTGCCGAGCTCGAGTAGCGGTGCCGGACGGTCGAATGCCTACAGGGCGAGATCAACGGTGCGGCGGGTGCCCGAACCTGGTTCGCGGGCCAACAGCGGCGAGGGCAACATCGCGGTCAAGAAGTAGCGGGCGACAACACATGGCCCGACAGTCGTACGCGGCGAAATGCTTAGGTCGAGCGGTTCTCGATCGACCCTTTGAGAGGTGCTGAGCGCGCAGCGGTTCCTTCGGTGAGTTGCCGGGCGTGGACATGGACGCGGGCGGCGCTTATCAACGACCCGGGGTCGTTCATGGCGAGTCCCACCAGTCAGGGGTAGGGACTATCGGCTGGTCGGGGCTGAGCTGGCGTGGAGCTGCCGGCCGATGCGTTGCCCGGCCATGGCAGCGAGAGTCAGGGACAGGGCAGGGTCGCTGCGGGTGTCTAGGTCCGTCATCTCCGCGAGACTGTGGACGCTGCTCAGTCCCAGGTCTGTCTGGTCGGCGGGCTCGAGGAAGCTGATCCCGACGACGGCATGGATCGGTCGTGGCGACGAGCGGTGGGTGACGACGGCGGGCAGCTTGCCGTTCAGAGTCTGACGGTCGATGGAGCCTTCGCCGGTAATGACCACGTCGCAGGTGGCGAGGACGTCGTCGAAGCTGAGCAGGTCGAGGAAGAAGTCCGCCCCTGGGACTCGGGTGCCACCGAGCCAGCGGCACGCGAACCCCAGCCCTCCGGCGGCGCCAGCGCCGGGTTCGATCGACAACGAGTGCGGGTTGTGGCCGTGCAGCTCGGGTAACAGCCTGATGAACGTGGCCAGGTCGTGGTTGAGGACAGCGACCTGGTCGGGCGCGAGGCCCTTCTGCGGCCCGAATACCGCCGCGGCACCTTCTGGGCCGAGGAGCGGGTTTGTCACGTCGCCGGCGATGACGAGCTCGATGCCCGATAGGTCGGCGAGCGCGGTCGAGTCGGTGCGGGTGATCTGGTTTAGCGTCGCGGCGCTGGGCGCGACCAGCCGTCCGTGCTCGTCGTTGAAGCGCACGCCGAGCGCGGCCAGCATGCCGGCGCCGCCGTCGGTGCTGGCGCTGCCACCCAGGGCGAGAACCAGGCGGGTGCACCCGGCGTCCCGGGCGGCCAGGATGGCTTGGCCGAACCCGTAGGTCGAGCTGGTCATCGGTGCCAGGCCACCGGTGAGGGTGGCCAGGCCGCAGGTGTTGGCGACCTCGACCACCGCGGTGTCGGCGTTGCTGGCGAAGGTTGCTTCGTGGGTGTGACCCTCGGCGTCCTGGACCTCTACCCGGTGGGCCGTGAAGCCAGCGCTGAGGGCAGCGGCGACACTTCCGTCGCCTCCGTCGGCCAGTGGCAGCACCCTCGACTCGATCCCCTCCTCGGCCAGCCCCCGGGCGATTGCCTCGGCGACCTCGGCTGCGGTGAGGGTGCCCTTGAACTTGTCCGGGGCGACCAAGACCCGCATCTCAGAAGCCTGACTGCGAGGAGCGGGATCCCGTCGAGGTGGTGTCGTGACGCCCGGCGGCGACGGGCACCCGGGCGTGACCGAGTCTCTGCTCAGGCTCGCAGTCGCCCAGGCTGCCTGCGGTGCTGGTGCCTGCGGTGCTGGGTGTGCTGCTGGTGGGCTGGTCTGCGCGCCGGTCGCGGTGGGCGTGTGTCACCTCGTCGATCTCGTGCAGGGGCGCGACGTCGTCCCCGCGCAGCACCCGCCTGGCCCGGTCGACGTCGAGGGTCTTGTCCCAGCGGGCGATGAACAAGGTGGCGACTGCGTTGCCGCAGAAGTTGACCAGGGCGCGGCATTCGGACATGAACTTGTCGATGCCGAACACGAGCATGATGCCGGCGGCAGGGATGGTGCCGACGGTGGACAGTGTGGCGGTCAGGGCGATGAAGCCACCACCGGCGACACCGGCAGCACCTTTCGAGGTGAGCAGCATGATGCCGATCAGTCCGAGCTGCTGGGGAATGGTCAGGTCGGTGTTGGTGGCCTGGGCGATGTAGAGGGCGGCCAGGGACAGGTAGATGGCGGCACCGTCGAGGTTGAAGGAGTACCCGGTGGGGACGACCAGTCCGACGGTGGACTTCTCCACTCCGGCGTGCTCCATCTTGCGCATCAGGCCGGGCAGGGCCGGTTCGGCGGTCGAGGTGCCGAAGATCAGCAGGAGCTCCTCACGCAGGTAGCGCAACAGGTGGAAGATGTTCAGCTTCAAGAAGAGCATCACCGAGCCGAGGACGCCGATCACGAATAGTGCCGAGGTGGCGTAGAAGAGCCCGATCAGGGAGCCGAGGCTGGTCAGCGTTGAGATTCCGAAGCTGCCGATGGCGAAGGCCATCGCGCCGAACGCGCCAAGGGGAGCGGCCTTCATGATGAAGGCGAGAACCTTGAACACGACCGCGGTCAGGCGCTCCACGCCCTCGAGCACCGGTGCTCCGATGGAGCCGACCGCGTTGAGCGCGACGCCGAAGATCACGGCCAGGAAGATGATCTGCAGGATCTCGCCCTCGGCGAATGGGCCGACCACGCTGTCGGGCACGATGCGGAGCAGGAAGTCCCACCAGTGGGTGTGCTCGCCGGCCTCGACAAGGCTGCCCACGTCACCGGTCGTCTTGAGCCGGCTGGCGTCGGCGTTGACGCCGTCCCCGAGGCGGAAGATGTTGATCGCGACGAGGCCCATGATCATCGCGATGATCGTGCCGATCTGGAAGTAGGTCAGCGCCTTGATGCCGGTCAGGCCGACCTTCTTCAGGTCCGCGACGCTGGCGATGCCGCCGACGATGGTGAGGAACACGATCGGGCCGATCAGCATCTTCATCAGCGTCACGAACGTCGTGCCGATGGGTTCCATCGCGACGCCGAGACTGGGCCAGGCGGTCCCGACGATGACGCCGAGCACGATGGCGACCAATACCTGGAGGTAGAGCTGGCGGTACCAGCGGGTCTTCTTGGCGGCGGCGGGAGCCGATGTGGCGGCTGTGTTCATGACGAGCACCTCGGGTCGTGTCGGGTTCCGACGAAAGGGACGGTTTGTGGTGCGCACCACAGTGCGTGACCCCAGCGATCGGCGTCCAAGACGCGTTGGCTACGGCATCGGTAGGCTGTGCCTATCGTTCACGCCACGGGAGGCGCCATGGACGCCCGCCAACTCGCGTACTTCCTCGCAGTCGTCGAGCACCTCAACTTCGGCCGCGCCGCCGAACAGCTGCACATCGCGCAGCCATCGCTGTCCCAGGCGATAGGCACCCTCGAACGCGAAGTCGGGGTTCCGCTGTTCCACCGCGTCGGGCGCGGCATCGTCCTCTCCGACGCCGGTGCACAGCTCATCGAACCCGCCCGCCAGGTGCTCCGCGACCTGGAGTCGGCCAAGGCCGCGGTGCAGTCGACCCAAGGACTCCAACGCGGACGTGTGGAGCTGGTCTCGATGCCCAGTCCCGGCATCGAACCGCTGACCACGATGGTGCGCGACTTCGGTGTGGCGCATCGGGCGATGTCGGTCAGCGTCACCGGCGTCTTCGCTCCCGACGAGGTGATCCACGCGGTCAAGTCCGGTCAGGGTGAGATCGGTCTGCTCGGTTCGGCCACCTCGCCGAACACCGCTGGGCTGCTGGTTCTCCCGGTCGAGGACCAGCCGCTCGTGCTCGTCTCGCCCCGCGAGCCCGCCCTCGGGGCGCAGACCGAGCCCGCCGAGCGGGTGTCCCGATCGGAGCTGGCGGGGCTGCGGCTGATCGTGTCGAAAGAGGGGAGCCTGATGCGGCAGCTGGTCGACGATGTCCTGGCCAGCGGTGTGGAGGCTGAGATCGTCGTCGAGGTCGAGCACCGCACCTCCATCCTGCCGATGGTGCTCGCCGGCATCGGGCACGCCGTGGTGCCGTCCTCATGGACGCCGCTGGCCGAACGAGCCGGTGCGCTGGTGCGAGAGGTGGAACCGGCCTCCTACCTGCGCATCGCGCTGGTCACTCGCAAGGCCGTCCTGACCCCCTCGGCCAAGGCGTTCATGCGGATCGCGAAGGCGTACGTCGCCCACCACAAAGCGACCGCGCCCTCGTCCTGACCGATAGGCAGGGCCTATCGCGCACATCCACAACGCGTCTTGGACGCCCCCGGGTGTGACGTCGTTCACTGGTGGACACCACAGCAACCGTCCCAGTTGGAGAGTCGCCATGACCGCCACCCAGAACTTTCGAATCGCCGCCATCCCCGCCGACGGAGTCGGCCTCGAGGTCGTCGAGGCCGGCCGCGCCGTCCTCGACTCGCTCGCCGGGAGCTCCGGCGGACGGTTCACCTTCGAGTGGAAGGACTTCCCCTGGGGCTCGGAGTACTACGCCGAGCACGGCAAGATGATGGCCGACGACGGCCTCGAAGAGCTCAAGACCTTCGACGCCATCTACTTCGGCGCCGTCGGCTGGCCCACGGTCCCCGACCACGTCAGCCTGTGGGGTCTGCGGCTGAAGATCTGCCAGGGCTTCGACCAGTGGGCCAACGTCCGCCCAGTCGAGTTCCTCCCGGGCATCGTCTCCCCACTCCGCAAGGCCGACGACACCGACCTGAACTGGGTCGTCGTCCGCGAGAACTCCGAGGGCGAGTACGCCGGCATCGGTGGCCGCAACCTCTCCGCCCGTGGCGAGGGCGGCGAGGTCGCCATCCAGTCCGCTCTGTTCACCGAGGTCGGCTGCGAGCGCATCATGCGGTTCGCCTTCGACCTGGCCCGCACCCGTGCGAAGAAGAAGGTCTCCAGCGTCACGAAGTCCAACGCCCAGCAGTACGGCATGGTGCTCTGGGACGACGTGTTCAAGAAGGTCGCCGCCGACTACCCCGACATTGAGACCGAGAGCGTCCTGGTCGACGCCATGGCCGCCAAGTTCGTGCTCCACCCCGAGGACCTCTCCGTCGTGGTGGCCTCGAACCTGAACGCCGACATCCTCTCCGACCTCGGCTCCGCACTCGCCGGAAGCCTGGGCCTGGCCGCCAGCGCGAATCTGAACCCCGCCAAGACGTACCCCAGCATGTTCGAGCCCGTCCACGGCTCCGCACCCGACATCGCCGGACAGGGCATCTGCAACCCGGTCGGCGCCATCGGCAGCGCCGCCCTGATGCTCGAGCACTTCGGTCTCCACGACGAGGCCAAGGCCGTCCAGCGCGCGATCGAGCAGACCACCGGCGACGGGATCCGCACCCGCGAGGTCGGCGGCAGCGCCTCCACCGCCGAGGTCACCGCCGCCATCATCGAGCGACTCCACAGCTAACCGAAGCACGACACCAGACAGGCCCCACGACCGAGAGTCGTGGGGCCTTGTTCCTCGTTTCGAGCCACGCAGTATGAGGCGCCACGACTGAGCGGCGACTCCCAGCCGACCGCCAGTGCGAGGTTCAAGCGCCGGCATGACGCAGGACGTTGATGCTCACGGCGGTGTTTGGTGCTGGCCGAATTTCCCTCAGGGGCCAACGCTTGTTGGCGATCCTGGAACAGCGCGTGCGCGATGGCGGTGATCGGATACGTGTCCCATACGCGGCGAACTGACGCACCGACCAGAGAAACGCGTCTAGCCGTGCGGCGATGCCGAGTCGCGTGACCGTGCCCGAGTGTCGCTTCGCCGCGCCGCCGACTGCCCGATGCCGCAGACGATCGCCGGAACGAATATGAGACTGGCCCAGAAGACGAGGCCGCTGGACAAGTCGTTGGCCAGCTCGGCCCACGACCACTCGCCGAAACGCAGATGCGAGTAGAGGGTCGTGCCAATCGACACGACAAGTCCGATCGTCACCCATGTCACGCACAGCCGTACTGGACTGCGGTGGAACCCATCCCAGAGCCCCCAGCCAGCCGCGGCGCAGACGAGTACGAACATGACGGTGAGGCCGGTGCCGAGGCCGTCGTCATTGGGTTCTGATGCCGCGTAAAGCGCGGCGACCGCCTCGGAGAGCACGAGGAGGGTGACCGACCGGACGGCCACGTCAAGGAGGATGCGTAGCGACGTATTCATGCCTCAACGCTCCTGCCCTTCTGTACCAACGACATCCGCGCGGCTACTCAGCTAGGCATCCTGTCGACTGAGTATCAGCACTCGGCCAGGGATCCACCCTCGATGGCTGCGGGCGACCAAACGGCGCGTCATAGTGGGCGATATGGGCTACTGAAGTGACTCTCGGTGGATCGCGTCCGGAGCCAGATCGGGACGAAGCGTTGCCCGTCGCGACTCGAGTAGGCGAGACCATCTCCACCCTGAGTGGGTTTCTCGGATCGAGCCATCCGTGCTCTTCTCCAGATGCGCTCACGGGTATATGGATAGCGGAAACGCCGGAGCTCGTCAGGACCGAAGCTCGTTTCAGTCAGAGGCGGCGGTTGGTCGGTGTCTGGCCAGACTCGATTCAGGTCTCGGGCGGACCCGTCGGGGTGGGCGTACGTTCCCGTCGACGACAGCGAGATCGGGAATCTTGCCTGGGGCCTCGCCGTTGCCGCCGTAGTACAGCAGCGCCCGGTCCTGGCCAGGATTGACCTCCCAGCCGCGCAGCGCGATCGGTGAGAGGAGAGAGCAGGGCCGCGAGCGGACGCACGCGGATCAAAGTACCGCCCGGCTTGGCCACTGGATCCCGCATCCGGTGTCTTGGCCATCAGCGGGCCCTCAGAGGCAGACCTCGACATGCCGTCTGTCTCTACGCAAAATTGGATGTACGTCGCATCGGACCATCCAGCATGACGCTGGCTGCGGCACACGGCGCGTTCTGCGTCGCGCCGCTTCAACCCTTAGTGGTCCAGCGCGGACGGCTGGCGGGTGCGGAAGCTCGCGGCAAGACAACCAACACCTTGTTAGGTGCTCAGGGCTTGAGAGATTCGGATCTGGATTGGGAAGTTTCAGCTTCTTGGCGCCAGGCATTGGCGACCCTGTCCAAGGCGTCGTGGTCGAGGCTCATGCCGCCGAAGTTGGCAAGGGTGCTCATTGGCATGGTGCCAATGACGTTGATCAGCTCGTCCTCCAGAACGGCGGCGGGCTGACCACCGGCCACCTCGCGCTCGATGAGCCGACGTCCGCTCGGATCGGCCATCCACTCCTGCAGCGTCGAGTCCCTGCTGAGTGGTTCGGCGAGGCGGGGTGCCTCGATGGAGACGGTCTCGGACAGCGGAAGGTGCCGTGAACTCGGGCCGACGCCAATCTCGAAGTCCCCTGCCTCGACCACCCAGCGCCGCAGCTTTGTCGACCAGAACGAGAAGGCTCGCTGGTCCAGCACGATCGACACGGACTGCGAGGCATCCGACTCGAGGAAGACCTTGGCGAACCCCTTCAGCTCACGCACTGGCCGCGCCACGCTGGACTCGACGTCAGCCACGTAGACCTGTACCACCTCGGCTCCGGGAACGGTGCCGGTGTTGGTGACGGTTACCGTGACGGTCGCGGCGAGCGTGCCATCGGACACCGAACCCCGGGTGGCCACCTGAAGATCCGACATGGTGAAGGTGGTGTAGGACAACCCGAAGCCGAATGGGAACGCGACGTCTCGATGTGCCTGGTCGTAGCCGCGGTAGCCGATAAAGAGCCCTTCCCCGTACCGGACAACCTGGGAGTCCCCGGGGAAGTTGAGGTGGGACGAGTTGTCCTCCAGCCGGTGCGGGATGGTCTCCGCCAGGCGTCCGGAGGGGTTCACCCTGCCGGTCAACACGTCGGCGATCGCTCCGCCGGCGGCCTGTCCGCCCAGCCACGCCTCGACCAGCGCCTTCGCGTGCGGAGTCACTTCGCCGAGGACCACCGTCGAGCCGTTCACCAGCACTACCACGACATTCGGGTTGGCCGCCGCCACCGTCACGAGCGCCGCCAGCTGGTTGGCGGGCAGGTTCATGTGGGTCCGGTCGAAGCCCTCGGACTCATCAGCCCCGGGCAATCCGATGACCATCACCACTGTCTGGGCCGACGCGGCAACTCGTTCGGCGTCAGCGAGCAGAGCCGCGTCATCACCGGTCTCGCCGAGGCCGTAGCCTGCCGCGAATGCGACCTCGCCGTAGACCGCACTGAGCTCGTCGAGTAGCGCGTCCACGTGCGTCGGGTTGACCTGCGACGAGCCGGCGCCCTGGAACCGGGGTTTCCGGGCGAACTCGCCGACCACCCCGATCTTCGCGTCGGCGGGCAGCGGCAGCACCCCGTCGTTCTTCAGCAGCACTACCGACTCGGCTGCCGCCTCCCGCGCCAGGGTGTGGTGGGCGTCCGCGTCGAATGACTCGTCGAGGTCCAGCACGGGCATGCCCTTGGCGACCAGCTCCAGCACCTCCCGGACCCGGGCGTCGAGGACCTCGGTCGGCACCTCACCAGACTGGACCGCAGCGACGACCGCCTCGGGACTGCGTCCGACCGCGGGGGGCATCTCCAGGTCGGTGCCGGCGAGGAGCGCTGGTACCCGGTGGTAGACCGCGCCCCAGTCCGAGACGACCAGACCTTCGAACCCGAACTCGCCACGTAGGACCGTGTCGAGCAACCAGACGTTCTCCGACGCGGACTGGCCGTTCACCTTGTTGTATGAGCACATCACCGTCCACGGCTGCTCGGTCCTGACGACCCGTTCAAATGCGGGCAGGTAGATCTCGCGGAGGGTGCGCTCGTCGACCTGGGCGTCCACCCGGAGCCGGTCGGTCTCCTGGTTGTTGGCCGCATAGTGCTTGACCGACGTGCCGACCTCGCGGGACTGGATGCCGTTGACGATGCCGACAGCCAGCTCGCCGGCCAGGAATGGGTCCTCGGAGAAGTATTCGAAGTTGCGCCCACACAGAGGCGAGCGTTTCATGTTGACGCCGGGTCCCAGAATCACCGAGAGGTTGCAGGCCCGGGCCTCCTGAGCCAGTGCCTGACCAATCCGCCGCAACAGGTCCGGGTTCCAGGTCGACGCCACCGCCGAGGCGGTGGGGAAGCAGGTCGCTGGGAGCGAGCCGCCCAGGCCGAGGTGGTCGCCTTCGCCGGGCTGGGCTCGGAGGCCGTGTGGCCCGTCGGAGACCATGATCTTGGGAATCCCCAGGCGCTCCACCGGAGCGGTGTACCAGAAGGACGAGCCGCTGGTCAGAGACGCCTTCTCCTCCAGAGTCAGCTCGGTCAGCAGGTGGTCGATGTCGAGCGTCACGGGCTACTCGCCTTCTTGATGGGCAGGACGACCAAGGCACAAACCAGACCGGCGGTGTACAGCAGCTGGTCGCAAGCCTGGTGGATGGCACTGCCGACGCGACCATCGGCGCCCAACCGCACGCTGCTCCACGAACAAAGTCCAGAGGCAGCCTAGCCGCCCGTTTCTCGCCCCGACCTGCGACCGCAGCAGCGCGACACTCGCTATGGGCTGCTGGCCAGCGAGATGGGGCTGCCGCTGCCCACCTCCGCTAGTACGACGTCATCGAGTCCTACGTCAAGTCGCGCTCAGGTAACTAGCCTCTCACGCAGTGGCGATCCATCGAGATGGCCGATCGAGCACCTCTTCCAGCTTTGTAAGGGCGGCTCCGGTCGCGCCAGGGGCCGGGTCCTCGGGTGCCGCGTGCACCGACGGCCGCACCCATCGGGCGCTGATCACGCGCGCGTCCAACGTCCTCTGCAGCGTGGGGCGCAGCACTTCGCACAGCTGACCCAGGTGGCCGCCGAGGACCAGAGCATGGACGTCGAGGAGGTTGATGGCACTGGCCAATGCCACACCGAGCGCCCATCCAGCTTGCTCCAGCGCAGCTTGCGCGGCCGCTCCTCCTGACAGGGCCAGGTCGGACAGCACGGCGACGTCGGTGTCAAGAGGAAGATCGGCGGCATTCAGGATCGCCTCCATTCCGGCGTACCGCTCCAGGCACCCGGTGGATCCGCAGGGACAGTCCGGACCGTGCGGGTCGACGCAGATGTGTCCCACCTCGCCGAACCATCCGTGGTCCCCAATCATGGCCTTGCCGTCGAGCATGACGGCACCACCGATGCCGACCTCGCCGGAGAGATAGACGAAGTCGCCATAACGCCGAGCGCGACCGGGGCGCTCACGCGCAGTCGCGACTGCGGCCAGGCTGGCCTCGTTGGCGATGTGCAGTCCTGCCCCAAGCTCTTCCGGGAGCGCGAGCAAGGGCGCAACGTCCACCTCCTGCCAGCCGAGGTTGGGCGCAAGCAAGAGCTGCCCCGAACTGCGGGTCACAATCCCGGGAAGCGCCAGCCCGGCCCCGACCACGCGGACCCCGGCGGGCACAGCTGCGAGCACGTCTCGACAGATGCTCCCCAGCTCGCCGAGGACAGTCCCGGGATCGCGACCGGCCTGGTTTCCGTCCACCCTGTCCGAGGCCACCACGTGACCCGACACATCAACGACACGAACGGCGAGATAGCCCGCATTTGCCTGGATGCCCAATGCCGCGATCCCGTGACCTGCCACGAGCGGTCGCCCGGGACGTCCGGGGCCGGCCTGGTCCGGAGGCTCGTGCTCACTCAGCAACTGTCCAGCCACGAGCTCATCGGCCAACCGGGAAACCGTCGACCTGGTCAGCGACGTCACGGCGGCGACCCCGGCACGCGATAGCGGCGCATCCTTCTCGGCGGCCAGAGCGGTCCGCAGCACCAGCGACAGATTGGTTTCACGCACGCCCGCGGTCGTCCCCAGCGGCATGGCGGACTCGGCCAGTCCCACGGCGGGTTCGCGGCTGTTCACCCCTTGAACCTATCGCGAATCGCGAATATGTTTTACGACACAACAAAATGTGGAGGTTCGAGATCATGACGCGTCACCCGGTGACTGAGGACAAGTTCTCCTTTGGTCTGTGGACCGTGGGCTGGCCAGGAGTGGACCCGTTCGGAGTGGCGACCCGGCCGCTGCTCGAGCCTTGGGAGTACGCCGAGAAGCTTGCTGAGCTGGGGGCGTGGGGCATCACGTTCCACGACAACGACGTCTATCCCTTCGACGCAGACGAGGCCACGAAGGACAAGGCGGTGGACAGGCTGAAGTCGGTGACCGACGCGGCCGGCCTGGTGATCGAGATGGTCACCACCAACACCTTCACCCACCCGGTCTTCAAGGACGGCGGCCTGACCTCCAACGACCGCGCCGTGCGTCGCTTCGGGCTCCGCAAGATTCTCCGCGCTGTCGACCTGGCCCACGCTGCCGGCGCCTCCACATTCGTGATGTGGGGAGGGCGCGAAGGTAGCGAGTACGACGGCTCCAAGGACGTCTATTCGGCGTTCGAGCGCTACAAGGAGGGGCTGGACGCGGTCGCCGGCTACATCAAGGACCAGGGCTACGACCTGCGCATCGCGCTGGAGCCCAAGCCCAACGAACCACGCGGCGACATCTTCCTGCCCACCGCAGGCCATGCCCTGGCGCTGATCGCGGAGCTCGAGCACGGCGACATCGTCGGACTCAACCCCGAGACCGGGCACGAGCAAATGGCCAACCTCAACTACACCCACACCCTGGGCCAGGCGCTGTGGTGCGACAAGCTCTTCCACATCGATCTCAACGGCCAGCGCGGCCTGAAGTACGACCAGGACCTTGTGTTTGGACACGGCGACCTGATCTCGGCGTTCTTCACCGTCGACCTGCTCGAGAACGGATTTCCCGGAAACCCCGAGGCCCCACGCTACGAGGGACCTCGGCACTTCGACTACAAGCCCTCTCGGACGGAGTACATGGACGGCGTCTGGGACTCCGCGCGCGCCTGTATGGAGACTTACCTGCTGCTGGCAGAGAAGGCACGCGCCTTTCGCGCCGACTCCGAGGTCCAGGAAGCGCTGGCGACCTCCGGCGTCCTGGGTCTGGCCACACCGACACTGGAGGAGAACGAGACCGTCGCGGATCTTCTCGCCTCGCCCGAGGACTTCGACCCCGAGGTCGCTGCGCAGCGCAACTACGGGTTCGTGAGGCTCCAACAGCTCGCCCTCGCCCACCTGATCAGCTGACCAGCCGCCCATGACGCTCGTCGCCGGAATCGACTCCTCCACCCAGTCCTGCAAAGTCGTCGTCCTGGACGCCGCCACCGGGCGACAGGTGCGGGCAGGATCCGCTCCTCACCCACCCGGAACGGAGGTCGATCCTCAGGAGTGGTGGGAGGCACTGGAGTCGGCAGTCGGCCGGGCCGGTGGACTCGACGATGTCGAGGCGGTCTCCGTGGCAGGCCAGCAGCACGGGCTGATCGCACTCGACGAGCGCGGGGAGGTGATCCGTCCCGCGCTGCTCTGGAACGACGTGCGCTCCGCGTCCTCGGCCAGCGACCTGGTGCGGGACCTCGGCGACGGCGACGAAGGGACCGGCACCCGGGTCTGGGCTCGAGAGGTTGGCTCAGTGCCGGTCGCTGCCCTGACCGTGGCGAAGCTGAGGTGGCTTGCCGATCACGAACCCGAAAACGCACGCCGCATCGCCGCAGTGGCCCTGCCCCACGACTGGTTGACCTGGCGCATCCGCGGCTCTGACGACCTGAGGTCGTTGACCACCGATCGCTCGGATGCGTCCGGGACGGGCTACTTCGATCCCGCCAACAACCAGTACCGCCGTGACCTGTTGGCGCTCGCCCTCCGGCGCAACGAGTCGGAGACGGTCGACATTCGCCTGCCCACGGTACTCGGGCCCCGACAACAGGCCGGGCACGGAGACGAGTCTCGGGGGTGGGGGCACCTCGTCCTCGGCGCCGGATGCGGCGACAACGCCGCGGGCGCGCTGGGCATCGGTCTGGAGGTCGGCCAGACCTCGATCTCCATCGGCACCTCCGGCGTGGTCGCCGCAGTCTCGACCACGCCGACGACGGATGCCAGCGGCCTGGTCGCCGGCTTCGCGGACGCCACCGGCGCCTACCTCCCCCTCGCCTGTACGTTGAACGCTTCCCGCGTTCTCGACGCGACTGCGGCCGTGCTCGGCGTGGGCCACGAGGAGCTCAGCGCCCTCGCTCTCGCAGCCGCACCCGGGGCGAAAGGGCTCGTCCACGTCCCGTATCTCGAGGGAGAGCGCACCCCGAACCTCCCGCACGCCACCGGGAGCCTGTTCGGCATGACCCTCGCCTCGCTGACCCGTGAGAATCTCGCCCGCGCGGCCGTGGAGGGGCTGCTCTGCCTGCTGGCCGATGCCACGGAAGCCGTCCGCCGGCAGGGGGTGTCGATCAACAGGGTGACTCTGCTCGGCGGCGGCGCCCGCTCCCAGGCCGTACGAGGGCTCGCGCCGATGATTCTCGGTGTGCCCGTCGAGGTGCCCGAGCCTGACGAGTACGTCGCCCGCGGCGCCGCGCGTCAAGCCGCCTGGGCTCTCACCGGAAACGACCACCCGCCTCGCTGGGAGCTCGACACCCGTGTCTTCATCGGCGAGCCCACGCCGGAGGTCCTGCAGCATTACCGGAATACTGCTCGGGACGTCGGCCGCCTGCTCGGCGAATGACGACCGCGTCAGTCGCGTGTCTCAGAAGAGATCTTCGCTGCCCGATCGTGACCTGCTACTCTTCGCTGCGTAAACGCTTACATTCGTTGCACCTCGGATTCAAGCAGTCAAGTGAGGTCAGGTATGAGCAACGCGCTTCCAGACGGGTCCCGCCTCGAGTTCGGCGTTGCGACTGCGTCCTACCAGATCGAAGGCGCCCCGCATGCCGACGGCAAGGGGCCGTCGATCTGGGACTCCCTCACCGCGGTGCCCGGGGCGATCGACGACAGGTCCGACGGGGCCGTGGCGTGCGGGTCGTATCCCGATCCCGGTCCCGACATTGAGCTCGTCGCCGGCCTCGGCGTGCGCTGGTACCGCTTCTCCCTGTCCTGGCCGCGGATCGTCCCCGACGGTGCCACCGAGGTGAACAAGCTCGGGCTCGACTACTACGAGCGACTGGTGGATGGACTGCTCGAGCACGACGTCACGCCGATGGCGACGCTCTATCACTGGGACCTCCCCCAGCCGCTCGAGGATCGCGGTGGCTGGCTTGTGCGCGAGACTCCCGAGCGGTTCGCCGACTACGCGATGGCCGTCCACGATCGGCTCGGCGACCGGGTGCGGCTCTGGGCCACCCTGAACGAACCGTGGTGCTCGGCGTACCTGGGCTACGGTTCGGGGCGGCACGCCCCCGGCAAGCAGGTCGCTGGCGAGGCGCACCGCGCCGCCCACCATCTCCTGCTGGGCCACGCCTTGGCATCCTCTCGGATGCACGAGGCCGGGGCAGACAGCGTCGGCATCGTGCTCAACCTGACCCCGGTGCTCCCCGAGACCGAGGCGGCGACCGACGCGGCGGACGGCGTCGACGCCATCCGCAACCGCATCTGGCTGGGTCCACTGGTCGACGGGAAGTACGACGCAGGGACGCTGCGCGTCGCTCCCGTTCTCGAGGACTCCGACCTGGTCCGTCCTGGTGACCTCGACCTTGTCCGCGGCTCGGCCGACTGGCTGGGCATCAACTACTACACCCCCGCGCGCGTGGCTGAGGCAATCTACGAATGCGAGACCATCGACACCGAGGGCGACGCCGACAGCGCCGCGTTTCCCGGGGTCGATGACTTCCGGTTCGTGCCACGCCACCCGCGCACCGACATCGACTGGGAGATCGATCCCGACAGCCTGGAGCGGCTGTTGGTCGACACCCACCAGCGCACCGGGTTGCCGCTGGTGGTCACGGAGAACGGCGCGGCGTACGCCGACGCGACGCTGCTCCCGGACGGCAGCGTCGACGACGCCGACCGCATCACCTACCTACGCTCGCACCTGGCAGCTATCGATGCGGCTCGGTCCGCCGGGGCCGACGTCCGCGGCTGGCTGGTGTGGACGCTGATGGACAACTTCGAGTGGTCCCACGGGTACACCAAGACGTTCGGGCTGGTCAGCGTGGACCGGACCACGTTGCGTCGTACCCCCAAGCGGTCCTACCACTGGTTCGCCGACGTGATCCGGCAGCGAGGGACCTGACCGGGCCGCCTTAGGTAAGGTGCGCCGGACCCTCGCCGTCGAAAGTAGCTACCCATGACCGGGATCAAGGACGTCGCCCGCGAGCTCGGCGTCTCCACGGCGACCGTCTCGCGTGCGCTGCGCGGGCTGCCCCGGGTGTCACCCGAGACCCGGGATCGCGTCCTCGAAGTCGCCAACCGGATGGGGTACGTCGCCTCACCGCACGCCGCCAGCCTGGCCAGCGGGCAGACTCACGCGATCGGCGTGGTCGTGCCCAACGTGACCCGCTGGTTCTTCGGCTCGGTCGTGCACGGCGCCGAGGAACTGCTGAGGCAGGAGGGGTACGACCTGCTGCTCTACACCGTCACCGGCGAGCCCGCCGCGCGTCAGCGCCTGTTCCACTCCTACCTGCTCAGCAAGCGAGTCGATGCGGTGATGGTGCTCGCGCTGCGCCCCACGTCAGAGGAGGTGGCCTCGCTCGAGCGGACAGGCTCCCCCGTCGTGGTGGTCGGCGGAGCCGTGCCCGGTTGGTCAAGCGTGCGCATCGACGACGTCGAGGCAGCCCAGACCGCCGTTGGCCATCTCGTCGGGCTGGGGCACACCCGCATCGCCCACCTCGGCGGCGTCCCCGACCCCGAGCACGCTGGCCTGGACTTCTCGACCCCCGGAGAACGGCTGCTCGGCTACCGGATGGCAATGGAGGTGGCGGGCCTGCGGATCGAGCCCGGTTGGGAGGTCACCGGCGACTTCACCGCGCTCGGTGGCCTGACCGCCTGCCGTCGCCTGCTCGCCACCGGCCCCCGGCCCACTGCGATCTTCGCCGGCTCCGACGAGATGGCGATCGGCGCCTCGCACGCCGTACGCGAGGCCGGCCTGCGTGTCCCTGACGACATCTCCGTGATCGGAATCGACAACCACGAACTGTCGGAGTACTTCGACCTCAGCACCATCGCCCAGCCAGTCCCCGAGCTCGGCCGCCTCGGTGCCCGGATGCTCCTCGACGCCCTGCACTCCGACACCGACCTCCAACCCGTCGAGACGATCGTGCCCACCCAGCTGATCGCCCGGGGGACGACCGCGCGGGTGGCCTGAAGGGGCCGGGCTAGATGCGCTCGGCTGAGAAGTGCAGGGCCTCCTCGGAAGCCAGGCCCAGGAGGCGTCCGATACACCGGGTCACTTGCCGAACCCCTCACTGAGTCCGCTGACCAGCTGGCGACGGCCGATCGTGTAGAGCGCCAGAATGGGGACGGTGCTCAGCACGACGGAGGCCAGCACAGCCGGGACGTTGACTTGGAACTGGCCCTGGAAGCTCCACACGGCCAGCGGCATCGTGCGCCTGTCCGGACTCTGGGTGAGGATCAGCGGCAGCAGGAAACCGTTCCACACCGTGACGCCGGTGTAGACGGCCACTGTCACCAGCGCGGGTCTGGTCAGCGGAAAGGCGAGTCGCCAGAGCATGGTCCACTCGTTCGCCCCGTCGAGCCGCATCGACTCGAACAGGTCGCGGGGGACGTCGCGCAGGAAGTTGGTCAGCACCAGTACGGCGAGCGGGATAGCGAAGGCGATGGACGGGATCGCGATGGCGGCCAGGCTGTCGTACAACCCCAACTTGATGATCACCAGATAGATGGGGATGATCGCCGCCTGCAGCGGGATGGCCAGACCCAGCAGGAACAGGCTGTGGATCCGTTTGAGCAGCCTGCTGCGGGCACCACGCACGATGGCAAACCCGGCCATCAGTGCCAGCAGGATCGTCGGAACCGTGGTGCCGACCGCCACCACGACGCTGTTGACGAAGTAGTGCAGGAAGTCGTTCTGGAGCACCAGGCGGTAGTTGTCCAGCGTCGGGTTGGACGACGGCGCGAAGGCGTTCTGCTGGTAGTAGTCGCTCTGCGCCTTGAAGCTTGTGATCACGATCCAGTAGAGCGGTACCAAAACAACGGCCAGCCAGAACCACCCGGCCAAGCCAGCCAGCCAGTTGGGTCCCGACCAGCCGTGGCCGGCGGGCTTGGAAGCCAGTGAGGCTTGCCTGGTCGGCTCGTCGACGGTGGGATCGAGGAGGGCGGTCATCTCAGATTCCCTCCAGCTGGCTCTCGTCCGCGTCCCCACCGAGCCTGCGCAGTCCAAGGGCGATCGCCAGGCCCACAATGACGAGGATCACCGCGATCACGCTGGCCGGTCCCATCTGGTTGGCGCCGAAGCCGCGTCGGTACATGTCCAGGGCGAGGACCCTCGTGGAGTCACCCGGCCCTCCCGCGGTCAGCACGAAGATCAGGTCGAAGAAGGTCAGGGACCCAACGACCATCAACGTCGAGGAGGTGATGATCGTGTACTTCAACTGGGGCAGGGTGATGCTCAGGAACGTGCGCATCCGGCCAGCCCCGTCGAGGGCGGCGGCCTCGTACAGCGCCTGCGGGATCTGGCGTACCGCGCCCTGGTAGATGAGCGAGTGGAAGGGGATGAACTGCCAGGACACGATGAAGATGATGACGCCCATGGCGAGCGCCGGTTCGCCTAGCCAGTTCTGAGTCAACAGACTCGAGTGGAGTCCGGGCCCGAGACCGAAGTTCGGGTCCAGGAGTGCCTTGAAGGTGACCGCGATCGCCGCTGCGCTCAGCAGCAGCGGGATGAAATAAAACACCGCGAGGACGGCGCGGTAGCGGTGCTGGCTGGCCATGAAGACGCCGAGCAGGATGCTGATGGGCGTCTGCACCAGCCAGGAGTAGAGCATCACCTCGAAGGTCACCCACAGGGAGTGGAGCAGGTCGGAGTCACTGAACACGGAACGCCAGTTGCCGATGCCTGCAAGGTGGATCGGCCCGAGCCCGTCCCACCGGGTGAAGCTCAGTGCAAAGACGCCGATGAGCGGGAGGACGGCGAAGCACAAGAAGACCGCCAGGGCCGGCAGCGCCATCCACAGCACCGGCCCGTGCTGCCCCGCCCGCTCGCCACGCGGATTCGAACGCGGGCGCGCGGCCGGGGGAGCATCGGTGGTCATGTGCCGATGGTTTTGTTCATGTTGTCAGCGAACTGCTGGGGGCTGATGCTCAGCTGGAAGAGCTTGCCGATGTTGTCCAGCAACGGGGTGGCCTGGCTCGGCGGCAGCGCCTGGTCCCAGGACTGAGCGAAGACCGAGGCCTTGCTCGAGGTGTCGTAGACGTACTGCAGCCATGGCTTGTCGTTCTCGTCGGAGACGCCAGAGATCAGGTCGCCCGCGCTCTTCACCACCGGGATGTTGCCGCTGTCTACCCACTTCTTGACCTCGGTGTCGTCGAGCATCGTCGTCGTGAGCATCTTCTTTGCCGCATCCACCGCCTCCGAGCTGGCCTTGGACGATATGGAGACATACTGGCCAGGGTTTCCTACCGTGGCCGACGCATCACCCGCGCCGCCGTCGACCGGCGGGAAGTTCATGTAGCCCAGGTTGCCGCCCGTGACGAAGTCACCGCCGTCGGCCTTCATCGACCCGTAGGTCCATGCACCGTGCACCATCATCGCGGCCTTGCCGGTGAACAGCAGCGCCTGGTCAGCGTTCTGGTCGGCGACCGTGGACTGGAAGCCCTTCTGGAAGCCGTCGGCCTTGACCAGCGTCTGCGCGTCGCCGAGCGCCTTCAGCGCCGCCGGGTTGCTCCAAGCACCCTTCTGGCCGTCGAAAACGTTCCCGAAGACGTCGGGGCCGCCGATGCGGTCGAAGAGGAACTCCAGCCACATCATGTTGGTCCACAGCGACTGCCCGGCCAGGGAGAACGGGGCGATCCCCTTGGCGTTGAACTTCGGCACGAGGTCCATGATGTCGCCCCATGACTGCGGAGGCTCGGCTCCGACCTGGTCGAAGAGCTTCTTGTTCCAGTACAAGACGATCGGAGTGACCGTCTCGATCGGCAGGGCGTACAGCTTGCCGTTGACCGTGGCCGCTTCGAACGTGGACGGGAAGCGCTTCTCCTTGAGGTCCGGGTTGTCGTCGAACCAACTGGTCAGGTCCATCACCTGGTCCGCTTCGACGTAGCTCTTCAGGCCACCGCCGCCCCAGCCCCAGATCAGCGTCGGACCCTCGCCGGCGCCGATCGCGGTCTTCACCTTCTGCTTGTAGGCGTCGTTGGCGAAGAGCGTGACGTCGATCTTGGACTTCGGGTTGGCCTGGTTGAAGCGCGCGACCGTGTCGTTGCGGATGTCCTCCTGCGGCTTGCCCGACAGCGTCCAGTACGTCGCGACGCCCTTGCCGCCTCCCGAGCTGCCACCTGCGCCGGTCTTGGTGGGAGAGCCACCGCAGGCCGCGAGGGCCACGCTCACCGGGACACCGAGCCCCACGAGTCGAAGGAAATTCCGGCGGGACGCGTTCATCGGTTCCATGGTTCACCTCCACGTCGACGGCCGCGACCACCGCGGCTCGTCAGTGTGCGACTCGTCGCCCCATCGGCGGGCGACCACTCGGCGAAGCTTCAGGCCGAAATAAGTTTCGCTCTGGGCAAGAGTCAATTGCAAGGGAGGCTAGGCCCGCACAGGGAGGGTGTCAAGGCTCACATGAAAACGTTTTCATCCTGCGATCTGAGCGCGGAGATCCACGAGCCGCAAGCGTTCTCAAGTCGTCCAAGGAGGGGTAGTGTGCCCGGCGTCGGCTCCGTAACACGAGACCAGACCGAAATTTGTTTCGAGATTCTGTCCGACGCCGCCCGAGTGTCAGGAGAACCCGTGGCCCAGCAAACCGACACCCAGTCCGAGAGTGTCTGGCAGGACGAGACCCTGCCCTTGCCAGCGCGGGTCGAGGTACTCCTCGCGGCGATGACGCTGGAGGAGAAGGTCGGGCAGCTGGGCAGCCGCTGGGTGGGCAACAACCTGGCGGGCGAGCCTGGCGTCGAGGGCAGCGACCTGCAGGTGGCGCCCATGCAGGACGTGTTCGCGGCGTCGGGCACGGTGCCGCTGGCTGAGGCGAGCCGCCACGGCCTCGGGCACCTCACCCGGGTCTACGGGAGTGAGCCGGTCACCGTGAGGGACGGGGCCGACGAGCTGGTCCGGCAGCAACGCATCGTCATGGGATCCTCCCGGTTCGGCATCCCCGCCCTCGTTCACGAGGAGTGCCTGACAGGCTTTACGGCGTATGGCGCCACGGTCTATCCGGCCGCCATCGCGTGGGGTGCGACCTGGGACCCGGAGTTGGTTCGCCGCATGGCAACGGCGATCGGCCGCGACATGGCCGCGCTGGGCGTGCACCAGGGACTCTCACCCGTCCTCGACGTGGTACGCGACTATCGATGGGGACGCGTCGAGGAGACCCTCGGCGAGGATCCCTACCTCGTCGCCTCGCTGGGCACCGCCTACGTGCAGGGCCTCCAGTCGGGCGGCGTGATCGCGACCCTGAAGCACTTCGCCGGGTACTCCGCCTCCCGTGCCGGACGCAACCACGGCCCGGTGTCGATGGGCCCCCGCGAGCTGCGCGACGTCATCCTCCCCTCGTTCGAGGCGGCCATCGCGCTCGGGGGAGCTGGGTCGGTGATGAACTCCTACTCTGACGTCGACGGCGTCCCGGCCGGGGCCAACCCCTGGCTGCTCACCCAGGTGTTGCGCGAGGAGTGGGGTTTCGAGGGCACAGTGGTCTCCGACTACTGGGCGGTCCCGTTTCTGGCCTCCATGCACCGGGTGGCACCGGACCACGCCGAGGCCGGTGCGCTGGCCCTTGAGGCAGGCATCGACATAGAGCTGCCCGACACGCTCGGGTACGGCGCCGGGCTGGTCCGGCTCGTCCGCTCGGGCGCCCTCGACGAGGCGCTCGTCAACCGGGCTGCCCGCCGGGCACTCCTGACCAAGGCGCAGGTCGGCCTGCTCGATGCCGAGTGGACGCCTGAAGCGTCGGTCGCGCACGCCGCCGAGATCGACCTCGACTCTCCGGCCAACCGGGACCTCGCCCGCGAGGTCGCCGAGCGCTCGGTGGTCCTACTCGACGCCGGCACCGCGCTTCCGATCAGAAGCCCACAGCGCCCCATGGTGCAGAAGTTGGCCGTGGTAGGGCCCTGCGCTGACGATGCCCGGACGTTCATGGGCTGCTACGCGTTCCCCACCCACGTGCTGCCGCGCCACCCACGGTCGGGTCTGGGCATCGAGGTCCCGACAGCCCTGGACGCATTGCGGGCCGAGCTGGATGAGGTGGAGGTGATCCACGCGGCCGGGTGCGCCGTGATGGGCGAGGACCGCTCAGGATTTCCAGCGGCGGTGACAGCCGCGCGCGACGCGGATCTCTGTGTGGCCTTCGTTGGCGACCTCGCGGGGCTGTTCGGCAACGGTTCCTCGGGTGAGGGATGCGATGCCGAAGACCTGCAGCTGCCGGGCGTTCAGGCCGAGCTGGTCGAGGAGCTGCTGGCGACCGGGACTCCGGTGGTGCTGGTCGTCGTCTCGGGCCGTCCCTACGCGCTGGGAGAGCTCGACGGCCGCGTCGCGGGCCTGGTGCAGTCGTTCTTTCCCGGCGAGGAGGGCGGGTCCGCGATCTCCGGGGTGCTCTCGGGAAGGCTGTGCCCCGGGGGCAGACTGCCCGTGCAGATCCCGCGCCGTACGGGGGGGCAGCCCAGCACGTACCTCCAGCCGCCGTTGGGTGGCATCGAGAGTGCAGGTATCACCTCGGTCGACTCCACCCCCCTTTACCCCTTCGGGTACGGCGCCTCGTACACCTCGTTCCAGCTAGACGAGGTCCGCGCCAGCGCCGAGGAGATCGGCACCGACCAGGCTGTGGAGCTGAGCGTGATCGTGACGAACACAGGCGACCGGACCGGTGACGAGGTCGTCCAGGTCTACTTGCACGACCCGGTGGCACGCGTCGCCCGACCCTTGCGACAGCTGATCGGCTTCGCACGAGTCCACCTCGATGCGGGATCTTCCGCCGAGCTCGCCTTCGACATCCACGCCGACCGCACCGCCTACACTGACGCGAGTCTCAACCGGATCGTGGAGGCAGGCAAGGTGCATTTCCTCGTCGGCACCTCCGCCGCGGACGAACGAGCTCGGGTGCCCGTCCAGCTCAGGGGTGCGACCCGCATCGTCGGCCACGACCGCCGGTTGGACACGCCCGTGCGGATCAAACACTGCACGACACACTAGGCACGCCCATCAGAAGGACCCGAGAGATGTCCATGACCCAACCCCGAACCACGCTGGCCACCGTTGCCGCGTCCGCGGGTGTCTCGGTCGCGACGGTCTCGAAGGTGCTCAACGGCCGCCGCGACGTCGCCCCGGCGACCCGTGCCCGGGTGCACGAGATGCTGCGCGCCCACGACTACGGCGGCCGCCTGAAGACCATCGAGCGACACCCGACCATCGAGTTGACGCTCCGCGGCAGGATCGGTTCCTACTCCGCCGAGATCGTCCAGGGCGTTGCTGTCGCCGCTGCCGAGCACGGTGTGGCGGTGACTGTCGGCGTGAAGGCGGTCGACCAGCGCCCGTCGGCGAAGGTCGAGGCCGCCACCTGGGCCCGGAACCTCGCCGTCAACGGGCGCCGGGCCGTGATTGCGGTGACCGACGAGCTCGGATACGAGGAGATCACCGCGCTGTCCCGCGTGGGGCTTCCGCTGGTCGTGATCGACCCGATGAATGTCCCTTCGCCCGACATCGTCAGCGTGGGGTCGACCAACTTCCGGGGCGGTCAGGCAGCGGGACGGCACCTGGTGGACCTCGGCCATCAGCGCATCGCCTATCTGGGCGGCCGCGCGTCGGCGGAGTGCAGCCAGGCTCGCCTCGCCGGCTTCCGTTCCGCGCTCGAGGAAGCGGTCGTCGAACTGCCTGAGGAGTACGTGCACAGCACCGACGACTTCCTCTACGAGAACGGCCTTCACGGGGCGCCCCGGCTGCTGACGCTTGTGCAACGCCCGACTGCGATCTTCGCGGCGAGTGACGAGCTGGCATGTGGCGCCATCGAGGCGGCCCGCTCGGCCGGGATCTCGGTGCCCCACGACGTCAGCATCGTCGGCTTCGACGACACAGAGATAGCCCGCATCGCCTCGCCGCCACTGACCACGGTGCGTCAGCCGCTCCAGGAGATGGGTGCGGTCGCACTGCGCACGGCGCTCCGCCTGGTCGCCGGCGAGAGGATCGATTCCAACCACGTGGAACTGGCCACCGAGCTCGTGGTACGCGCTTCAACAGCGGCCCCCTCTTGAACCGCCAGGGCAATTCACGCACGTATCGTTTCGGCGTGGGAACTGACGTAGTTGCGTCTGCAACCAGCGCGAGTCGCTCCGTCCGTTTCCCCACGTCACCTCTGTTCGCCTGGGAACCCGACGGCCCAGTGATTCGTGATTATCAGGCCTCGCAGAGCCCGACGAACGCCCGCAGCTAGACCTGCTCACGCACCCAGACCCGCTGCCGACCGAGCGGTGCATAGCCGGCAGCCACCATCGCGCTCAGGTCGGCTCCCTGGGCGAAAGTCGGTGACCGAGGATCCGGGTGCACACTGTCGACCAGCTGGTTGGAAGGCCCAGAAGCGTCGAACACCCGAGACTCGTGCCACAGGTGCAGGGGGTCAGGGGTTCGAGTCCCCTCAGCTCCACCAAACGCACAAGTCAGCGGCCATGTCCGAACCTCGGAAGAGGAGCCGGGCATGGCCACTGGAGACCTGTTGGCGCTTATCGGGCGTCCTGGATCTGAGACCGCAGCGCCGAGGTCGCCAGGTCTCCACGCGGATGCTCGTCGCCGATAGCGCCGGGTGGTGTGCTGGCTCTGCGTGTCGACAGATGGCGTTGGGCGGGCGATGATCGCGGCCATGGAGGTTACAGGTTGGCTGCTCGACGGCGACCCGGCGATCCGGTGGCAGGTGCTGCGCGACCTCGCCCACGCGCCGGCAGAGAGGGTCGCGGTCGAACGCGCTCGCGTGGAGAGCGACGGCTGGGGAGCCCGCCTGCTCGCCCTGCGCGATCCCGATGGTCAGTGGGCCGGCGGCGCCTGCTTCCCGCGCTACGTCGCCGACAACTGGCGGGCCGGCATCCAGCCGGACTTCTCCCACGGCCAGCCGTGGACCTCGACCCTGTCCACCATGATGCTGCTGCGCGATCTCGGCCTCGACCCGGCCTGCAAGGCGGCCCGCGAGACGACCAAGCTGGTCGCGGAGAACTGTCGCTGGGAGCACGACGGCCAGGCGTTCTTCGACGGCGAGGTCGAGCCGTGCATCAACGGCCGGACGCTCTCGATCGGCGCCTATTTCGGTGCCGACGTCGACGGCCTGGTCAGGGGTCTGCTCGCCGATCAGCTCGACGACGGCGGCTGGAACTGCGAGACCGAGAACGGCGCCACCGTGTCGTCGTTCGACTCGGTGATCTGCGTGCTTGAGGGTCTGCTCGAGTACGAGCTGGCCCGGGGAGCGGTGCCCGTGGCCGCTGCCCGCCGCCGCGGCGAGGAGTACCTGCTGGAGCGGCACCTGTTCCGGCGCAAGAGCACCGGTGAGGTGCCGGCCGAGCGCTGGCTGCAGTTCTCGTGGCCGCCGCGCTGGCACTACGACGTGCTGCGATGCCTGGACTACTTCCGCCGCACCGGCGAGGCCCCCGAGGAACGCGTCGCCGAGGCGGTCCAGCTCGTCCGCGACAAGCGGCAGCCCGACGGCACCTGGCTGCTCGAGAACACCCACCCTGGCGAGACCCATTTCGAGTTCGAGGAGGGCGACGGGCGTCCGAGCCGCTGGAACACCCTGCGCGCGTTGCGTGTCCTCGACTGGTACGACAGCCGACGCTGACCAGGGTCAGCACTCGTGACCAGCGGTGCTAGCCGGCTGGGGCCCTAGGTCATGGAATCCGGGTGCGCGTGCAC
>Ga0207648_10001597_pt1 | contig 24813 bp, 27 predicted proteins | sample KBSMisM32_FD_184310 | JGI IMG/M metagenome (GOLD analysis project Ga0207648, IMG submission 184310) | Miscanthus rhizosphere microbial communities from Kellogg Biological Station, Michigan, USA - KBS Miscanthus M3-2 (SPAdes) (version 2) | ecosystem: Host-associated > Plants > Roots >... | reverse complement strand
ATCCCGCGCGGGTGCTGCAAGTCGCCTGCTATCAAGACTGAGCAGCGCGGACCACAACCGCAATAGGTCGCCGCTTAACTGGCGGCAGGCGAAATGGTGCTCGCGCCTTACCACCCCGGTTCGGCCGAACAGAGCCCATGACCGCTATGCAGCGGTTGCCGTCGGACTACTGCGAAAGGCGAAGGTGCGGTGTTGGGCACATCGCGATCATTCAGGCTGGCGGCCAGGTGCCTTGCGGCCGACCGGTCCCGAAGGAACTGCTGACATTCACACGATGACCGGTCACCGCGCTGTGCCCTACCGGAGATCTCGACAGGTCGAGCGAGTGCGTCGCGCGCCATGGAGCACGTTCTCATCGGCCCATGGACTTGGTGTCGTAGAGCGCCAGATCGGCCCGCCTGAGCAACTCGTCCGGCTCCGCGCTGTCATCGGCACTAGACTTCGGCCTCACCAGCCGTTGACTGCGGCTTGACCGCCTCAACCCACCGAGGAAAGCCGATGCTCAAGAAGATCCCACTCGCCGCTGCCGCGCTGACTGTGGCCGCTGCAGCCACCGCGCAGAACCAGCCCGTGGTCGGCCTGATCACCAAGACCGAGACCAACCCGTTTTTCGTGAAAATGAAGGAAGGTGCCGCCGAAGCCGCTAAGGCCAAGGGCGCCAAGCTGCTGTCGGGCGCCGGCAAGGCAGACGGCGACAACGCGGGCCAGGTGACCGCGATGGAAAACATGATGGCCGCCGGGGCCAAGACGATCCTGATCACGCCCAGCGACAGCAAGGCCATCATTCCGGCGATCAAGAAGGCGCGCGAAAAGGGCGTGATGGTCATTGCCCTGGACAGTCCCACTGACCCCGCCGACGCGACCGACGCCCTCTTCGCCACCGACAACTACAAGGCCGGCGTGCTGATCGGCCAATACGCCAAGGCGGCACTGGCTGGCAAGCCGGCCAAGATCATCACGCTCGACCTGTTCCCCGGCCACCCGGTCGGCGCGCAGCGCCACAACGGCTTCCTGCAAGGGTTCGGCCTGCAGAGCTTCGATGCCAAGAACAACGAACTGGCAAAACCGGCTGAGGTGGTGTGCATGGCCGACAGCTTCGGCGACCGCGCCAAGGGCCAGACGGCGATGGAGAACTGCCTGCAGAAGGCACCCGACGTCACCGTGGTGTACACGATCAACGAGCCCGCCGCCGCCGGCGCGTACAACGCGCTGAAGAAGGCCGGCAAGGAGAAGAACGTCATCATTGTTTCGGTGGATGGCGGCTGCGAGGGCGTGGCCAACGTAGGCAAGGGCATCATCGCCGCGACATCGCAGCAGTACCCGCTGAAGATGGCATCGATGGGCGTCGATGCGGGTGTGGAGTACGCCAAGAGCGGCAAGAAGGTCAGCGGCTATACCGACACCGGTGTCACGCTGATTGCTGACAAGCCGGTGACCGGTGTCGACAGCAAGGACGTCAAGACCGGCACCGAGCTTTGCTGGGGCAAGAAGTAGGCTGAGCGGCACCCAAACCTGCAAACGGCCCACTGAGTTCCCGGGTGCCGTGCATCCGGGGTCGACCTCACCGCGCCCTTGGAGGATTGCACCCGCATGGACGCCTTGAAAAACAAGCTGCCACCGATCGGTCAGCTCGGACCCTTCATTGCGTTGGCAATCGCCTGCGCATTCTTCGCCATCACGACCGATCGTTTCTTCAGTCCAGAAAACCTGTCGCTCATCCTGCAGCAAGTCATGGTGGTCGGCGTGATCGCGATCGGCCAGACGCTGATCATCCTCACGGCTGGCATCGACCTCTCGTGCGGCATGGTGATGGCCCTGGGCAGCATCGTGATGACCAAGTTCGCGGCCGACCTCGGGCTGCCGACACCGATCGCCGTGCTCTGCGGCGTCGGCGTCACGGCGCTGTTCGGATTGACCAACGGGCTGCTAGTCACGCGCATCAAGCTGCCGCCGTTCATCGTCACGCTGGGCACGTTCAACATCGCCTTCGCGATCACGCAGCTTTACTCGAACGCACAGACCGTCACCGACGTTCCCGACGCGATGACCTGGCTCGGCAACACCTTTCCACTCGGCGGCGCCGCGGTGTCGTATGGCGTGGTGTTGATGGTTCTGCTCTACCTCGGCGCCTGGTTCTGGCTGCGCGAAACCGGCGCAGGCCGCCATGTCTACGCGGTGGGCAACAGCCCCGAGGCGACGCGGCTTGTTGGCATACCGACCGAACGTGTCTTGCTCGGCGTCTACGTGCTGGCGGGGGTGTTCTACGGCATCGCCTCGCTGCTGTCGGTCGCGCGCACCGGCGTGGGCGACCCGAATGCCGGCCAGACCGAAAACCTCGATGCAATCACCGCGGTGGTGCTCGGCGGCACGAGCCTGTTCGGTGGCCGCGGCGTGATCCTCGGATCGCTGGCAGGTGCAGTGGTGGTGGGCGTGCTGCGCAATGGCCTCACGCTGATGGGCGTCTCCTCGGTCTACCAGGTTCTCGTGACCGGCATTCTGGTGATCGTCGCCGTCACCGTCGATCAACTCTCACGCAAGGCGGCGCGCTGATGCACTGCCAAAGAGGAGAGCGAACATGACCAACCCACAACTTGTGATGCAGGCCAAGGGGCTGACCAAGCGCTACGGCCAGGTCACCGCACTCGACGGTGCCGACTTCGAACTGCGCGCCGGCGAAATCCTGGCGGTCATCGGCGACAACGGCGCCGGCAAGTCGTCGCTGATCAAATGCCTGTCGGGCGCCACGATCCCCGACGAGGGCGACATCGTCCTCGACGGCAAGCCGATCCACTTCAAGAACCCGATGGACGCGCGCCGCGTTGGCATCGAGACGGTCTACCAGGACCTCGCGGTGGCCCCCGCCATGACCATCGCGGAAAACCTGTTCCTGGGGCGTGAAGTGCGGCGCTCGGGATTTCTGGGCAACGTGCTGCGCATGCTCGACAAGACGAAGATGCTGGAGCAAAGCGTTGCTCGCATGCAAGACCTCAAGGTCGGCATTCGCTCGATGACGCAGGCGGTGGAGACGCTCTCAGGGGGCCAGCGGCAATGCGTGGCGGTGGCGCGTGCCGCGGCTTTCGCCGAGCACGTCGTGATCCTCGATGAGCCCACTGCGGCCCTCGGCGTCAAGGAAGGCAACATGGTGCTCGAACTGATCCGCCGCATTCGTGACAAGGGGCTGCCCGTGATCCTCATCTCACACAACATGCCGCACGTGTTCGAGATCGCTGACCGCATCCACGTCGCCCGGCTCGGCCGACGCGCCGCGATCCTGAATCCGAAGAAGATCAGCATGAGCGACACCGTGGCGGTAATGACCGGCGCGATGCCGCCGGATCAGATCCCCGCAGACTGCCTGGCGCATTGAGCTGCCGCGCAAGACAGTTGGTGTGAGCGCTGTGCAAGAACTTGAATTCAGGTCACCGTCCGCTTGGTCACCGACGCTTGACTCGCAACACGGTTGCTAACGTTTTAGCTCAGCCGCCTGCGCAGGCTTGCGAAGCCGGCCGTAGCAGGTCGGCTGCAGCGAGGGGTTAGGCGCTAGCACGATCAGTATTGCGCAAGCGCGCCCACTGGCGACGAGCGACGACGGCGGTAGCAATCAGGATGATAGTGAAGTACACGGCGATGTCGAATGCCAGGGCGACTGGGCGCACAGTGTCTTCTAGGAACGCAAACTGGTGCTCTCTGGAAATACCGGGGGTGTCGAACAGATATGCGAAGGGAAAGCCGCCCTTCAACAGCGGTTGGTAGCAAGGCTCGCTAAAGGACTGACCACACAGGTTGCCGTACTGGACAAGCTCGGGACCTGTGCGCTGAATCTTGACGGACAGCAGTGCGAGGGCGATCGCTACTAACAAGGCGACGCCCACAAGAGCTGCTTTGGTCGAAAAGCTGCGCATGCGGGGCTACGCCTAACGTTTGAGCACACCCGATCGCGGAAGCCGCCGCAGGCGGCTGTAGTGATTCGGGTGCAGCGAAGGGTTAGGCGGCAGAGTGTGCATGGACAGTCTGGGGATCACTCGTTGCCGCGAAGCACTCGGATGACGGCGAGGCTCATAGGAACGACGAACCAAAACGCGAGCGTGAGACCTGCCAGAAGACCAAACATCAGATGCGGACCGCAGTACTCGGCAAAGACGGGAGCAACCGAACTGCAACCGAGCCACAGCAGCGCGAAGGCGAAGATTGGGCCACCGACCACGAGCGCCACGACTTTTGATTGCTTTGGCAAGCATGCATGCCGCCTTGTATGTTCAAGCTTCCGATTTCGCAGAAGAATCGGAAGTCGAGCAGGCGCTGCCGGCACCTGCGGTTGCCGACCCGACAGCCCGGTGAAGCCTTGCGCGAGCGAGCCCGTAGACGACGCCCACGCGTGGCCCTTGAGCTGGCGGATGATGCGAAAGAGCTCGGCGATCTCGGCGTTGTTGAGGGCGGCGGTTGGCTCGTCCATGATCAGCACGCGCGAGTCGAACGACAGCGCCTTGGCGATCTCCACCATCTGCTGGCGCGCCACCGTGAGCTCGCTCATCGGCGTGCGCGGGTCCAGCGCGAGGTGCAGGCGCGCGAAGATCGCCGCCGCCTGCGCGTTCAGGCGGTTCTCGTCGAGAAGGAGGCCGGCGCGGCGGCGCGGTTCGCGGCCGATGAAGATGTTCTGCGCCGCCGTCAGGTGGTTCATCAGGTTGAGTTCCTGATGGATGATCTGGATGCCCAGCGCCTGCGCGGCGCGCGGCGACGCGATCTCGACCGCCTGGCCGTCGAGCAGGATCTCGCCGCTGTCGCGCGGGTAGACGCCCGAGAGCACCTTCATCAACGTCGATTTGCCGGCGCCGTTCTCGCCCATCAGCGCGTGCACCTCGCCCGCGTCGAGGTCGAAGTGCACGTTGGCCAGTGCCTGCACCCCCGAGAACGCCTTGCTCAGGTTGCGGATCCGCACCAGCGGGGGTGGAGCGGTGACGCTGTCCATGGGCGGCCGGTTTCAGGCCGCGGGTGCGGCCGCATCGGCCAGCCGGCGAAGCCCGTAGAACCGCGCCGCCTTGCCGGAGCCGACACGGTCGCGACGGGCCGGCGCCAGCGCGTCGAGCAGTGTCTCGCTGACACCGACCCCGCTCGCATCGCCGGCTGCGAGGCTGAGCATCACATCGAACCCGGCGTCGGCAACACCGAGTCTCGCCCTGCGCTGGACATCGCGACGACATCCTCTCATCGCTCCAGCAGGGATTCTCCGCTGCCGTCCCAATTGCGGCAACGGAGCCAGTCAGGAGCAGGGTGCCGGCGCGGAGGGCCGGCACGGAGGCCTCACCGCGTGATGGTCGAAGATCGCGGCCCCGACGCGTGCCGACGCGTCGGGTCATGGCATCGGCAGCGGCGAGCTCAGCCCGGTCAGGTCAAGGCCGGCGGCATGGCCAGCACGATGCGGCCGTGCACCTCGCGGCGCCGAATCGCCTCCAGCGCCTCGCCGAAGCGCGTCCAGGGCAGTACACGGCTGACCAGCGGACGCAGGTCGCCAGCGGCCACGAGGCGCATCACGGCTTCGTCCGCGGCAGCCGACTCGGTCGGGCAGCGCGTCGCCCACGCGCCCCAGTACGCGCCCACGACGCTGTAGTTCTTCAGCAGCGGCAGGTTGGCCGCCACCGAAGGGATGGCGCCGCTGGTGAACCCGATCGGCAGCAGCCGCCCGCCCCAGTTCATGAGGCGCGTCATCGCGTCGAACACCGCTGCGCCCACGTTGTCGAGGCAGACGTCGACTCCGAGACCCCCGGTGAGCGACTTGACCCGTTCGCGCAGGTCTTCTTCGCCGTAGACCACCACCTCCGAAGCACCGCGCTCGCGCACGGTGGCTTCCTTGTCGCGCGAACCCACGCCGGCGATGACGCGCGCGCCGAGTTGGCGGCCGAGATCCACGGCCGCCAGGCCGACACCGCCTGCGGCACCGCTCACGAAGAGCGTTTCACCGGCCCGCAGCTGCGCCATCGTGACGAGCGCATAGCGCGCGGTGCCGTACGCATAGCGCAACGAGGCGGCGGTGGCGAAGTCCACACCGTCGGGCACCGGCGTCACCTGCTGCTCGGGCGCCACCATGTGCTCGGCCCAAGCTCCATACCAGTTGCCGCACGCGACGCGATCGCCCACGCGGAAACGCGTGACTCGTTCGCCGACCGCCACGACGATGCCCGCGGCATCGCTGCCCGGCACATAGGGCAGCTCGGGGCGCATCTGGTACTTGCCCTGCGCCATGAGCAGGTCCATGAAGCTGACCGCGGCCGCATGGGTCTCGACCAGCACCTCGTCCCTCCGTGGTTGCAAGGCGGGCATCTCGCCGATCGCGAGCGCCGGTTCTTCGGCAAAGCGGGTGCATCGAATGGCTCTCATCGTTCACCCCAGCGCTCGCACGCGCACGGTCACCACCTCGCCGCTCGCGCACTCGACCCCGTCCTGCGTGACGCGGCAGCCCACCTGAACGCGGCGCTCGTCCTTGTTGGACACCTTGGCATAGAGCTGGAGCGGCCGATCGATCCTCGCGGGCTTCAAGAAGCTCACGCTCAGCTGGCCTGTGACGAACGCAAATGGCGGCGGCCGCGCGTCGTCGAGAGGCAAGCCCTCGTCGCGGCACGCCGTGGCCATGGCAGTCCAGATGGCGTGGCAGTCGACCACCGAGGCGATCACGCCACCGTAGACGATCCCCGGGTGGCCGATGTGGTGCGACTTGGGCTGCCAGCTGCACAGCAGCGCGTCGCCATCCCAGTGACTCTTGATCTGCAGTCCCTGCTCGTTGAGCGAGCCACAGCCGAAGCAGTGCACCTTGAGCACGTCCTGCAATGCGCGTTCTTCCACGATGGTCTCCAATGCGTCGAACAGCCGGCAGTGTTCGCGGACGAGCCGCAACACGCCAGTCGGCCAACCACGGTAGGGCCGGGCCCGGTTACCGTAGGTTCCCGAGCTCAGGCGCCGAGCAGGCGCTGCTCGGTCGCGCGGCGCACACCCTCGGCCCGGGTGCGGCATCCCAGTGCCTGCAGCGCGCGTGCCGCGTGCATTTCGATGGTGCGCGGACTCAGGTGCAGCGCGGCTGCGATCTGTTTGTCCGACTCGCCGAACGCAATGCGGCGAAGCACTTCGGTCTGCCGGGCCGTCAGCTGCACCGGCGCAGACGCTTGCGGCAGGCTCTGTGCAGAGCCCAGGAACTGCCGGGTCTCGCGCACGAAGCCGTGCCACGCGGGCTCGCTCGGGAACGGGATGTGGTTGCGGCCTTGGAGCGGCACGAAGCGGGCGCCCGGAATCAGCGATGCGAGGCGCCGCCCCTGCTCGAAGCGCACCATCTCATCGCCCGTGGGATGCAGCACGAGCGTCGGGCAACGCACGCGGGCTGCCGCGGCCTTGACGTTCATCTGGTACATGGCACGCAGGTGGCGCGCCGCCACGTCCGGCGTGGCGGTGGCGTGTTGCAGCTCGTCGAACGCACGCCATTCGGATTGCGTGGCATCGGGCAGGAAGCGCGACACGAAGACCTGCCGGAACGCCGCCGTGCCATTGCCCCACCCGAGTTCGGCGAGTTCGAGCATCAGATCGCCCTCGCGGCGCACCGCCGGGTCGGGATGGCTCGTGCTGTGGTACGAGGTGGCGAATCCGCCGAAGAGAATGAGCTTGCGCACGCGCTCCGGATGGCGCGCGGCGTACTCGACGGCGACGCCGGCCGCGCAGGTGAATCCCAGCAGGATGAACGGCTCGGGGCCGTACGCATCGGCCACCGCTTCGAGGTCGCGGACCCACGCGTCGAACGAGATGTCGTCGACGCGTCGCTGCGACAGTCCGCAGCCGCGGGTGTCGTACTCCACGTAGGTGTGCCGCGGCGCGAATTCGTCGATCAGCGCGGCATGCACCGATCCGGGCAGCACGCGATCGATGTGCGTGAGCCAGGTGGCGGCCTTGATCAACGCCGGGCCGGCGCCATAGCGGGCCGCAGCGAGCTGCACACCGTCGCTTGAGCGGACGAATCGGATGTCGCGTGTATGGGGCATGAACTGCGTCCGCGTCGAGCGGCGCCATTATGAATGCGGCCTGCCATTCGTGACGACCGCAGCCTCGCGCCCGCCAGGCCCCGAGCTCTGGGGGCCACCCGTTGCCCATGATTCGCGAAGTGTCTTCCCTCAGGTGCTTGACACCTAAATACTTCACTTCTAAAGTATTTATCAACGACAACCTGCGAAGAAAGCTCGACCCATCGACACCGGTTCCCCTCTCGGAGTTCCTCAAGGCGCACGACGCCGACGTTCGTTCCCACCTCAACCCTGAAAGAAAGCGAGACCCATCATGAATGCAACGTCACTCAGCATCGTTCTGGTCCACGGCGGCTTTGTCGACGGGTCGGGCTGGCAAGGCGTCTACGACATCCTCGAGAAGGGCGGCCACCGCGTCGCCGTGGTCCAGAACCCGACCACTTCGCTGGCCGACGACGTGGCGTTCACCAAGCGCGTGGTCGCATCTCAGCCGGGCAACGTGCTGCTGGTCGGCCATTCGTACGGCGGCGTGGTCGTCACCGAAGCCGGCACCGATCCCAAGGTGGCGGGCCTCGTCTACATCGCGGCGTTCGCGCCCGACACGGGCGAGTCGGTGCAGTCGCTGATCCAGAACCCGGCCCCGGGCGCACCGGTGCCGCCCATCCTGCCGCCGCAAGACGGCTTCCTGCTGCTCGATCAATCGAAGTTCGCTGCCTCGTTCGCCGCCGACGTCGATGAGCGGACCGCCAACTTCATGGCCAATTCGCAGGTGCCGTGGGGCGTCAACGCGCTGGCCGGCGAGGTCACCGCGCCGGCGTGGAAGACCAAGCCCAGCTGGTATCTGGTGGCCTCCGATGACCGCATGATCCCGCCCCCGGCGCAACGAGCGATGGCCGCGCGCGCTGGCGCCAAGGTGACCGAAGTGCCCGCCAGCCACGCGGTCTACGTCTCGCGGCCCCAGGAGGTCGCGGCGCTGATCGCCAAGGCCGCGACATCCGTGTTGAAGTGATGGCCGTCCGTCCACCTCGGGCATCACGCCTGCGGTGGGTGCAGCCTCGGATCGCACCGATCCGTGCGCGCGTCGCCCGAGGTTTCAACGATCAGCTTCCGCTGCCCGCACCGGCCCGCGGCGACGCTGTGGCTTCGCGCGCCACGGCGCGCTCGGCCGATGGCCCCTTGGTCTCGGCCAGCATGGCAGCGGCCGGCGCCCCGTCGGCCGCACCGCGCGGCGGCTCGGCGTACAGGCGCAGTCCCGCGGGGTGTGGATAGAACTTCGACGCGTAGTCGTAGCCGGCGGCCTTGTATAGGCGCTGCACGACGACGGCCGGGTGATCCCCCAGGCGGTGGGGGTCGTCGTCTGCCCGGGCTGCAGGGACGAGCAGCAGCGTCGTCGCGATCGTGGCGAACGACACCGCACCGAGAGTCTGTATTCCGTTCATGTCTGGCTCCTGTATTGAACGACCGAGTCATCACTATCGGCGCGGCCACAGGGCGAGTCGTGAAAGCGGCATGAAGCGTTCTCCAATCTGCTGAAACGGGGTCGCCGTCGATGGGAGGCAGCGCAGCGCGTCGCGATCGCTGGGCTCTGGCTGCGCGCGGTCGAGTCACGAGACCTTGCCCCGCTGCAGCAGGCCTGGTGCGGCCGGTCCCGTGATGGAGTTCGCTCGTTCGACCCCGATCACAGCGGTGTGCGCTTCCTAGAATCCATGCTTGGGCGACGCCATCCAAAGACCATCCCACGTCAGGCGATACGGCCCGCTGCTGCTTGCCGGAGGTTTCGCGTTGACTCCGCTGTTTGGGCACGGCGCGGACATCTATCGGTGGGTGGATGACCAGGGACGGATCCACATCGCGGACACGGTCCCTGAGCGATACCGGGGCGCGGCGACAAGGCTCGATTCAAAGGTGCCCCAACCGTCCGATCAGCAGCGCTCCGAGGCGATCGAGAGAGCGGCAAAGGATCGAGCCAGGGTGGCCGAGTTGGACGCTGCACGCCAAGCGCAGGCGCCAGCCAGCAGTGCATCGGCCGCGGCAACGCCGCCATCGACCCAGCGCACCGGCACCGTCGGCTCCGAGTGCGATCGCCTGTGGCAGGAATACTTCGAGAGCCAAGCGTGCTTCGGGCCGTACCACCTGGGGCAGGGTGGCATCAGAGCCGAGGCGCACGGCAAGTGCAAAGAGGTTCTGAATCCATCGCAGAAGTGCGGACCCGCGAAGTACGTTCCTCAATAGCGAATCGGCCCTCCCGGGGTCGCACAGGGCGCTACGCCCGAAGTGTGTCAGGGAGATGACAGTCGCGCCCGCGGATCTCCGGGCCGAGGCAAGACAACTACTGAGCGCGCGGATGCAGCGGCCGACGAAAATGGGCGGGCTGACGGCTGGCATCGGCCGCTCAACAGCGATGAGCGCACGCCACCCCTGCGTGGACCCGCGCCAACCCACGATCCGTCGTTGAGGATTGCCATTGAATGCCATCCGCGATCTGCGCAAGTACCTCTTGAAGAACCCGTCGAGCGATTCGGCGAAGGTCCTTGCCAAGTTGGCGTTGGCGCTTGCAAACGAGCGCGACTTCGCGCTGTCAGACCTCTACCGGCTGCCCTTTGAAGAATTCGAACTTGCGATCGAGGTGATGCGCGACTGGCGTCTGGATCGCTACTACGCGTCGCGCATCCAGTTGTTCGACGTAGTGCTGAACGAGGTGCTGCCAGAGGAGTTGAGTCGCTAGCGAAGCGTCACGCGGCAGGAATCACCGGATCGACAGGGCAAACCTGCAGCCAGATCCGCTCACCCGCTGTGCGCGGTGCGTGCCTGCCGTCGACCGGTTCGATCGGCAGCAGCGAGCGCCTGTGGCGCAGACCCGTGGGTCTGCGAGCTTCAGTGCAGGATCAGGACCAGCAATCCTGCGAATGCGGCGAGAGCCACGCAGACCTTCAAGCTCCAGCTGCGATCGTCGGCGGCTGCCATCGGAGCGTCCGGCCTTCCGTGGTGCGCGCGCTCGCGCATCAGGTCGGGCGACACATTGAGCAGCGAGCTGGGATTCATCGGTTCACCTCCGGCACTGCGAGTCACTATGAGCCAGGGCTTGCCCGTGCGCCGTGGAGATTTCCTGCGATTCGCAGCCGCGGCACCTGTCGCTTCGCGGTATGCCACGTGTGTGTGACTTTCTGGCGGCCGTGGGCGACCTGGCGCCAGCGCTACCGCCAACGGCGAGCCCCAGACCCAATGAGCGACCGCCTGCGCAGTCCCTCACGGAGGTCTCGGTTTCGCGACCGTCAACGGCTCCCTTCGGACGACGCGTGACGATCACGGGCCCGCAGCGGCCCCGTGATGCGGTGCAACGTCGCTGCGTCTGCCGCGATCGTGCTCAGAAGGTCAGCACGCTCCAGGTCATGCTGGCGCCGCACTTGTGGTTGGTCGCGAACTGCGCGGGTGTCAGCGACGTCGCGCTGACTCCGCCGTCGGCCGCCACGTCGAGGCTCATCACCGCTCCGCCAGCCGGGCTGAACGCAGGCCAAGCGGGCACGCCCGCGGCCTGCCGGCAAATGAAGTGCTGGGCCATGCAAGGGCTGAAGGTGCGCGTGGCGATCAATCTCTCGGCGCGCCAACTCGGCCAGGACGACCTCGCCGATCGCATCCGCACGGCGCTCGAGCGCAACGGCCTGAACCCGTCGCGCCTGACCTGCGAGATCACCGAGTCGGTCGCGATGGGCGATTTGAGCGTCACGCAGCGCGCGTTCGATGCGCTCGTGCGTGACGGCGTCGCGCTGTCGATCGACGACTTCGGCACCGGACACTCCAGCCTCGCCTACCTGCGCAAGCTGCCGGCCACGCAGCTTCGTCAAGGACGTGGCCGCCGACGACGACGCCCGGGCGATCGTCGAGGCGGTGGTGCACCTGGCTCACGCGCTGGGGCCGCGCGTGGTGGCCGAGGGCGTCGAGACGCAGCAGCAGCGCGAGGTGCTGCTGGCGCTCGGCTGCGACGAACTGCAGGGCTATCTGATCGCGCGGCCGATGCCGGCCGAGGCGCTGGTCGAGTGGCTGTACGGCGATGCGTCGGCGCGTGCCTGGCAAGCCGAGCCGACCGCGATCGTTCCGCTGGCGGAGGTGTAGACCCGCGTGCCGCCTGGGGGCGCGCCGCAGCGTGACCGCCACAGGCCGACTCTGCCCTACCATCGACCCTCACGCGCCCCCCGACATGGCGGCGCGAGCACCAGGAGACATGCCATGAGACTGCAAGGCAAGGTGGCCATCGTCACCGGCGCGGCCAGCGGCTTCGGCGCCGAGATCGCGCGGCAGTACGCGCAGGAAGGCGCCAGGGTCGCGCTGGCCGACATCAACGAGGCCGGCGCCAAGGACGTGGCCGGGCCGCTCGGCAACGGCGCGATCGCGGTGAAGTGCGACGTCACGCGGCGCGCCGACATCGACGCGCTGGTGGCCACCACGGTGAAGGCGTTCGGCCGGCTCGACGTGGTCGTCAACAACGCCGGCTGGTCGCACAAGAACGGTCCGCTGCTCGACGTCGACGAGGCGGCGTTCGACAAGGTCTACGCGATCAACGTCAAGTCGATCTTCCACATGACGCACGCGGTGGTGCCGATCCTGCGCAAGCAGAAGCGCGGCGTCATCGTCAACATCGGCTCCACGGCCGGCATCCGCCCGCGACCGGGGCTCACCTGGTACAACAGCACCAAGGGCGCCGTGAACCTGATGAGCAAGTCGCTGGCCGTCGAACTGGCACCCGACAACATCCGCGTCAACGTGATCTGCCCGGTGATGGGCGTGACCGGCCTGCTCGAGCAGTTCATGGGCATGCCCGACACGCCGGAGAACCGCAAGAAGTTCCTGGCGACCATCCCGCTCGGGCGCCTGTCGACGCCGCTGGACATCGCGCGCGCAGCGGTGTTCCTGGCCAGCGACGACGCCGAGTTCATCACCGGCGTGGAGTTTCCGGTCGACGGCGGGCGCACGGTGTAGCGTCGCGCGGCTTGACCACGCCGGTGCGGCAGGCGTAAGGTCACCGGTTCGGTCTTGACACCGGGGAACCGGCGGTCCGCCCCGGTGCCGCGCGGACCGCGTGGGCCGTCGTCGGCAGCCACCACGCGCTGCCAGCACGAGGAGTTCCACCATGCCTGCCTTCATCACGCTGGCCACCTTCACCGAACAGGGCGCGCGCGCCATCAAGGACTCGCCCAGCCGCTACGAGGCCTTCAAGTCGGCTGCCGAGGCCGCCGGCATCACGATCAAGAGCGTGCACTGGACCACCGGCGCCTACGACATCGTGATCGTCTCCGAAGGTCCGGAAGATGCCGTGATGACGCTCGCGCTGAAGACCGCGGCGCTCGGCAACGTGCGCACGCAGACCTTGCGCGGCTTCAGCGTCAGCGAGATGCGCAAGCTGGCTGCCGGACTGAAATAGTCGACCCGCGGCGCGTGGCGCCGCTGGTACCGCGGCGGCGCACTGACATCGTCCGTGCGCCGTTGTCTCAGCGGCGCGGCTCCTGCGCGGCAGCCGTCGTGCAGGCGGCGTCGATCGACGCCAGGTCCGCGGGCGCCAGCGCGCCTTCGCGCACGGCGCAGATGCGGCCCTGCCGCAACGCCACGGTGAAGGGAAGCCCGCCGTCGCGATTGCCGGCCGCGCGCATCAACCCCGACACGTTTTGTCCCGCGCGCAGGACGGGCAGGTGCACCGCGCGGCGTTCGACGAACGCGCGCGCCATCGGTGCCGGGTCGGTGGCCACCAGCCACACGGTCCATGCCGGATGGTCGGCGGCGAAGGCCTGCAGCCGTGGCAACTCCTCGACGCAGGGCGGACACTCGCTGCCCCAGAAATTGACGAGCAGCGGCCCTTGCACCGACGAAGCGCGCACGAAGTGACTGCCATCGAGCGCGGGCAGGTTGAAGTCCCAGGCACGGTCGGCGCTGCCGGCGCCGGTGAGCAGCAGCCAACACGCGGTGCCGATCACGTGCCGCAGCAGTAGGGTGGTCATGCGCATGCTGTCGCTGCTCAAAAGGCGAGCTTCACCCCGGCCACCGCGCTGCGCCCGAGGTTCGGGCCCCACAGCTGCGTGACGTCGAGGTTGCCGTCACGGTCGACCCACAGAAAGCTTTCCTTGCGCGATTGCCGATAGTCGAACACGTTGGCCACGCCGAAATAGGCGGAGACCGCCGGGCTCCAGCGAAATGATGCGCGCAGGTCGACGACCCAAAATCCCGGGCTGCGAGCGAGCTTGGGCGTGCCGTCGAGATTGAAGCGCGCCGTGTCGGCGTAGGCGTAGAACTTGGCAAGGTCCTGCGGTCCGGTGTAGGTGGCGCGCACGTTGAGGTCCCAGGGACCGCTGTCGTGGTCCAGCCCGAGTGTCACGCGATAGGCGGGGCGCGCGAAGAGACTGTTCGCGAAATCGATCGATTCGAAACGGTAGCGGTAGACCTCGTAGCCCACCGTGAGCGCCGAGGCCGCGGTGACCTGCCAGGTGCCGACGACGTCCGCGTTGTCGACGGTGAAGGGGCTGCGCGCGGGCTGCAGCAGGAAGTTGCCGGAGTTGGCGGTGTCGTCGATGAACAGCGCGAAATCATCGATGCGCGTGTGGTTCAGCGATGCGACGACCGCCAGCCGATCATCGGCGTAGTTCAGCGCATAGGACAGGTTGCGTGACCTCTCGGGCTTGGCCTGGCTGCGGTCGACCGCAGGCGCCGCCAGGATCGCGTGCTCGAGCTCGAAGAACGACGTCGGCAACCGGAAGCCGCGGCCGATCGCCAGGCGGCTCGATAGATCGTCGGCGTGATGCCACAAGAGGTTCAGTCGCGGCGTCGTGATGCCGCCGAAGACGTTGTTGCGGTCGTAGCGGACGCTGGCATTGACCTCGAGCCGTTCGTTGAACCACGTGTCGTAGGCCTGCACGAACAGCGCCGGGGTGCGGTAGACGTAGGCATCGGCATCGATGCGCTCGATGCCGAACGTCGGCGACGACGTGTCGAGGCTGGTCGAGCGGCTGTGCAGGTCCTCGTAGCGCTGGTTGATGCCGGCGGTGAGCAGCGCCGAGCCGAGCTTGGTCTGTGCGCTCGCTTCGAGGTAGTACTGCTGCTGATCGGCGAAGTAGTCGGCGTCGCCGCCGAACCAAGAGTCCTGGTGGTGCCTCGCATAGCCGAGCGCCAGCCGCACGCGCGTGTCGCCGACCTGGCGGTCGGCGGTGGCGACGAACTGGTTGCGTCGCGTGAAGATGATCTGTGCCAGTCCGAACAGGCCGTCGTCGTACGGCGCCGCGAGCGTGCCGTCGGATGGCACGACCCAGCGGTCGCGCTCCGGGGCGGCGTGCGGCCCCTTGCTGAAGTCGAACGGGTTGCCGCTGGTGCTGGCGCGCACCGCGTCGTAGTCGCGGCCGAGCGGCCCGCCCATGCGCTTCTCGTCGATGTAGTCGAAGCGCGCTTTCAGCTTGAAGCCGCCGATATCGTCAATGAACGCGCCGATCCCGAGCAGCGCGCGCTCGAAGCCGGTGTATTGACTCAGGCCACCGCCGACCTGGTCCACGCTGTCGTGCCGCTGCACAGTCCCACCGAGCACCACCGCACCGCCCGTGAAGGCCTTCGACGCGTACCCCGCCGCGCGGCGATGGCCAAAGGTGCCGCTGCTCAGGTCGACCTCGCCACCGGTGTCGGTGGGCCGCTTGGTCACCATGTTCACGGTGCCGCCCAACGACTCGGGCGCGATCAAGCTCGTGCCCGCGCCGCGGGAGATGTCGACGCGCTCGAGGTCGTTGACGCCGATCATGTCGAGCCCGTGCGCGTTGGACACCGACGAGAAAATCGGCACGCCGTCCAGCATCATCGTCGTGAAGCGTCCGGGCAGATTGTTCAGCGTGATGTTGCGCACGTTGCAGATCGAGCACTCGAGCTGCGCGTCGATGCCGGGTCGGTGCGACATCAACTCCGTGAGGTTGGTGGCGCCGGACTTCTCGATCTCGCGCGCGTTGATCGTCTCGGTCTTCACGACGTCGGCCTTCAGCGCGCCTGGCTGCGTCGCCGCGGGCTTGCCGGTCACCGTCACCTGCTGGGCCGGAGTTTCCGACGGTGATTCCTGTGCGAGCGCCGTCACGCTGGCGGCGAACCACGCCCCTGCCACCGCACACTGCAGCGCCGCCGTCGTCCCGTCCATCGTCGCGGTGGCCTCTTGTCGCCCCTTGTCCTCGTGGTCGCCGCGGCGTGGTCGCACGCGCTCGGGCCGCGGATCGTATCTGGGCGGCAGTGTCACGGGAGCGACTGCGGGAGCCGGATACCACCCATCGACAGCACACGGTGCCGGGCATACACTCGCGCCCCTCATGCCCGTCGCCGCCGCGCCACAGCTGCGCCGCCACCGTCTTGACGCGCGATGGCGATCACCTCGATCGTCGCCCTGGGTGCAGTCGCGTCGCCGGTCTCTCGAGCCCGGCCTATTTGGTCCCCGCTCTCAACGTCGAACCACAACGGAGGAGTCTCAACCATGCTTCGCGCCACGCTGATATCCGCTTTCGCCCTGATCGCCTTGTCGTCGAGTCCCGTTGCATTCGCGCAGAGCGATTGCAAGTCGATCGTGAAGCCCTCTCCGTGGGGCCCCAATGACCAGACCGGGGCCACCAATCGCGTCACCCCCGCGGTGACCAAGGCCGCTGCCGCCGAGATCCAGACCGGCAAGGTCACGAACATGTCGTATCCGCTGGTCGATGGCGTGCCGCTGTTCGGCTCGCGCTTCACCAAGACCATCCTCACCGCCACCAGCCTCGCGCCCGGTGCCTCGTTCGGCGAGAACCAGCTCACCTACATGGAAGACACCTGGCTCAGCCAGAGCCACGTGGGCACGCACCTCGACGGCATGGGCCACATCGGCATCAAGGACTGCTACTACAACCAGACCCCGATGGGCAAGTTCATCAACCAGAACAACATGACCAAGCTCGGCCTCGAGAACCTGAAATCATTCGCCACGCGCGGCGTGATCATCGACATGGTCAAGGTGTTCCAGGACGCCGGCAAGTTGAAGAGCAATTCCGCGTGCAAGAAGCCGTGCATCGACAAGGGCACCGTCATCACGCCGGCCGATCTGCAGGCGGGCCTCAAGATGTACAACGTGACGCTGCGCGAGGCCGACATGGTCTTCATCCACACCGGCTGGGGTGATCTGTTCGAGCAGTTCCCCGCGCAGAACGCCCTCTACAACAGCGGTGAGCCGGGCCTCGGCAAGGACGCAGCGGCCTGGCTGGCGTCGCAGAAAGTGGTGGCTGTCGGTACCGACACCTGGGCGGTGGAGGTGATTCCGAGCGAGGATCCGAAGCAGGCCTTCCCGGTCCACGCGCTGCTGCTGACCGACAACGGCATCCACATCATCGAAAACGTGCGCACCGATCTGATTGCCGCCGAAGCGGCGTCGAGCAAGCGGGCGACCTTCTTCGTCAACATGACGGTGCCCAAGGCGGTGGGCCTGACCGGCAACTTCGTCGCCGTCGACGCCATCCAATGACCGGCCCGGCCCGCGGCATCGCATGGTTGTCGCGGGCCCGACTCGTGAGGGGCGCCATCGTGGTGATGGTGGCGCCCTGGATGGTGACGGCAGCGGGGGCCGCTGCGCCCGAACGCCGCTACACCATCGCCTTCGCCAACCTCACCGAAGCGCCGGGCGTCAGCCTGGAAGGCACCGGCTTCTCGGGCGCCGACGTGCGCCAGAGCTTCGTGCTCGCGGCACGCACGCTGCCGGTCGAACTCGTCTTCTACGACAACCAGGGTGACGACGCGCGCGCCATCGCCAACGCCGAGGCCGCGATCGCGCGCAAGGTCGATCTCTACATTCAATATCACCGCGGTGGCACCGCCAACACCGCCGTCGCCCAGAAGCTCAAGGCTGCGGGCATTCCGGTGCTCGCGGTCAACGAGCCGGTGCCCGGCGCGCCGCTGTACAGCCTCGACAACGCGGTGGCCGGGCGCATCGCCGGCGATGCGCTCGCCCAGTTCGCCGGGCGAACGTGGGCGGGGCAGCCGACGGTGGCCGTCGTCATCGGCCGCGTGTCGACCAGCGCCGAGCGCGTGCAGGGCGTCGCCGAGGCTCTGCGCAAGCGATTCCCGGCGGTGCCGGTCTCGATGCTCGAAACGCAAGGCAACACCGCGCAGGTGGCGGCGCTGCTCGGGCCTGTGCTGGCCGCGCAGCCGCCGCGCAAGGTGTTGATCGCCGCGACCGACGATGCCACTGCACTGGCGGCCAAGTCGGCCGTCGAGTCGGCCGGGCGCGCGCGCGATGCGGCCATCGTCGGTCATGGCGTCGACCGCAGCATTCACGGTGGCGCCAACGATCGCAAGGAACTCGACCCGAACAATCGCGCCAGCATCGTGCTGGGGTCGGTGGCGTTCTATCTCGATCGCATGGGCTATCAGGTGCTGCCGCTGGCGATGCGAATGCTGCGCGGCGAGACGGTCCCCGCGCGCATGGTCACGCCGCACAAGCTGATCACGCCGGCGAACGTGTTCGCCGAGTACCCGCCCTACGACATGAACTGACGCCGCCTCAGGGTTCGGCGGCTGGCGCCACGAAGAGGCCCTCGGGGCCCGCGCCGGCCGTCGTCGGGGCCACCGCGAAGCTGACGTCGCCGGCCGCGCCGATGCTGACCACCGGCAGCAGGCTGAGCGAGGCGATACGCTCGCCGCCCGGCACGCTGTCGCCGACGCCGACCACGCGACGCGGCCCGCCTGTGGCCACGCGCACCGCGATGACCGGGCTCGGACCGCCGTCGACCGCCGCGGTGAAGGCGATCGTGCCCCTGGCATTGACGGCGGGCCACAAGCCGAAGTTCGAGTAGTGTCCGCCGCCCGGGGCCTCGTCGCCGAGACGAGCAACCGCGCGCGTCCGACCGTCCTCGATGGCGAAGATGCCTGCCGCCGTCGGCGCGCCCTTGAGCTGGCCGTGGAAGACGACCGTGCCTTGATCGCCGAAGCCGATGCGCTCGGAAAATTTCGCGAAGATCCCGCCGATGGGCGTCTCGTCGCCGGCGCCCAGCACCATGCGAAGCTGATCGGCCTTCCAGATGAAGATGCCGCCGGGCACCGAGCGGCCCTCGATCGCGGCACCGAAGGCGACCGCGCCGTCGCGGTTGATCGTCGGCGGACCGAATGCGGCAAAGGTGCCGCCCGAGGGCGCCGGGTCGCCTTGGGCGACGACCTTGCGCAGTCGGCCGCCCGCTGCGATCAGCACCGCCTCCAGCGTCTCGCGTCCGCGCCGCAACGCCGCGAGAAAGACGATGTCGCCGCGCGCATTGATGGACGGCGCGTCGAGCGCGGCGAGCACGCCCGACATGCCGGGTGCCTGCGCTCCTGCGAGCGCGACGGGTCGGACCGTGCCATTGCGCGCCACGAAGAGGCCTTCGATGGCACGGCCACCGGAAATCGCGGCAGCGAACACCACGCTGCCGTCATCGCCGAGCGCGGGGACTGGATGCTTGCCGAAGCCCGACAGCGTGCCGACCGACGCCACCTTGTCGCCTTCGCGCGCGACCGCCACCACGCGTGCGCGTGACCATCGGAACAGGCCCTCGCCGCTGTCGCCGCGCCCGAGGGTCGCGAAGAAAGCCACCTCGCCGCGCGCGTTGACCGGCGCCACGATGGGCATTGCCTCGGCGCCGAAGCGGTCGAACACGCCACCGCCGGGGGCGGCCTCACCGGTGGCTGCGACGCGCTGCAGTCGCACGGTCTCCTCGGCGGCAACCGACGCCAATGCCGCGCTGGCGAGCAACACACCAATCACTTTCGCGCGTCCGAAGCGGAAGGGGCGCGGCGGCATGGCGACGAGTATAGGCAACGCCGTTCGAAGCGGCCGTGGCCGAGGGTGCCGAAAATCCGGTTGCCGAGCACGGCTGCTGCATGCAAGCTGGTACTTTCGCGACGCCAATGAGCGAATCCATCCACATCGCAGACGCAGCGCTGGCGCGCTGGCGCAGCTGGATCGGCCGCACCGAACAGCGCAGCGACGTGGTGCATGCGGCGCCGCTCGACGCATGGGCCGCAACGCTCGATCGCGACGACCCGCTGGCGGCGATCGGAGACGACGTGCCGCCGCTGGCGCACTGGCTGTTCTTCCTGCCGCTGGCGCGGCAGTCGACGCTCGGCCCCGACGGTCACCCGCAGCGCGGCGGCTTCCTGCCGCCGATCGAATTGCCGCGCCGCATGTGGGCCGGCGGGCGGCTGCAGTTCCACCAGCCGCTGCGCGTCGGCGATGCGATCGTTCGCACGTCACGCATCGCCAGCATCGATGCCAAGAGCGGCAAGAGCGGGCGCCTGGCGTTCGTGACCGTGCAGCACCAGATCAGCGGCCCGCGCGGCGTCGCGATCGACGAGGAGCACGACATCGTCTACCGCGACGCGCCGCAACCCGGTGCGGTGCTGGCCACACCGCTCGCCGCGCCGACCGACGAAGCGTTCGCGCGCCGCATCGAGCCCGACCCGGTGCTGCTGTTTCGCTACTCGGCGCTCACCTTCAACGGCCACCGCATCCACTACGACCGCCGCTACGTCACCGAAGTCGAAGGCTATCCGGGCTTGATCGTGCACGGTCCGCTGATCGCCACGCTGCTGATGGATCTGCTGCGGCGCGAGCGGCCGCAGGCGCCGGTGAAGCGCTTTTCTTTCACCGCCAAGTCACCGTTGTTCGATGGGCATCCGTTCGAGGTCTGCGGCCGCGCCGATGGCGCGCGTGCGGTCACGCTGTGGGCGCGCAACCACGAGGGCGCACTGGCGATGCAGGCCAGCGCCGAACTGGCCTGACCGCACAATCGGCGCACGATGAACGCCATGCAATCTCACGCCGAGCTGCGCGACGCCGTGCGCGCGCTGTGCGCGCAGTTTCCCGACGAATACCACCGCCAGGTCGATGCCGCGCGCGGCTACCCCGAGGCGTTCGTCGACGCGCTGACCAAGGCGGGCTGGATGGCTGCGCTGATCCCGCAGGAGTACGGTGGCTCGGGGCTCGGCCTGACCGAAGCGTCGGTGATCATGGAAGAGATCAACCGTTCGGGCGGCAACTCCGGCGCCTGCCACGGCCAGATGTACAACATGGGCACCCTGCTGCGCCATGGCTCGCCCGAGCAGAAGCAGCGCTACCTGCCCGAGATCGCGAGCGGCGAGCTGCGGCTGCAGTCGATGGGCGTGACCGAACCGTCCACCGGCACCGACACCACGAAGATCAAGACCACCGCGGTGCGCAAATCGGGACCCGGGGGCGACCGCTATGTCGTCAACGGCCAGAAGGTGTGGATCTCGCGCATCCAGCACTCCGACCTGATGATCCTGCTGGCGCGCACCACGCCGATCGCCGAGGTGGCCAAGAAGAGCGAAGGCCTGTCGATCTTTCTGGTCGACCTGCACCACGCGCTGCAGCACGGCATGACCGTACGGCCGATCGCCAACATGGTCAACCACGAGACCAACGAGCTGTTCTTCGAGAACCTGGAGATCCCGGCCGAGAACCTGATCGGCCGCGAAGGCCAGGGCTTCAAGTACATCCTCGACGGCCTGAACGCCGAGCGCACGCTGATCGCCGCCGAGTGCATCGGCGACGGCCGCTGGTTCATCGACCGAGTCACCGCCTACGTGAAGGACCGCGTCGTGTTCGGGCGGCCGATCGGGCAGAACCAGGGCGTGCAGTTTCCGATCGCCGAGGCCCACATCGAAGTGGAAGCCGCCGATCTGATGCGCTTCGAGGCGTGCCGCCTGTTCGATGCCCGCCAGCCGTGCGGCGCGCAGGCCAACATGGCCAAGTACCTCGCGGCCAAGGCGTCGTGGGAGGCTGCCAACGCGTGCATCCAGTTTCACGGCGGCTTCGGTTTCGCGTGCGAATACGACGTCGAGCGCAAGTTCCGCGAGACGCGGCTGTACCAGGTGGCGCCGATCTCGACCAACCTGATCCTGAGCTACGTCGCCGAGCACGTGCTCGGGCTGCCGCGCTCGTTCTGAAGGTCGACATGCGGCCGCTGCAAGGCATCACCGTCGTCACGCTCGAGCACGCGATCGCGGCGCCGCTCGCCACGCGGCATCTCGCCGACCTGGGCGCGCGCGTGATCAAGATCGAGCGGCCGGGGGTGGGCGACTTCGCGCGCGGCTACGACGAGCGGGTGCAAGGGCTGTGCTCGCACTTCGTGTGGACCAATCGATCGAAAGAGAGCCTGACGCTCGACGTCAAGCACGACGAGGCGAAGCACGTTCTGGATGCGCTGCTGCAGCGCGCCGACGTGCTGGTGCAAAACCTCGCTCCCGGCGCGGCGGCTCGGCTCGGGTTGTCGTTCGATGCGCTGCATGCGAAGCTGCCGCGCTTGATCGTGAGCGACATCTCCGGCTATGGCGATGATGGCGAGCGCGCAGGACCCTATCGTGACAAGAAGGCGTACGACCTGCTGATCCAGAGCGAGGCGGGCTTTCTGGCAGTGACCGGCACACCGGAGCAAATGGCCAAGGCGGGCTGCTCGATCGCCGACATCGCCGCCGGCATGTATGCGTACAGCGGCATCCTGGCGGCGCTGATCGAGCGCGGCAAAACCGGACGGGGCACCCGGCTCGACGTGTCGATGCTCGAATCGATGGTGGAGTGGATGAGCTTCCCGCTGTACTACGCCTACCGAGGGGCGAGCCCACCGCCGCGTGCGGCCGCGGCGCATGCGACGATCTATCCGTACGGGCCGTTCGCGACCGGCGATGGCAAATCGGTGATGCTGGGCGTGCAGAACGAGCGCGAGTGGCGCGTGTTCTGCGCCAAGGTGCTCGGCCAGCCCGCACTGGCCGACGACGAGCGCTTCAACAGCAACGCGCGCCGCGTCGCCGCGCGCGACGCGTTGGCGGCGATCATCGACGCGATGTTCCGCGACCTGAGCAGCGAGCAGGTGGTGCAGCGGCTCGACGACGCGCAGATCGCCAACGCGCGCGTCAACGACATGGCGGCGGTGTGGGCGCATGCGCAACTCGCGGCGCGCCAGCGCTTCACCGAGGTCGGCTCGCCGTCGGGGCCGATCACCGCCCTGTGGCCGCCGGCGCTCCCGTCGTCGTTCGAGCCGCGCATGGATCCGATTCCCGCACTCGGCCAGCACACCGATGCGCTGCTCGCCGAGCTCGGGTTCGACGCGGCGACGATCGCGCGCTGGCACCGCGACGGCGTGGTGTGATCCGACAGGAGATGCCGATGGCCGATGAACCCCCCGGCGTCGCGCTGGCGCGTTTCGCCTCCACGCTGCGCTTCGACGCGATCCCCGCCGCGGTGGTGGCGCGCACGCAGGATCTGCTGCTCGACTGGATCGGCTCCACACTGGCCGGCAAGGGCGCGCGGCCGGTCGAGTCGATCGCCCGCTTCATGCTGGCGCAGGGGCCGAGCGACGGGCCGTGCGAGGTGCTGATCCATCGGCGCGGCTCGAGCCCGCTGCTGGCCGCCGCGATCAACGCCGCCGCGTCGCACGTGGCCGAGCAGGACGACGTGCACAACGGCTCGGTGTTTCACCCCGCCGCAGTGGTGTTTCCGCCGGCGCTCGCGCTGGCGCAGGCGCTGCAACGCTCGGGACGCGAGCTGCTGACGGCCGCCGTCGCCGGCTACGAGGTGGGCATCCGGGTCGGCGAGTTCCTTGGCCGCTCGCACTACAAGGTGTTCCACACCACCGGCACCGCCGGCACACTGGCCGCAGCGGCCGCCTCCGGCCACCTGCTGCGGCTGACCCCCGAGCAGATGGCGCACGCGTTCGGCTCGGCCGGCACGCAGGCGGCAGGCCTGTGGGAGTTCCTGCGCGAGGCCGCCGATTCCAAGCAGCTGCACACCGCGCACGCCGCCGCCGCCGGCCTGACCGCAGCGCACCTGGCGGCCGACGGCTTCACCGGCGCCAGCCGCATCCTCGAAGGCGCGCGCGGCATGGCCGCCGGCATGTCGAGCGACGCCGACCCGACACGGCTGACCGATCGGCTGGGCAACCGCTGGGCCACCGCCGAGACCTCGTTCAAGTTCCACGCCTCGTGCCGCCACACGCACCCTGCGGCCGACGCACTGCTGCAGCTGATGCAACAGCAGCGCCTCGCCGCATCGGACATCGCCGCTGTCACGGCACGCGTGCACCAGGGCGCGCTCGACGTGCTCGGTCCGGTCACCGACCCGCAAACCGTGCACCAATCGAAGTTCTCGATGGGCACGGTGCTCGCGATGGTGGCGTTGCACGGGCGCGCCGGCCTGGCCGAGTTCGATGCGAACTTCCGCGCGCCGGCCACCACGGCCTTCCGCGAGCGCGTGCAGATGGCGCTCGATCCCGAGGTCGACGCCGCATATCCGGCGCGCTGGATCGGCAAGGTCAGCGTCACCACGCGCGACGGCCGCTGCCTCGATGCACGGGTCGACGAGCCCAAGGGCGACCCCGGCAACACGCTGAGCCGGGCCGAGCTCGAAGACAAGGCCATGCGGCTGGCGGCCTATGCCGGCGGTGCCAGCGCGAGCGAGGTGCGAGCGATCGCCACGCGCGTCTGGGCGCTGGCCGACGTGCCGGTGGTGACGCGGCTGCTGTCCTGAGCGTCGGGCGCGGCATTTGCTGCGCCATGGCCCTTCGCGTGGCGTGCCTGCGGGTTCCGCCGAGGGGGCTCGCACTGCGCGCAATGGCACGATGCCCGCATGATCGATCACCTCGACCATCTGGTGCTGACCACCGTCGATGCGCCGGCGTGCATCGATTTCTACACGCGCGTGCTGGGCATGCGACTCGAGACGTTCGGTGGCCAACGGCAGGCGCTGCGCTTCGGCCAGCAGAAGATCAACCTGCACCGGCGCGGTCACGAGCACGAGCCGAAGGCGCAC